>Ga0187784_10000833_pt1 | contig 23670 bp, 24 predicted proteins | sample 1015_SJ02_MP15_2_FD_132964 | JGI IMG/M metagenome (GOLD analysis project Ga0187784, IMG submission 132964) | Tropical peat soil microbial communities from peatlands in Department of Meta, Colombia - 1015_SJ02_MP15_20_MG | ecosystem: Environmental > Terrestrial > Soil > Wetlands > Peat | place... | reverse complement strand
CTGGAAGGGATGGCTTGCGAGGTGGTGCCGGGCGACCCGATCGGGCGGTGTGCCGGAGGTGATTGAGCACGGCGTAACCGGGATTATGGCGGACGTTGGCGATGTGGAGACGATGGCGCGGTACGCCATCGAATTGCTGGACGACGAGCCAGCGCTGCGTGCCATGGGCAAACGCGCCCGCGCGGTCTGCCAGGAAAGATACTGCGCGACGAAAATTATTCCGCTCTACGAAAACTTTTACCAGCGGGTGCTGGCGCAAGCGGCGAGCTCGCCACCAGCTCTAATGGATTCGCTAAGATAGGCATGCGCAGCCGGATCAGCGTGCCGCCGCCGTCGCGGCCGTCGATCATCATTTTTGCGGCGTCGCCATAGAGAACCTTCAGTCTTTCGCCGACGTTCGCCATGCCAATCCCGGCACCGCTCTTGTTATCGTGAGCGCTGGTCGTGGAAGCCAACGCCGCTCCCATCCCCACTCCGTCGTCTTCCACTTCAATTACCAGCCGAGACTTGATCAGGCGGCTGCGCAAGGTAATGCTGCCGCCCTCTACCTTGGGAGCCAGTCCGTGCTTGATCGAGTTTTCGACGAGCGGCTGCAAAATCATGCTCGGCACCATGGTTTCCAGCGATGCCGGGTCCAGATCTTTGATCACCTTCAGCTTGTCCCGCCCAAACCTGACGACCTCAATGTCGAGATAGTTGTCGATGAATTCCACTTCCTCGCGCAATGTCACAAAGGAATCGGTGCTGCTCAACAGGCGCCGCAGGATGGTGGCGAGCTTGGAAATCATCTCGCGCGCCGTGTCGGGATCAAAACGGACGAGCGAAGAAATCGAGTTGAGCGTGTTGAACAGGAAGTGGGGATTGATCTGGTTCTGCAGCGCGGCCATGCGCGCATGCAGCAGAAGGCGCTCCTGCTCTTCCAGCTTCAACTCGATGCGAACATTGTTGAAGATTTTCAGCTCGGTGCCGACGACCGTGGCCACAGTCATGTAGATCGCGGCTTCCACCCACAGGTTTTCGCTTTCCAGGCTGAAGATCGAGGACGGGAACGCATGCCATACTTCGGTTTGGAGAAAGCGGACTCCTATGATGGTCAGAAAGAACATAACCTGCCAGTCGAACAGGCGCGGCCGCGGGAGATTGCGGCGGATCCAGCGAAAAATCGTCAAGTCGACAAACGGCGAAAACGACCAGATGTCTTCCTGCTCGGGAGCAAAGCGGCGTAACTGTCCCGCCACGATGCCGGCAAACACATAGAGGGGCATGCTCGCCCACTCGTTGTGGAACATTGCCGGCAGGCCAACGAGCGCGCCGCACAATCCGCCTGAGAGCCAGCCACCGATCACGCCCGCCAGCAGCGCCGTTTCCAGGGAAAGGTCACCAGAGAGGAAGCTCTTGACGTTGCAGCGAATCCACACACCTACGGCGATGGGCAACGCCATCCACAGCGCGAGATAGATTTTTTCGCGAGTGACGCGCTGTTCGCGAAAAAGAAGTTTGCGGAACTCTTTCGACCGTCCCAGCACCGTGGACACGGTGGCCGCGACGCCCAGCTTAATCAGCAGGTGGATGAGGATCAGCCGCGGTTCCAGCATGGAATCATCGTACTAGAAGAGCGGTTGCCAGTTGTCGATTCCTGGCGAAAACTGCTTGTTAGGCCATCGGACATGCTGTGAGCGCAACCAGCAGACCATCAGCCAATTTTCCCCGCAGCCTCGCGCAAGAGCTTCTCAAGATCGCTGCCGGCAGGAACTCCACCCTGGGCGAAGTCGCGGCTGCCGCCCCCTCGGCCACCGACCGCTGCCAGCGATTGCTTGAGCAGAGCGCCCATGTCCGCCGTGCCGCCCGGTGTTTGCGCGAAAATAACTCCCGGCGGGTCCATCGTGCTCGCCACCAGCGCCACGAGGCCCGCTCCCAGCCGCACTGCCTTCTGGGCGAACAGTTTGGCAAAGTTTGCGTCGCGATCGGTAAAAACGCGGATGATTATTTTGCCTTCCTTCAGCGCTGCTTCAGCCATGGCCGAGGCAAGCTGGTCCAAGGCATCTTCGCGCTGACGGCGCAACGACTTCGCTTCCTCGAAGGTCTTGCGAATCATCTCTGGAACGTCGGCAAGCTGCGATGAAAACAGCGCCGCAGCTTCAGTCAGCGCGGAGTAGTCGCTGCGTGCGGTGCGCACGGCGCGGCTACCGCACACAAATTCGACGCGAATTCCCTGCCTGGTCTTTTCCGTTTTCCGCAGCAGGATGGCGCCAATCTGCCCGGTCGCGCTGACGTGTGTCCCGCCGCAGGCGGACAGGTCGAACTCCGCAATTTCTATCAGCCTTAGCTCATCTCGTTCCGCAGGAGGCAGCTTGCGCAGGCCCAATTTCTCGGCCTCATCACGCCGCACGTAGCGAATGGTCACGGGCCGGTTTTCCTCGACAATCTCATTTGCCCGCTTCTCGGCTCCGATAACCTGCGGCGCAGCGAGCGACGGAGTTGCCAGATCAATCGAGCAATAGTCGTCGCCCATGTGGAAGGAGATGGTCGGCATCTGGTAGAGCTCGATGAAGGCCGCCGAAAGAACGTGCTGGCCGGTGTGCTGTTGCATGTGATCGCGGCGGCGGGCCACGTCGATGGTGCCGTGGACGCGCGCGCCGACGACGGACCTGACAGGCGCTTCCAGGTAGTGGATGACGCGCCCGTCTTCGGCATCGGCGACCTCGGCAACGCGGAAGCGTTCGCCACCTCCGAGCGTCAGCCAACCGGTATCGTGGATCTGGCCTCCGCTGGTGGGATAGAAGGCGGTTTCACGGAGAACGATGGAGGGACGCGTCACTCCGGATTCAGTTGGCGGTGCGAGAACTGCCTCTTCAACAACGGAGTCGAACTCCACGAGGTCGGGATGGTCGTAGTAGAGGCGTATCGTCATGACGGGATCGGGCCGCGAGCCAGAAAAGACAAAGCCAGGCACCGGGGACCACTGCACACGAAAGAACCCGTTACCGTTGCTTCCTTCCGGACCTGGCGGGGTTGGCGGGAAAACGTCGCGCGGAACCGATGCCTGACACTTTATAGTATCAGGCAAATCTCGCCGCGCGAGAGGCCTCGAAGAAAAGCGCAATCAGCGTGGCGCCTTTTCGTCGTAATAGAGCGTCGATTCCGGCTTCGCTCCTAACTGGCGGAGCAGCGTGGTTACCTGACCGCGATGGTAGCTGGCGTGATTCACGACGTGCACCAGCAACTGCCAGAGCGGGTAAGTCCAGGTTTCATCTTGCCAATTGACGTAGGTGATCGGCTTGACCAGATCGGGCGCGGTGAGCTGGCTGAGGAAACGCTGCTGTTCCTCCTCCACCTGCTTCCAGCGTGAGCAAAGCGCCGTCCAGTCCGCAATCTCGCCTGCCGTCGGCAGGCTTCGCGGCGAGCGGCCCAGCCATCGCTCCAGCCAAATCCATTCTGCGCCCAGCATGTGCACGAGCGTGTCGTGGAGAGAAGAGAAACTGTTGCCCATGGGACGCTTGCGCTCTTCCTCGGAGAGGTGCGAAGCCGCATCCAGGGTTTTGCCATTGGCCCAGCGGTTGTAGGCATAGAGTTCAGCAACATAGACAAGGTCCATCATCGGCTACCTCACCACCAGCACTTCGCGAATATTGTCGCGTGCCAGGAAAAACTTGATCGAGGCGAAATCGCGGAAGAGATTCTCAATATGCCGATTGTTGAAGACGCGCTGCAGACGGGGGGAACGTCGTTCGGAAGGACGGCCGGGAACGGGGAGTTTAATTTCCTGCATCTCGAGCATATCGGCGCCGGCAACGTGAAAGCGATAGCAGGGGGCGTCGGGGCCGGCGTCGCGCGTGTGGAAGAAGGCAAGCAGCAATCCACCCGGCTTCATGACCGACCAGAGGCGGTCGATGGTCGGCCTGACCAGGCTCTCCTCCATGTAGTCGGGAAGGTTCCAGCACAAGACGATGTCGAAGAGGTTGGGCGCGTAGACCAGGTTCTCTTCAAGAAATCTCTTGCTGTCGACCACGATGTTCCCCGAGTCGTCCTCGCGGCGAAGAGCAGGATCGAAGGAGGCGCGCAGCAGGTCTTCGCTGTAGTTTTTGTGGCCATTGTCGGTGAAGTAGCGAATGTTGTTCGCCGAGGTCGCGCCCACATCAAGCACGCACAAGCCCGGCTGGGAATTGAGCACGCGCGAGAGTTCGCCTACGCCGCTGGAGCGGCGGGCCATTCTCGGCTTGGTAGCCGTGTCCGCAGTCTGATTGGATGAACCTCGAAAAAATCTCATTGCTGAAACGCGATCCCGGGAAACTGGCGAAACAAATGGCTCAGCCGCGCTTTACGATGAGGCGGCGCCTTTGCCGGACTCTTTCTGAATATCGACTTTGCCCTTCAGAAACGCGCCTTCTTCGATGGCGATGCGCTGGGTGCTGAGGTCGCCGGTAACGATGGCTGATTTACGTAGGTCGAGGCGATCGGTGGCGTTCAGACTGCCATCGACCTTGCCCTGCACCACAATCGACTTGGCGCTAATGCTGGCCTTGACCTTTCCGTTCGGGCCAACTGTCAAACTGTGATTGTGCAGGTCGATGTTGCCTTCGATTTCACCGTCAATGTACAAGTCCTCCGATCCCGATACTTCTCCTTTGATTACGACCGACTTGCCAATGTGGGCAAGATCTTTGCTCTCGGAAGCATCCATCGACGACACCTCGTTTCCTCGCGCCATCCCGGCTGCGAAACAACGATTGTAAATCATGCCACTTCAGGCGCTGGCACAGACGAAAAGCGCATGACCGCTCGCCGCCCAGTAGCAAACAGAAATCCGCCGAAAAGCAACGGGCGACTTGGTACCATAGTCTAAGCGGAGTGGACACACCGCACACCATTTCGTCGTTCCTTTGTTCCAGCGCGCGTGCCATTGGCTTAGCCTTTTTGTTCTGCGCACTTGCTCTGAGCCAGCCGCCGGCAGATCCTTCTCAGCCTGCGAGCGGACTCGAACCCTCCGAATTAGTGCGCAGGACATCTCAGAACGAGATCAGGGAAGGGGAAATCTCGACGGCACATTTTATGTTCCGCGGCGTCAAGTCGACTCCCAAGGGATCGACGACAAGAATCTACGCCGAGACGAAAGATGGAATGGCAGCCCTGGTCGTCGCCAACGACGGCAAACCCCTGACTCCCGAAGAACGTAGTGCAGAGCAGGCACGGCTCGACCGGCTTGTCAGCCAGCCGGACGAATTGCGCAGGAAACGCATGCAGGAAAAGGCCGACACAGACCGCACGCTGCGCATCATGCGCGCATTGCCTGATGCTTTTTTGTACGAGTATGCGGGGGAAGAGAACGGATTACCCGGAATTGGCCACATCGGAGATCCTCTCGTAAAGCTGACGTTCCGGCCGAATCCGAGCTATCGGCCACCCTCGCGCGTGGAAGAAGTGCTTACAGGAATGCAAGGCGTTATCTTGCTGGATGCCGTGCACTATCGCATCGCCAGCATTGACGGCACGCTGTTTAAGCCAGTTAGTTTTGGCTGGGGGATTCTTGGCCACCTCAATGCCGGCGGCCATTTCCTGGTTCATCAGCAGGAGGTGGATGACGATGATTGGGAAATTTCCAGCATGGCCTTGAGCTTCATGGGGAAAGTTTTGCTGCTGAAGAGCCTTAATCTCCAGTCGACAGAAACGTTCAGTGACTTCAAGAAAATCGCCCCTGATCTGAGTTTTGCGCAGGCGGTCGAACTGTTAGAGAAGTCAGAGACGGCGAACCTCGAGCATCATCCCGCCAGCGGCCTAGCCGAGAAGAAGTGAGCATCAAGACCAGGAAGCGCAGTTGGAGAGCGCCGATCACCCTTTCTTACGCTCGTAACGTCTCTTCGCGCACGGTTAGCTTTTGCACAAGGTCTTCCCGCACGTGGTAGCCGGTTCCTGGTTCGTCGCTGATGACGATCGTGCCGTCGGCACGAACCTCGACTTCCGGTTCAATGATGTCTTGCTTCCAATAGCGCCGGGAAGCGGAAACGTCGCCGGGAAGACGGGAGTTTTCGAGTGTCGACAGCGCGATGTTGTGCGACCGGCCAATGCCGGATTCCAACATCCCGCCACACCAGACCGGAGCGCCATGCCGCCGGGCGACATCATGGATTTTGATGGCTTCGGTGAAACCGCCAACCCGGCCAACTTTGATGTTGATGATACGGCAGGCGCCGGTTTCAAGCGCGAAATTGGCGTCGCGAGCATGGCGGATGGACTCGTCCAGGCAGATCGAAGTCTGGAGCGCGCTTTGCAGCCGCGCATGCAGATAAATTTCGTCATCCCATAAGGGCTGCTCGATCATGAGCAGATGGAAAGCGTCAAACTTGCGGAGATGTTCGACCTGATCGAGCGTGTAGGCAGAATTGGCGTCCACGCTGAGGAGAATATTCGCCCAGCGCGCGCGGATTTTTTCCAGAATGTTCAGGTCCCATCCGGGCTTCACTTTGACTTTGATGCGCCGGTAGCCGGCGGCAAGCTCGGTCGAAATCTTCTCCAGCAGTTGCTCGGGCGAATCCTGAATGCCGATGGAAACCCCGCAGGCGATTTCGCGGCGTGAGCCTCCGAGAAGCTTCCAGAGAGGCAGGTGTTTCTGGCGGGCTTGGGCGTCCCAGACCGCGTTCTCGACCGCCGCCTTGGCCATGCGGTGGCCGCGTACTCTGGCAAAAAGCGCCGGGCAATCATGGCCGGAGCGGACCTCGCTCCGGAGCAGCGCCGGTGCAAAGTAATTCCGGATGGCCGGCCAGGCGCTGTCGATCCATTCCGGGCCATAATACGGGTCTTCCCCGGCCACGCATTCGCCCCAGCCGCGTACACCATCGGCCTCAACGCTCACCAGCAGGATACGCCGGCCCGTTATGCGGCCGAAGCTGGTTTCGAAAAAATGCACGAGCGGCAGGCGGATTTCGCGCAGCGTGATGGCGGAGATTTTCATAGTTGTAGGTGCAAAATGGCGTCCGGAAATTCGCCGCGCGACGCAAGTGCCAGCTCCGCAGATGGCGCCAAGGTCAGCGCGGCCACGGAACCAAACCCCAGCTTCGCCGCTTGTACTCCGCATATTCGGGATAGTGAGCGAGCAGCAGCGTTTCTTCCAGGCGCACTTTGACCGCGAGAAAACCAATTACGATCGCCGTCGCGCCCCCAACAAAAATTGTCGGCGTCCGCAGAAAAAGCCCGATGACGATCATGACGATCGCCGTATAGATCGGATGCCGGAACCATCGATAAATTCCTGTCGTCACCAAGGTAGCATCCTGCTTGGGTGCGGGAGCAACCTGAATCGCCTGTCCCAGGCGACGGATGGCCGCAAATAACAAAACGAGGCCGGCGAGACAAACCAGGGCGCCAATCGGTCTCAGAATTTTTCCCGTAAACAACAGCGGCCTGCCAGGGCCAAAGAACACGGCGGCAGCATACATGCAGAAGAGCACGGTCTGAATGACGCCATAAAACTTGCTTGAATGCTGCATGTTCCTCGTCACTGGCGTCTTAGGCTTCCCGCTAATAATGCCCACCTTCGTCCCATTCGCCCAGCAGAAACCGGCCGGCGCCACTTTTGTCGCTCTCGTAGCCGAGCACGGCCAGCCCTTTGGCGAACGCCTTCTCGAACTGTTTGCGATTGCGTTCCTGCAGGGCGAGCGCCTGGGGACGCGTCGCCGTCTGGGCTTTCCACGCGGAGACTTCCGCAGGAACCTCAATCTGTGCGCGTGCCGTAAATGATGGAAGACAGCCATTTGCCAGCACAGCCTGCACGCGTTGCGATTTCATCCACCACTCCGCCACCAGGCGGTCGCTTGGCAGGCCCCCATGAAGCCGCGAAGAGGTGATGCCGTATTGATTGACGCTGTACCGGCGCGCAAGGGCCCCCAGCTTTTCGATATTCAGGTACGCGTTCTTGATTTCGAGCGGATCGAAGGTCCACTCCATGAGTTCGAAGCCGCGGACGAGAGCATCTTCGCGCTGGAAGAGTTTCAAGCGGCGTCCGAGACCGGCATTGCGATACTGCGGGCCCACGGCCAGCATTTGCGAATGCAGATAAGGATGGCCATTGCGGATCGCGGGAATGGCGAGCGCAAATCCAACCAATCTGCCCCGGTCGAATGCGCCAACCACCTGGCCGCCGATCTTCGCCGCCGTGACAAAAATCCTTACCGGGACCAACTCAGAATCGGAAAACTCCCAAATCTCTTTCTGCAGGGCAAAACATTCCCGCATGTCTTCGAGTGAAGTGCAGTTGCGAATCGTGGGCGCAGCTTTCCCGTCCACAAATTCCGGCAAGCGGCGTTCGCTCACGGGCGCGTTTCCTCGTGCTTGGCCTGCCGCCACAGTTCCTCGAGCTCGTCCATCGAGGCCTGTTGCGGACCGCGCCCGTTCGCGCGCAATTGTCTCTCCATCCACTGAAACCGGCGCTTGAACTTGCGGTTCGTCTTGCGCAGAGCGGATTCCGAATCGAGAGAGAGAAAACGAGCAAGATTGACCAGAACAAAAAACAGGTCGCCCACTTCGTCTTCGAGACGTTCGCGCAGTTCAGACGGCACCCGGGGTTTGCCCGAACCGGCGACGCCTTTACCGGGCGGACCGATGGTCGCGCCTTGCAGCGCGCTTCGCAGCTCGGCTGTTTCCTCGGCGAGTTTTTCGAACAGGCCTTCAATGTTGTTCCAGTCGAACCCGGCATGGGCAGCGCGGGAACTGAGCTTGTGCGCCTCGAGCAACGCAGGAATACGCGAAGATACGCCGGCCAGCAGGGAGTCTTCGGATTCTGGAGACTCGGTGGCGCTCTTGCCGCCTCCTGCCTCAAGACGTTTCTTTTTCTCTTCGGCTTTCAGCGCTTCCCAGTTGCGCAAGACTTCCGCGGGTGTGTCGGCTTTCACCTCGCCGAATACGTGGGGATGGCGGTCAACCAGTTTGCTGGAAAGACGGTCGAGCACATCATCCACGGAAAAATAGCGTGCTTCCCGCGCCATCTCCGAATAAAACAGCACCTGCAGCAGCAGGTCGCCCAGTTCGCCGGTCAACTCGGGCCAGTCGCGGTTGTCAATGGCCTCCAGCACTTCATACGTTTCTTCGAGCGTGTAAGGCTTGATGGAGTCAAAGGTTTGCTCGCGGTCCCACGGGCATCCGCCGGGCGCACGCAGCCGCGCCATGATTTGCACCGCCCGTTCGAAGCGCTCGCCTGTAGTGGGCATGAAAGATCAGAGTAAATGAGGCGGTTGCGGCGAGCAATGGCAGCACGCCGCCTCTGCTGCCGCGGCTGAGTGCGACAACCTCGGATTCAATGAGCCTCGCCAACCGACCGTACCAGCAGTTGCGGGTCGTCGGAAATAATGGAATCTACGCCCCACTCCGCAAACATCCGCATCTGGCCTGCATCATTGACCGTCCATATCATGATCTTCTTCCCCTGGGCGTGAACCTGCTCGACCAGCCCGGGACTCACAAGTTTGAAATGCGGGATCAGCCAGGTTATAGAAATATCCTCCGGGCATGCTTGATGGTGCCGGTCAAAAAGAAATCCCAGGGGGATGGCGGGATCAAGTTGATGGACCGTTCGGAGGGCTTCCACGAGAAATGACGACACGACATACTCTTCTTGCGGAACCTGCGCCCGCAAAGCCTCGACAACCTGCGATTCGAGACCGCAGACCTTCAGTTCGATGTCGAGAAAAGCGCGAGAGGAAAATTGGCCCAGGATAGAGTCCAGAGTGGGCAGGTCGAGGACATGGGCGGGCGTTCTCGCGATCGGCAGACCGGCGCTCACCGGATCATGACAGACGACGGCGACGCCATCGGAGGATTGGCGAACATCGAATTCGAAGCCATCGCAACCGTGCTCCAGGCAAAGCTCAAAAGACGCAAAGGTGTTTTCTGGCACCTGGCGCGAGGCGCGGGCCCCGCGGTGTCCGAGCAAGAGAATTCCGGGCCTTCGCGCTGGGCGTGAGTGTAAGGGCAAGAATCCTTCAGGAACGCGGAACGTGCCTTTCCGCGCTCGTTAATCCAAATCGAAATCTCGAATTGGTTTGCCCGTGTCCGGCGTCTCTTTGGCCTTCTTGACCGCTTCCTGAAATTTCTTTTCCAGCAACTCGGAGGCGTGTTTATGGGCTTCGACGGACTGGCGGAAAATCGAGTCGCGGCGGCCATCCTGTTCCTTCATGGCACGCGCCGCCTCTTCCATATCCTGAAACATTTTCGGTTTGACCGGCGCCACGTGAGAGATCACGGCGCGCGTTGCAGTGTCGATTTTCAGCACCGCCCCGCAACACGGGCAAGTCAGTTCGAAATTGGGATCTCCCTTGGCCACAGGCGAATCATACCGCATCCCGGGTCAGCGCGGCGAAAGGCGAATGGGGAGAATGTGCAGGACGTAGAGCATCTCCCACCCCAGCATCAGGACGGAAACGATCACGACGGCAATCGCAATCACTTCGCCAAAATTCAGACCGGTTTTCCGGGCGTCGAAACGGCGCGCCCCCAGGCTCAGGATGTTAAGAGTGGCAAAACCGAACACCAGCGTCCAAAGCAGGTTGTAAACCTGATCACCGGTCGAGGCCAGCAGGAATGCGGCTGGGAGCAACCCCGTGGCCAACGCGCGCAAGGTATGACCGCCGCCCGCAATGCCATCGCGCGCCATCAAGACAAGAATCGACGAGCAGGTCCGCGGGACACTACAAACTAGCGTCCGGAATGGCCACCGAAAGTTCATCGATGCTCGATCTTATCGTGTTTGCAGCCAAGCGTCAGCCGGGTTTGTAATCTCTCGATAATTCGCGGCGTAATCGTCGGGCATTTAAAATAATCTGCAAGCGATTGCGCAATGTACTCTCATCTCAAAGCCATCTTCTTCGACGTCGGCAACACGTTGCTGTTTCCGAACCGTGAACGCATTCACGCCGCTCTTGCTGGACGCGGGTTCGCGCCCGGCCGCGAACACCTGCGCGACCTCGAGTGCCGCATGAAGAACAAGTTCGACGCGCTGATGATCTACGATGGCAATCACGATCACAGCTTCTGGGCGATGTTCTATGCGCAACTGTTCGCGGAGATCGGAATCAACGACCAGCAACTCTGCGAGCAGGCGGTCCGTGGCATCCGCGACTCCGGCAATTGGGACCAGATTCTGCCCGGGACGCTCCAGCAGTTGGAGGGCTTTGCCGAACGCTATCAGATGGGCGTGATTTCCAACGCCGACGGCAGAATCGAGGACGTGTTGCGGCGTTGCGGGATTGCCGACTGCTTCGAGAGCATCACCGACTCCGGCCTGGTGGGCTATGAAAAACCGCATCCCGAGATTTTTCGGCAGGCATTGCAATCGCTTCGCGTTCATCCCCAGGAAAGCCTCTATGTCGGGGATGTCTACTCCGTGGACTACCTGGGCGCGACGCGGGCCGGAATGCAGGCCATTCTGATGGACATGGCCGGCGCATACAGAGAAAGGGGCGTTCCTCGCATCGAGTCCTTAGCCGAACTCCGCACCATGCTGGAAAACTAGAGAGGTGCGACTGGGTCCACGTCTTACGGAACTGAACCGGGCAAACTCCGCTATTGCAACGTAATCACCTGGTGATCGTGGCAATCGGTGCGGATCGTATCGTACAAATTCGCTAACAGGCCTGGACCATAGCGAGCGAGAAAACTCACGCCCGCGATTTCGCGCTCCTGAAGCACTTTGTGGGGAAACAGCGCATTCGAAAGCGCCTCGCCGTGGCGAGCGATGATCTGGCTGCGCATAAGTTCTGCACGCGCGGCGCGAGTCTGCAACCGGTTGATCTGGTGCCACATTTTCATTCGGGCGTGGTCGGCCGCGCCGCTCAGCGTGGAATCGAGCTTTCGAATCGCGTCGCGAAGCGCCGTCATTGATTGCTCGACTTTTGCGTGGGCATCGGAAAATTGCGCTTCCAGGTCCGACGGCAGCGAGCGAACCGCGATCAACTCCCGGACTTTTTCCGGCCCGTGAAAAAGATCGGTGAGGCCAAGCTGGTACCGTTTCAGGATGCGCTCCGCCTTAGGTTCAACTAGGGTTGCCGAAAACCGCGGCAATACCGGCGTGACCCGCCGCAGCAGGTTCTCGTAAACCACAGCCACTTGTGCGAAGTATGCGACTTCGGCTGCTCCCCCGGTGTAAGCCAGTGTGGGCAGCAGGTAGTCCTGCATGACGGGACGAAACAGTACGTTGGGGCTGAAATTCTGCGGCGCGGCTTCGATCCGGTCAAGCAGTTGGCGGCGCGAGATCCGCTCGAGTCCCGCTTGGAATTCGGCATCGGCGATACCGTTGCCTTTGCGGCGCACGACCGTGCGGGATCCATTTCTTATTTCGAAAAGCAACGTAGTCGCCGGAGTGACTTTCACCTGCTGGTGGTAGCCGGCGGCTTCGAGAAGTTTGCCGCGTTCGAGCAGCGCATGGTCGATCTCCGGTGCGTGCTCAATTGCCGCGCAGAACAACGGTTTGGCCAGCGCGTGAAATTCCTGGTCGGCGGGATCGAGCAATATGACGCCCCAATCCACAAACATTCGCGCAAACAGTCGTGCGAAACTGCTGCCTAACGTTTCTCCGGGACGATAAGCTTCGCGCAGCCAGTTCGCGATTTCCGAGTTTTCCAGCAATGACGCAGCCTGCTCGACGACGGGCGTGATCTCCGGACCAAACGTGATCGTGCCCACCGGAGCGTCTGGAACGCTGTGACTGGTGGTGGCGAGGCGTTCCGGGGCATCTTGCGCCGAAATGAGCGCCGCATGATTCACCTCGGCCAGATCGTGGTCTTCCGTGGCGAGCCAGAAAACGGGAACGCAATCCACGCCAGCGGAGGTCGACTCGGTCGCCAGTTTGACCGCGCTGAGCGCCTTGAAGAGCGAGAACAGCGATCCCCCGAACAGGCCCACCTGCTGCCCGGTGACTGCCGCAAGGGCGCCGCGCTTCAGCCGGTCGATATTGCGGAAGGTGCGCTCCGAACTGCCCCATACGCGATTCTGCCGCGCGAGAATTTCACTGACCTTTTCCCGGCGAGCCCGCTCATACTGTACGCGGGGCGCCTCTTGCTTGAGCCACTCGGAAAAAACAGGCGAGCGCGGATAGAATCTCTGGACCGAAGGCAAATAAGAAAGGTAATCGAGGAAAAGACGCGTGGAATGGGGAATCTGGCGGAACGGGACGCACTCTGCGTTCACCGGCAAGTCTCCCGACATGGGAATCCAGTTCCCAAGTACATTGTGTTCAGTAGCTTACTCCGTTGAATTCAACCACAGCTTGCAATCGGCCAGCAGCCGAGCCGAGTCCGCCGCCGACGAAACCCCAACTACATCTGATGACGCCCAACCGCGTTGGTTGCAGAGACTCAAACCGCACGATGCGCCCTCGCAGTCACGCATGATCGACCTCTACCTTTTCTCCAATATCACACTCAGCTTGTCTTCGTACGCCACGCGCCACTCCTGGGGAAGTTCGCGGAGCAAATTGGCGAGCGTGGAATCCGCAGGCAGCAGTGCTGTATGAATTTTCCACCGATCAAGAACCTCCCGCCAGCCGGGCTCTCCCTGCATCAGAATCAGGAGTTCGCGAACGCGGGCCGAACCATAAAGGTCGTGACGATCGTCGACCACCACCTGCCGCTTCGGATACAGGCGATAAATGAGATAGCCTCCCCAGGAATCGGTGGAAAACACAGGCTCGGTGCCGGGCGCGCTAGAGAGAAAATCCGTCGCGGACACGGGAACCTTTTCCGCGTCAAAATGTGCGTCGATCAGATGCTTCGAGCCTGCACGGCCGCCATTCAGACAGATTGCCAGCGCTCCGATTGCGCAGAGGACCGGCCAAAGGTGGCCACGCAGCTCCAATTCGAGCGTCCCCATACGATCCGAGAAATCTACAATCCTGCTTACCCGGCGCGAAAACCAACTCCATGCCCCTGGCCTCGTGGCCAGTGCAGCAAAGGCATCCCACAGGATCGGGCCCACGATGAGAACGAGCAACATGGAGGACACCGGAACGTTGCGCACCGCCAGCAGCCCCGAATACACGCAAAGCAGGACAACCAAAAGATGACTGAGTCGCAGCCTCTGTCGCTGGCCCGCGAATGCGACTACTGTAAGCACAATAATGATCGCGAAGCAGCGTTGCGGCCAGCCGTGGAAGTCGGGCGAGCGGAATTCGGCGATGCGATTCATCAGATACCGGTCGCTCAGATAGCGATAGATATGCATGTGAAGCCGCCAACCGTTCGGGTTGAACAATGTCGCCACTGCGGAAACAATCCCGACCATGCCTAGCGCCCGAGCGCGTTGACTCAGCCGGATAGCGGCGAATGGATCCTTGCTGCACATGCTCTCGACAAGCCCAGCCAGCGTGTAAATGGCCAACAGCGCGAATCCAAGAATCCATCCTCCATGCAAGTTAACCCATAGCAGCGCCGATACCGGGAAGAACCACAGCAGCCATCGCGGCGCGTTTCCGTCCTGCCAACGCTCGAGGCTCACAAACCAAACGAGCGCGAAAAGCCAGCTGACAATGTGCGGCCGCCCGAACAAGTGGACCGCGGCTGCCGCCTCGGCGAGCAGCATGAGCACGATGGCCATCAGCAGGCCGGTCCCGCGTTTGAGCAGTTGGGAAAGGAGAACGGTAACGGTTGATGCGACCAGAAGGGCGCAGAGAAAGATGACACCGTTCAGCCAGCAGGCGCGATCCAGAATCCCGAGCGCGAGATCATACATCCATTCCCAGGCAAACCAGGGCTGGCCCTGCATGGTCGAAGAAAAAGGATCTGTGCGCGGCAGCGTGTGCGTCGCCAGGATCAACTCGCCGGTCCGAATGTGCCAGCCAATGTCAGGGTCGGCGAGCGGACGGTTGGAAAATGTGCCGGCCAGCAGCGAGCAGAACAGGAAAATGAAAATGATGTCACGGACGGAAGGAACAAGGAAATGAATGGCTGACGCTCGAACATCCGGCCGGGCCATGGCCTCCGGTCTCGCCGCTTCCGCCTGGTTGAAGGTCATCAACGAACTCAAAAAAGTTTCCGTCTGGACGCCGCCTGCGTGCATCTATGGTAGCGGATGACGCCCGAGGCGAAGCTCCGCGTTGTGATCGTTGGCGCAGGCTTCGCCGGGTTGACCGCTGCCCGGGAAGTTGCAAGGCTTCCGGTCCAGGTCACCGTCGTGGACCGCAAGAACCATCATACCTTCCAACCGCTGCTCTACCAGGTTGCTACCGCTGCGCTTTCGCCGGGCGAAATAGCCGCGCCCATTCGTTGGATCCTACGAGCCCATCCCAACCTTGAAGTAGTGCTTGAAGAAGTGGTCGCCTTCGATCTGCCCAACAGGAAAGTTGTAACCAAAGAACAAGTGCTCGATTTCCATTACCTGATTGTGGCCTGCGGGGCCACGGACGCTTACTTTGGCCATCAAGAATGGGAGCTGCTGGCACCGGGACTCAAGGGCGTGGAAGATGCGCTCGAAGTTCGCCGTCGCGTGTTGCTGGCCTTCGAATTGGCCGAACGGCAGGCCGTCGAGGGCGGACCGGTGGACCCACTGCAATTTGTCGTCGTGGGCGGGGGTCCTACCGGCGTCGAGTTGGCTGGGACTTTGGCCGAAATCGCGCATCATGCGCTAAGCCGCCAGTTCCGCAGGATCAAGCCGGAAGAAAGCCGGGTTCTCCTACTGGAGGGCGGTCCGCGCGTGCTTCCTGCCTATTCGGAACGGCTTTCAAATAAAGCGGAGGCGCAGTTGCGGCGGCTCGGAGTGGAAGTTCTCACTTCTCATCTGGTGACGCGGATTGAGCCAGGAGTGGTTTGGGCAGGCGAGAAGAAGATCCGCGCATCTGTGGTTCTGTGGGCGGCGGGCGTTGCAGCATCACCGCTCGGGCAGAGACTGGGAGCGCCGGTTGATCAAGTGGGGCGCGTTCTGGTGAACCCTGACCTCAGCATTCCCAATTACCCGCACGTGTTCGTGGCCGGCGACCTGGCCGCGCTCGCAGATGCGAACGGTCACATGCTGCCGGGAGTGGCCCAGGTCGCAATCCAGCAAGGCAGATGGGCAGCCAAGATGATTGCGGCTGATTTGAAGGGTCAGCCGCGACGAAACTTTCACTACCATGACAAAGGAAGCCTGGCGACGATCGGCCGCGCAGCGGCCGTAGCTCAGATCGGAGGGCGAGAACTATCCGGATTCTTCGCCTGGCTCGCATGGCTGTTTGTTCATATTTTCTTTCTGATTGGCTTCCGCAATCGCCTGGTTGTAATGACGAACTGGGCATGGGCTTACTTCACCTACGAACGCGGCGCGCGATTGATTACGGGAAGCGACGAGCTGCCGGGCTGGAACGACCAGCAGGACCGCGCGGAATCACCCAGTTCGCAGGCATCTGCCGAGCTACGTCGCGCTTGAGCTACGCGCACTTGCTGCCGATATAATCGAATTGTTGTGAGACGCGTTGTTTTTCTATTGGCTGTCTGCCTGCTTCTTTGCGCCACGATTCAGGCCCAGCAAGGGTCTGCCTACGGGCACACTCTGGTCGTAATTCCCTTCGAGAATAGTTCGCCAACTCCGGGCCTGGAGTGGCTCGCCGAAGCTTTTCCAGCAGTTTTGCGCTGGCAACTGGATTCGCCTCTGCTCTACGTCGTAAGCCGCGAAGAGCGTCTGCGTGCCTACGACCGCCAGGGCGTGCCCAGCGCTCTCCATCCCTCCCGAGCCACGCTCTATCGTCTCGCCGAGCAGATGGACGTTGATTATGCGGTGCTTGGCTCCTACGGATATGACGGCGCCAGCTTGACGGCAACGGCCCAGCTTCTCGATATGCGCACCCAGAAGCTGCTCCCTCCCGCCACCGAATCAGGACGGCTGAACGACATCGGCAACGTGCAATCCGCGCTGGCGTGGGATCTGCTGCATCAAATCCGCACCAACTTCAACATTCCCAAGGAGCAGTACATCGCGAGCGTTGCGCCAGTGCGTCTGGATGCGCTGGAAAACTATATTCGCGGAATGCTGGCCTCCACCGTCGAGGAAAAGGAGCGCCATTATCGCGAAGCCGTGCGTCTGGAGCCGTCATTTGCCGAAGCCTGGCTCGCGTTGGGCAAGGCGTATTACTCGCAGCGCTCCTACCAGCAAGCTTCTTCCGCTTTTGAACGGGTTCCGGCATCGTCGAATCTCACTCGCGAAGCCCACTTTTATCTCGGCTTGAGCGGCTTTGCTCAGGGCGAGTATGACCGGGCCGAGAACGCGTTTGCGTTCGTTGCCGAACGGCTGCCGCTGGCTGAGGTCTACAACAATCTGGGTGTGGTCGCCGCTCGCCGCGGTCAGAAACAGGCTGCGGACGATTTCGAGCGCGCCATTCAAAACGACCCTTCCGATCCCGACTACCATTTCAATCTTGCGGTCACGCTTGCGCGCGAAGGCGACAAGGCCCGCGCGGCTCGCGAATTGCGCATTGCGCTCGACCGGCGGCCAAACGATGCCGAGGCCAAAGCCCTGCTCGATTCGCTGATGCCTCCGCCGATCGGAATTCCAGCGAACCCTCCGGCTGGAAAAACTCCCCTGGAGCGCCTGAATCGCGACTATCAGGAAAATGCCTTCCGGCAGATGACCACGCAGTTGCAGGGCTGGGCCGAACAGCAGTTCGCCCGCTCCGACGCACACGCGCACGCGCGCTATCACCTGGAACTGGGCAAAGAGTTGCTGGCGCACGGATTCAGCGCGGAGGCTGAGGCCGAGTTCCGCCATGCCGCCACGGTAGATCCCTCCAGCCCCGCGCCGCTCGCGGCGCTTGCCAGTCTCTACGATGCGCGCGGAGACGCCATCCAGGCTCGCGCCCAAGCCGAGGCCTCGCTGCGCGTGCACGAGTCTGTCGATGCCTATCTGGTTCTTGCCAGGCTCGATCTGCGGGAAAACCGGATGGATGCTGCCACGCAAAGCCTCAGCCGCGCTTTGCAACTGGAGCCGCGCAATGCCACCGCCCAGGATTTGAAGCGCACCTTAGCAGCCAAGCTCGCGGAGAAAGCGCAGCCGCTGCCGCAACCATGAATGACTTCCCAGTTGTCCGTTGTCAGCTTTCCGATTCCTGGCGCAGCCTTCCACGCCTGCTGTACGCTTTTTGCGCGTTCATGCTTCTTGCGTCCTTTCTATCTTCTGCTTCGGCAGAAGTCCTGAAGATTGTCGTGGACGACGCCATTCAGCCGGTAACTGCCGAATATATCGGGCGCGCGATTGATGCCGCCGCCGCAAGCCACGATCAGGCTCTGCTCATCGAACTGAATACCCCGGGCGGTCTGGTCGACTCCACGCGCGAGATCATCGAGAAAATCGTTGCCTCGCCCGTCCCGGTCATCATCTACGTCACTCCCAGCGGAAGCCGCGCTGCATCGGCGGGTTTTTTCATCCTAGAATCGTCCGATATTGCTGCGATGGCGCCTGGCACCAATACCGGCGCGGCCCATCCCGTGATCCTGGGCGGAAAAATGGATGACGTGATGAAGGCGAAAATGGAAAACGATGCGGCGGCGCTCATGCGCTCGGTCGTTGCCAAACGCGGGCGCAATGTCGAACTTGCAGAAAGCGCTGTGCGCGAATCCAAGTCGTTTACCGATCAGGAAGCGCTCGACAAGAAACTGATCGAATACATCGCTCCCAATGAGCAGGACCTCTTTCGCCAGCTTAGCGGCAAGAGCTTTAAGCGCTTCAACGGCGCGACCGTCACGCTCGATCTCGCCGGCCAACCCATTCGCGACTATCACATGACGCTCAAGCAGCGCATCTTGAGCTACATCATGGACCCGAACGTCGCGTTCATTCTGTTGGCAATTGGAGCGCTTGCGCTGTACGCGGAATTCAATCATCCCGGCGCCGTCATTCCCGGTACCGTCGGTGTGGTCTTCATCCTGTTGGCGGCGTTTGCGCTCAACCTTCTTCCGGTCCGTTTCGCGGCCATCGTTCTCATAGCTGGCGCCTTCGTGCTCTTTGCCTTAGAGGCAAAGTTTGCCAACCACGGCGTGCTGACGATTGGCGGCATCTCGCTGCTCGTGATCGGCGGATTGCTGCTTGTGGATGCTCCCATCCCCGAAATGCGCGTCCGCCTGGTGACCGCGCTTGCCGTCAGTATTCCGCTGGGGATCATTACGGCCTTTCTGATGAGCATTGCCGTGCGCGCCCGCCGCAATAAGGTCGTGACCGGTCAGCAGGGATTGGTCGGTGAAATCGGTGTCGCTCAAACACCCTTGTCACCCGCGGGGAAAGTCTTCATCCATGGCGAGGTCTGGGATGCCGTGTCGACCATCAATATTGCCGCCGGCGAGCGCGTGGTCGTCCGTCGGGTGGATGGACTCACGCTTCGAGTCGACCCGATGCCGGCGGCAAAACCGGTGGTTGCTTAGCAAGGCGGCTGCGGAGCGATCCAGTCTCGATGTCGTACAAAATGGCGGCTGTTGCTTATTGGCCAGTCGAAGAAACCTGATTCACAGCGGAGAATTTCCTCGCTCGCCTCACTGTCTTGAATCAATTTCGGCAACCGCACCGAAGCCGCTTGGCCGCCGATGTCCGCGCAGTTGCGCTACAATCCGCTCATAGCATGCATCGCAGCGAGAGGGAGGGCGCTTATGCCGGATATCGGATTTCCCATCGTCACCGTCGCTATCGTCATCTTCATCATCTACATCCTCAGTTCCATCAAGATCCTCGCCGAATATGAGCGCGGAGTCATTTTCCGCTTAGGCCGCCTGCTGGGCAGGGCGAAAGGGCCGGGCGTGATCCTGGTGTTCGCGCCCGTCGATCGCATGGTGCGCGTCTCACTCCGCCAGGAGGCGCTGGAAGTGCCGCCCCAAGACATCATCACCCGGGATAACGTCACGTTGAAGGTGAACGCGGTAATTTTCCTTCGCGTGATCGACCCCAACAAAGCCGTGGTCGAGGTCTCTAACTACGTGTATCAAACCTCGCAGTTCGCTCAAACCACGCTGCGCTCCGTGCTCGGCGAGCAGGAGCTCGACGAGCTGCTCGCGCACCGCGACAAGATCAATCTTCGCCTGCAAAGCATTCTCGACACCCATACCGCGCCCTGGGGCGTGAAAGTCGCAAATGTGGAAGTCAAGCAGGTGGATTTGCCGGAATCCATGCTGCGCGCCATGGCCAAGCAGGCCGAAGCGGAGCGCGAAAAGAGGTCGAAGATCATTCATGCCGAAGGCGAGTTTTCCGCGGCGCAGCGGCTGGTGGACGCCGCGCACCTGCTTTCGGCGGAACCGGTCAGCGTGCAACTGCGCTACCTGCAGACTCTCACCGAAATCGGCGTCGAGAAAAACACTACCGTCGTATTCCCGGTGCCGGTCGACTTCTTCTCTGGCATCCAGAAACTGCTTGCCGCTTCGCCCGAGCCGGCAAAGACATAGGCGCTCACTATGCCATCTTCGCAACAGGATACTGAAATCACTCTCGGCGCCGGCCGGATGCTGGTCCTCTTTTTCACCTTTGTGCTCGTCTGCGCCGTATTTTTTGCCATCGGTTTTTCACTCGGCCGAAAGACTAGCATGGCTGGCGCAAGCAATCTGTCGAGCAGCCTCTCGGCGGCTCCGGCGGCAATTGTCCGTCCTTCCGCCGCCAAGCAGGAAGCCACGCCTCCCGCTCCCCAGACCACTGACTTCAGCTTCTACAAGTCCGTCAGCGAAAAAACTGCCGACTCCGATTTGACTCCCGCAGCGTCCCAGCAGCCGCCCGTTGCTCCGGCCGATCAGTCAACCAAGGCGTCCACCTTGCCCAACCCCGCCGCTCCCGGATATTTTGTGCAGGTCGCAGCCGTCAGTCGCCAGGAGGATGCGGACGCGCTGGTCGAAGCCTTGAAGAAAAAACAATACCCGGCGTTTACGGTCAGCAATCCTTCTGCCGACAAGTTTTTTCACATTCAGGTCGGGCCCTACGCTGACCTGAAGGATGCGGAAGCCATGCGCTCACGACTGGTCGCCGATGGCTATAGCCCAATCCTGAAGCGGTAAGCGGCCGCGCAGGATGAACCGGATCTCGCTGGCTTTGCGGTCATGGCTTTCTCGAGTACGAATCTCGATGTTTTTCTTCGCGCCGTTCGGGATCCGGTGCGCCGCCGCATTCTGCGCGCGCTCAAGGAGAAAGGGGGCTCCTCGATTGGGAAAAAGACCGGGCTCTGCGCCTCCGACATTGAAAATCGCGTGAAACTTGCGCAGCCGACGGTTTCGCACCATATGCGAATCCTGGAGCAATGCGGTCTCGTTGAGGTCCGGCGCGAAGGCCACTGGCGCTGGTACCGGCGCAACGAGGCATTAATCGCGCAAATGATGCGGGCATTCAAGAAACAGCTTTAGGCAGATTTCGGCGCGCCACCTGGTTCCCTGCCCCATGGCCGCCGCTCGCTGTCCAGTCACCTGAAGTGCGTGTTACCTGCGTTCCCTTGGTTACTTTCGGAACCCGATCGCTCGGCCTAAAATATCCGATACATTCACCCAAAGGTATGCCAAACGAACGCATTCTTGTTGTTGATGACGAAGAAACGATCCGCGAGATCGTTAGCTCGATGCTCAAAAGCGCCAACTTTCAATCGCGCCAGGCTGGCAGCGGTCTCGAGGCGCTTTCGATCATGGAGTCCGGGGACGAATTCGATGTCGTGCTCTCGGACTTGATGATGGCGGAAATGGACGGAATTGCGCTTCTGGAGCATTCCAAAGAGCGCTACCCCGACACGCCATTCATCATGGTCACTGCCATGAATGACATTTCCGTCGCGCTGCAGGCGCTGCGCAACGGAGCCTACGATTACCTCCTAAAGCCTTTTGAGCGGGAACAACTGTTGGCCACCGTCCGCCGCGCGCTGGAGAATCGCAGGCTTAAGCGCGAGAACGACGCCTATCGCACCAAACTGGAAGCGCTGGTGGCAGCCCGCACCCAGCAATGGAAAACCGCTCTCGCCAGCCTCGAAAAATCCTACGACGTTACTCTGGAGGCTTTGGGAGACGCGCTCGACCTGAAGGATGCTGAAACCGAAGGCCACTCTAAACGCGTCACCGCCTACACGATCGCCATTGCCCGCCGCATGGGACTGCCCAAGGAAGAGATCAGCGTCATCGCCCGCGGGGCCTTTCTGCACGACATCGGCAAGATGGCCATCCCCGACTACATCCTGCGCAAACCCGGCAAGCTTACCGAAGAGGAAACCGCCATCATGCGGGAGCATGCCTATTCCGGCTACAAGATGCTCAACAAGATTCCTTTCCTCGCCGAAGCGGCGGAAATCGTCTACGCACACCAGGAGCGCTACGACGGCCTGGGCTATCCGCGCGGCTTGAAGGGCGACGAGATTCCAATCGGGGCGCGAATCTTTTCCATCGCGGACACTCTGGACGCCATGACCTCCGACCGGCCGTATCGTCCCGCGCAGAGCTTCCAGGCCGCCCGCAAGGAAATCGAGTTGTGGTCGGGACGGCAGTTCGACCCTGCCATCGTCAAGGTCTTCCTCGAAATGCCTGACAAAATCTGGGAGGATTTGCGCCGCGACATCAGCGGGCCTAATCAGCCGTCTCCCACAAAAATGTAAGCCTCCTGGTGCCATCGCCGACATAACTCCGCCCCAACTGTCCCCCTCATGCCGTGTGGGCCCGCACCCGTGCCGTGGCCTGCGAACATCGCAAGCTTGCGCGCTCGCCTCGTTCTATCAAGAGGTGTATAAACAGGTTGCGGTTCACACTCGCTGACAGGAGAGGTGCGATGAAAAATGCGCTGCTTGTCTTGTTCGCCACCCTGGTCGTTGTCATGGGCGCTCTGGCCCAAACTCCCACAGTCACGGCCACTCCCAACACGGTTTATGTCGGCGCTGATGGAAAATTCGAAACCCCTCCCGATACTGCTCTCATCCAGTTCAACATTTCGGCGCAAGCCGAAACTGCCAGGGACGCCTACGAGCTAGCATCCAAACAGGCCGAAACGACGCGCCAGGTGCTGCAGACAAACAGCATCGATTCGAAAGCGGCAGAAGTCGGCTTCTTCTCCCTCAGCCCGCAATACGACTGGAAGAATCCAAAGCGAAAAATCGTCGGCTACCAGGTCACGACCAGCGTTACATTGAAGCTCAAGGATTTTTCCAAGATCGGCCCGATCACGCAGCAGCTCGCCGACGCAAGCGTCGGCCAAAGCCAGTCCCTCAGCTACACGCTTGAATCGACCGAGGAAGCCAAGTCCAAGGCCGTTGCCGACGCTTACCGTCGTGCGCGTGCTTCTGCGCAGGCCCTGGCCAGCGCCAGTGGGCGCGTTCTCGGCGAACTCTCCTATGCCTCAGTAGATACGGCGGAAAACGTGCGGATTCTTGCCCCTGTCCCGCGCCACATGCAGATGACTGCAAACGCTCCCGCGCCAGCTCCAACCGAGGAATTCACTCCACAGAATGTGACGGTCACGGCGCATGTGAACGCCATGTTCGTGTTGAAGTAGCGGCTGGTTTTTCAGAATCCACTTCTAACCGGCAACGGTCGGCACCCAGAGTCGAGCCTACGGATCTGATTCGATCACTGCCGGGTCGCGGAATCTTGCTTGGCGCGCGACATGTCGACGGACACATCCCGCTGGATGTCCATTTCAATCGAGGTCCCCGGATCCAGCTTCACGTCCGCGCCCCGCGACAACATAGCAACGGCAAGCCCGGCAACGCCACCGGCTCCGGCGCCAATGCCGACACCT
>Ga0187784_10000832_pt1 | contig 23674 bp, 31 predicted proteins | sample 1015_SJ02_MP15_2_FD_132964 | JGI IMG/M metagenome (GOLD analysis project Ga0187784, IMG submission 132964) | Tropical peat soil microbial communities from peatlands in Department of Meta, Colombia - 1015_SJ02_MP15_20_MG | ecosystem: Environmental > Terrestrial > Soil > Wetlands > Peat | place... | reverse complement strand
CCGCATTCTGCGCATGACGCTACCGCGTGGCCCTTGCATACCGAGCATCTTGCCATTCGCTCACCCCCAATTTTGTCCGCGTCGAACGGGCACCACCGAGGGCTTCGAGCTGACTCGAATCATTTGGAGCCGGCGGGAGTGCTGGTAAGACGCAGGGGTATCAAGCCCAGAGCCGGTTAATAAAGTGGAGGCTCAAATTGGCAGCTTGACGTCCCCCGGAAAACTCGGAATCTCCCTCGACTCGAGCACCTTCGCCAGATTCGGGGCCTCGTCAGCTGGGAGCCAGCTGCTCATCGCCTTGGCGTTCCCCTCCGCGTCGCATATGACAAGGGCAGCACGCCCCTCCTTCCCCGGGACTACCTTGTGCATCAACTCGTCCCCGACAGGTGTCCAGTCGGATACCCCAAGCTTCAGGAAGAGCATGGGATATGAGGGACCGGCGATCTCTCGAAGGACGGCGACCGCCCTGTCGACCCTTTTCCTCCCCTCCTGTACCGCCGCGAAGTAGTCCACTACTGCCTATCCTCCAAGATAGAGCAAGACGAACACGCCAGCGAGGGAAAGAAGAACGCCAAGCAACTGGTTCGGTTCCAGCCTTTCCTTCAAAAATACGAGCCCATAGCTCGTGGCGACGGCCCCTCCCATTCCTGAGAGGGCGGTAACCACGGGGAGGGCGCTGCCTGCAGCTTCAATCCCGTAGGTGAACGCCAGGAATCCGAAGGCCTCGAGGACCCCCATCGCAATCATTGTCTTGGATATGACGAGACGGCTCGGTTTCGCTTCCTGCCTCAGAACAGGCGCCAGCAGGAAACCAGCAGAAATGGCGATGATTCGGAGGAAGATCACTGGGAGGACCACGCTGACTGACGGGGCTGCATACCCGATTCCAATGTAGACCATTCCGAAGCAGAGTGAAGCTCCTACGGCCAGACCGACCCCCTTCGTCAGCCTGGGTGCCCCCGCCCCACGCAGGTATGCGCGGAGCTCGGAGAACCGGGTCGAGAGGAGAATCACCCCTGCGATTATGCCTGCGAGGGCGACAACCTGCAAGACAGAGAGGGACGCCCCGAGTATCACCACAGCGAGGACGGCAGTCACCGCCGGGTAGGTGTAGACCACAGGAGCCACTACAGAGACCACCCCGCGGTGGAACGCGCGGTAAAGGAAGACGAAGGCGGCGAAGTTAATCACACCTGCGCCGATCAGCGCTAGGACCGGATAGACCGGGAAAGCCAGTTTCGGACTGATTATCGGAATAAGGGCCAGGACCACCATAAGGGTGATCATATGCGAGTAGATTATCGTCCTGTAGTACCCCACCCTTTCCGATTGGCTTCGGGACATGTAGTCTGCCGTCCCCCAGCAGAAGGCTGTGGCGAGGCCCGTGGCAATGGACGCGTATACCAAGTGTTCCTTCTGCTGCCCTCCTTTCGGTTCGACTTTAAGAGGCGTCCTGAAGGGCAGGAAAACGCTTGAAAGTCGATGCCGAGATAGCTGTGGCATCCCCTGGGGAGGCGGCAGCTCTCGCTGGCAAGGCTGAGGAGTACGGGTTCGACTGCCTGTGGGTCAACGAGACCAAACATGACCCCTTCGTCCAGATTGCCCTGGCAGCCTGGTCCACCAAGAAAATCGAGCTGGGAACGTCGATAGCACTCGCCTTCACCCGTAGCCCCACGACCCTGGCCTACACCGCCTGGGACTTGCAGAACGTCTCGAAGGGGAGATTCATCCTTGGATTGGGGAGCCAGGTGAAGGGGCACATCGAAAGGAGGTTCGGGATGAAATGGGAGCCCCCCGCCCCCAAAATGAAAGACGTCGTTCTGGCCCTGAGGTCCGTCTGGGAAAGTTGGCAGGCAGGAACCAGACTGGACTACAGTGGACGATTCTTTCATCTGGACCTGATGACGCCTTTCTTCAATCCGGGTCCCATCGAAAACCCTGTCATACCAGTATACATCGCAGCGGTAAACGAAGGGATGTGCAGGGTCGCGGGAATGGTCGCCAACGGCATTCACATCCACCCACTTCACACCGCGAAGTACCTGAAGGAAGTCGTCCGCCCGGCGATAGCCGAAGGGGCCTCCAAGGCGTCCAGGAAGAAGGAGGACATCGCGGTTGCTGCCTCCGTGTTCGCGGCGGTGGGCGAGAACGAGAGCGAGGTCGGAGCAGTCAGGGAGGCAATGAGGCAGCAGATCGCGTTCTACGCCTCGACGCGCAGCTACTGGAAAGTCCTCGAGCTACACGGCTGGGGAGACGTCGGCGAAAGGCTGCACGCCCTATCTTTGAAGGGCGAGTGGGCCGAGATGGGGAAGGAGGTAACGGATAGCATGCTCGACGAATTCGTGGTCCAGGGGACTTGGTCCGAGATGGGGAGCGTGGTCGGGAAGAAGTACGGTGGGCTGGTGGACAGGGTCAGGATGTATCTCCCCTTCGATGGGGACGAGAAATGGCGGACCCTGGCGAAGGGGTTCACCGTCGGACGCTGATCTCCACCGCGTCTCCAGGACCGCTCCCGAAGTTCGGCGGGGATTCCTTGTAGGTGCTCGAATAGTTCCCGGAGTTCCTGACGTACTCCAGGTAGGGCGCTACTTCCTGGGCGTGGGACTTCACATTGTCGGCGACAACGACACTCCCCCGGTGAAGAAGTCCCTCGACTGATTTCAGGTAGGCGAGATAGTCCTCCTTGACGGCGTCCAAGAAGATCATGTCGAACATCCCACTGAGCGTCGGCAGCACCTTCTTCGCGTCCCCCACGATGATCTCGATGCGGTCAGCAAGGCCGGCGAGCTTGAAGTTGGCACGTGCGGTTCGCGCCCTTCCCTCGCTCAACTCTATACACGTCAGACGCCCACCGTCCCCCAGATGCCTCGCCATCCGGATGGCGCTGTAGCCGACCAGCGTCCCAACTTCCAAGATTGTCATTGGTCTGTGCTGCTCGATTACCTCGTCGAGAAACATTCCTCGCTTCGGCCCGATGATGGGGAGCCCCTGCCGTGGGGCGACCCTCTCTATGCCCGACAGGACCTCTTCCGGCTTCACGTACGCACTGTGCTGCTCCTAGGTGTAAAACATGTCGGTCGCCTCTCATGACGAGGACAATCTTTTTGTATTGGAAACAGGGATTTTCGTTGAGTTACATGTCAACGGAGCAGGTGGACATCAAAGAGGTACAGAAGCAGATCTCGAAAATCGTCGACCCCGAGATAGGGATGCCGATAGTCGAGATGAATCTAATCGACAGACTCGACATCAAGGACGGCCAGATTGACGTTGAGTACCACGCTACCACCCAGTACTGCCCCCCGGTGTTCGCGCTCAAGATTTCCCAGGACCTGAGGGACAGCCTGATGCAGGTGAAAGGGGTCAGGGAGGTCAAGGTCCTCGTGACTGGGCACTACTTCGCTGACGCTATCAACAGGCAGGTCAACAAGCCTGCCGCTGGTCCTGAAACCAAGCCCTCCGATCAAACCCAGGCTAGCAGCTAGAGAAGGGTTATCGCGGCTGCCAAGGCCCCGAGCCTGGCCGACACTTCGGTCACAGCTCCGCAAAGTATCACTACGTCCCCGTTCTTCGGTTTCAGTTCGTTTTTCAGGACAGGCCATGCTCTGCTGGGAAATTCCTTTTCGCAATCGGAGGAACCTCCGGGGATGATGAACCTCCCCGACCGGATTACGTAGGTCGTCGCTCCGGACGCACCAATCCCAACAGCCGAGTCCCGCTGCTCGATGCCTGAATGCACCCTACCCCCTGCCCCCCGGAGGACGAGGGCGGCTTGGTTTTCCCCCATCGAGAGCTCGGAACGGGGGAAAGATTCTAGGAGGGACAACGAGGCGTCCATGGAGTCTGCAAGGCGCCTTCCCGAAGGGGTTAGGAAGCAGCCAGCCCTGACGGCGCCTACGTACCCCCGGTTTCGAAGCTTGCCCAGAATCGTTCTGATTGCCCCCTCCCCGACCCCCGACCTTGCGGCCAGGGTCTGCCTTCCTACATAGGAAGAGCTCTCAATGGTCAAGAAAACCAGCAGGAGGTGGGAAGGAGTGAAGGTTGGCGACGGCCCCGGGGCCTCCTTGCTCGCGAGTCTGAGCAGGCCCTTGATTGCTCGGAGAGAATCGGGTGAGTCCAATTTTCCCAAGATGTCCCCCAAAGACGCTAGCGAAATACATTTCCATTGGATGGATAATCCAACCAGTGATGCAAAGAAGTGAGAGCGTCGCCGTGGTGACGGTCTTTAGCGCTCTCGTCGTGGGTTCTGATTTCGCACTCGCGCCCTATCCCAACGTCAAGCTCTTTGACACCCTGGTCTTCGTGGCCGCCTTCGTGTACGGTTTTCGAGTCGGCGCCGCCGTTGGCGTCCTTTCGGAGACCATCTGGGGATTCGTGAGCCCAAACGGGATGGCTGGAATCATCCTCCCCTTCCTGATTGGGGGTGAACTCCTCTTCGCTTTCGCAGGGTACGCTGCTTCGCGTGTCTGGACGAACCCAAGGACGAACGCTCTCTCCATACAGAATCTCTTCCTCGGTGCGTTGATGGCAATTTGCGCATTCGCGTGGGACTTCGAGACCAATTTGGCCACCGGACTCCTGGCGGGCGCGTCTACCGTTTCGGCGCTTTTGTGGTATGAAGTTTACGGGATTCCTTTCATGTTTGCCCATGAGACGAGCGACTTTGTCTTTGGCGCCCTGGCCGCACCACCGCTCATACTGTACACTTGGCAGGCGATGAAGGGAAGGACGCTTAGGGTGCTGGGAGCAGCCACCAAGGCCTCGCCAAGGGGGAAGGAGTAGGAAAATGCAGAACAGAACCCTTTACGGAATAGCCGCGGTGCTGGTTGCCGTCCTGCTGATAGTCTCGACCCTGGCAGTATTCTATTACTATCAAGACCAACAGGTACTCTCGCAGAACCAGAGCTATGTGGAGGAGCTAGACACCGCCCTCGCAAGCTACAGGTCCCTTTCGGGTTCCTTCAATTCCAGCCTCAGCGAATACAGCATGACGCTGTCCCTCCTCGCGACGTCCGTGGCAAACTTGAACACCAGCACTCCGGCCTATGCAAACGCGAGCGCTGCCCTGAATTCCCTCTGGAAGTCCTACCAAGCGCTCTCTGCGAGTGGAGGGAGGAGGGCGCTCATCTATCAGGTGAACATTCTGGTCGACTACGGAAACGGGACACGGCGCTGGAACAACAGCACAGAAGTACAGCCTGGATGGAACGGGTACGTGGACACGCTCGTAGCTTTCAACGGCGAGGTCCAGGCGACATGGTACCCCAGCTACGGGGAACACATAGTCACGGGGCTGCAAGGAATCTCAAACACCAATTCGCAGTACTGGTTCCTGCTGACTTACAACAGCACGGCTTCCTGGCAGGTGGCCCAAGTCGGGGTGGACGATATCCCGATAGTCAACGGTACAACGTTCGCATGGTTGTTCTGCTCGGCCAACGCGAACTACCTCCCCACCTGTCCCCTCCCCTAGGGGCGCCGGAAGACTGCTGGGATGGTGTGACAGTCGCGGGGGACCTCCTGGTTATGGGTGAACCCCCGGACAAGGACGAAAGCGCGCCACGACGACGGCAGCGACTCGTTCGCCAATCTACCTAGATGGTAGGGAGGTCGATGCCGTAGCAATCTACCGTGGGAAGCGAACTCCTGCGAGGGAGAGGCTCTATCTCGCCGAGAAGAATGACGGGGGTCCCCTGAACCTGATCCTCTTCGGGCCATCCAGTCTGATGTGCCTGCGCCTGTTCATGTCGGGTGTAACAGACTTATCGACAGTTGAACAAGGGAATCAAAGACTGATGACCAATAACTCAACCTCGTTGACAGCCGCGACAGCTTAAGAGAGGGAGAAAGGGACGTGCCCCTCCTTGCCTTCGGCCGAGGACCAGATGAAGGCGCTCGTGGTGGCCCTGATTCTCGACTCGAAGACCGAGGAGGCGATGACAGTCCTTTCACGCTGGTACAAAGTGTCCGCCCCCCGGCTAGGGATGGGGGTGGTGGAAGGCAAGACCAAGGGAGTGGCAGCGGTCTACTCCCAAAAGAGGAAGGAGATCCTCGCTGCGCGACGGGACTTCATGTTCGACCCCTTCGTCATGATCCACGAGTTCTACCATCATCTCAGGTCAGTGAGCGGACGGCACAGAGGGACTGAGAAGCAGGCGGACAAATTCGCCCTCGATTTCCTTGCCACATACAAGCGCCTGGCCTCGGCAATGAGCAACCGGAGCTAGACACCGAGGGCGTTCCAAACGTCGTCGTCGTTGTCGAGGAGGACGTAGCCGCACACGCTGCACTTGGTCCCAGTTATGCTTGCCTTCCCTTCCGGGCCTAGCCTCTTCTCATAGTGTTCCATCTGGCCGGCGTGGCAACGGTCACAAATCAACCCCTCCAGGCGAGGACAGGGCGGTATTAAGATAGGGCGGGCAAAGGTTTAGGTGGTTTGACGGCAACGACATCTCCGAGGGGTGGCTTGAAGCGCTTAGCATTTAGTTCACCTACGGCAGGACCTGACAAGTGTATCTTCTGCCAGATAGCGTCGAAGAAGTCCCCGTCGAACATCGTCTATGAGGATAGCAAGTACGTCGGCTTCCTGGACCTCTACCCCTTCTCACGAGGCCATACGCTGGTGTGCCCGAAGGAGCATGGGGAGACAATCTGGGATATGAATGAGCAGGACATAGCCGGGCTCTTCAAGGTGGCATCCAAGGTCTCCAAGGCCGTGGTGGCCGCCGTGGGGGCAGATGGGTTTAGGTTCGTCCAGAACAACGGAGAGGCCGCGAACCAAGTGGTCGCCCATGTGCATGTTCACGTGATACCAGTGAAAATGGAGGACAAAGGGAGGTTCTTCGAGAGGAAGCGGTACAGCCCCGAAGAGATGGAGGAGACTGCCCGTTTGATAAGATCAGAGATGGGTCAGACCTAGCGAGAGCCACTAGGGGACGAACACACAGACGGATGTAATGGCCGATTCGGTGCTAGAGCCTGTGATTAGATAGAGCGTGTAGACCCCTGGGCCGTAATCATTGATGAAGGAGTCCAAGGGGAACGCTATGTCGACAGTCTTTGACGTCACCTCCCATGTATCCGCGCAGACCGTGGTCCCCGAGGTGAACTGGCCGCAGTCTCCAAGGAAGCCAGTTCGGGGTAGAACCCCCCCTATTAGAGTGCCGGGCCCATATTCATGTGGACCGCTGTTGAGCTGACCAGGCGACATTGCTACGGTGGGGTTGTCGAAGGCAACGTAGAGAGAGTTGGGGGTAGGGAAGGACCCTGTCGGAGCTCCAGTCAGGGTGACGTAGTATGGATCGGGCGTGGAGGGCTGAGTCACCGTGAAGTTCAGGTTGATGTAATCGTTCTCGAACTCTTCGTCGAAGTAGACGGTGGTGCTGTTGTAGGCCACCCCTACTGAGACCTGATTGTGTAGGGGGTCGAGGATGTTGTATCTGTGGCCGTTGGCGCAGCAAGAGCTGTCGTTATAGACCATCGAGTACTCCAAATCCTTGACGGCTGTCTCAACCGAGCCGGTTGAAAGGAAATGGGGGATTGAGAAATAGAAGTAGGCCACGTTCTCAAAGTCTGCGCCGCGCCCACCCAGCAGAGAGTAGCGCATGTACGGCTTGTACCCCTGGGTGTCGAAGTGGCTGAAGTAGCCGTAGTAGAGCATGGAGTCGGCGTGCTGCTGGGCCGCCTGGTTGTAGTCAAGGGCGACCGGGCCAGTGCCGTTGGCAGCCCTATCCTGGTTGATCAACCCCAGGGCATAGGCCGCCAGCGTGCAGTAGTCAGAAGGATAAGCGATGTCTGCAGATCCGTTTCGAATGTCAGGTGCTGTCAGGTTCTCCACCGATACTACGCTCGAGCAGTTATTGGTGATTGTTGTCGAATTTGTCGAGGCGGTGCTCGTTGCGTTCGAGGGGGTGGAGGTGACAGTGCTGAGCCCCGTTGTAGAAGACCCGGAGAGGAAAGAGTAGCTTTGCTTGAGAACAGAAGAAAGGTACGGGGCAGTGAAGACAAAGGCGGCAAGCAGGACCAGAGCCGCAATGATGAGGCCAGCCGTCCTGTGGGACTTGGGAGTTGGCTGGTCGCCAGGCGCCCCATCCGTAGGAAATGAGCGTCTAGCATCGATGCTGATTCTCAAACTGACGGATAACTCACTCCGAGGGTATTAAGACAATAGTATTTCCAATCCATACAAATTCTTTGTTAAGTATGGGGGCCATGGCTCTGGCTGAAAGGCCGCGACCATGGCGCCGGGTTGGTTCCTGAAAAGGATGGCTAGGCTGTGAGGCCTTCGTCCTCTGGCACGATGACTCCTGCCGGAATCTCGGGGAAACTCTCCTTCATCCTCTGCTCGGCCACGATCGAAGCCTCTTCGAGGACCTTCTGCGCGTCCTCGTTGGCCGCATCGAAGTTGAGGGAGATGCCGCCGGTGGTGCTGGCGTCGACCAGCACGCTGCTTAGCAGCCCGGAAATCTCCCCTATCTCCTTGTCGGCTTCAGGAAGTGCCAGTCTGAGGCCCTCCTTCATGTTCTTGATGACCGACACGGCCGGGGCAAGGGTGCTTGCGATCTCGCCCAGGTCGGTAATCGTTCCGAGCCTCAGCGAAATCTGCTCCATGGCGAGCTGCGCCTGGGTAACCATCTTACCCATCTTCCTGACCTCTGCGAGCTCGTTGGCATAGACCGCAGCGTGCTGCATGTCGTGTTTGGCAAGGGACGAGACAACGTTCTTGAAGATAGTAGAGTCACGCTGCTTGATACGGTTCACCGTGCTGTCGAGCTGCGAGATCAGGAGGCGTATCTGCCTGTTGGCAAGGTCGATTTGGGATTTCAGTGGAGTGGGTGTCTGGACGGACCCCCTGAGCCTGTCTAGCAGGCCTGAGGTCTTGTCCTTCTTCTCCCAGTTGGAGGAAAAGCTCATGCTGGGCCCCGCATAGGTCAAAGTTCCAATATACCGGGGGCTCTAATCGGGGTGCCAGTTTGAAGAAATATTGTTGACTGTGGCTATTCGACCGAGCCTAGGCTGAAATAGCATCAAGAGGAATGACGTTGCCGGGATGAGGAAGGAGGGAGGACTGGTGTATCTGACGGCCGGAGAAATGGCAGAGGCGGACAGGATGGCAATAGAAGACTATGGCATAGACGTAATCGCCCTGATGGAGAATGCAGGCGTAGCCACGGCTCAGCTCGCCAAGAAGATGCTCGGCGGATATGTCCGGGGGAAGAACGTTTGGTGTCTCGTGGGCAGGGGGAACAACGGAGGGGACGGGCTCGTCGCCGCCCGCCATCTGAACAATTGGGGGGCAGGGGTGCGAGTGATACTCGCGGGGAAGAGGTCTGACCTCAGAGATATCCCCGCGAAGCAGATTGCAACTGTTGACAAGATGGGAATCTCCGTGGTTAGCACGGGGGAGGGTCTGGGGGATGCCCACCTCGTGGTGGATGCCCTTCTAGGGTACGGCTCCAGAGGGAGCCCAAGAGAGCCTGTAGCAGGGTTGATTCGACTGGCTAACGCGTCGAAGGTCCCCATTTTGGCCGTTGACATTCCATCTGGGATGGATGCTACCAGTGGAGAGCTTGGGGACCCGACCGTGGAGGCTAGGGCGACGGTGACCTTTGGGCTGCCGAAGACGGGATTCTTGAACCCAAAAGCCAGACCATATGTCGGCGAGCTGTACCTGGCAGACATATCTATGCCGGGCAGGATCTACGCCTCCCATTCTGCCGGGAGTGGATTATTCTCAAAGGAATCTCTTGTGCGGATTTGGTGAGTCGGTACACGGATCGCTAACGCTTTTGAACCGAACAGTCCCAGCTGGATAGGCTATGAGGGCCCAGGGTGAAGAGATGAAGTGCCCGAAGTGCGGGCGCCTCGACCTCAGGGAGACGCCGCAGGGAGTCACCTGCCGCGTATGCGGCTACGCGCTCTCGCCGGGCGAGAACGACAGGTACAGGCTCTACAGGCTGCTGAAGGAAGAAGAGAAGAAGGGCAAACGAAAATAACCTTCGAAGGGCACAACCGTTTAACTCCCGCCCCCGGGCGAGGGTAGAGGATGTCTGTAAGGGTCAGCCCAGTTTCTAAGTGGGCTGCTATTCTGATTATAGCGGTGGGGGCCTTCGTTCTCCTGGCCGGCTTCGCCACGGGAGAGCTCGCTAGCTACATCGCGGGGTCGGCCTTCGTGGTTTTGGGGGTGGTCCTGTACGCGCTCCTCATTTGGTTCACCAGGAAGCTCCGGCGGGAGATAGGTGATGTAGAAAGGGGTCAGGCAGCCGGTGCCTGAACGGAAATGAACCTGTGCTTCAGGTTTCGCTCCCATATTCTGGCGGCTAGGAACCCCCCTATGGTTCCGCTAAGGGCACCCACGACCAAGACAGGCAGATACACTTCCAAGAACGGCGCCGTCGTGCCGAACCCCAGTGTGATGAAAGCATAGGTCGCGACCAGCCCCGTGATGATTGTACTCACGCTCAAGGAGGCAACCAATCTCCTCGCGTGAACCTTGCCTTCAGTCGTGACTCGAAACAAGGTGCTGAACACGTCCACCAGTACCCCGTAAAAGAGAGCCACGCCAAATGCGAATGGACCAAACCCAAGCTGCAACGGCGTTTCAACCAGGCCGTTGATGAGACCGGTGTAGGTCGCACCACCAGGTCCGAGAAGTATGAAGCTGAGCGAGAGGATCATGGCCTCGAAGACGATCAGCGAGTCGCCAATCTCGAACGGAAGGGCACCGTATATGACGCCTATCAACACGCCGAAAAGAGTGGCTGTGACCAGTTTCTTTGAACTTACCAAGTCAGAAGGCGGAAGGAGTCACGCCGGGAGTGTATTTAACGATAGTTATAACACCGCAACTCATGTAGATACACAGCCCGTCATTTATGACCAAGGTACTCCCACGGTTGGAGCGAAGGTTCGAGATGGCCCGGAGGAGCATTGTCGCTTAGTCAGACTGTGAAACCTCCGGCCGGCGGCCGCATCGGCCGGAAGAAGTGGGACGCCATCGTCGTCGGTTGCGGCATCATGGGTGCGTCTGTCAGCTACAACCTGGCCAAGCGAGGGCTCCAGGTCCTCAACCTGGAAAGGTTCGGGGTCAACCACAGATACGGCTCGTCGCACGGAAAGACGCGGATCATCAGGCTCGCATACTACGAGGACCCGAGATACGTCCCTCTGCTGAGGAGGGCCTTCAAGTCCTGGAAGGAGGTAGAGGCCAAATCTGGGAAGAGGCTTCTCCAGATTACAGGCGGCCTTATGATTGGAAGGGAGAACTGGGAACTCGTCCAAGGAGTACTGAAGAGCGCCAAGGTTCACGGTCTCCCATGCGAGATCCTTTCTCCAGCGAAGGTGCGGGAAAGGTTTCCCGCTTTCACTCTAGGAGAGGGATACACGGCTGTCTTCGAGCCGAACGCAGGGGTCCTGTTTGCAGAGGATTGCGTGAGGGCCATGGTGGGCCTCGGAAGCGAGGCCGGTTGCGAATTCAGGTTCTCCGAGAAGGTGACGGGCTGGAGGAGCGGTCCCGAAGGGGTCGAAGTGCGAACGCCCAACGGGATCCAAGTCGCGGGCAAGGTCTTGTTCTGTGCGGGCGCTTGGAACGGGGAGCTGCTTCAGGGCGTGGTGCCGCTCCAATGCGAGAGGCAGGTCCCTCTGTGGTTCTCGTCGGGAGGGCAGGACGCTTTCTCTCCCCCCAATATGCCGGTGTTCATCATGGAAGAAGAAAAGGGGGTATTTTACTATGGGACACCGGATGTTGGGCACGGGGTCAAGGTTGCACGGACGCACGGCGGAGAGGTCAGCGGTCCAGACGACGTCAGAAGGGAGGTCACTGAACAGGACATTGCGCCAGTCAGGGAGTTCATCTCAAGGCACATGACGAAACTTGACGGCACACCAATCGCCTCTACCACTTGCATGTACTCGAACACCCCTGACCTGAACTTCGCCGTAGGAGCTCACCCAACGGACCCGAGGGTCGTCTTGATGAGTGCCTGTTCTGGCCACGGGTTCAAGTTCGCGAGCGTCCTAGGTGAAATCGCAGCGGACCTCGCCACCGACAAGAACCCTGCTTTCGACATCTCTTTCCTGAATCCGGGAAGGTTCACGCGATAAGACGCTAGGACAGCCCTGGCCCTCTTCAAATCACCGCTCTTTGGTGAGAACGCGACATGAACACCCGAGGGATGCCAACGGAGAGCAAAAGGGGAGGGTAGTAGCATCTCCGCCAAAGGGGTCAGCTCGAGCAAGGTTTCGACGACCACAGGCCTCATGGTCATGCGGGGCGCGCCCATTGGGAGGAGGATTGACGTTGGCTGGGTTCTCTGGGGCGCTCCTTCGCGTTTATACTGATTGCCTGGCGGCGGTGAGGGCGGGAGTTGTTCAGCGAATACAGGGGCATTCCCTGGCAGGCTAGACTGCTCATTTACCTGAGTTTCATCCCAAACATTGCTATCGGCTTCATCTACACGGATCTTTCTTACTTCCTGCCGAAGTTCCAAGGCATAGGGGCGGGATTGCCCATCACTGTAATGGGTGTCACCCTCGTTGCGCTGAGCTTCCCCTTCGGAATCATCGCCGACAGGGTGGGGAAGACGAAGATGCTGGTGCTCGGGAACCTCTGCGCGAGCCTGAGCCTTATTGGGTTCGCCCTGGCATCAAATTACGCTCTGGTCCTAGTGGTCGCGGTCCTGGAGGGGACTGGCGAAGCTGCTTACGCTGTTTCCTTCGTGGCTCTGATTGCGGACATGGCGGGAGACGAGAAGAGGACGCCCGCATTTTCCCTGCTGGCTTTCTTGGGCTGGGTGGCAGGGGCCTTGGGCGGGTTCATCATCTATTCGGTCGATGCGCTCCACAGCATAGGTTTGTCCCTGAAGGAAGCCCACGTCGTTCTGTTCGTGACCGTCGGGCTCCTCAGCCTTTCGATGGCGCCACTCATGTCCAGAATCAGGGAGGAATCGGTGCGTGGCAGGCGGAGGGAGCTCCTGCCTAGGAAATCATGGCGCGTCATCCTGAAGTATGGTGGCTACAGCGTGGTCATCGCGGTAGGCGCAGGACTATTCGTGCCGCTGATGGCATTCTGGTTCTCCCAGGCGTATGGCGTGTCAGACGATCTCAGCGGGCTCGTGCTCGGCTTCACCAGTCTGTTGACCGCCGGGGTGGTTTTCGTCGCGCCGCGGCTCGCGCGGAAGTTGGGACTGGTGAGGGCCACCGTCGTCACTCAGGCCGCCTCGACCGTCTTCATGGTTGCGCTCCCATCCGCGCCGAACTTCGGGGTGGCGGCATCGATCTATATCGTCAGGGTCTTCCTGATGAATCTCTCCAACCCGCTCACTCAATCGCTCATCATGGGACTGGTCTCCCCAGACGAGAGAGGGATGGCGGCAGGGGTGAGCGCTGCCATTTGGAGGCTCCCCAATGCTCTGTCGGCTTCTGTGGGGTATAGCATGATGTACGCAGGCCTTCTTGCCCTCCCATTCTATTACGCAACGGCACTCTACATCGTGGGGATAAGCGCATTCTGGCTCATGTTCAAAGGTGCGAAGCTTCCCGAAGAGAGCCCCAAACCGAGTCAGCCAGCAGTCCAGTCGTCCAGCCTTGAAGGACCTGAAGACGAGCGCTGAATATCAGCCACCCGGACGCCGACTAGCCTCACGGGCTTCCCACGAGTCTCGAACTCGTCGAGCAGCCTCTCGACTGCTTCGAGTAAGGGCTCCTCGCTGTCGGTGTGGCTGACAAGGGTCTTCTCCCTCGTGTGGGTCTCGAAGCCCTGGAATCTGATCTTGATTCCTGCAACCCTGTACGAGTAACCTGCGGATCTCACCCTTCTCATCAGTTCCGACGCCCCGTCGGCTGCCTCCCTCCTGATGGCGTGAAAGTCCTTCACGTCTTCCTTGAAGGTCCTCTCGACGCTCAGCGACTTCGGCAGCTCCTGTTGCCTGACCTCGACGTTCTCTTCGCCGTGAATCACTCCCCAGAGCCAGACACCATTCTTCCCGAACCAACCGAGAAGCTGCTTGCCGTCTAGCTGCTGGAGCTGCCCGATGGTGGCTATACCCTTCTCGTTCAGAAACTCTCCCGTTTTCCTGCCAATGCCGGGCACGACGCCGATGGGGAGGGGGGCGAGGAACCCGGGAACATCCCCGAATGGGACCACGGTGAGCCCGTCCGGCTTGTTCCTATCTGACGCGATTTTCGCCGACGACTTGTTTGGGCCGACCCCGACTGAGCAGCTGAGATGATGCTTCTCTTTGACCGCCCGCTTGACGAGTCTTGCCACTTCCTTCGCAGATTCCTCGTCATTGGCCCTGCTCGTGACGTCCAGGAACGCCTCGTCTATGCTCGCTTGCTCGAACTTGTCGGCGAAGCCCCTCAGGGTCGCCATGACCTCTTCTGAGACCCTCTCGTAGAGTCCCCAGTTCGGAGGAATGTAGTTCGCATGTGGGCAGAGTCGATAGGCAATCGAGATCGGCATCCCTGACCTGAGCCCGAACTTCCTCGCCTCATAGGAACAGGCTATGACGACTCCCCTTCCCTTCCCTCCATCGGGACTCGCACCAACCACCACCGGCAGGTCCCTGAGTTCCGGATGCTCCCTAACTTCTGCGGAGACGTAGAAAGCGTCCAGGTCCACGTGAAGGATTGCCCTTGGTTCTCGCTGCATCTGTCAGCTACGTCCCGAAGAGCGTCTGCTGCTCCGTCCCCTGAGCCTTCCAGTCGAGCTCCATCAGCCCCAGGAGCCTGCGGAACTCGTTCGAGGACTCGGGACTGAAGCCTGCGAAGTGATTGTTGAAGAAGACGTACCCGGACTCGAACCTGCCGGCATTCTGCTTCACGGTGGTGGCCCAGCGCTGCATGTCGGCGGACCTGTCCTTCTGGATGCCAGTGAACTCCGTAAGTTCCCTGTCCCCAACCATTCTCAGGTAGACGAAATCAGCCGTGACCTCGGGGGGAGTCTCAACGTATTGGTTGAGGGACCAGACCAGGGCGATGTTGTTCTTCTTCAGCAGGGAGTAGACCTCCGGGGTGAACCAGGACTTGTGGCGGAACTCGATGGCATGCTTGAACTCCGGGTTCAACTGGGAGAGGAATTCCTTCATCACAGCCTCGTGGCTGCTCAGTTTGATGGAAGGGGGGAGTTGGATTGCTATGGGGCCAAGCTTATCCTTCAGCTTACTCATCGTGCTGTAGAAGTACACCAGTGTCGCCTCCGAGTTCTTCAGCTTGTTCTCATGGGTGATTTTCTTTGGGAGCTTCGGGGAAAAGATGAAGCCCTCAGGAGTGTTGTTCCTCCATTGTGTAATCATGTACTGGTTTGGGACCCTGTAGAAACTCGAGTCGATTTCAACGCAGTTGAAGACTTTCGCGTAGTAGCTCAGATAGTCCTTGGCGGGGAGCCCCTTGGGGTAGAATATCCCCTGCCAGTCCCCGTAGGACCAGCCGCTGCACCCTATCCTAAGCTCTTCAAGGTCCATGAATGGGTAACCGTTCCCGAAGCTGGCAGGCGTTCGCCATATTTATTTACATGGAGCGGGGGTCGATTCTCGTACGGTCTTGTCTCAGGGTAATCCAGACATCCGGCAGCAGGTAGACGACAACAGAGGAATAGCCAAGAAGCTAGAGCTCCTCATACCCGGCCTCAGAGGGTACAGGACGAAGGAGGACCTGAGGGCTTCGGATTCGATGCTCAGGAACCAGGTGGCCGACAAGCTTGACCACGTGAAAGATAATCTGCAGCAGTTGAGAAAACAGGTTGCGGCGGGCAACGACCTTACGAACCTGACAAACGTTGGGTCGCTCATCGCCCAGGTTCAGACCCTCAGCGGGGAGGTTAGGCACGCGGCCCAGGGGTACTCGGGGTGGGTGGCACCGATACAGATGACTGATGATAAGTTGAACAAGTTGTACGAGTACGACTACTCGTTCGTCAGCGCAGTCTGGCAAATGGACCAGGCGACTTCACCAGGGACGCTTACCTACGATGGGGCTGCGCCTAACTCGATTCAAGACGCCTTGAGCGGGTTCTCCAGGTCCGTCGCGGACATCAAGCAGAAGTGGTCGCAGAGGATAGAAGCAATACAGGGCGTAGCCCTCGGACAGTGATTGGGATGGTATTCGGTAAGAAGAGCAACGCAGAAGTGCCGGCGACTGGCGGGAGTGTCTTAGGTTCAACCACATTCGCCTGGCCCGACGACCAGAAGGTCAACAGTGCCCTGTGGAAGGCGCCGCGGCAGATACGGCTGAACGACAACATCGTAGTCAGAGAGGACGAGATTGCTGTATTCTACAGAGACGGAAAGGCGCTTACTTACTTCGACCAGCCCAACAGGTACGCTCTGACCGACTTCAACGCCCCCATCGTAGGGAACCTCCTGAAGTTCTTCACAGGGGTGACGCAGTGGGCTGAGGTGTACTACATACCGAAGAGGTACATGGATGGGAAGTTCGGGAGCACACAACCATACTCTTTCACGGACGCAACCTTCGGTGTGGTCAACCTGAGGGTGTTTGGGGAGTACAGATGGAAGATTTCGTCGCCCGAGCTGTTCATCAACCAGTTCGTGGGAACGTTCAGTGCGGAGACCTCTTCAGACGTAGAAGACAGATTGAAGGAGCAGCTGATCATTCTAGTCTACAACTCCCTCGGGAAGATGAAACAGCAGGGGCTGAAGGTGACCGACCTAGCTGCCAACCTTACCAACATAGAGCAGGAAGTCCTGGCGTCGGGGCCTGACCACCTCGGTCAGTACGGGGTCGAGATCAACAAAATCTCAGGGCTTACGATTAGCCTCCCTGACGAAGTACAGAAAGCGATAGACACCAGGTCTGAGATGCAGGTCCTGGGTGTCAACTTCATGCAGTATCAGACGGGCAAGGCCATCGATGACGCCGCGAAGAACCCCAGTGGCGGGGCCGGGACCTTTGCAGGACTTGGAGCAGGCATCGGCGTCGGCGGAGTGATAGGAGGTCAGATGGCCGGGATGGGGATGGGCATGGGAGTGAACCAAAGGAGTTGCCCTAACTGCGGCTCCCTCATACCTGCCTCCGTGAAGTTCTGTCCTAACTGCGGTGCTTCACTACCTTCGCCAGGGGGACCACCGCCTCCAGCTGGCACAAGTAAGTTCTGTCCTAACTGCGGTAGCCCAGTGGATGCCGGCGCGAAGTTCTGCCCCAGCTGCGGGACGAAGTTCTAGGTGACGTTGATGAACTGTCCAAAGTGCGGCGCCGAGCTCCCGGATGATGCGACGTTCTGCTACAAGTGTGGGGCGAGGGTTTCAGGGGAGCCGTCTGTCTCCCAGGGAGATACGAATGCGAAGCCGGTTGCGGTCGTCGCACCCATGGACGCGAAGTCGATGAAGTGCCCGAACTGCGGGGCCCCGTTGGCGCCGAAGTTTGGAGAGATGATCATTACATGCGAGTACTGTGGGAGTAGCGTCTCGCTGGGAGACCAGGGGTGGACGGGGATCAAGAAGCAAACGATGCTCCCTATCAAGGTAGGCAGCGTGGACGACGCGAATAAGGAAATCACATCGCTGATGGACAAGGGGTTTCTCCACAGGCACCTTCACGAAGACTCGCAACAGGAGGAGCTGACGCTGTCTTACATCCCGTATTGGATAGTGAGCGTTTCAGCCAGAACGACGGTTGTCGCCACCAACACAGCCGCGCAAGTGGGCCAGACAGCCACCACGGCGGCTCTCATGGGGGTCATTTTGGGCGGTATGGGAGGAGGGGGGTTCGGCGGAGGGATGGGAGGAAGGAGGAGGGCCCTTGGTAGGGTGAGCACTCCTCACCTTCCTGCTGGATTCATGCTAGGGCGATGGTTCAGTATGTGGGGGATGGGGATGGGCTACGGAGGGGGAATGATGAAGTCGGAACAGATGGACGCCAACTACAACTTCCCCGTGGTAGCCCTCAAGGCCCTGACCGAATATCAGCCTAGGGACTACCAGTTCAACCTCGAAGGGAGGGCGGACTTCGACATCACCAAGATCCCAAAGAATGTAAAGGTCCTCAACGGGGACATCGGAGAAGATGCGGCCAAGGGGCAGGCGAAGACCCTGGTCGACCAGCTGCAATCAGAGAAGGCCCACGCGAAGTATCACATGATACAGAGGCTCACAACAGAGTCCGACGTAGGGGATGTCGAGCTGCTGCACGTGCCAATCTGGTTCGCCAGGTACGAACACAAGGGAAACAAGATTGTGTTGGTACTCGACGCCAACTCGGGTAATGTAATCAACAGCATCGGACTGTAGCCACAGTGGCCGGCACCCTTCCGAGGCGTCTGCCGAGGGTTAAAATACAACGGTGAAGGAACGAACTCTCGCTCTGTTCACTAGAAGGTTGTGCATGAAATGAAGCTCCTAAGAGTCATCATCGTTGTCGTTGTGGTCGTCGTCATAATAGTTGCAGCCCTCTACGCCTTGGGGGTCTTCTCTGGCCCGGGACCGACCTGTACGACTACCTGGCAGTGCGCGGCAGGGTATCCCCTTCAGGTGGGAGGGGGTTATGCCGTGGCCGGGCAGCAGTGCGTCAACAGCACTTCTTCCTTCTATTGTATCGGAGGGCTGGACGCCAACGGCGGGCCCCGGGACGAGGTTTACTACTCCTCCCCAGTTTCCTCCACGACCCAGAACGTAACCAGTTGGACGCTCAATACTGATTCGTATCCTCAGTACATAGACGGCCAGTCTTGCGTGCTTTCTTCGGGCTACGTATACTGCGTAGGTGGATCTTATGATAGCGGCGGTGATGACATAGCTTCCAGCTACTTCGCTCCTTTGAGCCAGGCTGGCGCCATTGGCAATTGGAGCTCCACCACCCAGTATCCGATACCCATCGACACTCAATCATGCGTGACGGCGTCGTCGTACATCTATTGCATAGGGGGAGAGAACGAGACCGACGGTTCCGCTACCGACGTAGCAGTGACCAACTCAGTCTGGTATGCCCCACTATCGCCTTCGGGGATTGGCTCGTGGGTCCACACCACGGCTTACCCCTCTGACGTCTACTATCCGAGCTGTTATGCGGCGAACAATTATGTTTACTGCCTCGGAGGCGCGGACAGCAACGAAAACTCCCTGACCAACGTCTACTATGCCACCCTGTCCTCGTCTGGCGTGGGGCCCTGGGCGTCGACGACGTCTTATCCCGTTGCAGCTTCCGGCCAGGCCTGCGTCATTTCCTCTGACAACATATACTGTGTGGGCGGTGAAACCGCCCCCGGCAGTAGCAGCACCGCTCCTTCGTACACCAATGCCGTTTACTACGCGTCGTTGTCAGCCGGCGGCATAGGTGATTGGAAGTCCGCGCCTAGCTTCCCTTACAGCACATGGACAACATGCCTTACTTCAACAGGAAACGTCTACTGCTTCGGGGGGTTCGATAGTAGCTCAGTTGGCGAGGACAACCTTGTCCACTATGCTTCCCTGACTTCGCTCACAACTTGAAGGTCCAGGCTACGGAACATTCCGGGCTGGGGGTGTGTAGTCCCATCAAGGGACATCTACTGCGTGAGGGGCTTCGGCGGAATCACCACAGGTGCGAAAAATCCCGTTAGATATGCTTCGTTGGAATCACTTGCGAGCCAAAACCCAAACAACCAATCCAGAAATACCTAAAGGTTGAATCCATGGCCATGGCGACGAGAAAACAGGGAGTGCCCGTTGTGGTCCCGGCGGATGTCTGGCAGCCCCTGATGGAAATAAGGGCCCATCTCGACTCGGAGTGCCCGGGGGCACCGACCCCCATCGAGGAGTTGCTCAAGGAAATCATCAGCCACTACGAAAGGTGCGAGAAGGCGGCAGACGAGGCTGAGGACTTCTGCAAGAGGGCTCAGGCCTGGAAGAAGTCAGGCTGATTCGCGAAAGAACCAGACGACCACTCTGACTGCTGTGCAGGCTGGGTTTTATTTTATTATCAGGATGGAGGAAGGTGGGCATATGAAATTCGGTACCATCAGGCAGACCGCACTGTTCGATGCCACACCCCTGGAGGTCTACGAGGCCTATGTTGACCCTAAGAAGCACGCAGCTTTCACGGGACAGAGTGCCAGCGGGGCTCCGAAGATCGGAGGGAAGTTCACGGCAGGGGACGGTTACATCACTGGGAAGTACCTGGCGCTCGAGGAGGGGAAGCGCATACTCCACGAATGGACAACCACGGAGTGGCCGGAAGGGTACCCGCCGTCCGTCCTCGAGCTAAACCTCAAGGCTAAGGGGAAGAAGACCGAGTTGACCATGGTCCATTCGAAGGTCCCGGAGGGGCAGGTGGACTATTACGCCGAGGGATGGAAGGAATACTACTGGGAACCCCTGCGGAAGTACTTCGCCAAGAAGTGACGCACGGCTTACCCAAGTGGCCGGCCTGCGGCAAAGAGAATCGGCAGCCGGCCAAGGAGTGGGTGGGAGGCGCTAGGTCGAGCAAGCCGATGGAAGTACGACGTTCTTTTGCATCTCCTGCAGTTCAAGTTACGTGACTCGGGCTGACTCTAAGGCGGGGGTCGTGAAGGCATTGAAGAGGAAGGGCTAACGCTGCTGCAGAGGCCTGAACTCAAACCCACACTTGACGCATACACGCATTCCAGGGGCTTCAGTGATTACTTGTCTGGTTCTGCACCGAGGACACTCGACGGTGACGTTGGCGGACTTGATCGAATCTGAATGTTGCGAACGGACCTTGTCTATCGCGTCGCGGTAGGCATCTTTGCGGTAGCTGGGTGCCATCGCGGCAACGATGTGCGTACCGGCAGAAAAAGTTGACCTACTAGACTTCTTCCAGCGTGAAAGTGAACCTGGCGCCCGCGAACTCACCCGTGCTGACCCTTTCCCAAGTGACGTTGTAGGTTTTGGTGACGTTCGCCCCAATGATACTTATCTGCTTCGGGACCTCGGCAAAGAGCTTCTCCACCTTGGCTGGGTCTTTGGTGAAGATGAGGCTCCTGCGTCGTTTCATGAGATACTTGACGGCCACGTTCTGGTGGGCATGCCCCTCGACGGGGATTTTTTCGGTGCCGGTGTCTATCGTAAATGCTCGCTTGGCCATGTCTGTGTTACCGGCATGTTCAGCCTGAGGTAAATAGCTTCGGGGTCAATGGGAGTATACAAGGAACGTGAAGACTTAGAATTCGCCGGATACTTCAGCGCTGGGTCAGAACACTCGAAGGGTCATTAGGTACCGCAGCGGAAGGAGGGGATACCACGACGGTTGTGTTGCTCGCACCTCTCCGACCAATCGACCATAGCAGTCTTGCCAGGATGCCCTGCTTGCCGGAGTCGACTACCTCCAAGTCCAGACATAGGCGGCGGGCGAGCTTGCTTGCTTCCTCTATGGTCCGCCGATGATCTTCGTCAAGGACGTATCTGTAGGTCACGTTGCGGTTCACCCTCGTCCCAATCGGGACCCCGGATGGCGAGTACAACGTCTGGTTGAACACGAACACACTGTCTGGGACCTTTCGGCTCCTAACAACTACCCTGACCTTTCCCTCTAGGCTCATTTCCCTCCCTCCACGTTGACCACGTCGAACTCGACCCCCCAAGGATACTCAATCACCCTGAGGAACGCCTGTCCGCTCCTGATCTTTTCACGAACAGAGTCCATGTCTTCCGAACTTTCGTTAATGGGCACCGGCTTTGTCGCCGAGACCGACGTCAAACATCGCGGATTGGTGCGTTGGTGTTGGCTCATTTTGTTTCTAACCACCATCGACGGTAGCATGCCGGTGTGTATATAAGCTTTCACACCCTCTTGGTCGTCTATACCGGTGATAAGGTTCAAATATCTCCGGGGCTTAGCCGACGGGGATGCAGAAAACAGACTCAAGCCTACCTCAGAAAAGCCTCGAGTTATGTCTGGATTTCACGGATACCGTAGACTGGAGAACAAGCAAACATTCCAAGGAAGGCTTTGCTGAATACGGGGATTTGGTGAATTGGAGCCAGAAGAGAGGAGTTATCGAACAATTCGAGGCCAGCCGTTTGATTGCCCTTGCCAAGGCGGACAAGCCTGCTGTGGACGCCGTCCTCGATCAGGCGAAGACCCTGCGTGATGCGATCTATCGTATCTTCTCCGCCGTAGCACACGGAAAGAGAGCGAATTCCGATGACGTGAGAATTCTCAACTTGTACCTTGGACGAGCGATGGCTAAGGTGGAAGTGCAAATGACAGAGGATGGCTACAGACTCGGGTGGTGCACCGAGGAGTTGACCGACAAAATGCTTTACCCCGTCGCGAAGTCCGCCGCAGATTTGCTTACTTCTGTGTACCTGGACCGCGTCAGGGAGTGTGCGAATGAAGACGAGGGTTGCGGTTCAATGTTTCTAGACTATTCGAAGAGCCACTCACGACGCTGGTGTAGTATGAAGGGCTGTGGGAACAAGGCGAAGTCAAGAACTTACTACGCGAAGCACGGCCGTCCTCCACAGCCAAAACGGTAGCTGCTTCGCCAAGGGGTCACGTGACATTCCATGTCAATGGTAGGTTCAGGCCCTTTCCTCTTCCAGCCTCCAGAATTGGGCACCCCATTTCTTGTACGGAATCCGTATTGATTTCAGCCATTCAAGCTCCGTTGCGCGCGTGACTCGGCCTGTTATCGGGTGAGGAACGATATCATAACGAACAATGTAGCCTTTGGACCGGAGTGAGGAATCTATACGAGCCTCATAGTGACTAATGCGATCTGCAGCGAATTTCAACTCGGAGTACCCTCCTTTGAAGATAACATCCGGGCTTCGATAGTGCGTCCGCGACCAATTGAATCTCGTGGGAATCCCAGTTCCAATAACCCGAGGATTCCTGTAATCGCCTGCAAGCACCCAGGCGAGTGTCTTAGTGCAGCTAAGGCTTCAGGACTAGATGCACCACCCCTAAACACAGGATCGGGCAGAGCCGTCTGAAACGAGAAATTACCGTTTGGCAACAACTGATTTGACTTTTGTTGCTGAGCAGTCCGCCATTGAGTTCTCATAATCGGGTAGCAACACTATTAGGTGTAATTAACAACGCCGGCAAACAGATCCAACCCGACTCCAGGAGCCCCGAAAGTAATGTCTATGGTCTTTTGATGTTCGTCACGAGCAACCTGAACTGCAGCGTCTTCCCAGCCATTGGGTGGTTGCCCGACCTGCCGTACGCTTTTTCTGGCAGCAGGGTAACCTCCTTCGTCTCGTTAATCTTCATACCAATAAGGGCCTCCTCGAAGCCGCTAATGACCTCGTGCTTGCCGAGAACCACCTGGAGGGGTTTGTAATCCCGGGCGAGGTTGAACAGCCCCGCCTTGATGGCCTCCGCTTTCATGCTGGTGTCGAAGACTTTTCCTCCGGGGAACTTGCCGACATAATGAACTGAGACAGTGTCACCGTTCTGCGCGGCTATGTCGCTCAACGATCGAAGCCACGCCGGGGTTGTAATTAAGCAGGAAGACAAAGCCGCCCCTCGCTGTTTTCGTCTGCTCGTTCAGCTCCTGATGAAGTCCTTCTTCCATGTCACGTTCCGGCTTTGAATCGCACTTGGGAGTTGAACCGCCCTTCGGGCTTCGGTGCACCTTTAGGATTCAAACACTTCTGCGTCCCAGTCCGGTGCTAAGCAAAGCGCTCCACACCGCGCTCGGCCGAAGAAGGGTTCTCCTCCCTCCAACGTACCTCCACCCCCGTGCGTTTCCACCCCCGCCTGCGCTTCGCTG
>Ga0187784_10000831_pt1 | contig 23674 bp, 14 predicted proteins | sample 1015_SJ02_MP15_2_FD_132964 | JGI IMG/M metagenome (GOLD analysis project Ga0187784, IMG submission 132964) | Tropical peat soil microbial communities from peatlands in Department of Meta, Colombia - 1015_SJ02_MP15_20_MG | ecosystem: Environmental > Terrestrial > Soil > Wetlands > Peat | place... | reverse complement strand
GGCCCAGGGTCCGGTAGCCGCGCTCGGCGAGCAACGCCAGCAGCCGGTCCAGGCCTTCGACCTCCACGATCGCGTCGTCTCCTACGCGCATCGGGACCCAACCTATGCCGTGACCGGCGGCGACGACAGGGTCCTTCTCCCCTGGACGCAGCCAGCACCGGGGCGCACAGTGAAGGCGTGTTCGAGGTGCGCTTTCACGGGCGCGGAGGGCAGGGCGTCGTCACCGCCGCCGACCTGCTGGCTTTGGCTGCCTTCACTGACGGTCGCCGGGCACAGTCCTTCCCCAGCTTCGGCTCGGAGCGGACGGGCGCGCCGGTGGTGGCCTACTGCCGCCTCGCCGAGCGCGAGATCCGCACCCGGGAACCCGTGGTCGCTCCTGACTGCGTCGTGGTCATCGACCCCACCTTGGTGCACCAGGTCGACCTGTTCTCCGGCCTGGACGGAGACGGGTACGTGCTGGTCAACTCGTCACGGAGCCTCCAAACCCTCGGTCTGGGCTCGCTCGCCGAGCACTTCCGGCCCGAGCGCCTGCTCACCGTGGGCGCCACCGACGTGGCCCGGCGCCAACTCGGTCGGCCGCTGCCCAACGCCGCGTTGCTGGGCGGCTTCGCCGCACTGACGGCTCAGGTCACACTGGCCGCGGTCAGCGCGGCCATCCGAGCGCGCTTCGGGCGCGACAGCGCATTGGCCGAGCGCAACGTGGCCGCGGCGTCTGAGGTCTTCCAGCAGGCGTGCCTGGCCCTGACGGCCGACGGGAGGGCGGTGCTGAGTGCTCCGGCAGATTGAGGGCTCGCGCGCCGTCGCCGAGACGGTGGCGCGGTGCCGGCCCGAGGTGGTGTGCGCGTACCCAATCTCACCGCAGACCCACATCATCGAGGCGCTGGGCGAGCTGGTGAAGTCGGGGGCGCTGGCACCCTGCGAGTTCCTCAACGTCGAGTCCGAGTTCGCCGCCATGTCGGTGGCCATCGGCGCCTCGGCTGCTGGGGCACGGGCCTTCACCGCCACCGCCAGCCAGGGGCTGCTCTTCATGATGGAGGCGGTCTACAACGCCAGCGGACTGGGCCTTCCGATCGTCATGACCCTGGCCAACCGCGCCGTGGGGGCGCCCATCAACATCTGGAACGACCACAGCGACGCCATGGCCGCCCGCGACGCCGGGTGGGTGCAGCTCTTCGCCGAGACGATCCAGGAGGCGGCCGACCTCCATGTCCAGGCCTTCCGGCTGGCCGAGGAGCTGTCGGTCCCCGTCATGGTGTGCATGGACGGCTTCATCCTCACCCACGCCACCGAGCTGGTGGACCTGCCGTCGCAGGAGGCGGTCGACGCCTTCCTCCCCCCGTACGAGCCGCGCCAGGTGCTCGATCCCGACGAGCCCTACTCCATCGGCGCCATGGTCGGGCCCGAGGCCTTCGAGGAGGTCCGCTACCTGGCGCACGCCCGCCAGCTCTCCGCGCTCGGGCGCATCCCCGAGCTGGCGGAGGAGTTCGCCGAGGCGTTCGGGCGCGACTCGGGCGGGCTCGTGCACCCCTATCGCAGTGCCGACGCCGAGGTGGTCGTGGTCGCCCTCGGTTCGGTGCTCGGGACGATCAAGGACGTGGTGGACGCGCACCGCGAGGCAGGGCATCGGATCGGCGCCCTGGGCATCACGGCGTTCCGGCCGTTCCCCGGTGACGCCGTGCGCAACGCCCTGGCCGACGCGCAGCGCGTCGTCGTGGTGGAGAAGGCCTTCAGCGTCGGCTTCGGCGGCGTCCTCTCGACGGACGTCGCCATGGCGCTCAGCGGGCTCCCCGTCTCGTTGTCGACCGTGGTGGCCGGGCTCGGCGGCCGCCCCATCACCAAGACTTCGCTGCAGAGCGTCTTCGAGGCCGCGCTGCGCGGTGAGGCGGAACGGCTCACCTTCTTGGACCTGAAGACGGAGCTCGTCGAGCGCGAGCTCGAGCGCATGGCGCTGCGACGGCGTTCGGGCCCGACGGCGGAGAACGTCCTGCGCGACATCGGCACTGTGCGCTCAGGAGTCGGCTGAACCATGGCGCACGTGCGCTTCTACCAGGTGGGCAGCTTCGCGGTGGGCAACCGCCTGGTCCGCCGCGACGACCGCACCGTGCAGTCGGGCGCGGACCGCGCCAACTCGCTCACGTCGGGCCACCGGGCCTGCCAGGGCTGCGGCGAGGCCCTGGGTGCCCGCTACGCACTCGACGCCGCCATGCGCGCCAGTGCCGGGCGCATGGTGGCGGTCAACGCCACCGGGTGCCTCGAGGTCTTTTCGACGCCCTACCCCGAGACGTCCTGGCAGATCGCCTGGTTCCACTCGCTCTTCGGCAACGCGCCCGCCGTGGCGACGGGCGTCGCGGCCGCGCTGCGCGTGAAGGGCCGCCCCGACGTACGGGTGGTGGCGCAGGCCGGTGACGGGGGCACCGTGGACATCGGCTTCGGCTGCCTCTCGGGCATGTTCGAGCGCAACGACGACGTGCTGTTCGTCTGCTACGACAACGAGGCCTACATGAACACCGGGGTCCAGCGGTCGGGGGCGACCCCGCCCGCGGCGCGCACGGCGACGACTGAGGCGGTCGGCGACCATCCGGGGAACGCCTTCGGGCAGGGCAAGAACCTCCCCGAGCTGGCCGTGGCCCACCGCATCCCCTACGTGGCCACCGCCACCGTGGCCGACCTGCACGACCTGGAGGACAAAGTCACCCGGGCCATGAGCATCCACGGGGCGCGCTACGTGCACATCCTCGTGCCCTGCCCGCTCGGGTGGGGCTCGGCTTCGCAGGACACGGTGCGGGTGGCGCGCCTGGCCACGCAGACCGGGCTCTTCCCTCTCTTCGAGGCCGAGCACGGCGAGGTCGTGCGCACCACGCCGATCCGCCGGCCGGCCCCGGTGACCGACTACTTGCGCCTGCAGAGCCGCTTCGGCCACCTCTTCGACGCGGACGGGAACCCGGCCCGTCCCGACGTCATCGCCGCTCTGCAGGACATGGCCGACCGCACCATCGCCCGCTACGGGCTGCTCGAGCGTCTCGACGACCACGCGCTCGACGCCGGCCCCGCCGACGAGGCGGTGCCCACGTGACCGAGCGGCCATTCGCCATCACGCTCGAGGTCGGCTCCAGCTTGGCCAACAAGACCGGGACCTGGCGCACCGAGAGGCCGGTGTACGTCGACCGCCTCCCGCCGTGCAACGACGCCTGCCCGGCCGGGGAGAACATCCAGCAGTGGCTGTACCTGGCCGAGGACGGCTCCTACGAGGCGGCCTGGCGCCAGATCATGCGGGACAACCCGCTCCCTGCGGTGATGGGCCGCGCCTGCTTCCACCCCTGCCAGACGGCGTGCAACCGGGCCACCGTCGACGAGGCGGTGGGCATCAACTCCATCGAGCGCTTCTTGGGCGACCGGGCCCTCGCCGAGGGATGGGACCCCGACCCGCCGGCGCCGGACAGCGGGCAGCGGGTGCTCGTGGTCGGGTCGGGGCCGGGCGGCCTGTCGGCGGCCTACCACCTGCGCCTGCTCGGCCATCAGGTGGTGGTCTTCGAGGCCTCGTCCCTGCCCGGCGGCATGATGCGCTACGGGATCCCGTCCTATCGACTGCCCCGTGACGTGGTGGCGGCCGAGATCGAGCGCATCGGTGCCCTGGGTGTGGAGATCGTGTGCGACCACCGCGTCGACGACCTCGCGGCCGCCATGGAGGAAGGCGGCTTCGACGCCGCCTTCCTGGCCGTCGGCGCCCAGCGCGGGAAGCACGTCGACATCCCTGCCGGTGACTCGGCCCGCATCCTCGACGCCGTCACCCTGCTGCACGGCACCGAGGCCGGCGAGCCCCCGGAGCTCGGTCGGCGCGTCGTGGTCTACGGCGGCGGTGACACCGCCATGGACGCCGCCCGCACGGCGCGCCGGCTCGGCGCCACCGACGCCGTGGTCGTCTACCGTCGCACGCGCGAGCGGATGCCGGCCAACGCCGAGGAGGTGCGCGACGCCGTGGAGGAGGGCGTGCAGCTCAAGTGGCTCTCCACCATCGCCGGCGTCGACGACGCCGGGCTCACCATCGAGCGCATGGAGCTCGATGCGGACGGGTTCCCCCGGCCCACGGGCGAGCTCGAGCAGCTGCCGGCGGACTCGGTCGTCCTGGCACTCGGGCAGAGCGCCGACCTCTCCCTCGTGCGCACCACGCCCGAGATCGAGGTGGGCGGCGAGCTCGTCGCCGTCGGGCCCGACATGATGACGGCACACCCGGGCATCTTCGCGGGCGGCGACGTGGTGGCCGGCGCCCGCACGCTGACCGAAGCCGTCGGCCACGGCAAGAAGGCGGCCCGGGCCATCGACGCCTGGCTCGGGCAGCGCAGCGCGCCTGCGCCCGACCGCCATCCGCTGGCCGGACCCGAGCAGCTCAACACCTGGTACTACGCCGACGCGCCGCAGGCCGTGCGCCAGCGCCTCGACGCGGCGCGGCGCACCTCGACCTTCGACGAGGTGGTGCACGGCCTCGACGAGTCAACGGCGCTCTTCGAGGCCCGGCGCTGCATGTCGTGCGGGAACTGTTTCCAGTGCGACAACTGTTTCGGGGTGTGCCCCGACAACGCGGTGATCAAGGTCGACGAGGGCCACGGCTATCGCTTCGACTACGACTTCTGCAAAGGCTGTGGCCTGTGCGTGCAGGAGTGCCCCTGCGGGGCAATCGAGATGGTGCCCGAGGAGATCTGATCCCGACCCCGGGCGATCAGACCTGAGGCTCGGCGCTCGGGGTGTCTCCGTCCTGGTCGAGCTGGCGCACGACGTCGTCGACGACGCCCCGCAAGGCGTCGTAGTGCGACCCCTTCCAGAAGACACGGCCGCAGCCTGCGCACTGCTGGAACTCGTCGTAGTCGCGTCGGGTCCGCGGAGGCAGGCGTTCCTCGACGTCCGCCTTCGCCACCGTTTCGAGGAGCCCGTTGCACTCGAGGCACCGCCCGAAGGGCCGGATGGCCCCGGCGAGGTCGAAGCGGCGGAGCACCTCGAGCACCTGCTGGCGCCGGAGATCCTCGCGGACGAAGTACCCGTGGGTCACCTCCTTGCGCTTGAGCAGCCCACGGTCCCGGGTTAGCAGGATCCGGTCCTCCCGGGCCGAGAGCCGAGCCAGCTCCGGGTCAGAGGCGTCGTGACGCCACAGCACGTCGAAACCGAGGAGCCGCAACAGCCGCGCCAGGCGGCCGAGGTGCACGTCCAGCACGAAACGGGCGGGACGTGGCGTGCCCGGGCGCAGGTGCGTGACCGGCGACACTTCGAGACCCTCGGTGCTCGAGGACACGCGCACCCGGTCACCGTCGCCCAGCCGATGGTCGAAACCCACGGAGACGCCGTTCACAATGATCACGTCCACTTCGGTGTGAGGGACCCCGAGTGACTCGACGAGATCCTTGACCGTCGTGCCCGGCGCCACCAGTGACACCCGGGGTCGGCCCCGGGCCTGGGGCGGCAGGAAGTCGTTCAGCTCGGCGTCGAAGCGGGTTTCGATCCTCAATGGCACCGCTGCGTCCCGCGCGTTCGGGCCCCTCCCCGAGGGTCCCGGGTTCAGCCCCCCCGCTGGCGTCGCCGGTCGAGGGGATGGCGAGGCGCCACGCCGTGGGAGACCGCGGGGCGGTCGGGCACGGTCGACTCGAGCAGCATGCGCCACTCGGCCGCCGCCACCGTCTGACGCACCGCGTCGACCGCGTCGGGGTTCACCGAGATCGACGTGATGCCCAGGCGCACCAGGTGCTCGGCGAATGCCGGCCGGTTCGACGGCGCCTGGCCGCACAGCGACGAGGTGACGCCCGAGGCCTGGCAGCCACCGATGATGCGCCCGATGGTGTCGAGCACCGCCGGGTCGGCCTCGTCGAAGACCTCCGCGCAGATCTGCGAGTCCCGGTCGACGCCGAGCACGAGCTGGGTCAGGTCGTTGCTCCCGATCGACACGCCGGCGATGCCCATCTGGGCGTAGGTCGGGATCCAATAGGCGACCGAGGGGACCTCTGCCATCACCCACACGGGGAGCGAGCCGGCCACCGGGCTGGAGTCGACTACCTCGAGGCAGGCCTCGAGCTCCCACGCCGTGCGCACGAAGGGGATCATCAGCACGATGTTCGGCGTCTGCTCGAGCACCCGGGCCAGCACGTCGAGCTCGAGCCGGAACAAGTCGGGCTCCTGCACGTAGCGGTAGCAGCCGCGATAGCCGATCATCGGGTTCTCCTCGTGGGGCTCGAAGTCGGCGCCTCCCTCGAGGTTGGAGAACTCGTTGGAGCGGAAGTCGATGCTGCGGTAGACGACCGGGCGGGGCTCGAAGGCCCGGGTGATGCGCAGCAGCGACTCCTCCATGCGGTCGACGAAGGTCTGCTCCTCGCCGCGCTGGAGGAGCTTGCGAGGGTGCACACCGCCCAGTGCGTCCGTGACCATGAACTCGGCCCTCAGGAGCCCCACCCCGTCGACGGGCAGGGCGGCCACCTCCTCGGCATGCTCGGCGAAGGCGAGGTTGGCGTAGATCCGCGTGGCCAGCGCGCCCGGCCCCGCCCCCGCCGCAGCCGCAGGCACAGCCGAGACCGTCCCCGGGGCCAGCGCCGGCTCCGGGGCGGGGCCGACCGCCCCCTCGGTGACCGTCCCCTGGGCGCCGTCGACCGTCACCAACTCCCCGTCGCGCAGCACCGTGGTGGCGGTGCGGGCGCCCACGACGGCCGGGACGCCCAGCTCACGCGACACGATGGCAGCGTGGCAGGTCATGCCGCCTCCGTCGGTGACGATGGCGGCGGCCCGGCGCATGGTCGGCACCCAGTCTGGGCTCGTCATGGGTGCCACCAGGACCTCGCCCGCCTGGAGCCGCTCCCCCTGGTCCGGCGTGCGCAGGACCCGCACCACGCCCGAGGCCCGTCCGGCCGAGGCGGCCAGGCCGCGCACGAGCACCGTGGCCGGCTCGGAGCCGGCCGCCACCGGGGGCCCCGCCACGGACCCGCCCACCGCGGTGACCGGCCGCGACTGCACCAGGTAGGTGCGCCCCCCGGCCATGGCCCACTCGATGTCCTGGGGCGACCCGTAGTGCGCCTCGGTGGCCAGCCCCAGGCGGGCCACCTCGAGCACCTCTTCGTCGGAGAGGACGCGTGCGCTGCCCTCGGAAGCGCTCAGCTCGACTCGCAGGTCCTCGCCGTCGGGACCGCGCACGATCTTGACGCGCTGGGTCCCGACCCGGACGTGCAGGAGCCTCGGCCCGTCCTCTCCGCCGCTCTTGTCGACGACGTAGGTGTCGGGCTCGACCTGGCCGCTCACCACCACCTCACCCTGGCCGAAAGCCGCCTCGATCACGATGTGATCCTTCTCGCCCGTGGAGGGATCCACGGTGAACATGACGCCCGAGCGCTCCGAGGGCACCATCTCCTGGACCACCACGGCGATGGACGGCTCCTCGGTCAGCTCCTTGTCACCTCGGTAGAAGATGGAGCGCGCGCCCCACAACGAGGCCCAACAGTCCACCACGCGCCGAAGCAGCGCCTCGGTGCCCGCCACGTTGGTGAAGGTCTCGTTCATGCCGGCGAACGACGTGCTCGCCGCGTCCTCACCGATGCCCGACGAGCGCACGGCCACCCGCACGCCGTCGCCCAGACGCGTGTAGGCCGCCTTGATCTGCAACGCCAGCTCCTCGGGGACGGCGACGGCGCCGACCAGCTGGCGTGCCTCGGTGGCCAACCGATCGAGCTCTTCGGGTGCCGCGTCACGCGCTGTTCGCAGGATGTCCGTCAAACGTTCACGTACACCGGCACGCCCGACGGCATCGAGGTAGGCGTCGCCGGTGATGACGAAACCCGGTGGGACCGGAAGCCCACCCGTCGTGAGCTCGCCCAGGTTGGCACCCTTGCCGCCCACCGACACAGCGTCGCCGAGCCCGATCTCGTCGAACCACCGGATCCTCGGTTGCGGCCCCACCCCAGCCATCGTTCCTGAGTAGGGCCCATGTCGATAGGGTCGAACGTCACTGTTTGGCACGGCTCGTCTCTGCGAGGATCTTGGGCATGCCGACCCTCACCTTCGACGAGGCTGTGGCGCGTCTGCGAGCAATCGACAACCCCGAGCCCCGCGTGGTCCTCTCGGGCAACTCCGCGACACCGCACACGTTGATCCGGGCCCTGACCGAGGCATGCGAGATGTGCCGGGTGTTCCAGTTGAACGCTCACCATGACTTCGCGCAGCACCCCACCTTCGTCTGCGAGACACCGTTCGTCGGCCCGGGCATGCGCCACGACCCACTGCTCGACTATCTGCCTATGCGCCTGTCGCTGGTGCCTCGCCTCTTCGAAGCCGTCCGGCCTCCTGATGCGGTCCTGCTGCACACGTCGACGCCGCGCGACGGCAAGGTGTCGCTCGGGATCGAGGTGAACATCCTCCCTGCCGCCATCGAGCAGGTTCGCGCCCGGGGCGGCCTGGTCCTGGCCCAGACCAACCCTGGCATGCCCTACACCTTCGGGGACGCCGAGATCCCGCTCGACGCCATCGACGGCGCGCTCGAGGTGGAAGAGCCGCTGTTCTCGCCCGAACTGCGCGGTTCGCCCGAGGCGGCGGAGACCATCGGCGAACAGGTGGCGGCCTTCGCCGTCGACGGATCAACCCTGCAGCTCGGGATCGGGCTGATCCCCAACGTGGCCGCCCGCATGATGTCCGAGCGCCGGGGTCTGCGCGTGTGGTCCGAGATGATCAGCGATGGCGTGATGGACCTCGACCGGGCCGGAGCGCTCGACCCCGGCACGCCTGTGACCACGTCGTTCCTCATCGGATCGCCCGAGCTCTACCAATGGGCGGACGGGAACGAAGGGCTGCACATGGTGCGGACCGAGACCGTCAACGACCCGACGCGCATCGCTGCCCACCCCGACATGCTCTCCGTCAACGCCGCTATGCAGGTCGACCTGTTCGCCCAAGCCAACGCCAGCTTCGTCGACGCGCACATCCATTCGGGGTTCGGCGGCCAGCCCGATTTCGTCATCGGAGCCCTGCACTCGCGGGGAGGCCACGCCGTGGTGGCGCTCCACGCGTGGCACGACAAGAGCGACTCCTCCACCATCGTCCCCGTGCTCACGAACCCGGTCACGTCGTTCCAGCACTCGGCTGTGGTGAGCGAGCACGGGTGCGCCGAGCTCTTCGGCCGTTCGCAGCACGCGCAGGCCCAACTCCTGATCGAGCAGGTGGCCGACCCTCGGGCTCGGGACGAGCTGGCGGAAGCGGCCGAGCGGCTGGGCCTGCGCCGCAACTTCGACTGACCGTGAGCGCCCGCGAGGTGCTGGAGCGGCGAATCGGGCCTTTGGTCACTTCTGCCGCCCGCCGCGGATCAGGCAAGCTCGCGGTGGCGGCCGTCGGGGAACGGCGGCGCGCCAACCCGCTCCGGGCCAGCACCGGGCCCGAGAGGCGGGTCGGGAGACGAAGGGAGTCGACGTGGAAGCGGCGGAGCACCTGAACAGCCATCAGAGGGACACGCTGGCGCACATCTTCCGCCATCCCGGTGGCAACGTGGAGTGGCACGCGGTGCTGTCACTGCTCAACGCCGTAGCCGACGTCCACGAGACCAACAAGGGCAAGGTCGTCGTCAGCCTGGGCGAGCACGTCGAGACGTTCGACACGCAGCGGCACAAGGATGTGGACGCCGATCAACTGGCCTATCTGCGGCAGCTCCTGCGCAAGGCCGGCTACTCCCCTGAGGAGGCTCAGGGCTGACCCGGCGCGCCGGCGCGCATCCACGAGGGCGTGGGCGCCTACCCTTCCGAGATCGTCCGAACGGGAGTGACCTGTACCGATGGCCAAACACGACGTGCTCTGCGTGGGCGACGCGGCAACCGATGTCTTCATCCGTCTCTCCGACGCGCACATCCACACCCGCCAGGAGGGCGAGGACTGGTGGCTCGACCTCCCCTTCGGCGGCAAGGTCCCCTTTGACTTCGCGCTCACGGTCGACGCCGGCGGGAACGCGGCGAACGCGGCCGTCGGGCTGGCCCGGCTCGGCGTCTCGTCCGCGCTGGTCGCCCATGCCGGTGACGACCGGATCGGGGGCAACATGCAGGCCGCCCTCGAGGACGAAGGCGTCGACACGCATCTCGTCAGGCTCGACCCGGGGCGTCCGAGCAACCGCAATTTCGTGCTGTGGTACGGCCAGGACCGCACGATCCTGGTCCGCCACGAGCTCTACGAGTACACCTGGCCCGAGCTGGGCCCCGAAGAGGTGCCCGGCTGGGTGTACCTCAGCTCGGTGGGGTCCGACGCACCCGAGTACTACGAAGAGCTCGTGAGCTGGCTCCGGTCCGAGCCTTCGGTCCGCCTGGTGTTCCAGCCGGGTACGTTCCAGATCGCCCTCGGAGTGAGGACCCTGGCCGGCGTGTACCGGCGTACCGATCTCCTCGTCTGCAACCGCGAGGAGGCCGTCGAGATCGGCGGCGGAGACCACGCCCGCATGGACGACCTCCTCGAATGCCTGCACCGGCTCGGCCCCAAGACGGTCGTCGTGACCGACGGCCCGGCGGGGGCGTCCGCCTCGGACGGGTCGGCCCGGTACCGCCTGCCCGCCTACCCCGACCCGTCCCCACCCAAGGAGCGCACCGGCGCCGGCGACGCCTTCACCTCCGCGCTGTTGGCCGGGCTCGTCAAGGGCCTGCCGTTGCCCGACGCGCTCCTGTGGGGACCGGTCAACGCCATGAGCGTCGTGCGCGACGTCGGCTCGCAGACAGGCCTGCTGACCGAACCCGAGCTCCTCGACCACCTCGGGCACGCGCCGGCGGCGTACGCCGTCTCGGTCTGGTGAGCCCCCCGGTCCTCGCCGCCGACGTTGGAGGCACGCAGATGCGCGCCGCGCTCGTGGACACGGACGGCACCATCCTCGAGCGTCGCTCCGCACCCACCCCGCAGAGCGCGGCGGTGCCCGCGGCCCTCGTCGACCTCGTCCGGACCGTCGGCGCCGAGCGCGCGCACGGGGCCGCCTCGCACGCCGTGGTCGGCCTGCCCGGCTCCGTCGACTACGACGCCGGCCGGCTGCTGTGGGCGCCGCACCTCCCCCCGCAATGGCCGGACAGGCTGTCGACCGGGGAGCTGTCGTCGGCGCTGGGACTGCCGGTGTACGTGGCCAACGACGCCGACCTGGCCGCCGTCGGCGAGGCGCTGCTGGGCGCCGGCGCGACCAGCCCGGACGTGGCGTACGTCACCATCTCGACGGGCATCGGCGCCGGCGTGGTGCACCGCGGACGGCTGGTGCACGGCCGGAGGTCGCTGGCCGAGATCGGCCACACGGTCATCGACTGGAAGGCCTGGCTCGAGCGCGCACCTTGCACCCTCGAGGAGCTCGGGTCGGGCAGCGGCCTGGCCGTCCTGGCCCGCCAGGCCGGCTTGGGTGACCTCGACGCCCGCCAAGTCGAGGAAGCGGCGGTCGGCGGGGATCCCCGCGCCGACGCCATCTGGGAAGCGGCGATCGCCGCGTGCGCCGTGGGAGTCGCCAACGTCCTCATGGACTTCTCCCCCTCGACCGTCGTCATCGGCGGTGGGCTCGGTCGGCGGAGCGAGTTCTTCGACCGGGTGCGGGCCCTCGTCCTCAGCCGGCCGGAGCACCAACCCGACGACCTGGCCATCGTGGCGTCGGCCCTCGGGGACGACGCCGGACTGATGGGCTCGGCCCGCTGGACCGAGGCCATCCGCTGATCCGCCGCGGCGCGTTCCGGCCAGGCCTCCGGTGGCAACGGCGCGGCGACCCGACCAAACAGCACGCACGGTTGATGGCCGACGGGAAGGGCAAGGTCGCCGTCATCCTCCCCGACACGTCCGTGCCGTCCCGGTACGCCACCCTGGACGGGTCCGACTTCAGCCGTGCGCTCCCCGCGGCCGGGTTGAGCTCGACGCGGTACCTGGTGCAGAGCGCCTCCGGGCAGGACGCGAGCGCGGTCGTCGATGCGAAGTGCGAAGTCGGACATCGCCAACGGAACCAAGATCCTCCCCGTGGTCGGCCGCGGGTCCACGCGGAGGGGGTTGGACGACGTCTTGTCGGGCTTCGAGTGCGGCACCGCCCACGAACCGGTGGACCGTGAGGTCCAGGCCGCGGTGGCGCTGGCCCTCTACCTTCGGGCCGGGCAGTCCCCGCCCGCGTCGCTCGCCAACGCCAGCACGCTCGCTGCTCTGCACCGGCCGGTTCGCCGCCAACTGCACGGCGGCGGGCATCACCTCGTAGGGCGGCGCCACAGCGACGTCACATCGAACTGCCGACGGGGCGACCCACGGGCTGGGGCGCCCACACCCAAGGTGACCAAGGCCATACCCCGGTTGCGGTCTCTCAGCAGGCGCTCAGCAAAGGGACTTTGGTCTCTGTAGTCTTCTCGGAGTCGCAACCAGACTGCAATGTGACGACCCGGTGCGGTTGGGACGGGGCTCGGCACCAGACCGAGTCCCGGCCGGGGTAACAGGGGGCCACCGCGATGGGGCCCAGAGGAAAAGGAGACAACGTGCGCTTCATGAGAGTAGGACTGGCCGGGGGGGTCTCCCTCCTCTTGTCGGCCGGGTTGGTCGGCGCGTCGATCGGAGGCGCATCGGCCGCCGTCCGAGCGACGAGCACGCCGAGCATCTCGGTGAGTTCGTTCAACAACAGCTTCAGCGCCATGAAGTCGCTCACGGGGGTGACCGCCGCAGGCAAGGGCAAGGTGGCGGCCATCCTGCCCGACACGGTGAGCTCGACGCGCTACGTGGAGTTCGACGCGCCCGACATCACCAGGGCGCTGTCCACAGCCGGGCTGAGCTCGTCACAGTTCGTGGTGCAGAACGCCCTCGGCAGTGACGCCACCCAGCTGACGGACGCCCAGACGGACATCTCCAACGGGGCGACTGTCCTGCTGGTCGACCCGCTCGACTCGGGGGTCGGGGCTCAGATCGAGAGTTACGCCAAGGCCCGGGGCGTCAAGGTCATCGACTACGACCGCCTCACCCTCGGTGGCACCCGCGCCTACTACGTGAGCTTCAACAACGTCAGGGTCGGCACGCTCCTCGGCGATGGCCTGGTGAGCTGCGTCGCCGCTTGGCACATCAAGCACCCCCAAGTCATCGTCATGCACGGCGCCGTGACCGACAACAACGCCACGCTCTTCGCCGATGGCTACGACGCGGTCCTCAACCCGTACTTCAAGTCGGGCAAGTGGACGGTGGTGGCGCACACCGCCGGGACGTGGGACCCGCCGACGAACCTGACCGAGTTCCAGGCCGTCTACACGGCGCACCCCAACGTGAACGCGGTGCTCGTCCCCAACGACGAGAACAACGCCCCGATCATCACGTATCTGCAGTCCCTGCACGTGAAGCCCAAGACCATCCCGACCACCGGGCAGGACGCCACGCTGACGGGCCTGCAGAACGTGCTCTCGGGCTACCAGTGCGGCACGGTGTACAAGCCGATCTACCGCGAGGCACAGGCGGCGGTGGCCCTCGCCCTCTACCTGCGGGCCGGGAAGACCCCGCCGAAGTCGCTGGTGAACGGCACCACCGAGGACACGGTGTCCAGCGTCAGCGTGCCGTCCTCACTGCAGACGCCGGAGTGGGTGACCACGTCGAACATGAACGCCACGGTGATCAAGGACAACTTCGTCCCGGCCTCGCAGCTCTGCGTCGGCTCCTACGCCAGCGACTGCAAGGCGGCGGGCATCACGCCGTAGCGGCCATGTGACCGGCAGCCCGGCTCGGCTGGGTATTGTCGGTCTCGAGATACTGCTTCCAGCCCGACCCCCCGCCCCGGCCGGCGGGGCGGGGGGTCGGCTGCTGGGAGTGCCACATCCGAACGATGCCGCCGTCGCCGCAGGGGGGTGCCGACATGACCGAGGACACGCCGCTGCTCGAGCTACGGGGCGTGACCAAGTCGTTCGGCGCCGTCCGGGCGCTGGACGGGGTGGACCTCACCGTCCCGGCCGGGAAGGTCACCGCGCTGGCCGGTGACAACGGCGCCGGCAAGTCGGTGACCATCAAGACGATCGCCGGGCTCTGGGAGCCCAACGAGGGCGAGATCCTGTGGGAGGGCACGCTCGTCCACATCCACACCCCGAAGGACGCCGAGGCGCGCGGGATCACGACGATCTACCAGGACCTGGCCCTGTGCGACAACCTGGACATCGTCCAGAACATGTTCCTCGGCCACGAGTCCGTGCGCCGCAGGTTGCTCGACGAGTCGACCATGGAGCTGGCGGCGCGCAAGACGCTGGCCGACCTGCACGTCACCACGGTGCGCTCCATCCGCCAGCCGGTCGCCTCCCTGTCGGGAGGCCAGCGCCAGTCGGTGGCCGTGGCCAAGGCGGTCATGCAGGCGGCCCGGCTCGTCATCATGGACGAGCCCACCGCCGCCCTGGGGGTGGCGCAGACCCAAATGGTGCTCGACCTCATCAGGCGCCTCTCGGCCCAGGGCACCGCGGTCATTCTCATCTCGCACAACCTCAACGACGTCTTCGAGGTGGCCGACTTCATCTCGATCCTCTACCTCGGCCGCACGGTGGCGGCGGGACCGGCCGCCGGGTTCGACCGGCAGGTCGTCGTCGACTACATGACGACGGGACAGACCGCCAGAACCGTCGGAGTGGGGGCTTCTAGTGTCTCGGGGACGGAGGGGCCATGACCGAGACCATCGACGAAGGCGTCACGTCCGGCGAGGAGCCGCAAGCGACCGACACGCCGCCGGCCGCCATCGGCCAGGAGCAGCTGGTCGTCCTGGCGCCAGACGTCCTGGCCGAGTCCCTCGGCGACTACCTGCGCGCCTGGTGGCAGCGGATGCGCGGCGGCGAGAGCGGCGCTCTCCCCATCATCGTCGGGCTCATCGTCATCTGCATCTTCTTCGAGGTGCAGTCGAGCGCCTTCCTCACCGCGACGAACATCGTCAACCTGTTCGTGCAGGCGACGTTCATCGTCCTGCTCGGCATGGCCGAGCTGTACGCGCTGATCCTGAGCGAGATCGACCTGTCCGTCGGCTTCGTGGGCGCCGTCGGTGCCTCCATCGCCATGGCGCTCATCGGCTCCCCCCAGAACTGGGTCTGGTGGGCCGGGATCATCGTGGGCATGGCCGCCTGCTTCGTCATCGGAGCCTTCCAGGGCACAATCATCACCCGGCTCAAGATCCCGTCCTTCGTGGTCACCCTGGCCGGTCTGCTCGGCTGGCAGGGGGTGCTCATCTACATCTTCGACGTCGACAAAGGCGCCGTCGGCGGCGTGATCACCGTCTCGAACTACGTGATCGACGACCTGGTGAGCGGCAGCATGACCCCGTTGGCCGGCTGGATCGCGCTCGCGGTGGGCGTCGGGCTGTACGCCCTGTTCACCATCGCCAGCACGTCGCGCCGGCGGTCACAGGGCCTGAGCGCTCCACCGCTCAGCATCACGCTCATGACGGTCGCCGCCGTGGCTTTGGCCGGCGTCGTCCTGGTCTGGATCTGCAACCTCAACCGGGGCGTGGTGACCCCGGTGCGCGGTGTGCCCTGGGTCATCCCCTTCGTGCTCGTCGTCCTCCTCGCCGAGACGTTCTTCTTGGGCCGGACCCGCCTCGGCCGGTACATGTACGCCATCGGTGCCAGCCCCGAGGCGGCCCGCCGGGCGGGCATCAAGGTGGCCCGCGTACGGACCGTCGCCTTCGCGCTCTGCAGCTTCACTGCCGGCCTGGCCGCCGTCGTCTACGCATCACGGCTCGGATCCATCTCGGTGGGCTTCGACGGCGGCACCTACGTGCTCTACGCCGTGGCGGCCGCCGTCATCGGTGGTGCCTCCCTCTTCGGCGGCCACGGCAAGCCGATCCACCCGCTGCTCGGGGGGCTCGTCATCGCCACGCTGACCTACGGCCTCGCCCTGCTCAACATCAGCACCGCCGGCACGGACATCGCCACCGCGCTGGTCCTGCTGGTGGCGGTGGCGGTCGACTCGACCCTGCGGCGGCGTGGGCGGGCGGGCGCGGCCTGAGGCGCCGACGTCCCGGCGAACACCGATGCTCCGCCGGGACGTCCCCGGCGTCCGGGCCGGCGTCCTCGTGGTCATCGGCACGACAACGCTGCTGACCGGGCTGCTCGTGGCGCCCGCGGGGCCGTCCGCCGCCGGGGCGGCCACCGGACCCAGCACGACGACGGGGACCGCCATCTCCGGCGCCGAGTCGTGGACCGTCTACCACGGCAACCCCGAAGGCAGCGGTCTGGGCAGCGCGGCCCGTGTCGTCTTGTCCTCCCCCGCCTGGACCTCACCCGCCCTCGATGGCCAACTCTACGGCGAGCCCCTCGTGTCGGGTGGTCGAGTCTTCGTGGCGACCGAGAACGACACCGTCTACGCCCTCTCCGCCGCGAGCGGCGCAGTGGTGTGGAGCGCCCACGTCGGGACGCCGGTGCCGGCGAGCTCGCTCCCCTGCGGCGACATCTCTCCCACCGTCGGCATCACCGGCACGCCGGTGATCGACGCGGCGCGCGGCGAGCTGTTCGTCGTGGCCGACGAGATGGTGGGCGGGACCCCGGCCCACGAGCTCGTCGGGCTGAGCACGGCCACCGGGGTGACGGAGCTGCGCCAGGACGTCGATCCGCCCGGCGCCACGCCGTCCGCGCAGTTGCAGAGGACCGGGCTCACCCTCGACGACAGCCACGTCGTCTTCGGGTTCGGGGGCAACTACGGCGACTGCGATTCCTCCTCGTACCGGGGGTGGGTGCTGTCCGTGCCCGAGGGCGGTGGCACCCCGGAGGAGTTCGCCGTCGACGGGGCGCCGGGCGAGAGCCAAGGTGCGGTCTGGATGGGCGGCGCCGCCCCGGTGGTGGACCCGGCCGGCGACGTCTGGGTGGCCACGGGCAACGGCTCGGTCTACTCGTCCAGCCACGCCTACGACGACAGCGAAGGGGTCCTCGAGCTCTCGCCCACCATGACGCTGGTGCAGTACTTCGCCCCGCAGGACTGGGCCACCCTGAGCTCCCAGGACCTGGACCTCTCCACCGCGCCCGCCCTCCTGGCCGACGGCCAGGTGGTGGCCGCGGGCAAGGCACGCATCGCTTACCTGCTCGACGGCAGCGACCTCGGGGGGATCGGAGGCGAGCAGGCGTCGCTGGCGGTGGGCTGTGGCGACGACGTCGACGGCGGCGTGGCCGTCGAGGGGACCACCGTCTACCTGCCCTGCCTGAGCGGCCCGGTGGCCGTGGCGGTCTCGGCGGCGCCTGCCGGGCTCCGGGTGCTGTGGCGCTCGTCGGTCGGCGGCGGCCCACCGGTCGTGGCGGCGGGGATGGTCTGGACGATCGGCCAGGACGGCGTCCTCTACGCCCTCGACCCGACCACCGGAGCCGAGGTGGCCCAGGCCACCGTCGGCGTCCCCGCCAACCACTTCCCGACCCCGTCGGTCGCCGCCGGCCTCCTCCTGGCGCCCGCGGCCGACCGGGTGGTCGCCTTCAGCGCCCCAGCTGGCGAACCGAGCCCGGCCACCTCGACCACGACCACGACGCGGACGACCGCGTCGAGCACCACCACGTCCGTACCGGCCACCACGACCACCTCGGCGCCGGCGTCGTCGGGCGGCACCGCTCCCTGGCTGCTGGCCGTCGTCGCCCTCGGCGTCGTCGTCGTCGCCGCCGCGCTGACGTGGTTCCTCAGGCGCCGCAGGCGCTAAGTCGGCCTCTGGGGCGCCCCGCTACTTGGGCACCCGCAGGGCCTTGGAGCCCGACGTGCTCGTCTGGAAGTTGGCATCGCCGAAGTAGGTGGCGGTCACCGAGTACGGCGACCCGGCCAGCACGAGCGCCGAGGCCACGCTGCAGGTGGCTGTCGCGCCCGAGAGCGTCGCCGTGTCCGAGCCGTTGCAGTTGACCGTGGCACCGGTGGCGGACGTGATGGAGAAGGTCACCGTGCCGGTCGGCGTGCCGGCGGACGCCGGCTGGCCGACCACGGTGGCCGTGACCGACCCTGGGCCACCCGACGCCGAGGGCGGGGTTGCCGTCAGCTTGACCTTGGACGGCGCCAGGCTGATGTCCTGCGTGGTCGTGCCGGTCGAGTCGGCGAAGTTCGCGTCGCCCGAGTAGGCCACGGTCACGGTATAGGGGCCGTCTGCCCCGGTCAGCTGCCCGGTCGCCACGGTGCAGGTGGCCTTGCCGGTCTTCTTGTTGAGCGTGTCGTTGCCCGTGCCACAGGACACGGTGCTCCCGTTGGCGCCCGTGATGGTCCAGGTGACCGTCCCCGTGGGCGCTCCCGCGCCTGGGCCGGCGGCGCTCACCACTGCGGTGAAGGCGGCCGGCTTCATCGTCTGCGTCGGGTTGGCCTTGGCATCGATCGCCACCTGGGACGGGGCCTTGCCCACCGAATTCGACAGCGTGGCGGACGACGCGCCGTACGCAGTGGACCCCGAGTAGGAGGCCTGCACGCTCAAGGGCGACTGGGCCACGTCGAGGCCAGCCACCGTGCAGGTGGCCACCCCGGAGGACAGGCTCACGGTCTGGCTCCCGCTCTGGCACACCGGCGCCGGCTCGTGGCCGGGTCCCTTCGTGGGCACGGGATCGCTCAAGGTGAAGGTGACCGACCCGGAGGGTGTGCCCGACGCGGGTGCCGCTGCGGTGACCGTCGCCATTACCGTGATGGGCTGGCCGGTGACCGCCGGGGAGGCCGACGACGACAGGGCCACGTTGCTCGACGCCTTGCCCACCGAGAACGAGGTCGTGCTCCTCGAGCCGCCGAAGTTGGAGTCACCCCCATAGGTGGCCGTCACCGCGTCGGAGGTCGCGGTCGGGTCGATCGCCTGGCAAGTGGCGGTGTCCGGCGACGCGCCACCCAAGGACCCGGTGCACAGCGTGCCCGAGCTGTCGGAGAAGGTGACGGTACCGGTCGGCGTACCGGACCCGGGCGACACCGCGGCCACGGTCGCGCTGAGCGTGAGCGTCTGGCCGACCACCGGTGCCGACGGGCTCACCTTGACCGAGGTGGTCGTGGACGCCTGGCCGACGGTGACGCCGGTCGAGCCCGTCGAGCCGTTGTCGTCCGCGTCACCGCTGTAGGTGGCGGTCACCGTGCCCGACCCGGCGTCGGGGTAGGTGGTGGTGCACGAGGCCTTGTCGGGCGTGGCGCCGTCGAGGGTGCCGGTGCACGCAGCGCCGCCGTTGCCGCTGAACGTCACCGTGCCGGTGGGGGTGCCAGTCCCGGGCGACGCCACCGCCACCGTGGCGGTCAGGGTCACGGTCTGGCCGACCACCGGGCTCGACGGGCTGGGCGCGGACACGGTGGTCACCGTGTCGTCGGGGCCGGTGGTCGCCAAGGTGGTCCCGGTCGAGCCGGTGTCGTTGGCGTCGCCGTCGTAGGTGGCGGTCACGGTGTCGGTCGTGGCGATGCGGTAGGTCGTCGTGCAGGTGGCGGTGTCGGGATTGGCCCCGCTCAGTGCCACGGCCGTGCACAGCGTGCCGCCGTTGCCCGAGAAGCTGACGTTCCCGGTCGGGACACCGGCACCCGGAGCGTTCGCGCTCAGGGTCGCCGTGAAGGTGACCGGCTGGCCGACGACGGGGCTGGCGGGGCTCGAGGCGAGGCTGGTCGTGGTGGCGTCCTTGCCCACGCTCACCGACGTCGAGGTGCTCGCGGCACCGTCGTTCGTGTCGCCGCCGTAGCTGGCCGTCACGTCGTCGGTGACCGGGGAGCTGTAGGTCGTGGTGCAGCGGGTGGTGTCGGGCGTCGCGCCGCTCAGGGTGGCGCGGCACAGGGTCCCACCCGCGTCGGCGAAGGTCACCTCGCCCGCTGGCACGCCACCCCCGGACACCGAGTTGGTGACCGTCGCCGACAGCGTCACGCTCTGCCCGACGACCGGGTTGCTCGGGCTGCTGATCGCCGTGACAGACGTGGCGTCCGTGCCGACGTCGACGGTGGTGGACCCGCTCGAGGAGGCCGTGTCGGCGTCACCGTTGTAGGTCGCGGTGACCGTGTCCGAGGTCGGGGACGAGTACGTGGCCGTACACGAGGCGGTGTACGGGCTGGACGACGACAGCGCGACGTCGCTGCACCCTTGCCCGCTCCCGCTCGTGAAGGTGACGGAGCCCGTGGGCGTGGCCGCACCGGGCGCCGGGACCTCGACCGTGGCGGTGTACGTCACGCTCTGGCCCACCGAGGGCGAGCCGGGGCTGGCCGTCACGGACGTGGACGTGGGGGCCGGCGCCACCGTCAGGGACGTGGTGCCGTTGGAGATCGCGTCGTTAGTGTCGCCGTCGTAGGTGGCCGTGATGCTGCCGCTGGCCTGGCCCGGGTAGGTCGTGGTGCAGCTGGCGCTGCCGCCGCTCAGGGTCCCGGTGCACGGCGCTCCCCCGTCGCCGCTGATTGTGACGCTGCCGGTCGGGGTCCCCGCTCCCGGCGACGACACGGAGACCGAGGCGGTGAGCGTCACGGTCTCACCGACGACGGGGCTCGCCGGGATGGCCGACACCGACGTGCTCGTGGCGTCCTGGCCGACGGAGACCGAGGCGGTGCCGCTCGAGCCGGCGTCGTTGGTGTCGCCGCCGTAGGTGGCACTCACGCTGTCGGTCGTGACGCCGTCGTAGGTGGTGGTGCAGGTGGCGGTATCAGGGCTCGACGCACTCAGCCCCACGGCCGAGCACAGCGTGCCTTCGTTCCCGGCGAAGGCCACGTCCCCAGTCGGGGTGCCCATACCCGGCGCTGAGGCCGCCACGGTGGCCGTGTAGGAGACCGGCTGGCCGACGACGGGGTCGCTCGGGCTCGAGGTGACGACCGTGCTGGTGGCGTCCTGACCGACGCTCAGCGCGGTCGTGCTCGAGGAGCCCGCGTCGTTGGTGTCGCCGCCGTAGCTGGCGGTGACGGTGTCCGACGAGACTGGTGCCGTGTAGGTCGTGGTGCAGCTGGCGGTGAACGGCGCCGTGCCGCTCAGTGAGCCCGAGCAGCTTCCGTTGGCGTCGGTGAAGGTGACCGAGCCGGTCGGCGTGCCCGATCCGGGGGACGACACGGAGACCGTGGCGGTCAGCGTCACCGCCTGGACGACGACCGGGTTGGCGGGGCTGGCGGAGACCGACGTGACGGTGGCGTCCTGGCCGATCGTCACCGAAGTGGAGGAGCTCGACGAACCGAAGAAGTTCGGGTCGCCCGAGTACGTGGCGCTGAGCGAGTCCGAACCCGGTGACGTGTACGTCTCGGTGCAGCTGGCGATGTACGGGCTCGACGTGCTCAGTGACACGCCAGAGCAGAGCGTCCCCGAGGCGCCGCTGAAGCTGACGGAACCGGTAGGCGTGCCGCCCCCGGCGCCGCTGACCGAGACCGTGGCGGTGTAGGTGACCGTCTGCCCGACGACCGGGGTGTCGGTGCTGGGAGAGATCGACGTGGCCGTCGAGGCCTGGCCCACCGCCAACGTACTGCCGGCGCTCGACAAGGCGAAGTTCGCCGTCCCTACGTAGCTCGCCGTGATGTCGTCGGTGGTGCTGGTCGAGTAGGTCGTGCTGCACGACGCCACGTCCGGGCTCGAGGCGTTCAGCGAGGCCGTGCACAGGGGGCCACCATTCCCGGTGAAGCTGACGCTGCCCGAGGGTGTACCCGAACCCGGCGCGTTGGCGGACACGGTCGCGCTCAGGGTCAGCGACTGGCCGACCACGGGTGACGGCGGCGAGATGCTCAGGGCGGTCGTGGTCGGGTCGGCGTCCACCACTTCGTCGAGGGCCGACGAGTTCGAGGAGGCGTCGTTGGTGTCACCACCGTAGGACGCAGTGATCGAGTCCCCGGCGTTCGCGCTCGTCGGCGTGTACGAGCAGCTGGCGGTGTCAGGAGTGGACTGACTGAGCGTGGCGCTGCACAACGTGCCTGAGCCGTCGGCGAAGGTCACGGTCCCCGTCGGTGTGCCCGAGCCCGAGGTCACGGCCACCGTCGACGACAAGGTGACCTGCTCGCCCACGTCAGCCGGGTTGGCCGGGTTGCCTGAGCTGGTGTCGGTGGCGGCGGGCGTCGAGGTCGAGGTGGGATCCTGGCCGACGGTCACGCTCGTGGCCGAGGACGACGAAGTGGCGTAGTTGGAGTCGCCCCCGTAGGACGCGGTCACGGAGTCCGACGTGGGGCCGGTGTAGGTGTAGGTGCAGCTGGCCGTGTCCGCTGTCGACGACGCCTCGTTCAGCGTACCGGAGCACAGGGTGGCACCCGAGCCGTTCTTGAAGCTGACCGTCCCCGTCGGGATGTCGGTCGAGATGTTCCCAGAGGCGCTCACCGTGGCACTCAGGGTCACCGATTGCCCGACGATGGGGGACGTCGGCGACACGCTCACGCCGGTGATGGTGGTCACGGGGGTCGAGGTCGACTCCGACAGCGTGGTGACGAGGATGTTGCGGTACAAGGTCAGGTCGTCACTCCCCACGTCCCACTGCGTGGAGCCGGTGCCCAGCGCGTCCGGTGAGCCGGTCGTGCCGGCGTTGGCGATCGACTTGGGGAAGCGGTACCCGGCGAAGACCATGGTGAGGGTCCCGTTGGGGTTCTGCACCACGCTCGCCCCGTAGGCCCGTCCCTCGTAGTAGGCCGAGATCCCGAGCGGCTGCGTGCCGTAGTTGCCTCCGTTCGGGTTCGCCACGTCGTTGTCCTGGTTGTAGGAATCGGCGAACGAGTAGTCGGTGCTGACCACCGGGGTAGGGGTGGACCAGCTCTCGCCGTTGGAGGACTCGGAGTAGAAGATCTGGTTGAAGGCGTCGCTGTCCCCGTCAGCCGCCCAGGCCCCCGACAGGAACAGCCCGTAGGTCCCGTTGGGGTTGGTGACGATGCTCCCGGCCGAGCCCACCCAGCGCATCTCGGTGGCGTCACCACCCGACACGCTGCCCAGGTCGGTGCCGTCGGAACGGCCCGGCGTGCCCTCGTCGGTGGCGTACTGGTTCAGGTTGGACGGGCTGTTAGGGGTAGAGGGGTTGTTGACGCCCGTGTAGGGCGACGCGCACCCCGAAATGGTCGGAACTCCGGTGGAGGTGTTGACGCAGTCGCTGATGATACCGTTGTTGGCCAGGCCCGTCGTCGAGAAGTTCACGCCGTCGCTCGTATAGGCGACGCGCAGCACGGTCAGGTCCTCGTTGTTCTTGTATAACTTGGACACGTTGGAGGCGCTCCCCTCGCCGGTGAGGGCCAGCGTCGAGGGCGAGATCGTGGTGGCTCCCGGTGCGCCGATGTAGGTGTTCGACGCGTAGGTGTAGCCGTTGTAGGCGCTCGGTACCTTGCACCCGGTGAGCGTGGCCGTCTGGCCCTCGTAGGCCGGTTGCGAGGTGGTGGAGGAGAACCCGGTGCAGGTGACCGAGATGACCGCTGTCGTCGAGCCGCTCGTCCCGCCCATCGAGACGGTCCAAGGACCGCTGCTCGGCATGTCCTGGGAGATGTAAGGGAAGGCCGTCCCTGTGATGGTCTGGCCCGTGCTGGAGCTGAACGTCCCAGAACCGGTGGTCTCGGCCGCGACGTAGTACTGGAGCTCCTTCTCCGTGTACATGACGACCGTCGACCCCGAGGGCGCGCCGGGATAGCTGGGGAGGATCCCGACGATCCCGTCGGGGGCGACCAGGCCGTTGGTCATGGCGTCGTCGGCCGAGGGGTCGTAGGCCGTGGCCGGGACGATGGGGTCGCCGGTGATGATCTGCAGGCCGCTGCTGATCGTGTACGAGGGCTGGTTGGGCCCCGTAGTGCAGTCCTCGATGTGGGTCGTCAGGTTGGCGTTGGCGTTGGCGCAGTAGACGGGCGTGCCGTCGATGTACAGCCGGTT
>Ga0187784_10000830_pt1 | contig 23683 bp, 19 predicted proteins | sample 1015_SJ02_MP15_2_FD_132964 | JGI IMG/M metagenome (GOLD analysis project Ga0187784, IMG submission 132964) | Tropical peat soil microbial communities from peatlands in Department of Meta, Colombia - 1015_SJ02_MP15_20_MG | ecosystem: Environmental > Terrestrial > Soil > Wetlands > Peat | place... | reverse complement strand
GCGCCGTTTGTGTTGCTCTTTTCCGGCTTTAGAATGTGCTCTAGAAGGCCTGACCGCATCCTTGCGGGGGCGGGCTTTCGGCCAATCTAGAGGCATTGTGTCTACACTTTCCAAGTTCCTGTTTCAGCAGCGAGCGCGTTGGCATCGGATCGGAGTCGATCCCGTGCACCATCTGCGTCGCCGCCTCGCCTACTACGTCAGCGAGCATGGCTTCGAGATCGGCGACTATTCGATGGGTGACCCGGAGATTCGGCTCTACGACCGGAGCAAGCTGAAGGTCGGCAAGTACTGCAGCATCGCGCTTGGCGCGACGTTCCTGATGGGGGGCGTCCACCCGACCGATTGGGTCACCACAAGCCATCTGAGAATGCCGCCGCCCGGACTGGGTCCTGCGGTGCCCGACACCGTGGTCGGCTCGGACGTGTGGATCGCCGCCAACACGCTGATCCTCTCCGGCGCGACGATCGGCGATGGCGCCGTGATCGGCGCGGGCTCGGTCGTGTTCGGCGATGTTCCTCCCTACGGTGTGATGTTCGGCAATCCGGCGCGGCTGATGCGCAAACGATTTTCCGAGGAGATCATTCGCGCGCTGCTTGATCTGCGCTGGTGGGACTTCCCGGACGAGCAGGTCCTCGCGCGCCGATCCCTGCTGCGCAGCAAGGATGTCGTCGGCGCGATCAACGAATTCCGCGGCCTCAAAGGCTTGCCTCCCTGGAAGCCGGGATTGGAGCCGTCCGTGGCTGCGACGGTGGAACGAGCCTCCTCACCGCGACGACAGAAGACCGAAGACGAGATCTGCCGGTGGTGCATCGCGCGCCTGGTGCAGCTGCTCGAGATTGCGCCCGATGCGATCGAGCAGACGACGCGGATCGCGCGGCTCGGCATCGACTCGACCCAGATGCTGACGTTCGTCTTCGATCTCGAGGAATGGACTGGCTTGCAGCTCGCGTCCACGATCGTGCATGAACAGCCCACGATTCAGGCGCTAGCCGCGTATGTCGCCGATCAGGCGGGCGCTGGCGCGGCGCCCCTGACCGAGACCACAGATGCAGTTCGCACGGCCGTTTAGCTCGCTCGTCGATGTGCTGCGCTATCGTGCGGCGGAGCATCCGGGCGACAAGGCTTACGCTTTCCTGTCCGAGCGTGGCGGCGAGGAGGCCGCTCTCACCTTCGCCGAGCTCGAGCGCCGTGCGGCGACCCTCGCAGGGCGCCTTGCAGCCGGCGCGAAAAGAGGTGATCGCGCGCTGCTCGTGTTCCCGCCCGGACTGGAGTTCATCGAGGCGTTCTTCGGCTGCCTCGTGGCTGGCCTCGTCCCGGTACCGATGATGGTGCCGCGCCGCGTGAGCGCGCGTGACTCCTCCACTGCGATCGTCGCGGACTGCACGCCGCGCATCGCGCTGACCACGCGCGCGCTCGCCGATGTGCGCCCCGACATCATAGAGCGTTTCCGCCAGGCCGGGCTCGCCTGGGAGATTGTCGAGCCGCAGCGCGCGCCGGCGGACGTCACCGCGGCGGCGTTTCCCGCGCCGACCGCCGAGGACCTCGCGTTTCTGCAATACACGTCCGGATCGACCTCCTCGCCCAAGGGGGTGATGGTCACCCACGGCAACCTGCTCGCCAACCTGGAGATGATCCGCACGACACTCGCCTACACGCGCGCGTCGACGCATGTCTCCTGGGTGCCGCTGCATCATGACATGGGCCTCATTCTCAATGTTCTGGAGACGCATTTCATCGGCGCGCTTTGTGTCCTGATGTCGCCGCCCGGCTTCATCAAGCGTCCGCACGAATGGCTGCGCGCGATCGGCGCCTATCGGGCGCAGGTCACCTCGGCGCCGAACTTCGCCTATGATCTCTGCGTCAGCCGCTTTCGGGCCGAGAGCATGAAGGGCGTCGATCTGTCGTGCTGGAAGGAGGCGGTGAACGCTGCCGAGCCGGTGCGCGCCGATACGATCGCCCGCTTCTGCACGACATTTCAGCCCTACGGCTTCAATCCCGGCGCGATGCGCCCGCTCTACGGGCTGGCGGAGGCGACCCTTTTGGTTTCCGCCGCCCGCGCGAGCGGTGCCGGCGCCGTGGTGCGCGGCGTGAGCCGCGCCGCATTGCAGAGCCAGCGCATCGACGCGCCGATAGATCGAGCGGACGAGCAGGCCGTGGTCGGCTGCGGGCGGACGGTTGCCGGCCAGGCGATCGCGATCGTCGATCCGCAGACGGCTAAGCGCCTTCAGCCCGACCAGATCGGCGAGGTCTGGGTCAGCGGGCCAAGCGTCGCCTGCGGCTACTGGCGCAACGCGGAAGCGACCAACGCGACCTTCCGCGCGCGGATCGAGGGCGAGAGCCGCGAATACTGGCTGCGCACCGGCGATCTCGGCTTTCTCGATGGTGCCGGGGAGCTCTTCATCACCGGACGCATCAAGGATGTGATCATCATCAACGGGATCAACCACTACCCTCAGGATATCGAGCATACCGTGCAGGAGAGCCACCCGGCGCTGCGCCGCGATCACGGCGCCGCGTTCGGCATCCTCGACCAGAACAATGTCGAACGGCTGGTCATCGTGCAGGAGGTCGAGCGCACGGCGCGCAAGACGGTCGAGAGCGACGATATTGCCGGCTGCATCCGCGAGGCGTTGTTCGACGCGCATGAGCTCAGCGCCTACCGGATCGTGCTCATCCCGCCCGGTGAGTTGCCGAAGACGACGAGCGGCAAGATCCAGCGAAACCTGACGCGCACCCTGTGGCAGCAAGGGAGCCTGACCGAGGTCGGCCGCAATGAGGGCCACGCCGGGCCAGGATCGATCCCCTCGGCGACGGCCGCCGGGTAATCTACGGCTCGATCAACCGCCCGCTGGCTGCCTTGATCACGGCCTCGGTGCGCGTCGTCGCGCCGAGCTTGCCGCGCGCATTGTCGATGTGAAAATCCACCGTCCGTTTGGTCAGATCGAGAATCTGCGCGATCTCGGTCGAGGTCTTGCCGCGCGCCACCCAGGTCAGGCACTCGATCTCCCGGTCGTTCAGGCGGATCGCCTTCGGCCAGCGCTCGGCGCGTGCGACGCCGGCGAGCCGCGCCGTGATGATCGTGGCGAGCAGGTCGAAATCGATCGGCTTGGTGACGTAGTCGTCGGCGCCGAGGCGGCGGCCCTTGAGCTCGCTGTCGCGATCGGCCAGCGCGGTGAGAAAGACGAACGGCACCTTGCAAAAGCGCGGCGCGAGCGCGACCAGCCGCTCGAGCAGATCAAAGCCCGACATCGCCGGCATGCTGATGTCACAGAGAACCAGGTCGGGCGCGTGCTTGAAGATCGCCGCAAGACCGCCGTGTCCGTCGAAGGCGATATCGACCGCGTAGCCGCGGTCGAGGAGGTCCTCGACGATCAGTGCATTGGCCTCGCGGTCGTCCTCGACGACCAGGATTCGTTTGGCGGGCTCGGACACGGGTCCACTCGGGTTAACGCCTTATGGTTCTAGCAATATTTGGCTTTCCGGACCAACGCCCGTATAGTCGCAGGCGATGGCCCATGGAACGGATGACGGGTCGCCTCCGATGCCGCAGCCGCGCTCAATTCGCTGGCAGTTTGCCGCGGTCTTCGTGTTCTTCTTTCTGCTGACCGCCGCGCTCGGCCTGTTCAACATCGCGCAGCTTTCGAACTTCAACCGGCTCTCGAACGATGTCGCCGAGGTGTGGCTGCCGACGATCCGCGCGCTCGGCGATCTCAACAACTACACCTCCGACTTCCGCGCGATCGAGGGCGGCAATCTGCTCGCGCCCGCGGCCGCCGACGTCGCGGCGACCGAGAAAGAGATGGAGCAGCTCGATCGCTCGATCGCGCAGGCGGCGCGCTATTTCGAGCGCATCCGGCATGATCCGGTCGAGGATGCGCTGTACAACCAGTTTAAGGAGCACTGGAACGAATATCGGCGCATCGTCAATCAGATGCTGGTACTGACGCGGGCGAACCGCAAGGCCGACGCGATCGCGATCTATCTGAGCGAATCGCGCACCACCTACGATGCGGCGAGCGATACGCTGACGAGCCTGACGGACCGGGCGGTGAACAATGCCAGGGCGGCGCGCGACCGCCTCGCGGTCGCCTACCGGCGCATGTTCTGGCTCATCGGGCTCGCGATCGTGGTTGCCGGCGCGATGGTGATCGGCGCGGTCGTCTACGTGCGCCGCGTGATCTCGGCGCCGCTGCTGCATCTCGCGGCGCGCATGCATCGGCTCGCCGCCAACGACACGATCACCGACATTCCCGGCACCGAGCGGCAGGACGAGATCGGCGAAATGGCGCGGGCCACCGTGGTGTTCCGCAACAACGCGCTCGAGCTCAGGCGCAGCGAGCGCCTGCTTGCCGCGCAAGCCTCCCTGCTCAAGGAGCAGCTCGAGCACGAGCAGCGCCTGACCGAGCAGCAGCGCAGCTTCGTTTCGATGGCCTCGCACGAGTTTCGCACGCCGCTCACCACCGTCGACGGACATGCCCGACGGCTGATCAAGATGGGCGACCGCGTGTCGCCGGCCGAGGTCGCCGAGCGCGCCGGCAAGATCCGCCGGGCCGTGCAGCGCATGACGCATCTGATCGAGAATCTGCTCTCGTCCTCGCGCCTGATGGACGCGAGCGAATCGATCAGCCTGGAGACCGGCAGGGTCGACCTCGCGCTGCTCCTGCACGAGGTCGCCCAGCTGCACCGCGAGATGACGCCGGACGCGCAGATCGTCGAGCGGTTCGATGCCGCGCATCTGCCGCTGGTGGGCGACGCGAAACTGCTGTTCCAGGTGTTCAGCAATCTGCTGTCCAACGCGATCAAATACTCGCCGCACGGGGCCGACATCGAGATCGCGGCGATCACGTCGGGGCGCGCGATCGCCGTCACCGTGATCGATCGCGGGATGGGCATCCCGGCGAGCAATCTGCCGCATCTGTTCGAGCGCTACTTCCGCGGCAGCAACGTCTCGGGGATCGTCGGCACCGGGATCGGCCTTTATCTGGTCAAGGTCGTCGTCGAGCTGCACGGCGGCACCGTCGAGGTGCACAGCCGCGAGGACGAGGGCTCGCGCTTCACGGTGCGGCTGCCGGTCGAAAGCGGCGACGAGGCCGAGCCCCAGGCGGCCCCCGAAGGCGCTCCGGCGACGCCGGGGTAGATTGATCAATCCTCCGGCGCGGCGCCGCACCAGCCGGGCAGGAAGTTTGCATCCTCGCTTTTCGCCATCAGCAACGCCGTCTCGAGCGCGTGGTCGAAGTCGTGCTCGACGATCGCGCGCTTGATGCGGCGGCGCAGGAAATCGGCCCAGAGGAACTCGCTGAACGGCGTCGTATCCTTGGCGAAGCCGCCGGCGCGGCGTAACTCGCCGGCAAGCGAGCGGAACGGGTCGTCAACCAGCTTGTCGACGGACTTGGGGATGTCCTTGTACGCCCGCCGCCGGCCGTCGCCGTCGAACGGGTGCATCCAGTTGCGATTGTCCATCACGAACCAGAACGCGTCCGGCTCGAGGCGACTAAGATTGGCGACAACCGTGATCAGAATGTCCTGGACCCCCTCATCATGCAGCGCGCGCACGAGATGATGGTGATCGATCACGTAGGGGCGGTCCTTCGGCCCGACGACGACCGGAATCATGTGCTTGCCGAGGAATTCCGCACCCTTCTTCTTGTCCTGTTCCTTCTCGCGCCAGCGCTTGCGCTTCTCCTTGACCTCGCGCATCCCGACCGTGATCTGCGTCGGACGCAAGTCGGCGATCTTGATCGGTTTGAGAATGGGCTCGCGGACGGTCGTCATGATTGGCTCCTCGGCACAGGGGCGGGACGATATTCGTCCCCGGCAAAACCGCGGTATTGGCAATTCCTAGCGCATATCCCGGAAAAAGGCCTCTCCCGGACCTGATCCGGGATCGATGCCGGCTTCCCGAAATGGACGTGCGCCCGCCGCGCAATCCGCGCCGCGCCGAATGATCGGACTGCCGAGAGTGTCAGGGTCGTCGCTGCGGGCGCGGCGCGTGCCGGCTACACGCGCTTGATCGCGAAGCTCTGCAGATATTCGTCGGGCTTTGCCGGATCGAAGCTCTTGCCCATGACGGTGAACGACTTGTAGGTGCCGCTCGGAACCGGGAGCCCCATCTCGGCCATCAGCCTCGCGGTGTCGGTTGCGAGAAACACCTGCTCGGCGATTGCCTTGTAGTCGACCTCGCCCTTGATCTGACCCCAGCGCTTCATCTGGGTCAGCATCCAGACCGCGAACGAGTGCCAGGGCATCGGATCGAAATCGACGCGCTTTGGATCGGTGCGCACATTGCCGAGTCCGTCCGCGAACGTGCCGGTGAGCGACTGCTCGACCACCGTCACCGGCTGGTTCAGATAGGCGGCCGGCGCGATCGCCTCGGCGATCTGCTTGCGGTTTTCCGCCTTCGAGGAGTAGGCGGTCGCGTCGACGATCGCGCGGATCAGCGCCGCGTAGCTGTTCGGCATCTGGGTGATGAACTCGCGCGAAGCCGCGAAGGCGCAGCACGGATGCCCCTCCCAGATCTCCTTCGAGAGCAGGTGCAGGAAGCCGACGCCGTCATAGATCGCGCGCTGGCAGATGTTGTCGGGCGCGAGGAAGCCGTCGATATTGTCGGCCCGCAGATTCGCCACCATCTCGGGCGGCGGCACGACGCGCAGCTGCACGTCGCTGTCCGGATCGAGTCCATGCTCGGCCAGATAGTAGCGCAGCAAATAGTTGTGGTTCGAATAGTCGAACGGGATCGCGAATTTGAATCCCTTCCAGGACTTCGGATCGCGCCGGTCCTTGTGCTTCACGCCGAGAATGATGCCCTGGCCGTTGATGTTCTCGATCGCCGGCACCGCAAACGGCACCGGTTGCGCGCCGAGCCCGAGCGTGATCGCAAGCGGCATCGGCGAGAGCATGTGCGCGGCGTCGTATTCCTTGTTGAGCGTCTTGTCGCGCACCACCGCCCAGCCGGCGGTCTTGACCACCTCGACGTTGAGGCCGTGCGCCGCATAGAAGCCCAACGGATGCGCCATGATGATCGGCGTCGCGCAGGTGATCGGGATGAAGCCGACCTTGAGGTCCTTCTTCTCCAGCGCGCCCGGCGCGGCGAACAGCTCGGTTGCGGTCTTGAGCGGGAAGAATTGCGCCAGCGCCGCGAGCGCGGTCGCGCTGCCGACCGACTTGAGGAACGCTCGGCGCGTCGGATCGTGCGGGAAGACGGCGCGCATCAGCGCCGACGTGACCACGCCGGCGTAGCGCTGCTGTTGCGATTGCGGCGCGGCCGCGCAGCTGAACGCATCATGCGCGCGCGCGCCGGCATGGCGCCCGCAGGCGCAACCGGCGAGCTTGCGATCCGGATCGAACGGCGTGTCGAACAATCCCATCAGGTGGGTCCCTGTCTGAAAGATCGAGCGCGTGCTGGCGCGAGACCGGCACGCGCGTTCTTGGCGTGACGACGTTCAGGCCGCGACGCTGCTTGCGGTGTCGCTCTTGTACGGAAGCCCGGTCTCGATCGGCAGCGCGGGGTCACGCGACCACTCGTTCCAGGAGCCGAAATAGAGCGTCACGTTCTCGATCCCAGCCTCTTTCAGCGCCACCAGCGTGTTCGAGGCACGCGCGCCCTTGAAGCAGTAGAGCACCACCGGCGTCTTCGGCGTGACGCCGACGCTCGCGCATTCGGCGAGGATCTCGTCGTGCGACTTGAACATCGGTCCGGCCGGCGTCGGCTTCATCATGCGGTACCATTCGACCCAGCGCGCGCCGGGGATGCGGCCCTTGCGCGGGCAGAAATCCTTGCCGTAGGGCGAGGAGGAATCCGCGATCCATTCGTCGACGTCGCGTGTGTCGAGCTTGACGATGTTCGGATCGGCGACCGCGGCCTTCATGCCTTGCAGATCGACCAGGATCCCCATCGCGGCCGGGTCGAGCGGGAACGCCTTGGCGGCCGGGGTGGGGACTTCGGTCGTGGTCGGCAGGCCGGCCGCGGTCCAGGCCGCGTAGCCCCCGTGCAGGATCTTCACCTTCGGATAGCCGAGATAGGTGAGCAGAACATAGCCGCGGCAGGACTGGCCGAAGCCCGAGTTCATCGATTGCTCGTAGACGACCGCGGTCTCCTTGCCGGACAGCCCGGCAGCGCCGAAGATCGCGCCGAATTTCTCGCGCATCGCGGCGACGCCTTCCGGCGTCGAGGTTGCCAGATAGGTGAAGATGTCATGGATGTTGACCGCGCCCGGCAGATGGCCTGCGCCGTAGGTTGCGGGATCGCGCGTATCGATGATGACCGTCGGCTCGCTCTTGATCAGTTCGGCAAGCTCGGCGGGGGTAACAAGGACTTTCTCGCCCATCAGTCGCTCCTGTGCTCGAGGGTGGATCGCAGTCCCGGCAGTGACGTCTCAGGTGTTCTGTTTCGCCGCGGGCCATGGTCCGCGGCGTCGCTTGATCGCTGCGCCGTTCAATGCCCCATCTCGGCGAGCATCTTCTTCAGTTGCTTGGTCGCGGGCGTGACGATCGCGACGAAGTAGGCCTCGCGCAGGCGCCGCTGCGCGGCGCCGGTCGTGACATAGCCGCGCGCGCCGCAATGCAGCATCGCGGCATGCGCCGCCGCGACCGAGGCTTCGCCGGCGGCAAGCCGCGCCTCGATCACGGCGCGCCAGTAGGATGGATCGGTCTCGAACGGTGTCGCGGCGAGTTGCGCGACTGCCGTCTCCATGGCGACGAGCTCTTGCTCGATCGTCTCGGGCTGCGCGTCGAGATAGCGGTTGACGTGGCCGAGCGGGGCCTTGGCCTGTTGCATCAGCGCGATGCAGCCGCGGATCAGACCGAACGCCATGCCGGCCTGCAGCAGCACGAAGCCTGCGCGGATGCGTTTGATATAGCCGTCGCTCGGATCGGCGAGCACGAGATCGTCCGCGATCATCACGTCGCGCAGCTGCACCGAGAAGGTGCGCGTGCCGTCGAGCGCGACGAATTTGGTGTTGTCGGCGAGCGTCACGCCCGGCGCCGCACAGGGCACGATCGCCATGACGTAGCGGCGCGGCTCTTCGGCCTCGAACACCGCGCCGAAATAATGGTCGCGGCCGAGATTGGAGACGAAGGGCAGGAGGCCGCGTACGAGGTAGCCGCCGGCGACGCGCTTTCCGCGCAGGCGGATCTGCTCGATCCCGAAGAAGGTCTTCATCGGGTTCGACAACGCGGTGCCGCCGAGCGCCTCGCCGCTCGCGACGCGGCGGCCGAGGCTTCCTTGCAGACCATCATTCGTCGACGCCGCGATGTACCAGGCGAGCGCGTCCTGGCACCACATGCAGAACGATGTCGAGAGGCAGTGCTCGCCGGCGGCCGCCATGGCGCGGATTGCGGTGCCGAGATCCGCGCGGTCGCCGCCCTGCGGCAAATGCGTCGCGAATGCGCCGGCACGTCCGAAAGCGCGCATGACGCTTTCCGGATAGTGGCCTTCGACATCGATCTGTTGGATGAGCGGGACAAGCTCGCGCGCCGCAATGTCGCGCACCGCGCCGACGACTTCAGCGCCGCTCTCGGTCGGTCTTGCTCTGGCGAGGTTGTCGAGCATGGGTCGCACGCGGGTTAGCGGCGGAGGCGGCGAGGGCGCGCCTCGCCGCCGCAGCCCTCAGGCGAGTTTCACTTCGAGATTGACCGGGCGCGTGAAGGTGTTGGCGACCGGCGACCATATCCTGGCATGCGCGATCAGCGCCTCGAGCTCCTCGCGCGGTCGATCGGCCTCGAACGCCACCTTGGCGCGCACGTCGGTAAAGCCGACCGGCTTCTCGGAAAGGTCGCCGGTGCCCCATACGCCGGTGATGTTGAGATCGCCTTCGAGGTCGATCTCGAGCTTGAATACGGTGATCCCGCGCGCGACCGCATTGGCGTGGATGCCGACCGCAAGGCATGAGCCGAGCGCCGCGAGCGAAGCCTCCGACGGGTTCGGCGCCGTGTCATCGCCAAGCAGGCCCGGCGGCTCGTCGACGATGTAGGCCGGCAGGTTGCGCACGAAATTGAGATGGCGGAAGCGCCCTTCCGCGATGGTCTTGCATTTCAGCGTCTTGATCACCTTGGGGTCGGCCTTGCCCTTCGCGATCAGCTCATCCAGCCCCGCTTTGTCGATCGGGGCGAGACAGCCGGTGAGGGCGGTTTTTGCGATGGCTTGATTCATCAGTTTCCTCTCCTGCTCCGGATCCGTCCCGGTGGGACTCCGGCGCGCGTGGATACAGACCGTTCTGTTTATGCATGCGGCGTGCCAATTCTGCTGCGGCGCAAAAATCGAGCGAAATCAGACTTTGTCGGGCGAGCCTGGACGGCCGCAGCTTCCGCTGGCGCTCAATTGACAGTCAAACGGCGCCGCAATTGCCTCCCGCCAGGGCAAACACAGACCGGTCGGTATGGTCTTGTCGACCGCGGTCGCGCCGGGTAAGGGAGGGCATGGACGCGCATCCGGATGCGGTGACCCACGTCGAACAGGCGCGTGGCGCGCGTCCGTCATCGCCACGCGATCGGCTGATCGAGGCCGCCACCACCTTGTTCTGCCGCTACGGCGTCAATTCGGTCGGTGTCGACGCCATCGTCGAGGCTGCCGGCACCGCGAAGACGACACTCTATAAGCTGTTCGGCTCCAAGGACGGCCTGGTCGAGGCGGTGCTCGAGCGCGAAGGCCGGCTGTGGCGCGACTGGTTCATCGCCGAGATCGACGGGCCGGGCGGGAGCGCGGCGGAGCGGCTCGCGCGCATCGGGCCGGTGCTGCGCCAATGGTTCAGCCGGGCGGATTACTACGGCTGCCCCTTCATCAATGCGGTCGGCGAGAGCGACAAGGCCGACGACCGCATGCGCACGCTCGCGCTTGCGCATAAGAAGATCGTGCTGGCTCGGCTCGCGGAGCTTTCCGCCGAGGCCGGTTGCCGCGACGCTCGCGAGGTCGCGCACACGCTCGGCCTGATCATCGACGGCGCAATCGTCGCCGCGCTCGTCACGCGCGATGCCGCGGTCGCGGACACGGCGGGGCGCGCCTGCGCGATGATATTGTCGGGCGGGCGCGGATAGACCTGCGATCCGGATGCTCACAGCGGGAGCGCCGCGAATAAGATGGCGCGACCGAGCTTTCGGTTGATCGCGCTTGCGATCACAGCTTGAGATCGGCGCGCCCGGTCGCCATGTGCTGCACGCGATCCTTCAAGATGCGGCGCCAACACCGCGCCGCTGTTCGAACTTTCCCCGCCCGCCGCAAGATAGATCGGCCGATCAGCCGAATGGGTGATTGGCCGCCGACTTGCATGATCTACAGTCCGCCCGCTGATCCGAGGGTTCGCAATGCCGACGACGCTCCCAGACCGTGCTTCGGCTTTCGACCGGACCAACGGCTTCCTCGGCTTTCTGCGCGCGCTCGCATGCATGTATGGCGTGCTCGCGGCAGCGATTGCGCTCGTCGTCTCGATCGAGGCAGCCTGCGGCTTGTTTGCCGGCCGGACCTTGGCGGCATCGGCCGTGATCGCCACCGGCACCGATCTGCCGGAAGCAGACAATGCGCGCGTCGGTTTCCTTGCTCCGCCGCACAGCGCGGCATTCTAGCTAGAGCGCATCCCGATTGGAAAGAATCGGGACGCGCTCTAGATTCTTGCGTTGGCGCATATCCTTTTCGGAAAACCGGTACCCACTTTTCCGGGATATGCGCTGGCGCGCCGAGCCCGTGACGAGAATCGCGCCGCTGGCGCATGCTTTTGGCCTGCGTGTATGCTGCCGTTCAACACCGCGCGGGGGTTAGGCTCCTGCGAGAACCGCAGATGAGGGAAGCGCCAACTGGCTGCGTTTGACCGCGAGAGTCAATTGCGTCTGTTCGCTTTGGTGTTCGGCCTCTCGCTCGCCGCCGTCCAGATCATCTTCATCGACGCGTATCTGCGATGGCTCGGCGCCGCCTGGCCGCTCGCGCCGATCCTTGCGGTCCTGCTGGTCGGCGTGCCGGTCGCCGTCGAGCTTTACGGCGAGCAGATCGAAGGCCGCTTCCCGCTGCTGGCGCCGCTGCTCGCGCAGGCACGCTCCGCCTTGTGGCAGGTCATCAACGCGATCCTGGTCTTTGCCGGCGCGCTGATGGGCTATGGCTGCCAATGGTGGCAGGCGGCGCTGCTGCTCGCCGGGATCCTGCTGGTGCCGCGACTTGTCGCGGAGCTCATCCGGCGTGTTGGCTGAGCGCGCATGACGGTTCGAGCTCGCCGGTTGTCTTGAGCCACGCCACCAGACGCCCGATGCGGGTCGCTTCGGCCCAGGCTGCGAGGTGGCGCGACAGCGATGGCGCCCGCGATTGAAGCAATGCAAGCCCTTCGTATTTGATCCACGCGAGCGTGATCAGCGCGGTGAGCAGCCACATCACCAGATTGTAGCGCACCGTGACGGTGTAGATGAATCCGATCGGGCTCAGCGCGAGCGAGGCCGCCGCGGCCAGCCGCAACGTCGGCTCGAAACGCCTGGCGCACATCACGCGCAGCACGATCAGCGTCGCGGCGAGATGCAGCGGCGCGAACGCCCACAGGCCCGAAGGGCCGGCCAGCAGGTCCATCAACTGACGCGCGGCCTTCGCGAGGTGCGCGCCCGAAAGGTTGAGGTGCGCGAGTTCGCCGAGCGCGTCGCGATAGTCTGCCGGCGACATCATGTAGATGTTCGCGGCCGTGACGTTGTCGCTCAGCGGCACGATCACGCCGCCGAAATACCAGTTGTGCCAGAGCGTGAACGAGATCGGCGCAAAGCCGAGACAAAGCGCTGCGAGCCGGCCGAGACGCCTTTGCCACAGCGCCGCGAGCGCGACGCCGGTCATGAGCACCGCGGCGCCGAGCACCAGATTGGGCCGCGTCACCACGGCCGCGGCCAGCATCAGCGCGCCCCAGAAAGCCGGCGTCGCACGATCGTCGAAGGACTGCGTCCTCGGCCCGGACAGCTGAAGCAGGCCGCCGAGGAACAGCATCGCGCCGAGCGGATCGGCATAGCCGCGCGCCGACCAGGCGGCGTAGTGCGCGTAGGTGGTGCCGAACACGGCGCCGACCGGTATCGCCACGAAGGCGAGCGCGAACGCGATCGCCCAATCGGTGCCGAGGAAGCGCGCCGCGACCTTGTAGATCAGAAAGGGCAACGCCAGCATCGCCAGCAGATAGCCGAGAAAGCTGTCGCCGAAGAGGAGATATTCGAGCGCGCGGAAATAGCGCATGCCCGGCGTGAAGCGATAGACCGTCTCGCCGCCCTCCAGCACGCCGAGGACGTCGCCGCGCGAAAAAGCCTCGAGCATCCTGCGTGCGAAACCGGAGAAGACAAGGCCGTCGTCGCCCGCGTCGAACGGCCGGTAGCCGCCGATGAAGGTGATGTCGGTGAGCACGATGACAACGAGCGCAAGCGCGGCGAGCAGCACCGGCAGGAGTGCGCGCCGGGCGCGCCAGCGGATCAGCAGGAAGAGGATGGCGCCGACGCCGAGGAGCGCCGCGGCCGCATTGATGAGGCGCAGCACCATCACGCGCGCATTCGGCTCGAGCGTCATGGCGAGATCGGCGGAAGGCCCGATCGCGACCGCGAAAATGCGCCGGCCGACGTCTTCTTGGCGCAGCTCGCGGCAGCCCATGATGGCGTTGGTCAGCGACGGGAACTGCTCGTTCTCGCCTTCCCACAACACCACGCCGCGCCAGCACAGCGTGCTGCCGACGAAAGCGTCGCCCATGCGCAGCATCACGAAATACGGGAGCCGCAGCTGCCAGCGGTGCAGGATCGCGAGCGGATGCCGATCGCGCGACAGACGCTGGACGCCACCTTCGAAGGGAAAGAAATCGAGCGTGAGATCGTTGATGACGCCGAGCCGCAGCCAGATCGGGTCGGAAAGATCGACGCCGCTCACCCGGCGCGAAAAGGCGTGGCCGTCGAAGACACCATCGGCCGCGAATGCGAATGCCCGATCGGGGATCGCGCGCGGTCGCCAGCAGGGAGGCGTGCCGGCGCGGCAGCGGCTCGCCGGCGGATAGGCGAGGTCGAAGCGCGCCGCCATCGCCTGGTAGGCGCCGTGCGGCAGCCCCTGCTCGAGCGCGTTGCCGGGTCCGTCGATGAGGAAGACATTATGCCCCTCCTCGATGCGCGGGGCGGGGAGGAGGACGTGCACCGCCACGACCGCGAGCGCGATCAGTGCCGCGGGGAGGAAGCGCGTCGCACTGCGCCACACCGAACCGGTCAGCACGATGGCGACGCTCGCCGCGAGAAGCGCGAAGCTTGCGAGATCGTTGAGCGGCCGTCCGAGCGCGAGCGCGATCAGCGCGAGGACGCACAGCTTCGGCAACAGGCGTGACGTTTCGGCCGGCATCGTGCCTGCTCAGCACGTCCTTGGGGCGGCCGCAAGTGCAGCCGCGCGCGGGCCCGCGGCCTCAGTCCGCGCTTGATGCCGCCGAGGTGTCGAGCCGATAGCCGACGCCGGACTCGGTCGCGATGATGCGCGGCTGGCTTGGGTCGGGCTCGATCTTCTGGCGCAGCTTGCGCATCAGGATGCGCAGATACTGGATGTTCACCGATTGCTTGCCCCAGATCTCCTTCAAGAGCTGCTGGTGCGTCACGACCAGTCCCGCGTGCGAGGCGAGCAGGTGGAGCAGCGTGTATTCCTTGCGCGTCAGCTGCACGCGCTTGCCGTCGAGCGATACCGCGCGCGACGCGAGGTCGACGAGGAGCGGCCCGGCCTTCACGATCGGGTTCTTGTCGGTCGAGCGGAAATAGCGCCGCAGCGCGGCATCGCTGCGCGCCAAGAGCTCGGCGATCCCGAACGGCTTCACTACATAGTCGTCCGCGCCGAGGCGCAGCGCGCGCACCTTCTCCTGCTCGTTGGCCTCGACCGAAAGGATGATGATCGGGACATTGGACCAGGAGCGAATGCGCTCCAGCACCTCGTCGCCGCCGAGGTCGGGCAGCCCGAGGTCGAGCACGATCAGGTTCGGCGCATCGAAGGTCGCCGCCTTCAGCCCGGCGGCGGCGTTCTCGGCCTCGATCACCGCGAAGCCATGCAGCTCGAAGCCGGCGCGCAGAAAGCGACGGATCTGCGGCTCATCGTCGATCACCAGCACGGTGCTCGCGGGGCTAGTCATCCGCAACCTCGGCCGGCACCGGCGCTTCCGCGCTCACCGGCAACCGGATCGTGACCGTGGTGCCGCGGTCCGCGCCCTGACTTGCGGCATCGAGCGTTCCCCCGTTTGTCGCGATCAGGGTCGAGGCGACCCAGAGGCCTAGGCCCGCGCCGGGCGCGCCGAGCGTGTGGCGCTGGCCGCGGAACGAACGGCGGCCAAGCTGCGCCTTCTCGTCCGGCGTCAGTCCTGCGCCCTTGTCGGTGACCGAAAAGATGACGTGTCCCGGCTCGGCGCGCGCCGACACCGTGACCGGCGCGCCGGCCGGGGAGTATTTCGCCGCATTGTCGAGCACCTGCGCCAAGGCCTGCTCGACGAGGCCGGAATCGAGCCTGAGCAGCGGCAGGTCGCTCGCGACCTCGACATGGAGGGGATGCTCGGCGAGGCGCCGGCTCTTCTGCCCGACCGCCGCGTGCACGATGTCGGTCGGATCGGTCCATTCGAGATGCGGGCGAATGCCTTGCGCGGTGATCCGCGTCGCGTCGAGCAGGTTGCGGATGTCCGCGTCGAGCTGGTGGGCCTGGTCCTGGATCGCCTCGACCAGGTCGCGCGAGCGCGGGTCGCTCTGCACCGCCGGCGTTTCGGCGAGCACGCTGGCGCTCCCGGTGATCGAGGCGAGCGGGGTGCGCAGCTCGTGCGAGACGCCGCCGACCAGCGCGTCCTTGAGCGCGTCGGCCTGCTGCTTGAGCCTGGCTTGCTCGATCGCCTCGGCGATCTTGAGATGCTGCAGCGTCTTGTCGGCTTCGCGCAGCAGCGTCTCGACGCGCTGCTCGATCGCCGCGAGGTCGTCACCGGCCGCCTTGCCGAGATCGACCGCGATGGCCCCGTAGCCGGAAGCTTCCGCCACGGTGCTGATCAGCCAGGTGTGTCCGCTCGCCGCGTCGGCGACCCTGCAGGTCTGCGCCGGCGCAGTCGCAAGCAGGGCGAGCGCGCTTTGCCGGATCGCTTCCGGGATGGACTCCCGTGTCGCGTCGTTTCCGTGCTCGACCAGCGCGGCGCGCGCAATCAGGAATGCGTTGCATCCGAGCGTGTTCGAGAGATAGTCCTGCACCGCGAAGACCAGGTCGGCGCCGGTGAAGCAGGCAGCGAGGCGCTGCGAGAAGGCATAAAGCTCGCGCATCGCGGCCTCGCGGCGGCGCAAGGCGTCGGCGTCGCGCTTGAGCCGTGCCGCGAGATCGCCGGTGACGACTGCGACGAAGAGGAAAACCACGATATCGATCGCGTGGCGCGGGTCCTGGATCCAGAGACTGTAGAGCGGCGGGTAAAAGAAGAAGTCGGCCGCCGCCGCGCCGGCAATCGCGGCGAAAACCGCCGGAACGACGCCCCAGCGCACCGCGGCGAACAGGACCGGCAGCAGGTAGAACAGCGTCACCAGGTCGAGCCGGGTGAACTCCTGCAGCACCGAAAGCCATTCGGTCGCCAGCACGACGAGGGCGAGCGACACCAGGACCGGAATGGCGTTGGTCCGAATGATGCGCATCAGTGGATGCCGCGGGCGCGTCGCGCTGTCGTTGCGCGCGTCATGCGGCGAAATGCGGATGTTTGACACGCGCGCTTGCTCGTCGAGCAACAGGATCGGATGGGGTGGACGTTGATTCCGGCGCCGGCCACGCGGTCCTCAAGCGCGCGACTATTCATCGGAGGTCTATAGGAAAACAATGCGGCCCGGCGCCGCGAGCAATAAAGGACTCATAAGTATCGCAGGGTAAAGCCGGTGTCCCCGCATATCGCTTCAGACTTCCTTTCCGGCTGTCAGCACAAGAAGACATCGCCTTTCGCCGAGACTGGCGCTTGCCGACGTTCGACGCAATCCGCGTGCCACCAAGCCGCGAAGTCGACGGTTGCCAGCACTTGGCGCTGGCGATGGGCAAGCATCGTGCGAGCGCGCGGCCGTCATGCGCGAAGGGTGCACCTCGCGGCGCACCCTTCGTCTCCGCTGGCCGCATGGCCGGGTCCCATGCGTCCGTCAGAAGTGGATGATGATGTCCCCCGAGGCGATCAGAGCGTTGCTCTTGTTCGGCGCAATCCCGGCGTTGGAGTTGCCATTGAAGGCCGGCGCGTCGAGCGACCGGTAGAACGACACTTCCGGACGCGCCTCGATCTGCGGCGAGAACCAGTGCTGCCAGCCGAGGCCGACGTCGACGTAGCGCGTCTTCGTGCCGGTGCGCTGACCTTGCATATCGTCGTAGAATTCAGTCCGAAGCGAGTAGTTGTTGAGCTTGTTCGGCGAATAGTTGAGATAGCTGAGGAGCGCCACCGCCCCCGCATTGCAGACGACGACGTTGGGGTCAGCGCATTGCGCGAGGTTCGGCGCGTTGAACGGCATGTTGAGCGGCGAGAACGGGTAGCCGTTGTTCGCGACGATCCCGAGCGGGTCGGTGATGTTGAGCACGTTGCGCTGATAGAGATAGTAGCTCTCGATCGAGATGTGCCATTCGTCGTTGAACTTGTGGTAATAGGTCAGGCCCCACCACTGCAGGTTATTGTAGCCCCAGTTGCCTTTGTTGATGGAGTCGGCGGTCAGGTAGACGTTGTCCTTGCCGTCATCGGTCGTATAGCGAATCGCGACGGTAACAGACGGGGTCGCGCCCGGATCCTTCGGCATCGTGGTGCCTGGATAGGCGGAATTCGGGAACGGATTGGGGACGGTTGCGCCCCAATGCCACGGCGCTGCTTCCGTGCCGACGGTCACGCCAAGTTGGAAAATCCAGTTCTTGTTGATCGCGAGCGTGCTCTGGATGCCGGTGTTGGTGTAGTTGTCGAACGTATACGTCAGCGAGTGCGTATACATGTAGTTGTTCGGTGCGAGCTGCGCTTCGATGTCCGGCAGCGAGATGAAGCGGCCGACGCGGAACATCAGGCCTTCCAGCACCTGCGGGATGAAGACCTCGCCGTACACCATCGGCATGTCGTAGCCGTTGACCTGGTTGGCGAACAGGAGCTGGTTGCTGAAAACGCCGTACGCGGTCGTGTAGCGATAGTCGACGCCGTACAATCCCGAGATACGGAAGCCCCAGTCGACATTCTCCTTCTGCACCGTGTCGGGGAGGCGCTCGATATAGACCACGGCCTGGTCGAGCTGGACGGTGTTCGGCGTGTAGTCATAGGCGGCGGGCGCGTTGCCACCCGGGCGTGTCGTCATATTCGAGATGTTGCCGCCCGGCTGGACCCAGCCGTAGACCTGAATATGCGCCGCATCCATCGCCTTGCCGAGCGCGGTGTTGGCGATCGCGACCATCAGCGGGCTGTCGACCGAGTTCGGCCGGGTCACGCCCATGTTGGTCGTGCCGCCGTAGGGCCACTCGTTGAACGGCATCGGCGGGGTCGATTGCGGGGCCGTCGGCCAGTCGGCGCGCCGGCCGGGCGGCGCCTTCGGATCGGTCGGTGGACCGTCCTTGCCCCATTCGAGCTGATAGTAGCGAAAGAAACGGATGACCGGATTGTCGCCGAGATAGTCGTCGAGACAGCTGTAGTTCTTGTACGGATCGCAGACGAAACCGGCCGGCGTCTTGGTCGGCAGATCGCTGGCGTTCGCGACACTGAGCGGCGCAAAAGCAAGCAGCGACGCGCTCGCAGCCAGGAATTTCTTCATGAACCCAACCCCCGTTTCTTCTCTCGGGAGGACGGCGGCAAGATTGTCGCGCCGCAACTCCCGGACCACCCATGCCGATGCTACGAACCCGCGGGAATCGAAATCGATATGGTTACTGGGAAGTTTCCATATACAAAAAGTACTCTCAGTGACGCTTTCGCTTAAGAATGCCTATAGATTAACCATTGGCCTCGCGCTTTGCTTAGTGAAGCGACGGATTCTTGGTGCAAAACCGTCATATTCGGTCGGTTTCGCTGTGATTTGTCCATGACTGTTGCGCGCGCGCATCACCTGCTGGCCGTCGATTACCAATGCTCATGAGACCCTGCGTAGCCAGGGCGCATTGCGCCGGCACGCCAAAAAGATATTTTTTCCCTACTTCGCGAGTTTCGCCTCGACATCGAATCTATACGCCGCCAACGCCTAATCTGGCGCTGCCGCATAGGTAACGCGGCCGCCCCGAGACCCGAAGATGCCGATCGTTACGGCGAATCCGACCCGATCCGCCTTCGACGCGCAGCCGCGCGAGGCGCGCGCGACCGATTTCAGGTTCGTGCCGGATGAGTTGGCGGAAAAGTGCCGAAGCCTGGTCGAGAGCTACCACGCGCTGCATGGCCGCGCGTGTCTGCCGGACATGCTCTGGCTCTGCGGTGCACAGGATTTCATCGAGCGCCATCGCGACTTTCGCGCCCTCTTCAACGACGCCGTCAAGCAGCGCGCGGCGAAGCGGGCGAACGACAGTTTCGTACTGATTGCGACGACGATCTGCGCGATCGAAGCGCTTGTGCGCGATCTCGCCGGATGGGGTGCGCGCTTCCCGGGCGCCAAGCGCAAGGCGGAACGGCTCGTCGCCGAGGATTTCGGCGAGCCACGCCTGTGGCTGCTCGACATGTATCTTTATCCGCAGCCTCACACCCGCGCGGCTGCTGCCGATACCGCTGCACCGGGGCGCAAGCCGTCGCTGACGAGCGAACCGCTCGCGCCAGCCTGATGCCGGGCGCCGCTCGCGCCGCAAGGTCGCTGATTCAGGCGTTCACCCGGTAGCGGTCGATGAGCTGGCTGCGGTATTGCCCGGGCGAGAGATCGAACCAGCGCCGGCAGGCGCGAAAGAAGCTGCTCTGGTCCGAGAAGCCGAGCAGATAGGCAGCCTGCGCGAGCGAGAGATGCAGCCGGCCGAGATACTGCTCGGCGAGCTCGCGGCGGGTGTCGTCGAGCAGCTGCACATACGACGTGTGCTCTTCCTCGAGCCGGCGCTGCAGCGTGCGCTCGCTCACGCACAATTCGCTCGCGATCTCGTCGCGGCGCGGCTCACCGTCGGGCAGGCGGCGGATGATGATCTCGCGGGCCCGATAGCTCACCTGCGCGTGATCGAAGTGCCTCAGATATTCGCCGGCAAAGCGCTCGTGCAGCGCGGCGAGCTGCGGGTTCGAGGTGCGCAGCGCGACCTCCATGTCGGCCGTGGCGAACTCCATGGCGTTGTGCGCGGCGTCGAAGGTCACCGAACAGCGGAACGCTGCGCGATAGGGCGCAAGATCGGCCGGCGGCGGATAGGCGAGCGCGATCGCGACCGGTGACACGTCGCGCCCGCCGATCCAGCGGCAAAAGCCGATTACGGTGTTGAAGACGAACTCAATGCGCTGCCGCGGCACCGGCCGGTCGCCGCCGAACAGCTCGAACGCGATGCGGTAGCGCTCGCCGTCCTCGCTCACCGTCATGCTGAGCGCATCGCTCAGGATCAGCAGGTAGCGCACCAAGCGCTCGAACGCGCCGCGCAGGTTGTCGCAGGAAAGCATCGTGTAGCCGACCACGTCGAAGGCGGCCGGCCGCACGATCTGGTGCTGCGCAAGCCCGAGCGCCGGATTGCGCGAGCGCTCGACCGCGAGCTCCCACAGGTGGCTGATCTTCTCGGTCGGCAGCCGTGCGCCGGTCGCGTCGAGCGCCGCCGGATCGATGCCGGCCGCGAGCAGCAATCCGCGCGCGTCGAGCCCCTCGGCCGCCAGCATGTCGGCGATGCCTCTGACCCAGACCGCGGCGGTCGTGCGTTTGCTCATCCTTTGCGGCTCCTCCCGGAAGCCCTCGGTTGGCTTTCTCGGGTCACTAGATTGGCCGCTCCGGTCACTGACCTGCGGCGGCGCAATGTCTAGCGTCCCCTGGTCCGCGAACGGCCCGCGCCTGACGGTCCGAGCGGTGATTTTGGGAGAAAGATGCCATGGAACCGCAATCCTCGCCAGCAAAGCATCGAGGCGCTACGCGCCCTCAAGCCGCGCGCGGGCGGCTCGCGAGTCACGCCGAGGAGGAAGATTTCTACCGGGTCACGCAATTGCTCGAGCCCGCGGATCAGGCGCTGCTTGCGCGCGTGCGCGCGTTCGGCGCCGAGAAGGTCGCGCCGATCATCAACCAGTACTGGGGCCGCGCCGAATTTCCCTTCGAGCTGATCCGCGATTACGGCGCGCTCGGCATCGCGGGCGCGGCGTACCGCGGCCATGGCTGCCTCGGCCGCAGCACGCTCCTCGACGGCCTCATCATGATGGAGCTTGCGCGCGTCGACTGCTCGATCGCGACCTTTCATGGGGTCCATTCCGGCCTTGCGATGGGATCGATCCACCTCACCGGCTCGCCGGAGCAGAAGGAGCGCTGGCTGCCTGCCATGCAGCGCGCCGAGAAGATCGGCGCCTTCGCGCTGACCGAGCCGGAGGTCGGCTCGGCGGCGGCGCGGGGCTTGACCACGACGGCGCAGCGCAGCCGCGATGGCTGGATCCTGAACGGCCGCAAGCGCTGGATCGGCAACGCCACGTTCGCCGACCTGATCGTGGTCTGGGCACGCGACGCCGCCGACGGAGAGGTGAAGGGTTTCGTGGTCGAGAAGGGGACTCCCGGGTTCCGCGCCGAGAAGATGCAGCACAAGATGGCGCTGCGCGTGGTGCAGAATGCCGACATCGGGCTCGAGGACTGCTTCGTGCCCGAAGCCAACCGGCTCGCCAACGCACGCTCGTTCAAGGACACCAGCGCGGTGCTGCGCATGACCCGCGCGGGCGTCGCCTGGGAGGCGGTCGGCTGCGCGCTCGGCGCCTACCAGCACGCGCTGCGCTACGCCTGCGCGCGCGAGCAGTTCGGCCGGCCGATCGCGCGCTTTCAGCTGGTGCAGGACCTGCTCGCGCGCATGCTCGCCAATGTGACGGCGTCGCAATGCATGGTGCTGCGCCTCTCCCAGCTGCAGGACGCCGGCGAGATGCGCGAGGAGCATGCCTCGCTCGCGAAGGCGTTCTGCACCGTGAAGGCGCGCGAGACCGTCGGCTGGGCGCGCGAGCTGCTCGGCGGCAACGGCATCCTGCTCGATCACCATGTGGCGCGCTTCGTCGCCGACGCGGAGGCGATCTATTCCTACGAGGGCACGCGCGAGATCAACGCGCTCGTGGTCGGTCGTGCGATCACCGGGTTCGGCGCGTTCGTCTGAGAGTCGCAAGCTTGGCACTCCGCGGTCAATAACTTGGCCGCCGCGGTCACAGACACCGCCGCCGCGACGCGCTAAGCCTGCTTCCATCGAAAACAGAACAACGCGCTGCGGCGCGCCGCCAACAGGAGAGGGACATGGCAAGCCGGCACTGGCTCGCGAGCTACTGCGCAAAGATTCCCGCCGAGATCAACCCGGACGCTCATGCGTCGGTGCTCGAAATGTTCGAGCGCGCGATGCAGCGCTATGCCGACAGGCCGGCGTTGCGATGCTTCGGCGAGACTCTGACCTACGCGGATACCGACCGGCTCTCGCGTGATTTCGCCGCCTATCTGCAGGGCAAGCTCGGCGTGAAGAAGGGCGACCGGATCGCCGTGATGTTGCCGAACATTCCGGCCTTTGCGCTCGCGATGCTCGGCATCGTGCGGGCGGGGGCCGTGCAGGTGAACGTCAACCCGCTCTATACGCCGCGCGAGCTCGAGCATCAGCTCAACGATGCGGGCGCCGAGATCATCGTGATCTTCAGCGGCGTCAGCGCGACGCTCGCCGAGGCGATCGGCAAGACCGCGATCCGCAAGGTCATCACGGTGGCCTTAAGCGACGGGACGCGTGCGGCGCTGCCGAGCCCGCCGCTCGACGCGCGGCTTGCGGCGGCGACCGCGTTCGCGGAGGCGCTCGCGCAGGGCGCGCGTCTGGCGTTCGCGCCGGTCGCGCTCAGCGGCGATGATCTTCTGTTCCTGCAATACACCGGCGGAACGACCGGGTTGTCGAAGGGAGCGGCGCTCTCGCATCGCAACCTGGTCGCCAACACCGAGCAGTTCAAGGCGTTCATGCGCGACGCGCTGCATCCGGGCGGCGAGGTGATCGTCACGGCATTGCCGCTCTATCACATCTTCGCCCTGATGGTGAATTTCATCACCTACTACTCGATCGGCGCGGAGAACTGGCTCGTCCCCAATCCGCGCGACATGGACGGCTTCATCGACGTCCTGCGCCAGGCGCGCTGCACGGTGTTCACCGGGGTGAACACGCTGTTCGGCGGCCTCGTGATGCATCCGAAGATTGGCGCGGTCGATTTCTCGCGCCTGCGTCTGACCATCGGCGGCGGCGCCGCGGTGCTGCCGACCACCTCGGAGAAATGGAAGGCGCTCACCGGCAAGGACATCCTCGAGGGCTATGGCCTCTCCGAGACCTCGCCGGTGCTGACGCTGAACCCGATGAGCGGCGCCGGCTTCACCGCGACGGTCGGACTGCCGTTCCCTTCGACCGACATCAAGCTGCTCGACAGCAACGACAGCGAGGCGCCGATCGGCGAGGCCGGGGAGATCTGCGCGCGGGGGCCGCAGGTGATGCAGGGCTACTGGCAGAAGCCGGACGCCAACGCGGCGGCGTTCACCAGCGACGGCTATTTCCGCACCGGCGACATCGGCGTGTTCGACGAGCGCGGCTTCCTCAGGATCGTCGATCGCAAGAAGGACATGATCATCGTCTCCGGCTTCAACGTCTACCCCAACGAGGTCGAGGCGG
>Ga0187784_10000828_pt1 | contig 23688 bp, 12 predicted proteins | sample 1015_SJ02_MP15_2_FD_132964 | JGI IMG/M metagenome (GOLD analysis project Ga0187784, IMG submission 132964) | Tropical peat soil microbial communities from peatlands in Department of Meta, Colombia - 1015_SJ02_MP15_20_MG | ecosystem: Environmental > Terrestrial > Soil > Wetlands > Peat | place... | reverse complement strand
GTAGCTGGCTAAGTGGCAGAAGGAAGATTCCGATTTCTTCCTAAGCATCAATCCCATGGAATACTATCACCAACTTCAGATCGGTGAGTTTCTCGAGGCCGTTATCAACTCACGCGATCCTCTGATTACGGGCGAAGAAGGCAGAAAGACGGTGGAAATCTTCACGGCCCTTTATCGCTCCCAGCGCGATCGGAAACCTATCAAATTCCCCCTAACCGGAGGCTAATTGGAAAGGATGCGGAGTCCGAGCCGGATAACGGGGCTTACGAATGAAAGGAACCCCTCACGCGTCCTGCGGCGGCTGGAGAAAGCGCCGCCGCAGGACACCCTCTCCCCAAGGGAGAGGGCTGTTTCCGACTCGGGCGCCCGCTGCGTCCGCGAGCCCCTTTCTGAGAACTTCCTCGAGGATTTTGGTCCCTTCAGCCCCGCCTTCCGATCGGCGTGGTCTCTGTGGCTTCAGGCCATCGCCGCCATTGGCAAGCAGAGCGACTACCAAGCGATCTACGAGAACTGGTGCAAATACCTGCGCATGGCCCACGGTACGACGGTGGGTGATGAACACCTGTTTATCCGTCACACTTACCTGGCAACGTTAGCCAAACTCATTGCCTATCTCCGCATCACCGGGGCGCAGACCGCGCCGAAAGAGGCTCAGACACAAGAGATCATCCAGGGGACGTTTTTCGAAAAGCAACAGATCATGAACTTTCTCGAGAAGGATTTCTTCTCGTGGGTGGCGCGTGCTCCCGTGCTGAGCTACACACAAAAGATCGTCTCGCGTCTGGCGAAGCTGCTCTTCACATATGAGCTAGGTGAACTTTCAGAAGACGTGATGAAAGAGCTTTACCAAACCCTCGTGGACCCCAGCGACCGCCATGACTTGGGCGAGTACTACACCCCCGATTGGCTCGCCGCGCGCATGTGCAACGCTCTTCTGAGCCGGTCCGGCGAGGACGCCGTTCTCGACCCCGCCTGTGGCTCCGGCACTTTCCTTTACCAGGCCATCCAGCACAAGAAGCGACATCTGCCTGCTACCCGGCAATCCCTTGAGAAGATTCTTGCCAATGTGGTGGGAATTGACATTCACCCCTTGGCGGTCATCATCTCCAGGGTGAATGTCCTCCTGGCTCTCGGAGATTTATTCCAGAAGCGCGCCGGACCAGTTTTCATCCAGGTTTATCTTGCGAACTCCATCCGGCCTCCCGCCCAGCAGCCCTTCCTTGAGCGCTCTGGCGTGGAGTCGTTAACTCCGGCCCTCTCCCCCCTGGGGGAGAGGGTGGACCGCCTGGGCGTTTTCTTCAGCCGGGGCGGGCCGGGTGACGGGGTTGCTCGCTTGCCTACTGGTCAGCGTGGCGAGATCACGCAGAAGCCGACCCCTCTTCTCAACCAGTTTGACATCGTCATCGGCAATCCTCCCTGGCTCGCGTTTCGGTTTGTGGAGAAGGGTGAGTACCAGGATTATCTGAAGCATCTTATCGTGAAGGAATTTGGGCTGCTCGAGGGCGCGGGGCATCTCATCACCCATCTGGAGCTTGGTACCCTGTTTTTCGCACGTTGCGCGATGCTCTACCTCAAGCGCACCGGCAAGATCGGCTTCGTTCTTCCTCGAAGCATCTTTAACGCTGATCAGCACGACCGGTTCCGCCGGTCATACGGTATGGCAAACGCAACGCTGACTCAGATATGGGACCTAGAAGACGTGTCGCCACTGTTTAATGTCCCGGCAGCGGTGGCCTTTGGCGACGTGCTGAGCAACGGCTCGAAGACCCTCCCCGGTGAAATCCTGTCCGGGCAGTTAAAGAGAAAGAACGCCTCACTTGAAGAAGCCAAAAGGGACCTGAAAGCAGAAGGCACAGACTTTCACGTCGTGCAGCAGGGCAAGCGCACCTTTCTAAGCACAACCCGTAAGAAGATCTCCAGCCGGCGCAGCTTTTATCAGCATTTCTTCAAGGAAGGTGCCACCATCGTCCCTCGCAGTTTTTGGTTCGTGGAATTCAAAGCCCTTTCCGGGCTCGGCATGGACGTATCGCAACCCGTGGTCGCCACCGATCCGCGCGCTCAGGCCGAGGCCAAGCAACCCTACAAAGACGTACGCTTCGAAGCGCCCATCGAGGCAGAGTTCCTCTATGCCTCGCTGCTCTCGACCGATCTTCTGCCCTTCGGCCATCTCGATTTTCGCCCAGTCGTTCTTCCTTTGATCGAAGAGGCGCAAGGGTATCGCCTTCTGAATGCGGAACAAGCTCGCGCCAAAGGGTACTTGAAGCTGCCCGAGTGGCTGGAACGTGCACAGGTAGTTTGGGCAAGAATGCGCAAGGAAAAAGCCAAGAAAGCGGATATGCTGAGCTGGCTCAACTACAGAAACAAGCTTACCGGCCAGAATCCCAAGGCCAAATACATTGTGCTCTACTCGAGGTCAGCCACGTTCCTGTGCGCCGCCGCTTTGCACGCGAAGGCGTTGTCGCACAGGGTGGGCAACCAGGAGGTTGCGCTTCGGCGTTTTGTTGCCACTGACGTAACCTATACCTACGAAACTGAGGACCGTAAAGAAGCGGATTATCTCGTCGCCCTACTCAATTCGCCTACCGTCGATACCTTAATAAAACCCATGCAAGCTCGAGGACTATGGGGCCCACGCGACATTACCAAGAAGGTCTGGGAACTTCCCATTCCCGAGTTCAGCCCGAAAGACAAAGCCCATCTCCGCCTTGCCGAGATTGCGCAAGCTTGTGCAGAAAAGGTAAAGGAAATGGTTCCCGGACTGAAGGGATTGTTCCAAGACATTCGTGGACCGCACGCCATTGGACGCGCCCGAACTGCCGTGCGCGAGGCCCTGAAGGGCGAACTCGCCGAAATTGACGCGCTGGTGCAAGAAATCCTAAACTGAGTGCGCGCGAAGGTGTCATTCCGATCCCGCCCTGCGGGAGAGGAGTCTCGCCCCACTTCGGGGCAGACCGCGGGACAAAGAATCGGGGCAAGATTCCTCGCCGAGCTCGGAATGACATGGGTGCGCGAAGTTTCTGGAGAGGAAGTTGCCATAGCGCTTCTCATTGGACAGTCGGCAATCAACAATCGGCAATCGCGGAGTTGTTCCCATGAAATCATCCCGAAGGCAGTTCATTCAATCCACTTTGGCGGCGCCCCTGATGGCCCGCCTGAGCGTCGGTCGCTCTGGCGGCGCCTCCCTGGAGACCCTCTTGGCGTCGCCGGCCCAGATGGAGTTCGAAAACCCGCAGATTATCCGCTACGACTCGAGCTGTTTCACGATCAATCGTAAAGACACGGTCATCTTCAGCGGGGCTTTCCATTACCCGCGTTGTCCCAAAGCGCTATGGCGTGACCGTCTGGCAAAGTTCAAGGCGGCGGGCTTCAACACCATTGAGACCTACGCTTTCTGGAACTATCATGAGCCGGAGAAGGGCAAGTCCAACCTGACGGACTTCGAGGACTTCATCAAGCTTGTCCACGACATGGGTTTTTACATGATCGCCCGGCCCGGTCCCTACGTTTGCGCGGAGTGGGAGCGCGGCGGTATTCCCGACTGGGTGGCCGCGATGCGCTTTCCTCTTCGCACCAACCATCCCGAGAGCATCAAGACCTCGCAGCATTGGTACGACCAGGTTTTGCTGGTGATTCAGCGGCACCAAATCACCGTGAATGGCCCCATTATCATGGTCCAGGTAGAGAACGAATACGACTACAGCCCTGAGATGCCCGACGCGGACAAGCGCGAGTACGTGCGGGCACTGGCCAACATGGTCTGGGAAGCCGGCATCAACGTGCCGGTCATCACCTGTTGGACCAAGCAGGCACGGGAAAACTCCGACCCCGACATGGCCAAGATTATGGATACGTGCAATTTCTACCCCGGCTGGAACATTGTGAAAGAAGTTGTTCCAGAGCTCCAAAAGCTGCGCAAGGAAGAGCCTTCCGCCCCTCTTGCCGTCACCGAATTGCAAGGCGGTTGGTTCAGCCAGTTCGGCGGGAAACTCTCCATCGAGCAGGACGGGGTGAACGCCGCGCAGCTCGATACGCTCACCAAGACTGTCCTCGAGCAGGGAGTCACCTCCTTCAACTACTACATGGGTTACGGCGGAACGAATTTTGATTGGGCCGCCAAGACCCTCACCACCACTTACGATTACGCTGCGCCGATAGCTGAGCCCGGCGGCTTGTGGGATAAGTACTACGCCGCACACGGAATCTGCGAGTTCCTCCGCCTGCATGGGGATGTGCTGGCGCGGGCTCAAGCGCTCGAAGGGGGTGCTGAGTCTACCAACCCCAACGTCAGCGCGACGGAGAGGATAAACGGCCAAAGCGCGGTGGTCTTCGTGCGCGAAAATGCCAACGCCGAGCAACGCTATAAGATGACCCTCGTCGATCCTAACAGCCCCACCAAACGCAAGATTAGCGTGCCGCGCGAGGGCGAACTGGTGATCGGTCCCCGCGAAATGAAAATGCTGGCCGTGCAGGTGCCTATCCCGGGCAGCCAACTGCGTTACTCGACGGCGGAGGTGCTGGCTCACGGGGTCAACCTCGACCGACATTTCCTCATCCTTTACGACTGGCCGGGCCGCGTGGCGGAGATCTCCCTGGCGACCAGGGACGAACCCCATGTGGAAGGCGAAACAACTTACAAGTATTGGGACCCGGAATATGAATCGGCGGTCTTTGGCGTCCAATTCGAGAAGACTGAGAAGCTCCTTCTGGTGAATGACCACCTTCTCGTCATCCTGTTACCGCGCGACCTTGCCCTGCGGACCTGGATCAGTGAGTTCCCTTCCAAAGTTATTCCGGGCTCGGACGAGCCGAAGCCTTTCGCTGTTCCCTTCATTTCGGACACCTACATGTTTGCAGGCAGCGGTTCACATGGGAGTCGGATTGGGGCCGATTTGGATTTTCTGCCCGGTGAGCACGATTTGACCCTATTGCTTCCTCCCCAGCCGGGCAAGTGTTGGGTCGATGGCGCGCTGACGGACTGTGCCTACGAGCGCGCACGGCGAACTGCGCGTCTCCGAATTACAACGCCGGCCCTGCCCTATAAGCCGTTCGATTTGGGCGACGGGCAGGCCTGGGTGGAGCGATTTGACACCGCCTCCGGCCATTGGCAGGACAGCGCGCCGGGTGCCCTGGAAGACACCGGGCCTGTCCCCTACGGTTACGTGATATATAAGGCTCAATTCAATTACAGCAACGAAGCCAGGATGTTCATTGCAACTTTCGCGGATGATGCGTTAAAGGTCTTTATCAATGGGAAGCTCGTCGAAGAAGCATTGAAGCCGGCCAAAGCCATTGACTTCGAATTGGCTAAATACGCCAAGCCGGGAACAAACACGCTGGAAATCGCTTACGAGGCCTTTGGGGCGGACAACGGCGATAAGACGCTCGGCGATTTGAAGGGCATCGAATTCGTGCGTATCGGGAGCGACGCTCAGAGCGGCAGCGCCATCGCTTCTTGGCAAATCCGGCGCTTTGCCGCTCCCATGCGAGGACGTGACGTAGACACGGATTTTGCCGCCGCGACCTGGAGTCCCGCGTCTTACCAGGCATCCGGCGCAGCCGAGCAACTGCTTCCGGCATTCACGTGGTGCCAGACAAGATTTGCGATGCCCGGGGTCGAGCAAGGCTGGACGGCGCCGTGGAAGCTGACCTTCGAGGCGGACCGCGACGCCCTCATCTACCTCAATGGCAAATTTGTTGGCCGCTACGTCACCGCGGGACCGCAAAAGGAGTTCTATCTCCCTTGGCCGTACTTCGCTCCCGCCGGAACACAGAATATTCTGACGTTCGTTCTGGCCTATACGGATCGCCCGGGACACGTGCGGACGTTGCGCGTGGGGCCCTACGCGGAGTTCTCTTCCCGCCGCACGCACGTGGAGTTTCAGTGGTAGGGGCACCCCTCGTGGGTGCCCAGCGCAAGGCGCAGGAATAAGCCGTTGGCATCGAGGCGATCAGGGGACGGCAAGCCGTCCCCCTACAAGTCGTACGGGCAGGGCTTGCCCTACCCCCACTGAACCATCTCCCTCAATGAGCGACACGCCTTTTGCGCACCGCGTCGTGAGCCGGATTGACGGAATCAAGAAGAAAATGCAAAAATACAGTTTTGGGGTGCTGTGGGACCGGACCGCGTTGGTTTCCCTCCTGAACTAAGCCCCATCCCATTCTACTTGAAGGATCTCTCTCATGAATGCCAATGATCTGCGACCAGGGATGGTCATCAAACACAATGGCGAACTCTTCTCCATTCACAAGGCGGAGCACCGCACGCCGGGCAACCTGCGCGCTTTCGTTCAGGCGCGCATGCGCAACCTGCGCACCGGCGCGCTCATCGATCACCGCTTCCGCTCTGAGGACACGGTCGAGAAAGCCAATCTTGATGAAGTCGAAATGCAATATCTTTATTCCGACGGCGATTCGTTTTTCTTCATGAACACGCAGAACTACGAACAGATCGGCCTGCACAAGTCCGTGATCGAGGACCGGGCCTTCTACCTCGTTCCGGACGTTGTCATTAAGGTGCAGTTGTTCGAAGGAAGGCCGGTGGATATCGAGCTACCGGCCACCGTAGACCTGAAAGTCGTAGAGACTGAACCTGGTATCAAAGGCGCCTCCGCCACCAACGTCACCAAAGCGGCCAAGCTCGAAACCGGCCTCACCGTGCAGGTCCCGCCCTTTATCGGCGAAGGCGAAGTCATTCGGGTGGACACCGCAGAGGGTGAATATCTCGAACGCGCCACCGGATGACACCGCGTCCCGTTGCGCCGGCCTATGCGACCCATCACCTCCAGCTTCGGCCTGATCGAGAGAATCAAGAACGGGGATCAGGAAGCCCTTTCAGCCCTTTTCGCGAAATATCGCCCTCGCCTTGCCGTCCTTATCCATTACCGAATTAGCCCCGAGTTACGCGGCTTTTTCGAAGTCGATGACATCTTGCAGGAAACCTTTCTCAAGGCCTTCCGGGACTTTGACCAGTTTAAGTATCAATCGCCGGGAAGCTTCATGAGCTGGCTGGCGCGCATCTCCGAGCATGTCATTGCGGACCTCGCGCGCTCCCAGGGCAGGCGGAAACGCCACGCGGCCGAAATGCTGCGATTTCGGTCCGAGAGCAACCCCGCCGGCCCCGAGCCCGTCGATAGCAGGACGCCGAGCCGGATTCTCGCCGAAGAGGAGGGTTTACGCGGGTTGCTCGAGAGACTGAATTCGCTTCCGGAAAACTACCGGGAGGCCATTTTGCTGATGAAGGTCGAGGGCCTCTCCACGCAAGAAGCGGCAGCCCGGCTTGGAAAATCGAATGAGACCACGGCCTTGTTGTTGCACCGTGCCCTGAAGCGCTTTCGCTCTCTCGAAAACCCACAGGAACGATGATGACAGAACGCGCGCCGCAAGAGCCTGACAAGAACCCGAACGAAAAACAAGGAGACGCCGACCGCCGGGAGCAGCGCGTCGCCATGGTGGTGGCTGAGTGTCTCGATCTCCTATCCCAGGGCGAAACGCTGGACATCGAGGGGTTTTGCCGGGCGCATGCCGATCTCGAGCCGGACCTTCGGCTTGCGCTCGAGACGCTCGAGGGGATTGAAGGGATGCTTCAGCCGGCAGCGGCCCCGCCCCAGGATCGCGACGGCAAGGACGAATTACCTTCGCGGTTGTCGGGCCATAAGATCCTCAGCGAAATTGGCTCGGGCGGGATGGGCCGAGTGTTCCTGGCGGTGGATGAGAGGCTGGGCCGGAAAGTGGCGATCAAGGAGTTGAGCCCGCGCTTCCGGGACAACACACTCTTGCGTGAGCGATTCATGCGCGAAGCCCGAGCCATGGCCAAGCTCACTCATCCCCACATCGCGCACATTTACAGCCTCGGGCCGCCCGATGAACCGCCCCACTTTGTGATGGAGTATATCGAGGGCGCCCCCTTGATGCAGGCGGCGCGTGCATTGACTTTACGCCAAAAGGTGGAGTTGATGTACAAGGTGGTGCGGGCGGTGGAATTTCTGCATCAGCACCAGGTGATCCATCGCGACCTCAAGCCGGGCAATATTCTGGTGGGGCCGGACCTCGAGCCGAAAGTCCTCGACTTCGGCTTGGTGTTGCAGGTAGGGGATCGCGGAGGCAGGCCTACGATCCCTGGCGCACTCATGGGAACACCGGATTACTTCTCGCCTGAACAAGCGCGCGCCAGCGCACTGCTCGACGCCCGCAGCGACATCTTCTCGCTGGGAACTGTCTTTTACGAGCTTCTCACCTCCCAGTTGCCCTTTCGGGGCAAGACACTGCCTGACCAGATTCAACAGATTTGCGAGCAAGACCCTGTTTTGCCGCGACGCATCGATCCCAACCTTCCTGGCGACTTGCAGAACATCTGCTTGAAGGCCTTGGAGAAGAACCCCGCAGACCGATACAGCACCGCGCAAGAAATGGCCAACGACCTGGAGAGGTTCCTGGCTGGGGAGGCGGTTCTGGCAGTCCCCACGTCCTACTCGCGCTTGACGTCAGGGAAGATCGATCAGCACTTGCGCGAACTGGAAGGCTGGAAGCAGGACCACATCCTTTCCGAATATGAATTCGATTCTTTTCGGAAGCAATACGAGCGGCTGGTGGATCGCGAGGATGCGTGGATCATGGCCGTGCGCCGGCTCACGCTCTCTCAGGTCAGCCTCTACTTCGGAGCGTGGATTCTGGTGCTGGGCGCCGCGCTGCTCATGCTCTTCAACTATCCTCACATCTCCGAAACTCTCTCGCTTCTGGTGGTGAGTGCGGCCGCAACCTCGGCGGCGTGGATAGGCGTTCGCTCCTGGAAGCAAGGGCAGCGTCGCATCGCAGTCGCTTATCTCCTGGCTTTCTGCCTCCTGTTGCCCGTCGCCCTGCTGGCGGCGATGGGCAGGCTCACACTCCTCACCGCTCCCACCCACGGAGACGAAACGTTGGAGTTTTTCGCCAAGTTCGAGAGCTTCAAAAGGACAACCAATGCCCAACTCTGGTGGGCGATTCTACTGTCTCTCCCGGCCTACTTCTGGCTCCGGCGTTTCACGCGGGCTTCCGTATTCTCGCTCGTCTTCGCGGTGATGTCGGCGGTGCTGGTGGTGGTTTCCCTGCTGCGGATGGGCATGCTCGAGTGGATCGACCAGGATCCGGGAAGGGTGTACCTCAAGCTCATACCCTTTGCGCTGCTGTTCTTCCTCGTCGGCATCCTGATCGAACGGTTCCGGCATCCGGCAGACTCGCGCTACTTCTATTCGGTGGCGGTGGTGGCCACTTTTATCAGCCTGAGTGGTGTAGCGCTTTTCCACGAACCCTACGCCGACTGGTTGAAGCGTGTTGTGCCCCGGACGCGCGGACAATTGGAGTACCTTTTCATCATCAACGCAGGCATTTATCTCCTGCTTCAGTCTGTCTGCGAAAGACTCCCCTTGGCGCAGATGCGCGCCGTGGGGAAGTCATTTCGTTTCGTAATTCCCGGCCACGTGCTGACCTCACTCCTTCTGTTGGGGTTGGCGGCGTCAGACCTCTGGGAGAAATCGCCCTCGAGTGACGTATTCCGTCACGAAACTCGGTTTTTTGAAATATTCTTGCCTGTGGTTGCTTGCCTGTTTGTTTTCGGAAGTATTCCCAAGCAGATGAAGAATTTCCTGGCCACGGGCCTGCTGTTTCTGGCCATCGGCATCGTGCGCTTGGAACAGGACTTCTTCAAAGAGCGCGCCGCTTGGCCTATAAGCCTGCTTATCGCCGGGCTTCTGCTGATGCTGGCCGCCGCCAATTACTCTCCTCTGAGGATGGCCCTCATTCGATTGTTTAGACGCAGGCGCTGATTCGCCGTCCATGGCCCATGCGGGCTTCGCCCGAGAAACCCCATGACCTCCAAGGCTGATTCCAGCCCTTTCCAAGTGAGTGAGCAGCCTCCTCCCCTGGGGAAAGGGTGTCCGGCGACGGCGCTTTCTCCAGCCGTCGCGGGACGGGTGGGGTGTCACTTGATCAGTTGCACACCGGCGGTGCGAAGGAAATGAACAGCCCTCTCCCTTGGGGAGAGGGTGTCCCGCGACCGGCGTTTTCACCAGCCGGCGCGGGACGGGTGAGGGGTTACTTGCTCAGTTGGCCGCCGCGGGTGCGAAGTGAATGACCCGCCTTCTCCCTTGGGGAGAGGGCTTGGAGAGGACGGTGTTTCCTAGGACTTGTTTTGCTTAAGCGGTGCAATTTCGGCCACCAAATGTCGCTATACCGTATTAGGAGGCTATGAAAATGCGTAACGCGAAGTTGCTTATTCCCCTGTTACTTGTTCTGCTTACTACGGGTTGCGCGCCGGTCGACTGGCTGAATCCTTGCTTCAACGATGAGAACCTGGTTTTGGATCCTGCACTGGTCGGGACCTGGAACGGCCAGGATGGCAATAGCGTTCTGAGATTCCGCGTGGCTGGCGACAAAGCCTACGAACTGGTCGACACCGAGATCCAAGCCGATAACACCGAGCCCGAACAGAGCAAATACGAGGCGCACCTTGTGCGGCTGGGACCGTACCTTTTCTTGGACTTGCTCCCCCAAGCCCCGCAGATAAGGCCCGGCGCCTACACGCTTCCTCTAGCTTCATCCGCAGACGGGACCCCATCTCAGCCTCATTTTGTAAAGGTCGGAGACGGGCTATTCGCCAATCTCGTTCAGGGCCCGGAAGTTTCGGAAGCAGGCCAAGAACCCGGTTCTTACGAGGTACGTCTAAGCCAGGCCCATTGGGTTTTTCGGGTCTGGGTCGATGGGAACAAATTGCGTTTTACGGACCTCAGCGAGGATTGGTTCAAGGAAGCGGTCGATCGAGGGAGTGTCCAAATCGGTTTTGACCGTATAGATGACACCTTAGTCATCACCGCCTCCACAGAAGAAATTCAGGCATTCCTTCTGGAGTTTGGAGGAGACGAACTTGCCTTCCCGGACAAAGACGAGACGGAATATCGCCGCCGGGAATGAGCGGCTACCCACAAATAAACGCAAGAACGGGCAGCGGGCGCGTTCTCCATCTAAGCGCGAGTAAGTTGTCGCGCCGCGGAAGCAGAGTCGAGGAGAAGCGCCATGGAAGTTCCAAGTGAATACACACGAACACGAGAATTCAGGTCTTTCCTCTATAGTGCGTTGCTCGTCATTGCCGCTGTGGTGGTAGTTCAGTCATTCCCGACAGCGAGTGGCGACACGCCCGTCGCCACGTACTCGCAGGGCGCCCTGCGCGTAGCCATTCCCTTTCATGCGACTCATCCCGGCACAGGACAATTGACTGTGGAAGTCCTGGATCCGGAGGAGAAAGTCCTGGGGCGCGCAGAACGGCGCGTCGAGGTCGCCGAAGGGAAGGGTCAATGGCAAGTGGAGATCAAGCTCGAGAAGCCACTGCCGCTCGAGGACCTGGTGTGGCATCGCCTGCGCTATCGCTTTGCCTACCAGACCGGAGAGCAGGCTGCGCTGGAGGGAAGGGAATCCATATCGCAGATCCTCCGCACTCCTGTGGTTCACATCCTGGGCCAGCAATCCTACCTGACCGGTGGCCAGGCGGCTGTGCGAGTTATCGTCACCGATTCGAAGCAGGAGGTGATTGCCGGCCCCGGGTCGCTGCGGATCGAAGTTATAACTCCAAATGGAAAATCCCCCATCCTTTTCACCGGAGGGTTAAACCGGCGAGGAACCACGGAGGCGCAGTTCCGTTTTCCTGCGGGCTTGGTAGGCAGCTATCAGTTGCACTACGTTGTGGACACACCGATTGGTTCGACGGAATTCACCCAACCGGTGCGGCTCGAAGACAAGGTCTCCATTCTCCTCACTACGGAAAAGCCCATATACCAGCCGGGCCAGACCATCCATACGCGCGCGCTGGCGCTCGACCGTTCCAACCACGAGGCGGCGGCTCACCGCAAGCTGACCTTCGAAGTGGAAGACTCGCGCGGGAACAAGGTCTTCAAAAAATCCACGCAGACTGACGAGTTCGGAATCGCTTCGGCGGAATTCGCACTCGCCGATGAGGTGAACCTGGGTACCTACCACCTCCGTGCCATGATGGGTGAGGCCGGCGCCGTCCCTACGAACCAAGCGGAGATCGCCCTGAACGTCGAGAAATACGTTCTCCCGAAGTTCAAAGTAGCTATCGATTTTGCCGGAAAGGATAACCAGAGGAAGCGTGGTTACCGGCCCGGCGACCACGTGACGGGCACCGTTCGCGCCAACTATTTTTTTGGAAAAGCCGTGGAGGAGGGTGAAACTACGGTCAAGGCATCGAGCCTGGATGTCGCTGGGTTTGAGGTAGGGTCCGTTCAGGGCAAGACAGATCATGATGGGACCTACCACTTTGACCTCCGTCTTCCCAACTACTTCGCCGGACGCCCGCTCAGCCAGGGCGCCGCCCGCGTGCTAGTCGAGGCCACGGTGAAAGACTCCGCCGGGCATGCCGAAACGCGCGCTGAGCCGATCACCGTCAGCGATTCACCTCTGCTCATCACTGCCGTTCCCGAGGGCGGCACGCTGGTGCCCAATCTGGAGAACCAGGTTTTCATCCTCACCTCTTATCCTGACGGAACGCCCGCCAACACGCAGTTGAGTGTGCATGCCGCAGGCAATCCCAACCAGCAGGTGGCCACCGACAACGGTGGAGTGGCCGTCGCCCGCATCCGCGCCGGCGCGGGAGCGGAGAAGGTGGAAATTGAAGCCCTTGACAAGGAAGGTAACCAAGCCTCTGCCACGCTCAAACTGCAAGCGCGCGAAGGCCTGGACCAGATTCTCTTGCGCATGGAACGCGCCGTCTATCGCGCCGGAGAGCGCATCGAGTTGCGGGTCTTCTCGACGCGCCAGCGGGGCGCCGCGTATGTGGATATTGTCAAGGACGGGCAAACCGTGTTGACGCGCGACCTCGAGATCGAAAACGGCCAGGCCGAGCTTGCCCTCATTGCCACGCCGGAAATGGCGGGAACCGTGGACTTCAACGCCTATCTCTTCAGCCGCGATGCGCGGCCGGTGGGCGACCACCGGTTGGTGTTTGTGCAGCCTGCGGACGAGCTGAAGATCGAGGCGACAGCAGATGCGCCTGTTTACAGGCCCGGCGCTGACGCGCGACTCCGTTTCCGCGTCACCAACGCGCGAGGCGAGGGTGTTCGCGCCGCGCTGGGCCTCCAGGTGGTAGACGAGGCGGTTTTCGCGCTGGCGGAAAAGCAGCCGGGTTTTGCCAAAGTCTTCTTCTATCTCGAGCAAGAAGCGTTGAAGCCGCGCTTCGAAATTCACTCCATCGGCCTGCCCGAAATCGTCGAACAGGTGGAAAAGCCGCAACTCGAAGAGCGCGACCGCGCAGCCCGCGCCTTGTTTTCGGCCACCGAAATAGTCAGTGCGAACCGATTCGAGACGGAGTTCGGCCGAACCGTGCCCTCGACGAAATATGCCGGCTATGCGAATCGCTACCGGGCGCGGTTCCTTGCCCAGGCGCACAGTCTGGCTGAAAAACTGAGCAGCGCCTACGCACAAAACCCCGACGCTGGAGACGTGGCGCGAATCGTCAGCAAGATGGAGCGCGCCGATGAACCGGGACTGCGTGACGCCTGGGGCAGCAGCCTGCGCGTCGAACCCGCGCCGTGGGATTCGCGGAAAATGTACTACCTGGTGCGCAGTGCCGGCCCCGACAAGAAATTCGAAACCGGCGACGACTTGGGCGTGTACCTTGAAGTTCGCCGCAGGAAGATTGTGGGGCATCCGAGTTCGGCCCCAAGCACGATGGACATTAACATCGAACACGACCGCGGACCGTTCGGGGCGGGCGCGGAGATCGTGGGAACGATTGTGGACCAGTGGGGAGGCGCGCTGGAAGGCGCCATCGTCCGCCTGCGGGAACTCTCATCGGGGCAGACGAGGACGGCGAGGGCGGATGCGCGGGGTGATTTCGGACTTCGGGCTCTCCCGGCCGGCGATTACGAAATTTTGGTTTCCACCCCATATGAAAGTATCTCCAGAACAAAGCTCACGCTCGAGCCCCGCGACCGTGCCATCCTCTCCGTCCTTTTGAAGTGCCAAGCGGGGGAAACCGTAGTGGCGGTCAACGAAACGATGGGGACCATGGCCGAGTTCAAAGTCGGGGTGGTAGGTGGAATCGGCGGGGGCTTCGGAGCGGGAATCGGTGGCGCCGTCGGCGAAGGCCGTATGCTCATGCGCAAAGAGATGGTCGCCCAGGCTGTCCAAGTCGGCGCACTGCCTTTGAACGGTCGTGCCCCCTCGCCACCCATGGCCGCACCTGCCCCGATGAACAGTGCCACTCTGGCCAAGGACGAAGCCGCTTCTTCCACCCCACGTGTGCGGTCGTACTTCCCGGAGGCCCTCTACATCAATCCGGAAATCATCTCCGATCGTGACGGCCGCGCCAGCGTCGTCATACCGCTGGCAGACTCGATTACCACCTGGCGGATGGCAATGCTGGCTTCGACGCCGAAGGGCGCGCTGGGCAGCGCCACGGCCAGCGTGAAGGTTTTCCAGGATTTTTTCGTGGACCTTGATCTTCCCGTCACTCTCACGCAGGGCGACCGGGTCTCGATCCCCGTGGCGGTCTACAACTACTCTGGCGTGGGCGGAGACGTCAACTTGCAACTTCAGCCGGACGACTGGTATTCGCTGGTGAGCGATGATGCGGAGAAAACCGTAGCGGTGGATGCCGGCCGCGTGGGCGGCTCGCAGTTCACCCTGGAAGCAAAGCGCATCGGAAAATTCAAGCTGACACTCGCCGCTCGCATGAATGTCGGAGCCAATCCGGCAGACATTGTGGTTCGGGAAATCGAAGTCATTCCCAACGGGCGGGAGCAGAACTTGGTCTTCAACGGCCGCCTCGAGACGGCTGTGGAGCACGAAGTGAGCTTTCCCGCCGCTTCCATCCCAGACGCCGGCAAGATCTTCGTCCGCCTCTACCCCGGCCCGCTCAGCCAGGTCATTGAAGGCATGGATAGCATCTTGCGCATGCCAAGCGGCTGCTTCGAGCAGACTTCGTCCAGCACCTACCCCAACGTCCTGGCCCTCGATTACATGAAGCGCACCAAGAAGCTGACTCCCGAAGTGCACGCCAAGGCGGAGGGCTACATTGCAAACGGCTATCAACGGTTGCTGACGTTTGAAGTCCCCGGGGGAGGGTTCTCCTGGTTCGGCAACGCGCCGGCCAACAAGATCCTGACGGCTTACGGCCTTATGGAGTTTTACGACATGTCGAAGGTCTACGAGGTGGACCCGAACTTGATCCTGCGCACGCAGCAGTGGCTGGCAGGGCAGCAACAGGCGGACGGAAGTTGGCAGCCGGACAGGTCCTTCATCAACGAAGGCGCCACCAACCGCTATAACTCGGATCTGCTGCGCATCACCGCCTACATCGCCTGGTCGCTCGAGAACACCGGCTACCAAGGACTGGCAGTCGAAAAGGCGAAGCAGTTCATCGAGGGCCGCTTGAACGCGAAAATCGATGCCTACACGCTGGCGGTCCTTGCCAACTTTGCCACGGACTACGCCAAGGACCGCGAGTTCACTCGCCAAGCCATCGAACGGTTGATGGATGCGCGCACCGAGCAAGGCGAGCAGGCGTGGTGGAAGGCGGAAGAAACCGCCGTCTTTGCAACCGGCGAGAGCGCCAGCGTGGAGACGACAGGGCTGGCCGCGCAGGCCCTGCTCAAGTGGGGCCAGGCATCGGGCACCGCGCGCAAGGCAATTGCTTACATTACCTCCAAGAAGGACGCTTCCGGCACCTGGGGCACGACACAGGCGACCATCATGGCGCTACGGGCATTGCTACTTGCTACCGAAAAAGGCTCCGCCGACGTCCGCGGCACACTGGAGGTTTTACTCAATGGCAAGCCTGCGGAAAAACTTGTGCTTACGCCGGAAAACAACGACCTGCTGCATCAGTTCGTTTTCAAGGATGTGGATTCCAAAGGCGCCAGCCGAGTGGAAATCCGCTTCGAGGGAAAAGGCGGCGTGGCCTACCAGGTGGTGGGGCGCTACTTTATCCCCTGGGACGAGAAGCAGGTGAACGAACCGCTTTCCATCAACGTAGCTTACGACCGCATGCACCTTGCTCAGGACGACATCGCCACCGCCACCGCGACCATCAAGAACAACATGGCCAAAGCGGCGAACATGGTGATGGTTGATTTGGGCATTCCCCCCGGATTCGACTTGCTCAGCGAGGATTTGCAGAACTACCAGGAGCAAAGTGCAGGCCGGAAGAGTGGCCGGCTGGAGAAGTTCAGCCTGACCGCGACACAGGCCATCCTCTATTTTGACTCCCTCACGCCGGGTGATACGGTCAAGCTCCAGTTCCGTTTACGCGCAAAGTATCCCATCCGCGCCCGGACGTTTCAGTCGCGCGTCTATGAATACTACGACCCTGAAGTGAGCTCAGTAGCGCGCCCGGTGCAATTGGAGGTCCGCACGCGGTAGCGCTGACCAAGCCAATGTGGTTCTCCGTATGGATTCTCTTGGCCACGGGCGGGGTAACCGTGTCCCGCTGATTCGACGGCGTTCTTTGCGCCGTCATGAGAGCCGTAGCCACAACCAGCAGAATCGAATAAACAAGTTTTTTCATCGATGCTCTGCTTCACTCGGGAGGCTCCTCGGTTTGCGATGGGATCTGTTGGCCCGTAACCGCTGATCGGATGTCCAGCATGGTTCGGTGCGCGTTGTCCTTCGCTTTCCGATAGGCCGCCATTGCTTTTTCCGCCTCCGGGGTGTGCCCCGTACGGCGATAGGCGAGAGCCAATTGATAGTGCGCCACAGGGTTCTGAGGCTGGAGCTTCACAGCATTCTCGAGGGGCGCAATGGCATCGGCAATGCGCCCGACAGCAACCAGCGACTTCCCCAAACCGATAAACGCATCCGCCATCGTGGGATCAAGCTGGGAAGCGCGCGTAAAGTGTTCAATCGCCTCGGGGAAGTCGTGAACCTGCCGCGCTATCTCGCCGAGCACGTATTCCGCCCCTGCGTTGCGAGGATTCACCTTCAACTCCTCTTCAAATTCCTGCTTGGCTCTTTCCTTCGCGGTCGGCGTCTTGGGTTCGGAGAGCAGCAATCGTCCGATGCGAAAGTGAATTCCCGGCAGGTGAGGATCAATTTCCAGCACGCGGCGGTACTCGGCTTCTGCCTCGTCCCACTTTTCCTGCATTTCCAGAACTTCCGCGTAAAGCTCGTGGACCTGATAAGAAGCCGGGGCCGCCATCAACAAGTGCTGCGAGGCGAGAGTCGAGAGATCCGAATACACGTGCACGGTCAGGTAGAGAACTTCAGGATCATTGGAAAAATCCCGCTTCAGGAGACGAAGAAAATCCAAAGCGCCCTCCTCTTGCTCGAGCGCCATGGCGCATTTTAGGCCGTCCGCTTCCGCTGTGCGCTTGAGCTGAGGATCGGAGATCTGTGGCGTGTCTTTCAGCAGCAGGGGAATCGCTTCCTGGCAGCGGCCGCTTTCCGCCAGGCTTGCCCCCAAGTAATTCCGCGCCTCGCGGAGGCCAGGCTTCAGCTTCAGGGCGCGCGTGAAAGCCAGCGCCGCGTCACCAGGCCGTCCGAATGAGTAATAGGCGATCCCGAGCTTCGCTTGGAACTCGGCCGAGCCAGGAACGAGCTTCACCAGCTTTTCGTATCCGTGGATGGCACCCTCAAAGTCTTCTTTGGCAAGTGCGCCCTGCGCCTCGCGAGCAAGGCGCTCGACCTCGGGCTGCTGGTCAGTGGCCTCGGTGCTCGAGGAGGATGGCGTGCGGGTTGCTTGTAAAGCCCATCCTTCCGTGGCGCCCAAGGCTGCCAACGTGGCGATGACGATAATGGTCTTGAGCGGTTTTTGCAAGTTTCGTTCTCCTGCGGGCCAGAGTCGCGTCAGAGTTCCCGAAGAGCAAGATGCGAAAGCGGCTCTGTCGTCCTTGGTACGCGGGAAGCGGAAAGGTGAAGCTTGACGCGACCCTACCCCGCGTGCACTGTTCACGTCCCCGTTAGTGTCCTGTCCCGCCTAATTCTTGACAATGCCCCCCGCCCTCCCTTTCCCTCTCCCCCTTGGGGGAGAGGGTGGACCGCCCCGGCGTTTTCTTCAGCCGGGGCGGGCCGGGCGAGGGGGTTCCTACTAGGTTGCCCGTTGTGAAGAACTACGCGGGACAGGACACTAGCTTTATCCTCCCCACGCAAGCATAGGGAAATGGTCAGGCTCGGTCAAGCTTCAAAAAGCCGCCTTGGCGTGCGGTAGCGGAGCTGGCGAAGGTTAAAGGGTATAAGGTTAAAGGCTAAACGGTGAAGGATGCCTTTAGCCTTTAGCCTCTAAGACGGCGGCTTCACGAGTTCCGCTGCCGCACTCCAACGGGTTGGGTGTAATCTATGTAGGGATGCAGGCCGTGAAGAGAGTGCTACGGCGCGCCAGAGCCGCAATCAAACACGTAAGGCTGAACGGCCCGTCGCCCGAAGGCGGCTTTGGGCCGCAGGGCGGCATTCGGCCTGTGGGCGAGCGCGGTTCGACTTCGCTCACCGCCCTGAGCTTGTCGAAGGGCCGCTCAGGGCTGTCCAAACTAGCCCCTCACGTCATCGCTCAGCGCAGCTCTGCCCTGGACCATCCGGTCTGCGGCACTGCCGCGCTGACTTGCCGAAAGCCTCCGGCTTTCCGGCCAATGTCGCACCTTTCTTTTTCCTTCAGGCAGCGGGCAGGCAATGGATGGCCGGCGGTCGTTATCTTCTTCCTGGTCCTTGCGCCCGCCAGCGGGGCCCAGCAGCCGCCCCTAAGCTCTCTCCCGGTTTCAGGGCTTGTCGAGAAAGGCAGGGAATCCCTGCGCAACCACGACCCGCAGCACGCTTGCGGGTTCCTGGAAGCGGCGGTGGCGCGAGACCCCAAGTCGGCAGAGGCTTGGTCGCTGCTGGCAGACTCTTACGCTCAATTGGGTTGGGAAGAGAAGGCCATCCACGCGTATCAAACCGCCCTCGAGCTTCATCCAGACTCGCCGACTACGCTTTACAACCTGGGGGTCTTGCATTGGAAGCGTAAGCGCTTCGATGACGCCCTCCGCTACCTTCAAGCATTCCGGCGACAGCAGCCCGGGGACTACGAGGTCCTCCTTCCTTTGGCGGATTGCCTGTTCGAACTGGGCCGAGCTGCGGAAGGGCAACAGGTCCTCGCGGAGATGATGAGCAGCGCAAGAGACTCTCCCGAGGTGAATTTTCAGGCAGGCAAGCTGCTGCTTCATCACAGGCAAGTCGACGCCGCTCTCGCTCCCCTGACCCAGGCCCTGGCGCGGAGGCCGGATTGGGATGAGGCCAGGCTGCTGCTGGCCCTGGCCGAGAGCCGATTGAATCACCCGGCGCGCGTCGCAGAACTTCTGCGCGACCACCCCATGCCCAGCACGCCGCTTTATCCCCAGCTTCTCGGTGTCGCGCTTACTCAGCTTGGGCACTATCGGGAAGCTATTCCTCTACTGGAGGGGCTGGTGCGCGGGCGGGAAGGGGAGAAGGTTACGTATTTGAGTCTGGCGTCGGCCTACTCCGCGTCTTCTCAGCATGACCAGGCGCTCGAAGCGCTCCAACAAGCGCGAAGCCTATGGCCCGATGATCAGGAGATCCGCTCGGCGCTGGTCAGGGAATTGGCGTTTCAGAAGAACCCGGAAGGCGCCCTGACCTCGCTGAGGACGCAGGAAAACAAACGACTGCTCCCTGGAGATTTGGAGCTGCTCGCCAGTTGTTACGTCACCATGAACCGTCTCGACGAAGCCCAGCGGCTCGCAGAACGGGCGGTGACCCAGGGTGGCGGCGAATCGAGTCTGCTGGCCCTCGCCAACCTCCTTCAAATGCAAGGCCGGCACTTGGAAGCCATCGCGCTGCTCGAACCGCACCAAAGTGAATTCTCCACTTCGGCCAAATATCTTTTCACACTGGGGCTGAGTTACTACAATAACGGAAGCTACTCCCATGCCATCGACCTGTTCGACATCGCCATCAGGTTCGATCCTTCGCTGGCGCAAGCGCACTATCTCAAGGGCAACGCTTTAGCCAGGCTGGGCAAGCCGGGGCCGGCGGAAGCCTGCTACGAAGAAGCCGTGCGCCTGGCACCCGATAATGCTCTCTATCATTTTCAGCTCGGCCAACTCCTCTCAACGCTGGAAGAAAAGTCTCGCGCGGAGGCGGAGTTGAAACGCTCGGTGGAGCTTAACGGGGCCTACGCGCAAGCGCGCTACGAACTTGCTAGAATATATTTCGAGAGTTCTCGTGACGATTTGGCCCGCGAGCAATTGGAAGAGGCCATCAAGGCCAATCCGGGGTTTGAAGGCTCGTTTTACTTATTGAGTCAGGTCTACGCGCGCTTGGGCAGGCGCGAGGATGCCGCGCGAATGCTGAAGCAGTTCCAAGCGATAAAGCAGCAACGGCAGGAGCAGCAAAGGACGTTGATCGAGTCAAGCTCCAAACGGCACAGCCAGTGAGATACGCAACTATAATCCTGATTTTAGGCCTTGTGGGCTGGTTGGCTCTGAACGGCGGTCCCCAGCCGGGGCAAGGGCAGGTGGCAAAGGCGAAGCCGCAGTTTGTGGAAGTGAGCCGGAAGGCGGGTATCGACACCTTCCATCACATCGCCGGTGGACCGCAAAAGGACTACATCCCGGAAGCGAAGGGAGGCGGGGTCGCCGTTTTCGATTATGACGGTGACGGCTGGCCGGACATCTTTCTGGTCAGCGGCGCAACTTTTGACGAGTTGGAGGATCCTCACACCCCTCGCCCCCATCGAAACAGGCTCTATCGAAACAACCGGGATGGAACCTTCACGGATGTCACCGAAGCTGCCGGCCTGGGCTCGTGGGGATGGGGGATGGGAGCCGCCGCCGCGGATTACGACAACGATGGTTGTGTGGACCTTTATGTTACCTATTTAGGGTATAACAAGCTATATCATAACAACTGCAACGGCACCTTTACCGACGTGACCGCGAAAGCCGGGGTTGCGGCAGGAGGCTGGAGCACCGGAGCCGCCTGGGGGGACTACGATCACGATGGGTATTTGGACCTTTATGTGGCGCGCTACGTCGACTTCCGGCGGGAAGAAGTTCCTCATAAAGGCGACACACCCTATTGCCAGTACGGAGGCGCTCCGGTTTTTTGTGGCCCGCGCGGGCTCAAGCCGCTGGCCGGCATCCTTTATCACAACAACGGGGACGGAACGTTCACGGATGTGACTCAAAAAGCCCTGGGCTCCCACGTGCCCGACTGTTACGGCTTCACGCCGCTTTGGATGGATGCCGAAAACGATGGATGGCCGGACCTGTTCGTGGCCTGTGACAGCACTCCGAACCTGCTCTTTCACAACCGCGGGAATGGCACCTTCGAGGAGATCGGGGCCACGGCGGGTGTGGCTTACAGCCGCGACGGACTGGAGCAGGCGGGGATGGGCGCCGATTTTGGCGATTACAACCACGATGGTTGGCTCGACATTTTTGTCGGGCATTTCGCCGATGACTACAACACCCTCTACCGCAACCTGAGCCATGGGGTTTTCGCGGACGTGACGGAGGAGGCCAAAATACTCTGGACGAGCTGGTCGATGCTGAGTTGGGCCACGAAATTCATCGATTACGACCGGGATGGCTGGCCCGACCTCTTCATCGTCAATGGTCATGTCTACCCGGAAGCCGACCAGTGGCACATGGATGCCGGATACAAGCAACACCCCCAAGTGCTCCAAAACCAGCGCGACGGAACGTTTAAAGACGTGACGGCTTCACTCGGCGGCGACCTCCTCCACGAAGGCCTGGGGCGCGGTGCGGCCTTCGGAGTTTTGAACAACGAGGGGGACATCGATGTGGTCGTGAACATTCTGGATGGAACTCCCTGGTTACTGCGGTGTGATGCGCCCCCCGATGCGCAGTGGATCCTGGTGCGCTTGATAGGTACTCGCAGCAATCGCGATGGGCTCGGGGCAAGGATTATCGTGCGCGCGGGCGGCCTCGAGCAAATGCAAGAGGTGCATCAGAGCGGGGGATTCTGCTCGAGCAATGATCCGCGCGCTCTTTTTGGATTGGGAAGCAGCGCGATGATCGACGAGCTGGAAGTCCGCTGGCCGTCGGGACTGGTGCAAAAATTCGCTCACGTAAAGTCCCGACAGACCGTAACGATCAAGGAAGGAGACGCCAGCTTGCATGCCTGGCCCGCGCATGGCGCAGGCTCGAAGAACTGACCGGCCGGCTTTGTAGGGCCAGCGCAGGGTCGGGTCACGGAGGCGTCGGTGGGCCCGCCCCGCAGGCGCCCGAAGGTCATTGCTCCCCTTCGGGGAACCGTGCTATTTTGCACTTTGAAACGAGGTCTGCCTTTGAGATTCCTTGCGGTTTTCCTCTTGCTCCTGGTTCTCCTGGGGTGTTTCGCGAAGGGTGCTTTTTCGCAAGCTTCAGCGCCGACCCTTCGAAGCTTTCTCGATCGAGGCAGAGCGCTGGAGAAAAGTGAAGATTATGCAGGGGCCGAGAAGGTTTATGCGCAGGCCTTAGCAGCGTTCCCCAAGGAGCCTGAGGTCCACAAGCGCCTGGGGATCATCTATCAGACCGAGCTCAAATTCCCCGAGTCCATCGATGCGTTCCAAAAAGCTCTACAGGTGTCCCCGCAATATCCGGAAGTGAACTTCTATCTTGGCCTTTCCTTTTTTGGACTCAACCAGTACGACAAGGCGCTGGAATACTTCAACACCGAACTGAAATATCATCCGGATTATCGCCGGGCTCATTACTACGCCGCCCAAACGCTGGTATCACTCGGCCGCAAAGGCGAGGCTATCCAACATTTCGAGATTCTGGTCGAGACCGATCCCAACGATTCGAAGGTCTGGTACGAGCTGGCGCGTCTCTGTAGATCGCTGGCTGTGCAGGCTTACAATCGCCTTGCCGTCATCGATCCCGATTCCGTCTTAGTTCACGCCCTGAATGCTGAATCCCAGGCTGAGGATCTCAAGTACACTGAGGCTATCAAGGAATACCAGGAGGTCCTGAAAAAGCAGCCTGACTTTCCTGGCGTCCATCTGGCACTCGGCCGGATTTATTACAGGATGTACAAGTCCGCCGAGGCCGAGGGGGAACTCAAGCTGGCCCTCCAGGAAGACCCCAACAACCCGCCCGCGAATTACATGTTGGGCCAACTGCTTTTGCGCGACAAGAGAGCCGCGGAGGCCCTCCCCTTGCTCCAGGTCGCGGCGGCGGGCGATCCGACGTTCATGAAAGCTCACCTTGAGCTTGGCAAATGCTACCTGGAATTGGGGAAGCTTCAGGAAGCAGTGCAAGCCTTATCGCGAGCCGCGGAACTCGCGCCCCATTCCTGGGAACCGCATGGAGTGCTGGCGGAGGTTTACGTGCGCCTGAACGATGTAGAGAAGCGCAAGGCCGAACTGGCCATTATCGATAAGCTGCGCCGGGAGCGAGACCAAAACGTACAGGATGCCATGGAAAAAGTGGTCCGCGAGGACAACCACTGACTGACCGCTTAAATTCATCCCACGAGGATGGACTCCCAATAATTATTTCCACTTTGGCTTTCAGAAGGGCAGAAAGGATTGGTAGGACACGAAATCACCGTCTCCTTCTTTTCATAATCCGATGGAGATTTCCCTAGAGACGCAATCGGCTCGCTACTGGGGCTGTCCTTTTCCGCCGTGGCGTTCGTAGCGCTCGAGAGCGCCCCGCAGGTCCTTCTCCAGTTGCTCGTCGTGATCCTGGATGGCCAGATCGAGCGCCTGATGTG
>Ga0187784_10000827_pt1 | contig 23694 bp, 25 predicted proteins | sample 1015_SJ02_MP15_2_FD_132964 | JGI IMG/M metagenome (GOLD analysis project Ga0187784, IMG submission 132964) | Tropical peat soil microbial communities from peatlands in Department of Meta, Colombia - 1015_SJ02_MP15_20_MG | ecosystem: Environmental > Terrestrial > Soil > Wetlands > Peat | place... | reverse complement strand
TTAGCTGACGACTTTTCTGAACTGATATAGTGTCGCCGCGAAGGTCACGATAGCGATTAATCCTATCGCTACATAAGCGGATACTACAGTGCTCCAAGTCAACCCGCCCTGGACTAACGCACGCGTAACATTTGAAGCATAACTCACTGGATTGTACTTAGAGATAGTCTGCGCCCAGGCGGGAAAGAAGGAGGTGGGAAACACGGCGCTGCTCACAAAGATTAGCGGAAAGAACAGTACGCCAGAAATTGCAGAGATGGTCTCTGTTTTCCTGCTCTTCATCCCAATTACAAGGAAGATCCCTGACAGTGCCAACTCGAAGAATGCGGCCGTCAGCAAGATAAGCAGTATTCCTGGAACCCCCGAGGAGATAGTCACGCCCATCGCAACAGCAACGACAATTGTCATGACTGATTGGACTATTACTACGAAAACATCCGTCAATAATCTGCCAAGCAAGATGGCTGGTCTACTAACCTGAGTAAGCATCAGCTTTGAGAGGAATCCTGAATTTAGATCATTCGCAATCGAAACTCCACCGAGAGGCGCACTAATCATAGCATTTAACATCACAATTCCCGGCGTCAGATAAGCGATGTAGTTTCCAGATACACCTGGAAAAACGCTGAACTTAGTAAGCAACTGCGAGAAGAGGAAAAGAAACAGCAAGGGCGTAGCAAGATTCGTCGCTAGCAATGTAGGATTCCTAACAAGCTTTGTCAGATATCTCACAAGAAGCGATTGTATATCATAGAGTAACGCCACACCAATCACCTCACATCAGAAAGGGCTCGGTTTCCTTCCTGCTAAGCTCCTCTGACCTAATTCTCCTGCCCGTCTGACGCAGAAAGACATCGTCTAAGGTCGGAGAGGACATGCTAAGAAATGCCAAGTGAATGTTATCTCGCTCAAGCGATGTCACAACATCAGCTATTATCTCACCAGCATTCTTCGCGTAGGCAACAACACCACCATCCGAATCCATAACATTAGTAACTTCTGGAATCGTTTTAAGAATCTCCTTTGTTTTCGATCTCAAAGCAGCGTCCGCCCCGTCTTTCAGCGTCAACGTTATCGTATCGCCTCCCAATGCCGCTTTGAGTTCCGAAGGAGAGCCACTTGCAATGAGTTTACCGTGATCTATTATGGCGAGCTCCCGACAAAGTCGGTCAGCTTCCTCCAAATATTGCGTCGTTAAGAAGATCGTAATGCCTTCCTCTTTATTCAATTTCTCCAGATAATCCCAGATTGCAGCTCGGGACTGGGCGTCAAGTCCTGTGGTCGGCTCATCTAAGAATAACAGCTTAGGCTTGTGGATTAGAGCTGAAGCCAAATCCAACCTCTTCCTCATTCCGCCCGAGTAGCGACCTGCAGGTTTCTTCGCCACATCCTCAAGCTGAACTAGCTTCAGCAACTCGTCTACTCGTTCTGTAAGAACTGGATCATGAAGCTGTTGTAAACGACCCTGAAGACGCAGATTTTCCCTGCCGGTGAGGTCCACGTCCAGACTCGTTTCTTGGCTTAGAACCCCAATGGTTTTCCGGATTTCCTTTGGCGATTTTTCTAAATCGTAGCCGGCTACTTGGGCGTGTCCTGAAGTTTTTCTGAGGAGTGTGGTGAGGACCTTGATTGTGGTGCTCTTGCCTGCGCCGTTGGGTCCCAGAAAGCCGAAGAATTCGCCCTCTTTAACGTCGAAAGAAATGTTGTCGACCGCTTTTGTTCCGTCGGCGTACACTTCGACGAGGTCTTTCACTGTTATGATGTAGCTCATGTTAGGTCAACCTAATTAGGTAAACCTAACTGCTTATAAAAGTCTTCCGCATTGCAAACAACGTTTCGACGTACATGAATCGATCGTTGAAGATAAAGGTAATCCATATTTCTTGACACCGCAAATTATTGATTCAATCCTCATTAAGCCTCCAGGGTCAATTTAGGATTCTACCGCTTAAGCTAGGCTTTTTTTGCAACCCTATTATTTGTGATTAAGACTTTGTCTCCATGCGCAGGCTCATTTTGGAAGGCTCTATCGAGGAATTCTGAAAAATTATTTGGCGGAAAAACAACGAACAGTTTTGGTCTCAGCTTTTGAGCAGTAATACTGCGATATGCCACGGAGAATCGATTCTAAGAACCCTGCAGAAAAACTCGATTTGCTCAACTCAACTTTGGTGGAACATCGAAGAAAACCTAAGCGTCGGTTGCAGCTGGAACATTGAACGAATCATAGAAAGAAAAAAGACTTAGGAAAATGTTGAGTGCCTCTTGGGAAGATTTGTCATCTCTTTTACAAACTACTTTTTTAGCTCTACAACTAGAAGGTCAATGTCTGATTTGCCAGTATTAGTTGCCTCATGGTTTTGCTCTTTGAGAAAAAGAACTGATCCCTGCTTTAAGTCCAATTCCTGAGTTTTTCCTTCTGAAGTGAGTTTAAGAAGACCTCCCTTCAAAACATAAACTACATGTTCAGGATGATGATGCATCTTCGCAATGTCTCCAGGTTTAAAAATTACTTCGAGAACCCTAACTCGTTCGTTTTCATTAATAAACCTGTAAACATTGGAAGCGACCTTCATAGGATCCATAGCGCTATCCGTTTTTATCAAAATTTCACCTCCAGAACAACAGATTCAAGAGCAAATTTTAATTAAAATAGTTATGTTGTTGCTTAAGTAGAGCAACACAGTTTTTGAATAATTTTATTATTGTGACAATTGATTCTTATGGTCTGTATTTGACTATATGAAGAGAAGGAAAAACTTTAAGCTAAAGCAAAAACGGGATACCATTAAAAAAAGTTTTGTAATAATCAAACGTTTTTTCTTTTAGCTCATAACCCAGTCAGCCATCGGGATAAGTCTGTTTCTTCTCCACCGTATGGGATTGGAGCGTCAAAGTTGACTGTCAATCCTTTCGCATTATGAGCTTGAAGTCGAAAGTTTCCTTGCCATTCGACAACCCATCTTTTTTGCTGTGGGCATACCACATTCCTTTTTATGGTTTGGTTGCTGAAACACTCACACTGACAACAGATTTAGCCATGTCTTTAACTTCTTCAAGTGTCACGCCTAACCGGTTGATAGTATCTTTCGTTTCAGGTTCACTTATGATGTAATCAAGCGGGTAAACCTTCTCAGTAAGAACTTTCACGTCTCGGAATCCGGCGTTCTTCATCAATTCAAGGTATTTGTCTTTGAGTTCTGCACCAGCAATGCACCCAGAGTAAGCTTCAATGTCTTCTTGTATTGCTTTAGGCAATGCTTTGAGCAGAACAATGTCTGAGACCATCAGTCTACCTTTTGGTGCAAGGACTCTAAAGGCTTCTTCGAACACCCTTTTCTTATTTAGTGCAAGGTTGATGACGCAGTTTGAAATGATTACGTCAACTGAGTTGTCTGCACCTGGTAGGTTTTCGATTTCTCCGAGTCGGAATTCAACATTTGTGTATTTGCCTTTCTTTGCGTTTACACGTGCCTTGTCAAGCATTTCAGGAGTCATGTCTACTCCGATTACTTTTCCTGTTTTGCCGACTTTCTTTGATGCCAAGAAGCAGTCGAACCCAGCACCAGAGCCTAAGTCTAATACCCTTTCGCCTTCTTTTAGAAATGCTAATGCGGTTGGGTTTCCACATCCAAGACCCAGATTTGCACCTTCCGGGACAGCGTTGAGTTCTTCTCGGCTGTAGCCATTTAGTTTGCTTAATTGTTCATCCGTTGGAGCAGAACAACAACTCACACTGGAAGCACAACAGGAGCCACTAGTTTTTGCGACTTTTGCATAGCGGTTTCTTACTAATCTTTTGACTTTTTCTTCTTTCATTATTAACTCTCCTCCTTGGTTACTGCTTTGAGCAATGGACTAAGCGTTTTAGATACTGCACCCGTGAGCCTCTCCGCTTTAATCATCATGATACAGCAAACCCTGCCGTCCTTTTCACAAGCTACAACTGCGATTTTGTCATTTGGTTTGAAGTCTGCTTTCTCACGTAAGTCTTTGGGGAGAACGATTTGACCTTTAACATCCATTGTTATGATTGCGTCTATTCTACATGAATCTCCTTCACATGTTGCCATATTAATCAACAAAGAAGAATCTGTATGGATAATACTTAAGTATTTCTGATTTTTCTGAAAAATCTGAACTATTCATCATTGACTTTTGAAGAAACATTAACTACTTTTCTTACCAATCCACTTAAATAACCGTTAACCTTAGCATGTTAGCTATTGAATGGAGGGTTCATGGTATGAATAAAACCAAAGTTCTTTTCTTGTGCACTCATAATTCGACAAGGTCGCAGTTAGCGGAAGGATTGCTGAGGCACTTTTATGGTGACAAGTATGAGGTTTTTAGTGCCGGAACAAACCCCACACATGTGAATCCTCTTGCGGTTAGGGCGATGTCTGAGATTGGGATAGATATTTCGAAGCAATACTCCAAGAGCATTGAAGTGTTTAGTGATGTTGACATTGATTTAGCGGTAACAGTTTGTCAGAATAGCTCAAAGACAATTTGCGCACTTTGCGGGACAAACATGATTATGGATAGACCTGAAGTAGTCTACACGAAGTTGCATAAGACTAAGCGTTATCTTTTTCATGGTTTTAGTGACCCATCGGAGGTTGAGGGAACAGAAGAGGACGAGCTTACTGCTTTTCGAAGAGTTAGAGATGAGATGAAGGACTGGATAGTTGGGGAGTTTGCTAATCTCAAAGTTGAAAGCTAGTTTGAACCAGTATTTACTTATTCGTAATTGATTCTGCTTTCACAATTGGGCTTTGCGAGTGATTAAAAAACTTGGAGTTACTAAAATGGTTGTAGTAAAATCCAGTGCAAAGAATTCTTTCATCCAAATTTACACGTGTAAAAGGGTTGGACTTTTCTTCTATGAATTCATTCGTTGAATTATGTGTTAGCAAAGTCTGGAAGAGGTGTACTAAACCTTCCGCTCGAAGGATGCGCCAATATTGAAGCTTGGCAAAGTCTGGTCTCGCCTGAATGTAATTCTTGAATGAGTTCTTGCGGGGTTTTCCTGTCCAGTCGCAATAATGCCAGAGGCTCAGTGCTGATTTTTCGATGCTTTCTTTTGATATGTTGAAGTATTTGCGGTGTTCCACGCTTTTTCCTCGATAGTTTGTGCCGTACTATCTTTTTTTCACCTTTCTGAAGCCCACTTTATTGTCGTGGATTAAACCCTATAATATTTATATTCGGTTACTCAACAACGAATGGCGACCAGTTATGTTTAGACGGAGCAGTGCAAAGGAAATTGGCAGTTTTTTTGCGTCAGGGCTTTCTGAGAAACAGATTGCCGTCATGTATCTCGGCGCTTCAGGAATCCTTTCAAGGACCGCGAAAGAAAGTGTTCTGATTGATGCGGCAGGCTTTTTAAAGGATGATGAAATAGCAGCACTCAAGGAAGTCAATCTTCTTCTTTTCACGCACAGTCATCTGGATCATTTCAGCGTCGGCAAAACGCTGAATCTATTCAAGAAAATAGGAGCGCCTATATTGGCTGAGGCAAAAGTCGCCGACAAGTTGAGAGGAAGCATCCTTAACGAAAAGTTAACCAGCGCGACATCTGGTCAAACATACACTTACGGCGACCTCACTGTGAAGGCGGTTCAAGGGGTTCACCGTGGTCCAATAATGCTTTTTCAAATGAAAATGGGGAACCTACTTATGTTCCACGCGGGCGACTCAGGATATGTGCCCATTAAAGATTATCAGTCACAACTGGCTTTTCTGCCCACTGGCAGATGGTCGCCAACATCTTCCCCCGAAAACGCCTTCAAAATGGCAGCTGATTTAAAGCCAAACGTGGTTTTTGTCATGCACGGATCCAAAGGTCAACACAAAGAATTTGAAAATATATTAAAAGAGAAAATGCCGCAGATAAAAGTAATAGTACCATTGCCCTTTACTATCCAAATCGTAGAAATTTGAGAAATCGTGAAGTCACTAAAAAACATTCCAAACATTTCTGCAGGTTCCATTTCGAGTGGACCTCAAGATAATGAGAGGTGACGAAATACATTCTCTAGGCGTCGGATGCTGGAACATCAATTTTCAGTGGGGTCTTAGCTGCTGTCGAAAAATTTCAGTGCATTCAAATCCCTCCAGCCCGCTTTCTTCACAACCAAACCTAATCCGATGAGTAAAAAATTGTTCAAACCCCAAAATATAAACCAAATAAACCTCAAAAAAAGGTGCTGAACAAAATAACCAAAATTAAGCCTTTTCCAAAGAAGGCTTTTCAACGGGTCCCTAAATTACTCAAAATTGAGTAGTGAACAAATGCGAATCAAGATTTGAGGGAAAAGCAAAATCAATCGAACCTTAAGGAATAGGAGGAAAGCAAAAACAGAAAAAAGGCTTCAGGGTGACTTCTTCAATATTTGAAGGCTCAAAATCCAGAGATTTTCTCAGCAAAGGTAGCAAAGGTTATTTAATTCTTAAAACAAAGGGTTCCACGGAGCGATAATTATGGAGTGGGGAATGAAAAACAGGTTAAGCAGACTTATCCAAAAAGACGGAAAAGCACTCTTTTTACCCGTTGACCATGGATACTTCCAGGGACCAACGCATGGTCTTGAGAAGCCCGAAGAAACAATCAAACCAATCTATCAGTACGCAGACGCCATCATGCTTACGCGGGGTGTCCTGCGCAACTGCATTGACCCAGCGATTGAGAAGCCGATTATCCTGAGGGTTTCTGGCGCTGTCTCTGTAGTTGGGGAAGACTTGTCAAACGAAAGCGTTGTAACTTCGATTCAAGAAATTCTTAGGCTAAACGCAATGGCGGTTTCCATGTCAGTATTTGTGGGAACAAAAAACGAAAACAAAAGCCTCACTAACCTGTCCAAACTCGTAGATGAATGTGAAGACTACGGTGTACCCGTCATGGCTGTTACTTCGGTTGGAAGAGAACTTGAGAAAAGAGAATCCAGATATTTAGCGTTGGTTGCCAGGATTTCCGCGGAAATAGGAGCGAGAGTAGTGAAAACATACTATTGCGAAAACTTCCGAAAAGTTGTTGAAGGATGCCCAGTGCCAGTCGTCATTGCGGGCGGACCAAAAACCGAAACGCAAAAAGAAGTATTCGACTTCGTGTACGATGGCATGCAAGCAGGAGCCATAGGCGTTAACTTAGGCAGGAACATTTGGCAAACCGAAAATCCCGTAGCCTCAATCAGAGCCATCAGAGGAATAATTCACGAAAACTACACCGCCAAAGAAGCCTTAGACTTATACAACGAGGTTATAGCTGACAAAGCTTAGCGAAACTCCTTTTTGGTGAAGCCTCTTGCTTACTGCCGTTTATTACAACAACCACGACGTTCGCATCCAAGAAATGCCGATCCCGAAAATTGGCGAAGACGAGGCTTTGCTTAAGGTTATGGCAAGCGGAATATGCGGAAGCGACGTTATCGAATGGTACCGAGTGCCAAAGGCTCCAATAGTTCTGGGTCACGAGGCAACAGGCGTCATCGACAAAGTCGGCTCCAAAGTCAAGGGCGTCAAGGTGGGCGACCGAGTTTTTGTTTCGCACCATGTTCCCTGCAACCATTGCCGTTACTGCAAAAGAGGCTACCACACCGCTTGCCACACCCTGCACACCACGAATTATTTTCCCGGAGGTTTCTCACAGTACATTCGAATACCAAACATAAACGTTGACTTCGGTATCTACAAACTACCCGACGACATGTCCTATGAAGAAGGCACATTCATCGAGCCGCTGGCATGCGTTTCACGGGGGCAACGCTTGGCGAACCTGCAGAAAGACGACTACGTGCTAATTATCGGGAGCGGCATCGCAGGAATTTTGCATACGCAGCTTGCCAAGTTCAAAGGAGTACGCAAAATCGCAGTAGCAGACATTAACCCGTACAGGCTAGAGCTCGCCAAAAAATTCGGAGCAACCAACGGGCTAAACGCTAAAGATAACGTTCCAGCTAAGCTCAAAGAAATAAACGATGGGCACTTAGCTGACCAAGTCATCGTTTGTACAGGAGCCGCATCCGCCTCGCTTTCGGCGTTGGACTGCGTGGACAACGGCGGAACCATCTTGTTTTTTGCCGTACCAGACTCAACGGTGAAGCTACCAGTGCCGATCAACCAGTTCTGGCAAAACGAGATAAAAATGCAGACAAGCTACGGCGCAGCCCCCAACGACCTTGAAGACTCACTACGTGTTTTGGCAACCAAACAACTCAAAATTGCCGAAATGATAACACATAGGCTTTCGCTCACTGAGGCGCAGAAAGGATTCCGACTGATGGCTGAAGCGGGACAATCACTCAAAGTCATTTTAGAACCCAACAGGCCTTAGAAGCACGCAGTTCTTGTAAAGATCGACCTAATCAATCTCCTTCTTGGATAACAGAGCTTCCCGCAAAATAACTTTTATGGAACATGCTGCTCAGCTGAATCAGACAATGGATACGGTTAGCTTTATTAAATTGGTTTTTTTCATTTTGTTTAGGGGTTTTTAATGAAAGTTTTGTTTGCTTTTCCTCAGATTCTTCTGTCTCAAGCTTCCTTAATGTTTCCCAGTTTCAAAGGTATGCTTCCTGCAGGGGTTCAAATAATCTTTCCTAAGAAAGGAACTGAGGAAGAACTTGTGCAGCTTGCCGTGGATGTTGATATCATAGTCTGTGTTACCCTCTCTGAGAAGGTAGCTTTGGCAGCTAAGGAGCTTAAACTTGTCCAAAAGATTGGGGCTGGCGTCGATGGTATACCATTTGATGTTTTGACAAAAGAGGTTGCTGTTTCAAATACGTCAGGTGCTAACCCCACACCAGTAGCGGAGGGGGCGGTTGCCCTTGTTTTAGCTCTAGCCAAACATATTGTTCGTCGACACAATCTTTTCCCGCAAGGGGACAGCACAACGATGGTAGGAGCCCAACTACGGGGAAAAAATGTGGGAATCATCGGCATTGGACACATAGGAATGGAAGTATCTCGCCTTCTCGAAGCATTCGGCATGAAAATTTATGCCACAAAGCGAGACCCGAAAGACACTTCGGAACTTGCGTTTGTCCCTTACTTCCTCGGTGGACCTAGCGACCTCGACTACGTTCTGCGGGAGGTGGATTTCTTGGTAATCACTGCACCCTTGACTCCTGAGACGCGTGGAATGATCGGTGAGCGTGAACTCCACTTAATGAAGCAGACAGCATACATTGTGAATGTCGGCCGCGGTCCAATCATTCAGCAAGAACCACTTTACCGCGCTCTAAAAGAAGGATGGATTGCTGGCGCCGGGCTTGATGTATGGTGGTCTGAACCGTGGTTAAAACTATCACCAGAATCGGGTAATCAAACTGAGCAATATGAGTTTTGGAAGTTAGCGAACGTTATCGCCACCCCCCATAACATAGCCTCTACAGATGCAGGTTATGATGCTGAATTGCGCATTGCCGCGGAAAATATTCGACGAATGTCAGAGGGCAAAACAGCGATAAACCAGGTTAACAAAGAGCTTCAATACTGATGAGAGCCGATTAACCAGTTTTAGCGCAATTAGATAAAAATGCGGAAAAGCCACGCCGCAGCCTCCGACGAGACGATTTATTGCATGTCCGGCGACGAAGCAGTTAGATATTAACGAGGATTATTTACAGGCTAAGTTTAAGCGAGATTCAGGAAGGTTTTAGGTTGATACCTGAGGCTGGACGATCGTTGAAGGTTATTTTAGAGCCCAACAGGATCCAAGCCTTTAACAGATAATAAGAGAAACAAACATACAATGTTTTATGATAGAGATATTAGATGTAATTAGAAAACGACGAAGCGTCAGAAAATATCAGCCACGCCCCGTTCAAGATAAGCTCGTTAAGGAAGTACTTACTGCTGCTGGCTGGGCGCCTTCGGCACACAATGCTCAACCATGGCGATTCATAATTTTACCCGATGTTTTAGTTAAGCGGGAATTAGCTGAGGCTATGGCTGAATCTTGGGCTTCGGATTTTGCTAAAGATGGATTAAACATTGAACCAGAAATGCTAAAGTTTCGGGTTGACAGATTCGCGAGCGCACCCGTACTTATAATTGCTTGCTTATCAATGGATGGCATGGATAACTTTTCTGATGAAAAGAGACAAAAGATCGAGCGGGATTTGGCAATGCAGAGTGTAGCAGCGGCACTGGAGAATATTATGTTGGCGGCGCATGCAGAGGGATTAGGAGCGTGCTGGTACTGCGCGCCCGCTTTTTGCAGAGAAACAGTTAGAAAAGTTCTTGGGATTCCAGCTGATGCTGAGCCTCAAGCGTTGATTGCCATGGGCTACCCTGCTGAGGCGCCGATTGTTCCCAATAAGAAGCAGCTCGGCGATTTTTGTTTCAAGAACAAATGGGGCAGCAAGTTTTAGCTATGGCGAAAAGTCATTCGAATAATTAATAAGGGCTTGCATTTTAATTATTTTTTTTCTGATTATTTATAAATAGTTTATTGGGTTACTCTTAGGTCACTATATATTTTGTAATAAAGCTCTATATCAACGCCTTAGCTTTTTCAATCCTATGCAATACTTAGGCGAACCATCAGGATACAATATGCCTTGCTATCAAAACAGCAAGTTTACCGTTCCGCTGGAAAACGTCAAAGCCGTTCTGTTTGATCTTTTTGACACATTGATTCTCATAGACGACAATCACGAGTGCTTCACGAATAGTTTGCTTAAGCTCCACAGTTCGCTTTTTAAAAACGGGTTTCTCTGCGATTTTTCTGATTTTGAAAGCAGCTACGTTAAAGTTGCTGAGCAAATCGAAGCAGCAACGGCCACTAATTTAAGGGAACCCCATTTCAAAATATACGTCTCACTCACACTATCGAATCTTGGCTACAGGGTTTCTCCAGAGGACAAAGCAATTAATGAGGGAGTTCGCAATTTTTGCAGGGAATTTTCCTGTTATGTGCAACTGGATCCTCAAGCTGTAACTGTGCTTGAGTTTTTGCAGGAAAAATATAAAACTGGACTTATATCTAACCTAAGCTTCTCTGAGTGCGCATGGGATCTTCTGAAAACTAATAATTTGAAAAACCTGTTTGACTTCATAATAATCAGCGGCGACGTAAATATTAGAAAGCCTAATCCAAAAATATTCAAAATAGCCCTCGACTCCCTCGGTGTGCCTGCTTGTGAAGCAATTTTTATTGGAGACACATTGGAAACAGATATTGAGGGCGCAATAAACACAGGAATGATACCGATCCACATTAACCGAAGGAAAAACAAGTACATCGGTAACTTGACTGCGAAATCATTCCTGACAATAAACAAACTCGAAGAATTAATGCCGTATCTAAACGAAGTAGAACCGCCAATATTCTGCTGAACTTATTTTTCGACAAATAATCTAATTCGAGCCCTAAAGCAAAAAAAAGTTCAAAAACAAGCACTGCCAAAACTTCTTACTTGCAGACCTACCCTGTTATTTGTGACAAAAAACGCCCAAAAATGAATACAAAAGCGAGACCTCTCCCACTATTTACAACCATTAATTAACAGCAAATAATTGAGCTTCAACCTTCAAAAAAGCGCAATTATTCTTTTTTGTCAGGAATGAAATCCATGGATATCGAGTTTACGCAGTGCCGTGTATCTTTTTCTGTGAAATGTTCGCCGGTGAAGACGTGGCCTAATTGAGCGCCGCAGTTGGTGCATTGAATTTCAGTTCGCATTCCGTCAGGGTCCGGCAGTCGCCTCACTGCGCCTGGAATTTCATCGTCAAAACTTGGCCATCCGCAGTTTGCTTCAAACTTGTTTTCTGACCGGTAGAGGGGTGCCCCGCAACGTTTACAAACGTAGGTGCCTTTTTCCCAAAAAGCGAAGTATTTGCCGGTGAAAGGCATTTCGGTGCCTTTTTTTACTATTACGCGTTCCTCTTCAGGAGTAAGTTTCTTGTTTTCTTTTTGAGAAGTAGTCATGTTTATCATTACTTCTAAACGTTTGCATCGTAAAAAACATTCTGCGGGTATTACAGCCGACAAACAAATATAGGGGCAACTTGTTAATTTTAGGCATTGAGGTTTTCACTTGGTTGAAATTACTAGACTGTTTTGGAAAAAAGCTTTTACTTCGGACGCAGTTTTGCTGGGCGAAGTGGAAAGTGCCGAGGTAGATGAGAGTACTTGGCAGATAACTAATTTTTATGTTGGTTTAACTGATGAAGCAACAAGAATGCTTGGATTCAAGAGACCTTATCTTGGCAAAATCCACGTTTGCTTGCCAGTTTCCACCATTAAAACATTTCATGACACAGCCATCTTAAACCAAACCTTGCAGGAGCTCCGCAACCTCAAAGAATGCAAAGAATAACAAAATTTGATTTCTTCTTAATATGATGCTTAAAATCTGCATAGCTCTGCCTAAGGACCCGCTACGGTAGGTCAACTGCACAGAGCATATTAGAAGCATTTGCATGTAGAATTGTTAAAATTTCATGTTTTTTTGCACAATTAAAACATTTTATTTTTAGAATTCAAATGTTAGGGTTCTATCTGAGGACAAACCCACTAAAAAGGTTACTTAATTGATTTAAAAACTGTTCACTTTCACTCACCCCTCCACTAGGCAAATTATCCTTTTCTTAGGTTATTTTAAATAGCCCATACATCACATCATCTTCAAAGTGTGAACATAATGAATGAAGAGGAAGACGCCGAAAACCAAAACGAAACAGAAACAACAGAACACGACAAGCAAAAATACGAGTTTATAGAAGACCTTCCAGGAGTCGGTCCAGCGACAGCGCAAAAACTCCGAGAACTCGGCTATCACACTGTTGAATCTTTAGCCATGGCGACGGCGCGTGAGCTAGACCCGGTTGGAGTAAGCGAAAAAAAGGCTTTCCAAATCATAGAAGCCGCACGCTCATCGATCGGAATTGCCTTTGTTCGAGCAGATGAACTTTTCAAAATGCGCCAAAGCGTTTTACGATTATGCACAGGTAGCAAAGCCTTAGACAAATTAGTTGATGGCGGCTTAGAAAGCCAAACTATAACGGAATTTTACGGGGAGTATGGCAGTGGAAAAAGCCAAATATGCCATCAGCTTTGCGTAAACGTTCAGTTGCCTCCAGAACAAGGTGGACTTAATGGCGCCGCATTGTACGTGGATACAGAGAACACGTTCAGGCTTGAACGTATAGTGCAAATGTCCAAGTTTTTAGGCTTAGACCCTGAGAAAGTGGTGAAAAACATCATTTACGCTGAAGCATACACTTCAGACCACCAGATGTTCCTTCTTGAACACGCTGATGAAATAATAAAGGCGAACAACATCAAACTAATCATAATTGACTCGTTAACAGCACATTTCAGAAGCGAATATCTCGGAAGAGAAATGTTAGCGTCTAGACAACAAAAACTAAACAAGCACATGCACAAACTAATCGGTTTAGCCAGAGCATTCAATGCTGTAGCAGTTGTTACCAACCAAGTAATGGCTAAACCAGATCAATTCTTCGGCGACGCTATCCACCCAATCGGCGGAAACATCGTCGGCCACACAAGCCACACACGCATCTACCTCCGACGAGCACCACATGGACCCACGCGAATTGCAAGGCTAGTTTCAAGCCCGTATCTGCCCGAAGGAGAGGAAATACTTAAAGTAACCGAAAATGGAATAGAAGATATCTCTGAAGAAGAAAAAGCAGAGAAAGCAAGCAAAAGTCGCGGACGCTAAAAAATGCCAATACCACAAGCATTAGTCACACGGTACTTCCAGCTCATTGTCAGCAGGCAGTTCACTGAAGCTGAAAGAGAGTTGGAACGACTCAAGCAAAAAATGCAGAAAACGGAATGGAACAGAGGCTACTTCCGAGCCTTATACGGAATGTATCTTTCACGGAAAAATGGTGCTACCGACGACTACGCGTTCTTTTCAAAACTTGACTTTAGCGATACAGCCGCTTTGCACGCTTACAGAAAAGAGTTCCTTGACCACATGCGCAACGGCTTGCATGGAGATTTTGACCGCGGATACTTTTCAGCTTGGGCAGATTGCACGCGCATTTTAACACGAATGAATATCGCAAGCCAACAAAATGGAAATGCCAAAGCAGCTGAAGAGGAAAAAATAGAAACCCTAAGAAGCGACAAGAGTCAAGCTACAATTGCTAATTTCCTTCAGAAAAGTGAAGACGAATAAGTTTATTTTTAAGCTTACGCGTAAATTTTTATCAATGTAAAGAACAGTACGAAGAAGGGTAACCAAGCGAAGAAGAACATCATTACGCCCGTGCTCAATATTTTTGATTGCTTCTCTATCTTTTTTTGGTACACTGCTTTCAAAACGTAGTAGGATGCTAAGTAAATTATTAGGGCTATCGTGAAACTGTTAACAAAAGTGGTGATACTGGTAAAGTCTCCAATCAGAAAAGCAACTACGGCACTCACTGCTCCCGCAACTACGCCTAACACGGTTCTTATCCAGTAAAGCTGAACTACAGGCGTCATCTCATATCTAATCCTTTGGCACAGTATATTTATTCTTACTTAAAAAACATGCCTAGACATTAATCATTTCTGTCCTCCAAACCCGATTATCTAGGCATGGGAATTTTAAGTGAAAGGTTATTTTAATCAAGTTTCAGTATAACAAGCAGATGTATGATGGTGTAAGCTTTGCGCAAAAAAGAATTCACAAGTTTTGATATTGCCGCGGCGATCAGTGAACTTAAGGAATTAATCACCGAGTCAAGAGTCAACAACATCTATCAGCTCGGCGAGAAAACGCTGATTTTCAAGCTTCACAAAATTAACTTGCCCCCAATACGATTAGTCGTCGAAGCAGGACGAAGACTACATTCGACCGTTTATGTGGAGGAAAACCCTTCTTCTCCGCCAGCATTTTGTATGTCGTTAAGAAAGTATTTACGTGGAGCATGGGTAGTGGGCATTGAGCAGTATGAGTTTGAAAGAATTGTAACATTAAGCTTTAAGACTAAAGAAGGGTGGCTAAAGCTTGTTGTAGAGCTTTTCGGCGAAGGCAACATCATTTTAACAAATGAGAAAAACATGATTTGGCAAGCCTTATTCTTTAAGCGAATGCGTGACCGAAACATTTTGCGCAACGAAGTCTTGGTGGTTCCTCCTGCAAGCGGCAAGAATCCCTTCAAAGTTTCCCTTCCTGAACTGGAGGAAGCCCTAAAAAATGCAGGTGAAACCGAGGTTGTTAGGGCAATAGCGCGATTGTTAGGCTTAGGGGGAATTTACGCGGAAGAAGTATTACTTCTAGCAGGCGTCGACAAGGCTAAGCCATGCAAAAAATTAGCAGATGCAGAAATCAAGGGAGTCTTTGATGCCCTTCAAAGTTTGCTTTCAAAAGTTTCGACCAGTGATTTTGAACCGAGCATAATTCTCGAAGAAGAGGGTGGCTTTTTGGATGTTGCGCCTTTCAAGCTTAAGCGTTATGAAGGATTCAAAACTCAAGTTTATAGCAGCTTTAATCAAGCGTTAGATGAATTTTACCTACGGGTAACGACAGCTGAGAACGCACTTTCCAGCATTGAAGTTGATAAGTTAAAGCAGGAAGCAGAACGACTAAAACGAGTAATTGCTGAACAAGAAAAATCCATACAAGAAGATGAAGCCAGAGTAGAACGAGACAAGTTGATTGGCGATGCCATTTACGCTCACTTCAACGAGCTTCAAACATTCCAACACAAGCTTCTGAACGCCAACATGGCAGGAAAAGACTGGAACACGCTAGTCAACGAAGCATTAGAGGCTAAAAAAAATGGCAGTTTACCTGAAATTTACCTTGAATCGTTTGATAGACGCAACCTTACACTTAACTTTTGCATGGAAAACCTGCAGTTTAGCATCAACTTGCGACGTTCACTTTTCGATAATGCCAACGAGTATTATGAGCGGGGAAAAAAGGCGAAGCAGAAATCAGCAGGCGCGTTCGATGCATTGCTGGATTCAAAGAAAAAGTTAACTAAAATTGAAAAAGAGTTGCTTGAAGCGGAAAAATTGAAAAGTCTCAAACCAGCAGAAATTATGGAAGCGCTCTCTAAACGTAAGGTCGAGAGAGAGAATAAGGAATGGTATGAAAAATTCCGCTGGTTCACTTCCTCAGACGGCTTCTTAGTAGTTGCCGGCAAAGACACAGTCAGCAATGAAGTGCTCATTAAAAAGTATACTGCACAGGAGGATGTGGTTTTTCACGCCGAAATTTCAGGCGCACCATTTACAGTTGTTAAAGCTGAAGGCAAAACCATACCTGAGCAAACACTCCGTGAAGCCGGCGAGTACGCGGCCTCTTTTTCTCGTGCTTGGCGTGAAAATGCAGGTTCGGTGGACGTTTACTGGGTAACACTAGACCAGCTAAGCAAGAGCGGTCCTTCGGGAGAATCCGTTCCCCATGGCGCCTTCGCAGTTGTTGGCAAACGCAACTGGATACGAAGTGTACCGTTAAATGTCGCCGTCGGCATAATTATGGATGAAAAAACCTGTTTTATCGGCGGACCTGTGGATGCCGTGAAACCTAAAACTAAAACCTACGTTGTCCTCTCGCCTGGCGATTTAACTGGGAAAGAGCTTTTGCAGCAAATTCTCAAATCTCTAATGCTTAAGCTGCCAAAAGAGCAACGGGAGAAAACTGGGAAAACGTCGATTGAACAAATCAGGGAGTTTGTGCCTTATACGAAAGGTATGATAACACAGAAAACAACATAACCGCTCAGTGTAAGAGAAAAAAACTAAAAAGAGAGAGCTTTAAAAGCGCTAAATTGAGCTTATTTCGCTTTGGCTTCCGCTTCTGCTGTTTGGAACAGGTTCTTAACAGCTTTCTGCCTGTACTTCTGCGCCAGCGTTTCTGCGGTAACGTAGGTTAAGGCTTCTTCTGGGCACCATTTGACGCATTGCGGCTCTTTTGTGTCGTTGTCTGTGCAACTGTTGCATGTGAACACGACCTTCTTATCCGGATGCATATTCATAGCGCCGAATTGGCATGCGCTGATGCACCATCCGCAACCGTTGCAAGCGTTCTCGTCAACGCGAATTATTCCAGTGTTCTCTTCTTGCGAGAGCGCCTCTCTTGGGCATGCAGCTACGCATGCTGGATCTTCGCAGTGCCTGCAGGTGACAGCTAAATTCATGAGTGGTCCCAAACGCATAGCGCGAATGCGAGATTTAGTTGGATTGAAGGTTTTCTCGTTAACCATCGAGCAAGCATACTCGCAGACGCAACAGCCAATACATTTCTCTGGATCCGCTGTTACGAACTTTCTGTCTTGCGGTCGCACCATACTAGTTTCCTCCCTGAGGGACAGCTGCTTGTACAACTTGGGGCTTCGCTTCTGCGGCAGCTTTCATTGCGTTTTCAGCAATGTACGCTAAGTCGCCTAAACCTACTTGTTGCAAGCGTTCAACCGTTGGAATGCCGTCAGCTGTCCAGCCTCTTGAAGCATAGTAGTCATCTAAGCCTATTGCCATTTCTTCGTCGTTAACGCACACACCTTTAGCCGGTCCTTCATCGGGCACTGGGAAATTCTTTATCTTCCAGGGCACATCGTCATATTTTCGTGTGCCTTTTCCTTCTCGAAGGTTAAAGAGTCTTGCGAGGTTTTCGATCCTGTCGCCGTCCTTTATCATTTCTTCAGGAGTGATTGGGATGCCCGTTGCAAGCGTGTAGTAGTTGGTTAGGTCTTTCCAGCCGTCGTAGTATGTGCCCCTGCTGAACTTGCAAACGATGAGTGAGTCAATGATGTTGTACATGTAGCTTTCATCAGTGATCATTTTGCCTCTGCCCTTCTCAATCTTGAAGCGGTTTACTTTGCCTTTAACGTCAGGCGAATAAGCACCATTTCTCAGATGGCATGCTCCGCGGAACGAGACGCTAAATCCAAGCGCGGCAGTTTTTAAGGTTCTCAGGTCATAGCCTGGTAATTCCAAGCCTTTAATGTGGCAAGCATACTTGTATGCGTCTCCTCCGATTAAGTCTGCAGCTTTAGCCACGCCTTCCGCAAGAATATTGCCAAGCCAGCCTTCGCGTTTCCCTATTTTGTGAATCATGGCGATGAGTGCTTCTGCATTTCCGAAACGTAAGTCAATACCGTCTGTTTGCTCCTTTGTAATTATACCGTGCTCATAAAGGTCCATTGCGAACGCAATAACAACACCAATGGATATGCCATCCATGCCGTACTCGTTAACAATGCGCATTGCTTCGATAACTGCATCTAACCTGTCGATGCCGCAAAGTGGTCCCATGCTCCAAAGACACTCGAACTCCAATCTTGAAGTGGAACCCTTGTACGGCCCTTCTGGAACAACCGCAATGTGGTCGCAACGCATACCGCATGTTGCGCAGCCGACAATTTTCTTAACATAATGCTCGTTGAAGTATTCGCCGCTAACTTTGTCGGCTCCTTCAAAAGAGGCGTTCGTCCAGTTCCTCGTCGCCAACGCTGATAGTGAGTTGAGGACAAGAACGTTTTCGGGTGTTCCCAAGGTTTTGTATTTCTTGGTTGATGGACCCTTCATGCGTTCATGAATCATTTTAATAAATTCTTTGAACCCTTCAAGATTTGCCACGTTAACGTCATGTGTTCCCCGCACAGCAACTGCTTTGAGATTTTTAGAGCCCATGACTCCTCCCAATCCACTTCTGCCAATGGCACGAAATTCATCATTTATAATAGCGGCAAATCTGCAAAGCTTCTCGCCAGCTTCGCCGATTGCTGAAACTCTGATGTAAAAGTCGCCAAGCTCTTCTCGAATTTTATGGTCAGTATCATTAACTGTAGCGTTCCTTAGATATTCAGCGTTTCGGATTTCAACTTTGTCATCGTCCACCCACAAGTAAGAAAGTTTCGGAGCTTTACCAGTAATGACGATAGCGTCATATCCTGCGCGTTTAAAATCGGGACCAAAGAAGCCGTGAGCTTCAGCGTTTCCGATGCAGCCAGTGGCAGGAGATTTTGACACAACGGCGTAGCTGTTTCCGCCCGTCGGTCCCATGGTGCCGCTGAGTGGACCCGTCAAATAGATCAACGGATTATCAGGGTGATAAGCGTCCGTTCCCGGTTTTGAATTGTCGAACAATAAGCGGATGCCTAAGCCTACGCCGCCGATATAATCTTTCGCCATCTGCTCTGATAATGGCTCTGTTTTTATTTCTCCTGTTGTGAGGTTAACATGTAAAATTTTTCCTGCATAAGCAAACATGCCTTTTTACCTCAAGTCTATTATGGGAATTCAATTAAAAAGTATATTAAGTTAATGGCTAATTCGTTTAAAAAACCACGTTCGATTGCGACTTGTTTTTCAATACACAACGCAACAAACAGCCATCCGAATAATCTGAAAACAATCAAATTTCATGTACAGAGGAGAAAACTTAAACCAACCAAAAACATTTTCCTCTCAGATAGGCGAAAAAATTTGGACAGAATAAGCGCCCTAAAACAATCAGCATTTAAAGAAGGAAAAATCGGTTTTTTCCTAATTTTTAACGAAGTAAACTTAAAATACTTCACAAGCTTCCCAGGAGCAACCGCCTTACTAATCCCCGAACAAGGCAAAAGCATCCTATACGTTTCAGCAGTCAATTACGAGCAGGCAAAAGCAGAAACTAACGGGTTAAAAGTGGAGCTTCTAAAACGAGGCGAAAACCTAATGGAAAAAATCGCCCAACAAACAGTCTCCAAGAAGCCAAGCAAGCTTGCCATAGACACTTTGCCAATTGAAGGTTGGCATGCTCTCGCCAAAGCATTCGGCCCCGAAGAAAAACTCGAACCGGCCAACAACTTAATCCACGCGATGCGAATAATCAAAGATCCTCAAGAAATCCAGAACATCCGTCAAGCGTGCAATTTAGCAAGTGTAGGCATGCAAGTAGCGTTTGACACCATCAAGCCTGGAGTAAAGGAGAAGCAAGCGGCAGCAGAAATCGAGTATGCTATGCGTGAGAAAGGTGCAGACGGAACAAGCTTTGACACCATTATTGCTTCGGGCGCCGTCTCAGCCTTTCCCCATGGCTCATGCTCAGACAGAACGATCAGTGAAGGCGACTTGGTAGTTGTCGATTTAGGCGCAACCTACAACTTCTACCGTTCAGACATGACCCGAACCTTCACAGCTGGAAAACCTTCCGAAAAACAAAGAAAAATCTATGAAACAGTCAAACTTGCGCATCAAAAAGCATTGCAAACCATAAAACCCAACATACCCGCCAGAGAAGTCGATAACACAGCTAGGCGAACCATTGAAGCAGCGGGTTATGGAGAGTATTTCGTTCACAACCTTGGACATGGCGTGGGATTAGAAATTCATGAAGCACCAACCTTGAGTCCCGACAGCAAAGACGTCTTGACCACTGGCAATGTGATTACGGATGAACCTGGAATTTACCTGCCAGGTTACGGCGGAGTTAGAATTGAAGATACTGTTCTGGTCACTGTGAAGGGTGTTGAGAAGCTTACTGTCGGACCGTATGTTTTGACAAACGCGTGCTGAGGCAAAACTAAATAGATGCGCCATGCTTATTTTTTGTTTGAGAGTGAATGTTTTGGATAACCCAGCAATCATACTTGTCGACATGTTGAATGACTTTGTCACTGGGACACTAGAGGTTAAACGTGCCAAAGCCGTTATTCCGCCGCTTCAGAGGCTTGTGGTAGCTGCACGCAAAAACGATGTGCCTGTCATCTACAGCAACGATGCCCACTACCCTCAAGACTTTGAGGTAACGCGGAAATGGGGTAACCATGCAATAAAAGGCACGCCTGGCGCAGAAGTTATTGCTGAGCTTAAGCCCGAAGAGGGCAAGGATTACGTTGTAGAGAAGCGCACTTACAGCGGCTTTTTCGAGACAGACTTAGACTCGCTCCTGCGAAGCCTTTTCAAGGGTGAAGGCGTAAAAACCGTGGTGCTCGGCGGCTTACATACCCACATGTGCGTGCGCCATACGGCAGCCGACGCTTTCTTCCGGGGATACCACGTAGTAATCGCCGAAGACGGCGTAGAAGCATTCACAAAAGAGGATCAAGAGCAAGGACTAAAATACTTAGAATACGTCTACAACGCCAAAATAATGATGGTTAATGACATAATCGGAGAAATAGTGAAGTGAAAACTTATGCGGAAAATTTTGGTTGTTTTCGATTCAAAGTCTGGAAACACTGAAACAATGGCGTTAGCTGTCGCGAAAGGCGCTGAAGTGGTAGGTAATTTGGAGGTTACAGTTAAGAAGGCTGAGGAAACAAAAAATAGTGACCTCCTTGCTGCAGACGGCATAATTATGGGGTCGCCAACGTATTTTGGGCAGATGTCGGCCAAGCTTAAAGCAGTCATTGACGAATCCGAGAAAATTCATAAAGATTTAACAGGTAAAGTCGGCGGCGCCTTCACAAGCAGCGGCGGAACAGCCTCAGGCGGCGAAACCACATTGCTCTCAATTGTGCAGGCGATGCTTATCCACGGGATGATTATTCAGGGCAGAGCAGACGACAAGCATTACGGCGTTGCAGTTACAGGTTCTCCTAAGAAAAAAGACCTTGCAGAATGCGAAAAGCTTGGAAAAAGCGTCGCAGCGTTAGTTCTAAAACTGAATTCAGTCTAAACCAAGAACTACCTGGTTTACAACAATAGTGAGGGACAGATGAGGTATCAATTTTTTTGATGAATTCACTGGCTAAATTGATGGTGATAAAGTAGTGTTTTTGATTTTTTGACGGTCAATAGCATCATTTTTCTGTTTAGAGGGAATTGCCATCCACGTTTGTGGTGGGCCCGAGGAGATTTGAACTCCTGACCAACAGATTATGAGTCTGGCGCTCTACCTAACTGAGCTACGGGCCCACAAGCACTATTCGCTTATTATTGCTGTTTCATACCAGATTTAAACATTTTCCGCATTTTCGCTAATCAACCTGACGGTTCACCGCTGACTCCTTTCATAATGGAAGAGGTATTCTTGAGCGTAGCCAGCGTATCGACCAAAGTAACTTCTTCCAAAAGCGTTTAACTTTTCATACTCACCGTTGGTTAAAGAATTGTGACTTAGAAGTTTTTTCACGAGCGTTTCCGGAAGCTGGCTTGCGTAGTGGTTTAGGATCACGCGTTTAATCCAAACATCCACTGGAAGAGCCTCCATTTTTTCAAGCGAAAAAAGCAGAACACAATCAGCAACTTTCAAGCCGACACCTGGAAACTCCACAAGTTTTTTTCGGGCCTCAAGATAAGGCATCGACTTCAAGCTTTCAAGATCAAATTTTTCTTCGCAGATTTTTTTGGCTGTAGCCTGCACATACTTAGCTCTGTAACCTAAACCGCACTCAAGCAATCCGTTTTCGCTTGCAAAAGCCAGCGTTTTTGCGCTCGGAAAAATGTAAAGGTCTAATCCTTCAAAAACCCTTTTTTCCCCAAACTTAATGGAAATCTTGTTTAGCATCTGTTGGATTGCTGCTATACTCTTGTAGGTTGCGCAGATAAAGCTGATAAGACATTCCCAAGGTTCTTGCCTTACAATCCTCAGCCCTTCAAATCGGTGCAAAGCCGCCTTAATGTAATCGTCTTTGCCTATGGTACGGATTATCAGTTCCAAATCGTCGTTTAAACCGAAATAGCATTTTACAAACTCGCTGGTAACGCCCTCAAACTCCAATTCAGCGCTGTACTGGCGAATCTTAAAAATCTTCTCGCCGACCACACCGTACCACCACTCGTCAATCTTCTTCCACCTGAAGACTTGCCCACAGCAAATAGAAACATCCAAATCGAAAGGAACACTCAGCCTCATGCTTACTGCTGCTCCATGAACTTTTCGGGCCTAGGCACTTCTGGTGAGAGACCCTTACGCTGGCGCAAGTCGTTTATAACCTGCGAATTTAATTTTTGAGACATTTTTTCCCAATGATCAAAAAACATTTGCCAAAAAGCCCGACCTGAAGTTGCAGATCGCAGTTCCTTTGAGAAGCCGAAGGTTTCAGCGACTGGGATAAAGCCGCTGATACTTGTCAGAAGACCTTTCTGTTTAAACGAAGTGATTTTTCCGCGCCTGCCGCTAAGCATTTTTGAGGATTCGCCTGCTAACTCAGATGCAACAGTGATAATTATTTTGTAAATAGGCTCCAGCAGAACCGGCTGTGCTGTTAAGAAAGAACCGAAAACTGCCTTGCCCACTCCACGCATAACCTCAACAGAACTAAATTCTTCGCTGCTGAGTTGAAAATCTACCAAGTTAACTTTCAAATGCCGCACTGGTTCACCACACAGCGGTCCATCTTTGCAAGCAAACTCGAACCCTGCAATAATAGCTTCCAGAACCTCTTCAGAAACTTGCTGAGTTTTACCGCTCCAATCTAAAAGCACGTTTCGATGCTCATCAAATGAAAGAATACCGCCTGACGCTTCATCCACACGTGATTTTGCTTGCTCCTCTAGCTCGGGCTCAACCTGCACCCAAAAACTATTCAGTTTATTTGGACTCTTCGCCAAAACCACAATTCCCTTTTTCTCAACGCTTTCCATGTAAACAACTCTGGGCGACGAAACCTCAACCTCTAAGCCGCCGACATTTTTTAGCTGGTTGATTGCGACTTCTAGATGCAACTCACCCATCCCGCTTAGCAGGTACTCCCCCGTTTCTTTGTCCGCCACCAACTTAAGATTTGGGTCTTCGCTTGCAAGCTTCTCCAAACCCTCAAGCAAAACCGGGATATCCTTAGGGT
>Ga0187784_10000825_pt1 | contig 23729 bp, 18 predicted proteins | sample 1015_SJ02_MP15_2_FD_132964 | JGI IMG/M metagenome (GOLD analysis project Ga0187784, IMG submission 132964) | Tropical peat soil microbial communities from peatlands in Department of Meta, Colombia - 1015_SJ02_MP15_20_MG | ecosystem: Environmental > Terrestrial > Soil > Wetlands > Peat | place... | reverse complement strand
GGACTTGCAGGCCGGCGATCAACTGACCATCACGGCCAGCTCGGCGAGAAACTGCAATCCCCAGGGCGTGAGCGGAGCAAAAGTCTCCGAAAGTTTGCCGCTGCCTTCCGCTGTGCCCGGCGCACTGATCGCCAAGACCCAGGAGCAAGGAACGCCGACTCTGGTTGGCAATAGTGGAACGATTACCGCCGATGCTGACGGGCATCTTTATCTGGGCGTGAATGGGACGGCCGCGTGTTCCGGGAGCTTTTCCGTCAGTGTGCACCAGCAGGCGGCCAGCCAGGGCCAGAAACTGAAGAGCGAGTTGTCCGCGGCTGAACAAATCTTCCTGCAAGGGCAGTTCGGCTCGGGTTCCACGGCCGCTTCCACGGCGGCCGATGCGGCGGCGCTGAAGGTTTCGACCACACAGCTCGACGGCGGACTGCGCAAGATCATCGACAGCCTGCCGCGCCGTGTGAATGATCAGTTCAAGAACCTGGGCGACATGACCAATTTTGTGCTGATCGGATCGGAAGCTCAGGTGAAGAATGCATTACAAGCTGCTAATTGGCACCCCGCTGACACCAGTGACACAGGCGCGGTGGCGAACGCATTGCTGGACACGTTCGAAAAGAAAGACTATCTGGCGATGCCGATGAGCACGCTGTATCTGTTTGACCGGCGCCAGGATTTTGGCTACGAGATGGCCGAGCCCATCGCCATGGTGGCCAGCCGCCACCACTTTCGCTTGTGGAAGGCGCCGTCCACGTGGAAAGGGCAAACGGTCTGGGTGGGCGCAGGAACCCACGACATCGCCTTCGCCAAGGACAAACGCAACAATGGAATCACCCACAAGATCGATCCGTATGTGGATGGTGAGCGCACCAACATCGGACAGAGCCTGGCCAAAGCCGGCAAGGCCAAGAGCATGAGCTATTACCTTCCCGCTCACGCCATAACCGACGCGAAAAACGCCACCGGGGATGAGTACCACTCGGATGGAAAAGTGCTGGTGGTGTTTCTGAAATAGGGATTCCGCTGTCGAGTCGCGTCCGGCTGAAAAACCCGAGGCGCCCATGTGGTCGGGGGGTTGAGCGAAATCGTCTGGCATCGCCAACTAGATGCAAAGCGCTTGTCCCAAAGGCGTAGACTGAAATAGTCAACCAAAATGAAAATCGCATTTTGGTGTTGCATTTTCTACTTCGAATTTTGCGGCCTGTATTTGCTCAGTGCTCAAAGGGTGCAGCTCTTTACACCAGCGGGCCTTGGAACGTTGAAGGGTCAGATTGGGGCTACGCTGAAGGACGGGACGGTAGTGCCACCCACATCGGCGACGATATACGTGATGTACGCCTCGGGAATAGCTGGGGCAATGTTTACGCACCGCTTCGATACCGACACGGCAGGCGGGCAATACACGTATAGGTTACAGAAGCTACTGGCGCCGGCGACCAAGCAGGTCAAAGCCCTAGCGAAAAACGGCCAAAGGGACGAAATAGCTAGGCTGTACCTCGGGAGTGTAGATGGGTCGCTCGCAGCGGTCACTGGCTGGGTCAGTAAACATCCGGATAGGAGCTCGCAGCTCAGAACCGTGAGGCCCGACGCGCAGGGTCTCTGGTCGCTGGACGGCCTGAACGCCGGTTCATACGAAATCGTTGTGCGCGGGACAGTTGCGGAGAAGGACGCAGACTGGGAGGCTTCTGTAGACCTTCATCCTTCCCAAACCATGTCTCTGTCGTTGACTACCCCGCGCTTCTTCCGTCAGCCGTGATTGTCGTTACATCCCGATTTCACTGATTACCATAGCGGCAGCAGCCTTCGTCGGCGCTCCAAGTCGCCCGTGTGGGCAGAGAACTGCGGACAGCACCCAAAGTCAAAGGCAGTGCACAGGCTTGTCCACCCCACACGTGGGCGCACCCGTATAATCTGACAGGAAAGCGAAATGGTCCCCTCAACCTTTTCCCAGGAGCCCCGCAGCGGGAGCGGCGCGGCAGTGCGGGTTGCGCCTTCTGAATCGGCCAACCACCGGTCAGCTGAATGCCAACCCGGAACGCGTGCGCTTCACCTGGGAGCGATTTTTCTCTTGTGGGTCTCGATCTATGTGGCTGGCATGTTCACGCCGGCTTTGCTGGACGACGTGGACACGGTACATGCCGAGGCGGCGCGCGAGATGCTGCTGCGGCATGATTGGGTAACGCTGTACACCAACGGGATTCGTTATCTGGAAAAAGCGCCGTTGCCTTACTGGAGCGTGGCCGCCAGCTATACGTTGTTCGGCGTGCAGGACTGGAGCACCCGCCTGCCTCTCATGCTGAGCGTGCTGGCGACTTTGCTGGTGACGTATGCGTTGGGATCGCGCGCCTACGGGCGGCGTGGCGGGTTCTATTCGGCGGTGGTGCTGGCTACCAGCGTGGGACCGTACATTTATACGCGCTTCCAGATTCCTGACGCCATGGTCGGGTTGTGGCTGGCGCTGAGCTATTACTTTTTTTTGCGATTTCTGGAGGAACCTGAACCTTCGCGCCTGACCTGCTGGGGTTTTGCCGCCGCCTGCGCTTTGAACGTGCTCACCAAGAGCTTGATTGGCCTGGTGTTTCCTTTAGCGACTGTGGGCCTTTACCTGATTTTGACTGGCAATCTCCGCCGCATTTTGTATGCTCGGCTGATCTCCAGCAGCATCGTATTCCTGCTGATTGCCGCGCCGTGGCACATTCTGGCTGCGCTGCGCAATCCGGCACAAGGCGGGGTGCGAGGGTTCCTCTGGTTTTACTTCGTCAACGAGCAATTTCTGCGCTATGTGAACAAGCGTGTGCCGCCGGGCTACGACACCGTGCCTCTATTCATCTTCTACGGATTGTTGCTGGTCTGGCTGGTGCCGTGGGTGATTTTTCTCCCGCAATCACTACGGGACGTTCCTTTTCGCTGGCGGCAGTGGCGCAGCGCACTTAGCTCGCGACAGCAGGCTAGTTTGCTGTTCGCCCTGTGGGTAGTGGTGATCGTAGGTTTCTTCAGCTTCTCCACCCGTCAGGAGTACTACACCCTGCCGTCCTTGCCCGGATTGGCGCTGCTGGTGGGCAATTGGCTGGCCAAGGAAGCGGAGCCGGCGGCAAGCAAATCTGACCGCAGAGCTGGACGCATCTCGTCTAGGGCTCTGCTGGCGGCGGCAATTGTCGGCGGAGCGGTCGGGCTGGCATTGCTCGTTTCGTCCCGCACGCCGCCGCAAGGAACCGATTTGGCTACACTGCTCTCGCGGCATCCAACGGAATATGATCTTTCCCTCGGTCATGTTCTCGATCTCACGCCCGAGGCGCTGGGAACTTTGCGCGGGCCGCTGCTAGGCTCGGTGGTTTCACTACTGGTGGGCGCGGCGGCCAACTGGTGGCTGCGGCGGCGCGAGAAACCCCGCCAGGGTAACTTCGCACTGGCGGTTATGATGGTGGCGCTGCTGGCCTGCGTGCATTCCGCCTTCGTGACTTTCTCGCCGATTCTGTCGTCCAAAGACCTGGCCGATGCCATTCAGCGTTGCTACCGTCCCGGAAGTGTCATTGTGGTCGATGGCGAATACCATCAGGCTTCGACGTTGAATTTCTACCTGCGTGTTCCCCTGCGCGTGCTACACGCGCCCAGCGGAAATCTCTGGTACGGATCGAAGTTCCCTGATGCGCCGCAGGTTTTCGAGACCCAGGCGTCATTTGAGAAACTGTGGTCCGGGCCTGCTACGGTGTTTATGTGGAGCGATCAGGAGAATCCCCGGGAGTTGCAGGGCCTCAGTCATTACACTTTGGCCAGCCGGGGAGGCAAGTTCATTTTCACGAACCAGCTTCTCACCGGCCAGGAGATCGGGCGGTGAACTTTTCTCCTGCGGCCATCGCCAGCGGGGTGGTCCTGGCCCTGGTGGCCGGTGCGATCGTGTATTCCGTGCTTTCGATACTGGCAGCATGGAGTTACCGCAGAGTGCGCCCGCCGCTTCACTCCGTGTCGGAACCTGTGAGCATCCTCAAGCCGCTGGCCGGGCTCGACCGCGGACTGGAATCGAACCTGCGCACCTTTTTCCAGCAGTCGTATCAAGCGTTTGAGATTCTGTTTGCGGTCCGGGATGCGAGCGATCCGGCCGTTCCAGTGGTGGAAAAAATCCGTCGCGAATACCCCCAGGTGCCGTCGCAGCTGATTTTCACCGGCGAGCCACCCTATCCCAACGCCAAAGTTTTCAGTCTGGAGCAGATGCTTACCGCAGCAAGCAACGATCTTGTCTGCATGAGCGACAGCGACACTCGCGTGACCGCGGATTTCCTGCGCACCGTCGCCGCCGAATTCCAGGATCCTACGCTTGGCCTGGCCACCTGCCCGTATCGCGCTGTGCCGGGCGCCAGCTTCTGGTCGCGCCTGGAGGCCACCAGCTTGAATACCGACTTCATCGCCGGACTCCTCACCGCGCGCATGTTGGAGGGGGTGAAGTTCGCCGTCGGCCCCACCATTGTGGCGCGCCGCAAGGCGATCCAATCGATTGGAGGTTTCGCCCGGCTGAAGGATTATCTGGCGGAAGACTTCGTGATGGGCAAATTCGCTGCCGAGGCCGGGCACGGGGTGATCCTGTCATCTTATGTTATTGAGCATCACATCGGCAGCACGGATTTCCGGCACAACGTCGAGCACCGCTTGCGCTGGGTCCGCAGCACGCGCCGCTCGCGCCCGCTGGGATACCTTGGACAACTGTTCACCATGCCGGTGCTGCTGGCGGCAATTCTGTTTCTCCTGAAACCGGCTCTGTGGCCGCTGTCGGCGGCTGCGTTTGTGGTACGCCTGGCTGCAGCCTATGTGGTCTCCGCCCGTGTCCTGCACGCCCGGCTGAATTGGGTCCTGGTGCCGCTGGGGGACCTGGTCGGCTTCCTTTTCTGGCTGGCCGGGTTTTTCGGCAACATCATCACTTGGCGTGGCCGGCGCTATCGCCTGACCAGCGATGGGCGTTTCGAGCCACTGGCTTCCCCGTAGCTGGCGGCGGCGCCGCCTGGCCGGCGAGCCGTCCCCTCTCAAATCCCTTGTCCGGCGCGGTTTCCGGCTAGTCTAACTACCTTGATGAGCGCAGACGGCTTGCTCAAAAAGTGCAGGCAGTTGCATCTACCGGTTCCCGGGGTGCGCCAGGAATTCCGGATAAGTCGCTTGTTTCCAGCACGTTTTTCGCATTTCCCCTGATGGCTTACAAGCTGCACTCAAGCTTTGTGCCCGCTGCTCTGGGGCTCAGATTGGGGTAGGAATTGTTAAGCTGGACGACAAATGACCCGGTTGTAGCTCCGAAGCCCAAGCGTTCCGTGCTGCCGATCCTGATCGTGCTCTTTCTTCTTTCCTGGGGCTTGATGGCCGTGCTGGTCGTGGAACAGGGACGGATCATCGACAGCCAGCGCGGCCTGATTCAGTCGCTGTTCAGCGACTCCAATGAACTGATGCACCTGAAAGACAAGATATTCAAGAAGCAACGCGCCGAAGCCCAGGCCCAGGCTCCGGCGAAAGATGGCTCCCAGGCACAGACTCCGTCGACCCAGGTTTCGCCGCGAGACAACGCCAAGAAAAGCCAGAAAACCGACAAGCTCCGCAAGCTGCCCAAGCCGCCTGCGGACGGCGAAATGCTGGACGCTCGCCGGACGGTGTGGACGATTTAGAACTCGGGCCAGGCAGACCCTATGAAAGTCCTGGCGGCAGTGCTGTTGTCGTTGTCTCTCCACGGCCCGCAGGCTGCGCCCAAAATGCCTGCGCCCTTCGCCCATCCGCAAAAGCAGGAGACCCACAAAGGTGGTCAGTGGTATTTCGCCGACACCGGCCATGCCGTGTATTGCTATGGCCCAGTCAGATTCGTGCAGCAGCCGGATGGCGGACTGCGGCGGGTCGCGACCTTCTGCCAGGGCGACAAGCTGATCGTGCCGCTGAAGGACTAGGCGCGCCAGCCTTCACTTCTCGGGAACATCGAAACCATAATCTCGCAGAATTTCTTTAGCTGGCGGGGTCTTGATGAACTCCAGGAACTTTCGCGCGGTGTCCTTGTTTTTCGACGCGCGCAGGATGACGCAGGCCTGCTCAATCGCCGGATAATCGCTGGCCGGAATCTCGAGGTAGCGCCCGCGATCCTTCATGTTTGGCGAGAGCGCGAGAGACAGGGCGACAATGCCGACATCGGCCCCGCCGGAAGTCACGAAGGAGGCGGTTTGTGAGATGTTCTCGCCCAGGACCAGCTTGTCCTTGACCCGGTCATAGATTTTTTCCTGCTGCATGGCGGCCACCGCAGCTTTCCCGTAGGGTGCATGCTCCGGGTTGGCAATTGCGATCTTGTTGACCGCCGGATTCAGCAACGCTTTCAGCCCCGAGGTCAGATCCAGCTCGGATTCGTTCGGCGCCCACAGCACCAGCTTCCCCTTGCCGTACCCGTAGAATGTTCCCGGCTCGGTCAATCCTGAAGCCTCGAGTTGTTTGGGGTAGTCGAGGTTCGCGGAGAAGAACATGTCGAAAGGCGCGCCATTCTGGATTTGCTGGGCGAAATTGCCGGAGGAGCCATAGAGCAGTTTCACGCGGGTCCCGGATTGTTTCTGAAAGCGGGCGCCGAGGTCGAACATGGCGAATTGCAGGTCGGCGGCGGCGGCAATGGTGAGTTCCTGGGCAGAACTTAGTTGCGCCGCCAGCGCCAGACCAGCCAGCCATGCGAGTTTCCTGATGGTGAGCATGGAGTGCTGCCGAAGAACGATTATCCCACACCGCGGGCGGCTCCCCCGGGCATCCCAGAAAACAGTCTCTCGACCTCCAGCCCACGACAAGTCGAGTTTGTTTACTGAAGTATTGCTTGTTTCTGGATTCTTTGTTAGCTTGGTGGGCACAGGGCGTGGGGCGGTGCCATAGGTTCACTGAGGTCTGGGGCCTCCCCTTCGTACGTACGAAGTACCAGTCTTCAGAGGAGCGCCAACTCACGCCCTTCCCGAGCTTGCCATGCCAGCCGATTCTCCGCCGGCCTAACCGGCCGGACTAGCCCTTTCGCCGCACAGGCGGGCAGCCCATAGCCGTGGTGATCGGAGTTATACTTGAAATGGCGGGAAGTGGGCCTTATGAGAGTGCGCACTGTCAGTCGGTTCTTCCTCGCTCTACTGCTGGCTAACTCGCTTTCCTTGGCGCAGGCTCCTTCCAGCGTTCCTCCCGATGGGTTGCACACCGCGAGGATCGTAAGTGTGCGCCAGATCAAACAGACGAACGGTTTCCCCATGAGCCGTTATCCCACGGTGGCGCGCTTCACTATTGATTTCGCTTTTCGGCTGGCTGAAGGGAACTACTGCACTGCCTATGATACCCCCGTGCTCGACGAAGTGCAGGATCTGGTCTCCGCCAACGGTCAGGAAGTGAAAGTCGAGATACACGGCAAGAAAATCACGGTGATTCTGCCCAATGGGCGAAGAATCCGGGCCGAGCTGGTTAAAGAGACGCAGTGCTGAGCGGCGTGTTGCTTTTGCAGAAAGGCGCGGACCGCGTGGTTACCATAGGGATGCTTCGCTGCGCTCAGCATGACAAGCAGGGCTCCTGATATCCAGTGGCCGTGACACTTTCCCGCAAAATCTACGGCGCCTGATTTGCCCGTGACCAACGGACATGAACATTCGATTGCAGGGTAACCACACATTTCTCTTGCCCGGAGGAATTGAAGCTGACAACATTCAAGTTGGACGAAGTGGGAGGGTTTTCTAAAGTGAAACGCACAATTTTTCTAGCCGCGCTGTCGGTCGCGATGCTGTTTGTCTTGCTTCCGGGATGCGGAAACCCGGCGATCGGGACGCTGCAATCCATCACGCTAGCGTCGGCCTCCGGCAGTTACGAGCTGCAAGGTGAAGGCGGAACGATCCAGCTGGTCGCGACCGGAAACTATAGCAGCAATGCCACCAAGAACCTAACCGGCAATGTTACGTACACAGCTACGCCAATCGGCACTGACGAAGGCGGCGCTTCTTTGCCGCCTACCTCGGCGACCAGCCCCCAGACGATCAGCATCAGCACCACCGGCCTGGTCACGGCCATAGCGCCGTTCGTCTGCACGTATTACAACGATGGAACCGTGACTGCACCCGTCTGGGTGCTGACGGGCTCATATGAGATCGTCGCGACCTTTGACAAGGTCTCGTCGCAGCCGGTTTACGTTGGTGTCGCTGCGGCAGCCGGGACTGGCCCCAACGACGGCGGCCAATGTGGCCCATCATCGTCCAGCGGGAGCTAGCAGCGACTTCCGGGCGGGCCTACGATTAGATCTAAAGGCAGCGGATTGAACCCGCTGCCTTGTTCTTGATGGGAAGACGCCGAGCCGATCGCTCAAGTGCTTTTCCTTCTGAGCATCACCCAGCAGCGGCTTCACCGCAAAATCCCCACACGGGGCAGAGCGAGTCCTGGATTCCCGTCTTGGCAGGAAATTTTTCTGCCGCGTGTCGGAAAGCGCGGTTGTTTGTACTGCAGTTTCGCCGGGGCAACGTGAAAAACAGGCGGGCGGCTGAAAAAACCACTCGGGTTTCGCAAACGGTTCTAGGCGGAGCCCGGGTGGCGGTTCCGGCTCCGCAACCGGAACCGCCGCGGTTCGTCTAATCGCCGGAGGGAAGCAACATCTCACCGTCCGGCAACTCTACTAGCGCCGGCAGAGATGGGCACTCGCCCAGGATCGGCTGGCAAGCGGCATCGGGACCATGTTTCGGATGAACTTGTATCTTCAACTCCGCGAACTGTTCGGCCTCGGTGGACCCGGCCAGTGCCGTCACAGACGAGTGACCGCTCGCAATCACCTGGGTCACGGCGTCGAAATAGCCCGTTCCCACGAAGCGCTGGTGCTTCACTGCTTCGTAACCGTGGGTGAATTCGCGGCTGAATTCCTTTTCCTGCAGCCGTGAGTACGCGGTCATGCCGTTGATCTTGTATCCCCGGGCCAGCTCGAACATGCTCAGGTTCAAGGCATGGAATCCGGCCAGGGTAACGAACTGGAACTTGTAACCCATGCGCGCCAATTCCTTTTGGAACTTGGCGATGGTCGCATCATCCAGGTTCTTCTTCCAGTTGAACGACGGCGAGCAATTGTAGGCCAGCATTTTGCCTCGGTACTCGGCGCGCACCGCATCGGCGAAGCGGCGTGCCTCCTCGAGATCCGGGTGAGACGTCTCGCACCAGATCAAGTCCACATAAGGCGCGTAGGAAAGGGCGCGCGCAATGGCGGAATCCAATCCGCCGCGAATGCAGAAGAAACCCTCGGCAGTCCTTTCGCCGGTAAGGAATTGCCGGTCGCGCGGATCAATGTCGCTGGTGAGCAGATGCGCGCTGTCGGCATCGGTGCGCGCCATAATCAGCGCAGGCACGCCCATCACGTCCGCGGCTAAGCGGGCGGCCACCAGTTTCTGAATGGCTTCTGAGGTCGGCACCAAGACTTTTCCACCGAGGTGTCCGCACTTTTTCGCTGACGAAAGCTGATCCTCGAAGTGTACGCAGGCAGCCCCGGCTTCGATCATGGCCTTCATCAATTCAAAGGCGTTCAAAGTGCCGCCGAACCCTGCTTCGGCGTCCGCCACAATGGGAGCCATCCAATACATGCCGTTCTTGCCATCCATGTGGTGGATCTGGTCGGCGCGCAGCAACGCATTGTTGATGCGCCGAATGACGTTGGGAACGCTGTCGGCCGGGTACAGGCTCTGATCGGGATACATGTGGCCAGCATCGTTGGCGTCGGCAGCGACTTGCCAACCGCTCATGTAAATGGCTTTCAGGCCGGCCCGCACTTGCTGCACCGCCTGGTTGCCGGTGAGGGCGCCTAGCGCTGCCACGTAGGGCTCGTGATGCAAGAGCCACCAGAGCCGCTCCGCGCCGAGGCGCGCCAGCGTGTGTTCGACGTGGATCGACCCCCGTAACTTGGCGACGTCTTCGCTGCTGTAGGGCCGCTGGATTCCGTTCCAGCGGCTATTGGACTGCCATTCCTTTGCCAGTTCCGCTGCGGTCAGGTTATGCATAGTTTTTCCTCCATCCTCATGACACAGTAGAAGCGAGCGGAGGGCAGCCTGGCAAGCCGATCCGTCCGCAATGGACAACTCGTCCGTTTTGTCCTAAACTCAAGAAACTTGGTCCGGGAGCAGAAGGCCCGGTTGGGCCGCCCGGACGATACCAACCCGGATTTTGGGGAATTACCCAGTCGGGAGGCTTTATGATTACGTCGATTAGAGCAGGACGCTTGGCGCGATGAGTCACAACTCTCCCGAGATCACCGATGAGTTTCTGGCGCGACTCAAGGACGACCTGGTGTGCCGCCGCGTGGGGCAGGGGATGGCGCGCCTGGAAGGTCACCCCGGCCTGCTGACCTCTTTTGACTCTCATAAAAAGAACGCTGCCCTGTTTGCCGGCTATTTGGCCCAGTGGGTGGACATCGGCTTTCAGCGCTTTGCCCTGATCAAGGAGATAGTGGCCCGCTTTTCCAAGGCGCAGCGCGCACGCTTGCCTTTGCGAGACTACCTGCATTTGCGCATGGCGGAGGGGATGGTCGCCATGACCGAGGAGTCCACGGAAGAAGCCATCCGGCATTTTGATTTTGTTCTTGGGCTCGAGCAGGAAACGGACGATCAGGAGTTGTTGGCCATTGCCAACTTTTGGAAAGGCCGGTGCCTGCGCATGAAGGGAGAGTACGATCAAGCCCTGTTGTTTGCCGTGAAAGGGCGGGAACTGGCGCAGGAGCTTGGGCATCCGGCGATGGCGGCCGTCATGCGCGTTCTGGAAAGCTGGCTGTTCTTTCAAAAAGGGGATGCTAAGCAGGCCCTGGAGATCTTGCGCGAAGCCGAGGCGATCCTGAACAAAACCGACGATGATCTGACTCTCGGCAACATTAATTCTTCCTATGGCCGCATCGCGAGCCGCCAGGGGCGATACGAACATGCCCTGGAAAGTTTTACCGCAGCCATCGCGCGTTACAAGAAGCGCGACCCGCAACATCGCAATGTGGCGCGATCCCTCAACAATATGGCGCACGTGAAACGGCTCATCGCCTTGCAACTGCGCCGCAAAATCGATGCGGAAGCCGCCCGTCGCCGCAAGTCGGCTGCTCGTGGACGCAGCAGTGGCCCGGACAGCCTGCAATATCGGCATCGCTTCGAGCAGTTCCGCCAGGAGGCTTTGGCCGAACTGGACGAAGCTGCGGCCATCTACGAGCGGCATGGCAACCACCATGGCCTGGGCAGCGTGCACATGAATTACGGTCTTCTTCATTTGGACAACGGCGATCTTGAATTGGCAGAGGAGAAGGCCAAGAGCGCCTTTGTCTTGGGCGAAACCAGGCATGACTACATCCTGACGGCGCGGGCGCGGCTGCTGCAGTGCATGATCGAAAACGCCCGGGTGGAGGAAGGAATTGGCGAAAGCACGGAACTTGGCAGCCGTGCCCATCGGGCTCGCGATTGCGCTCAGGAGGCCATCGAACTGGCCAAACACACCCAGAACCGGCACCTGCTTGCCCATGCCTATGTCTGGCAAGGTCTGACGTTTTGCAATCGCCTTCTTGACGATCCGGAATTGGCGCGCCGCGGTTACGATCAGGCTATGGCGCTTTGCAAAGGCGAGCAAGCCGGGAGCGCTGGGGACGATTTGCAAACCCTGAAAGCTAAAGTTCTGCGAGTCGGCAGCGTGAACCCGATGCTGCGCGCTTGGTCGCAAGGCTCGGTGGGCGATAAGACCTTTCAGCAGATCAGCGAGGAATTCGCGGAGTTGGTGATTCCCAAAGTCTGGGAGCGGGAGGGCCGCAAGGTGTCGCGCGTGGCTGCCCGCCTGTCGGTCTCGCCGAAAAAGGTGCGCCGCATCCTGGATCGAGTAGGCGGGCGCAAGCGGCCGGTCCAATGAGCGACATGGCAACGCGGCCCTGGTAATTTCTGCGGTGAGTGAGCTTGCCAGCCCGCCGGTGAAAGTTATCGTGACGATGGCCGAACCGCTCCGGGCCCCCGCGAAAATCGTCGTGGCCAGATCATCCGGGTTGCCCTCCCACGTCTCGGAAACCAAAATTTCATGGAAGTGTGTAACCCCCCGAGGTCGATCACCCCTCGCTAGCCTGTGTGTGCTAAGATGGACGGCCTAGGGGGTGCAGGATGAAACTTACCGATCCGATTGTATCCGTGCTAAGAAGCAAAAATGACCAGCACGTTTGGTCAGTTACGCCCGATCAGCCGGTCTATGACGCGATCGAGAAAATGGCTGAGCAAGGCATCGGTTCGTTGCTGGTGATGTCTGACGACAAGCTGGTTGGGATTCTGTCGGAGCGTGACTATGCCCGCAAAGTGATCCTTAAGAGCCGCTCCTCGAAAGACACGCTGGTCCGCGACATCATGAGCAGCCCGGTGGTTTACGTGACTCCGCAAAACACGGTGGACGAGAGCATGAGCATCATGACTCACCACCGGGTTCGCCACCTCCCCGTGCTGAAGGGCGACACTGTGATTGGAGTGGTGTCCATCGGCGATTTGGTAAAGTGGATCATCAACGGGCAGGCGGACACGATCCATGAGTTGGAGGGTTACATCACCGGCGGGTACCCTCGATAATCAAGGCAGACCCGGGTGTCAAAACCTGCATTCCAACCGCTGTTCCCCCTTGGGCGGGGCATACACTGGGCAGTTCTGTTTACCCGCGTGTTGGTTCGCAAGCGTCCTTTATCCCAGCACCCGCGCGCCCTTGCTTTCCGCCATCCCCTATCTCGTTCCTGTGCTGCTCGGCGCAGTGGTGGCCCTTGCCCAGAGCAACAACGGAGAATTGCACCTGAGGGTGACCGACCCATCGGGAGCTGGCCTCAAGAGTACGGTGGAACTGATCAGTGAAATGAACGACTACCGCGCGACTTTTGTCACCACTGAGCCTGGCGATCTTGTGGTTCAGCGTCTGCCTTACGGCTTCTACCGGCTGCAAGCCCACTGCCCGGGTTTTGCCACGGCATCTGATTCCCTGGAAGTTCGCTCAGCCATTCCCATCGACCGCGTGGTGACTCTAAGCATCAAGGCGGCCACTACCTCGGTCACAGTCACAGACGCGGCCACGCTGATTGATCCCGAGCGCACAGGAACGGTCAACCGAATCGGCTCGGAGATGCTCGAAAGCCGGACGACTTCTCTGCCCGGCCGCTCCCTGCAGGATTTGGTCAACTCGCAGCCCGGCTGGCTGTATGAGGGCAATGCAGTTTTGCACCCGCGCGGCTCGGAATACCAGACCCAGTTTGTGATCGATGGCATCCCGCTTACCGACAACCGGTCGCCGAGTTTTGGCCCTGCGATGGACGCCGACGACGTGCAGTCATTGACCATCTATACGGCAGGCATTTCGGCGGAATACGGGCGCAAGATGGGTGGGGTGGTTGAGGTGAACACGCTGCAGGATTCAAAGCCCGGCTTTCACAGCCAGGTCGTACTTTCCGGCGGCAGCTTTGGTACCGGCGGCGTCTCTGCACAGGGGCAGTACGTTTGGGGCAACAACACATTCGGCGCCGGCGCCAGTGGCAGCACCACTGAGCGTTACCTGAATCCCGTGGTCCCGCAAAACTATACCAATACGGGGACCCTGGGCGATTTCTCAGCCAATTACGAGCGCCAGATGACCTCAAAGGATCGCTTGCGATTGATAGTTCGACATGAGCTCGCCCGCTATGACATTCCCAATGAGCAAGTGCAACAGGACCCGCAGCTTCGGGCGCAACTGGGACAACCTTCGCCACCGCTCGGCACGCCTGCTCAGCGCCAAACTGCAGACAACTTCGAGACCATGGGCATGGCTTCGTACCAGCACATTTTCTCGCCTAATGTTCTGGTCGACATGCGCGGCATGATCCGCGAGAACTCCAACGACTTCCATTCCAACCCCTTCTCCTGGCCGATCGTTGTCTTCCAGCACAACCGCTTTAAGGAGGGATACTTCAATAGTTCCGTATCCCTCCACCGCAGCCACCACGAATGGAAAGCGGGGCTCGAATCCGACAACATTTTTCTCCACGAGAACTACGGCGACCTCATCACGGCCAACCCCAACTACGCGGGCTACCCTTTCGACCCTGGTACGGCAACCACTTTCAGTTTCCTCGACCATCGGCCCGACCTCGAACAGGCTGCCTTCGTTCAGGATCTGATCCACTTCGGCAACTGGACGGTCAATGCCGGCCTGCGCTGGGACCACTACCAGTTGTTGCTCAATCAGAACGCCGTCAGCCCGCGCTTCTCGTTGGCGCATTATTTCCCGGCAGCTGATTTGGTGGTGCACGTTTCCTACGACCGCATCTTTCAAACACCGTCGTTTGAGAACATCCTGCTCTCCAGTTCTCCCCTGGTGCAATCCTTCGAGCCTACGGTCCTGCGCCTGCCGGTGCAGCCTTCCCATGGCAATTACTTCGAACTCGGCGCCAGTAAGAGCCTGGTCGGGCATTTCCGGTTTGACGTCAACTACTTTCGCCGATACACCGGCAACTACGCCGACGACGACCAGATCATCAACACGAGCGTCAGCTTTCCTATCGCATTCCGAAAAGCCATCATTTACGGCGCGGAGGGCAAGGTTGAGCTGCCGCGATGGAAGCGCTTTTCCGGCTTCCTGAGCTACTCCTACACCGTCGGGAATGCCTGGTTTCCGGTGACCGGCGGCCTTTTTGTGGGCGAGGAGGCCACCACCGCCACCACCCAGCTCAGCGGACACTTCCCTGACTCACAGGACCAGCGCCACACCGCTCGCGGGCGCCTGATTTATCAGCTGACACCACGCTTGTGGATGGCCGGCGGAATTCAGTATGACTCGGGCTTGCCTTTCGATTTCGATGGAACCCAGCAACAGGCACTTGCGGAATACGGCCAGCAAGTCATCAGTCGAATCAACTTTGCCCGCGGCCGCATCTATCCTTCATTCCAGGTTAGCGCCTCCGGCGGCGCGGAGGTTTACCAATCGGACCGATTGAAGATGCGGTTTCAGATCGACGGGCAAAACCTCACCAACATTCTCGACGTGCTCGACTTTGGTGGCCTGTTTTCCGGCAATGCCATCGGACCGCCGAGGAGCGTCGCACTCCGGCTGACGACCAGTTTCTAGAGCAGACTGGGCAATTGCATAGGCGAACCAGAGCTGCAGATCCCTCCGCGCGCCGCTGGATTCGCATAGCTTATACAACGGCGTGGTCGGGATGACAATGTTGGCAATACAGAAAAAACCAAACAGCTCCAGTTCTTATCGTTCGGAGGGGAAATTCAGACGCATTCCCACGCGAAACAGAATGGGCGGGCCGACACTTAGCGTTGGAGTGCGGGCGACCTGATAACGCTCGTCGGTCACGTTTTCCGCGGCCGCGAACACTTCCAGGTGATGGTTCACATTCCGTCCGATCAGCAAGTCCATGGCGTAGAACCTGGCAAGCGGATACTGGTTCAGGGAGTCGTCAAACTGCTGCCCGACGAATCGCCCCTGCAGGCTCAATAGCAGCCGCGACGGATTCCAGTAGCGCGCTTCCCAAGTGAACTGCTGGCGCGGAACTTGTGGAACGTCCAGCCCGACCAGACTCGGGCCGGCGGTCGATGTGTACTGCACCACGGTCGCATCCGTGTAAGCATAGCCGGCGGAAATCTGCACATGAGGGTCCAGGTGAATCACGCCATCGAGTTCCAGCCCCCGTGAGCGCGTTCTTCCCAGATTTTCTTTCTCGGCAAGAATCGGCGATGAGTGGGGGTTCAAGGTGACGTTTTCGACCGGATCGACAATGTCGCTCCAGAAGAACGTTCCCCGTAAGTCCAGCTTGCCGTTCCAGCCGGTGACTTTGGCGCCCGCTTCGGCACCGGTCAGGTGCTCGGCGGTGAGCGCCGCATTCCCCAGAGTAAAAACATTTCCGACTTGGAAGTTCCGATACAGTTCGTTCAAAGTCGGAGCCCGGAACGCCCGGTAGATAGAGCCAGTGACAGAAATGTGCTGGTTCAACGCGCGCAAAACGGAAAGCCTTGGGCTGAAGGCGTCCTGTGAGCGATCGGGGTAAAACGTCGCTTTGATGGGGCCAGGCGTCGAAACCGGAGTGTGAATCAAGCTGCCCTCGAAGTTGCGCCAGTCGTCGAATCGTGCCCCTAGAATGATCGTCCACTTGCCTTGCAGGCGCAAAATGTCCTCGCCAAACACGCCGGAAGTGCGTTGGCGTCCGCCCGCGGCATTGTCGGCGGTATTGGGGCCTTTGGAAAAAAGGTGATCGTCGCTCGCCCCGATCACTTCGGCGACGTCCGCTCCCGCAATCACCGTGTCGTGTCTGCCAAACAGGTGGGTCCACTGGCCACCGGCTCCGAGTTGCTGCGACGGAACAGTCTGCAGATCGGTCAGCGACTCGTGGTCGCGGTTGGGGGCAATCGATGAGTAACTCTGGTGGTAAGTTTCCACGTTCCCGAATAACCGGACCGCCAGCGAGTCGTTGGTTCCCAGTTGCTGATCGAGGCCGGCGGATCCTTGCCCGATTTGCGTATCGTTCTTCTGAATCACGGTTCCGTTATCGCGCGACTCGGTATAGTAATTGCCGCGGACAAACGCGCGCCCCTTCGCGCCTACCTGATGACCAACATCAAGATCAACCGCCGCGTGCTCGGAATTGACCGGCGCATCGACCGTGCCCCGCAAAGGCTTATTCGTGTCCGGATCAACCAACGGGACCGGGATGTATCCGTCGGTGCGAAACAGGCTGCTGGAAAGTTCCATGTCCCATTTGCCCACGCGCGTGCCCGTCCAGAAGGAAAGATCGGGCGAGCGCTCATTACCGTAATCGCCCTCCAAGGCGAACGCCGGTGTGGAGGTCTCCGGCTGCCGGGTGATGAACTGCACCACTCCGCCCAGCGCATCGCTACCATACAAATGCGAGCCACCGCCGCGAAAGACTTCCATGCTGGAAACTGCCACGCTGGGAATGCGGTCCCAAAATACCCAGCCGCCAAACGGATCCACCATGGGGATGCCGTCTTCGAGCACCAGGGCGCGGCTGGCGCCGCTCGGGCCAAGGCCGCGCAGCGAGACGCCTTGCGATCCAGGATTGGCGGAGCGGCTGTCGGAGCGGCGGAACAGCGTAAACCCGGGCACCTGCCGCAGAATGTCGTCCACCATGAGCGATGGGCTGGCGGCGACATCCTCTTGCGCAAGCAGTACCGTGCTGCCCGGAGAATCTGCCAGCCGGATTCCGGTTCGCGCCGCCGATACCACCACCTGCTGGTTCACTGAGGAAGGTTTGAGAACAATTTCTGCCTCTACCCCAGGGCTCGTTCCCGCGCTCCATGATTGCTGCTCATCCGCGAACCCTGCCGCTGTCACCTGCAGCGTGCCCTCGCGTCCCGGCACACCGGTAACCGAGAACTTGCCTTCCTGGTCGGTGTGCGCGCCCGCGCTAAAGTCCCCGCTCATTACCGTGACCGTGGCTCCAGCCACGATCGCTCCGGTCGTATCGCGCACGACCCCTCGGACTACCACGCTATCCGCCCAGGCACCGGGAAGCGTGGTCGCAACGCAGCACAGAAGAAGCCCAACTATCAGCCACCGCTCCATGGTCGGCCCATGCTCCTGAGGTGTCACACTTCGGAAGTGGTCAAGGTTAGCGCGAAACGCGACGGGTGTCCAGTTTCCGGGTTCCGCGGTCGTTCCCTCACCGCTGCCGGCGAGGGGCGGCATTCCAGCTCGCCGGATGGCAAACCGGCGAGCTGGAGGAATGCAACTGACCTTCGGATCAAAGGCTACTTGAACATGGCGATTCCGCCGCAGGCTGTGGGCTGAGCGGTGACGCTCGGTGCGGGACAATTCGAGCTTCCAGGTTCATAGCCTTGGGCTCCTCCGGCCAGGAACACCTTGCCATCGACAATCGTAGGCACAACAAACTTGACCGCGCCCGGGCTGCCGGGAGTGGTCTTGTCATAGGCCGAAGTGTCCCACAGCTCGGCGCCTAGCGAGCCATCGTCGGGAACCGCCTTGTAGGCGTATAGAACGGCTGCGCCGGCTGGCGAACCGACATGCCCCCAGCCGCCATTTTCCTGAGTCCAGACGATCGCATCCGCCGTGTCCTCCGCGCCTTGGTTCCAAGTGATGCTCGGACTGGCTCCCGGGTAGTGGTATTGATGGCCTGACTTGGGCTCGGCAGGCTTGGAGGCAAAGATGCCCAGGCCTTTCTCGTTCTTTAGGGTGTATGCCCTCAGCACATTATGGTTGCCAGCAACATACAGGTGGTTGACCTGGCTGCCCTTTGCGCCACCCGAGAAAAACGCCGGCGTCCCCCAGCTTCCTTCAGAGCCCTCCCCGGAAGCTGGGAGGGTAAATCCCAGGAAACATTGCGCGATCGTGCCCGCGGCAGGGGCAGAGCCGGTGGTGCACGCCCATTCTTCAGGATTCCCGTTCTGCGCATCAATGTGGCCCATGTTCTGGGCGAAGACGTTGTACAGCATGCCCTGCTTGCCGCCGGCAATCATCTGCGGATTGGTGAGCGTGAAGGTGGGATTGAGAAGGACAATTCCACCGGAATCCAAGTCAAAATCGCCCCTGGTTAAATCCCACTGACAATATTGGTGTGTGCTGTCCCACTGACAGGGACTGGGGCAGCTAGGGGGATTGGGGTTGGTGCAGGCCACGTACTGGTTGCCCTTATTCAGGGCGTTATAGTCGGGAGGCGAGTAAAAGTCCTGCAACCCAGCGTCATTGACCCGGACAACGCTGTTGCTGTACTCGCCCGCGCCTTGGAGCTTGTCAGCGCCATTGCCGACAGACAAGTAGACATTGCCGCTCGCGTCCACCCCCGGGGCGCCGCCGCCCATCCAAATGCCCGCTTGGCAGGGCTGTTTGCTGCACGCCGATTCTGCATTGAATACCGTGTAGGTATTCGAGAAACCCGGTGTGCCGTAATTGTAGGTGAACTCAACCGCCAATCCCGAATAGGGCAGAACGTCGCAGTGCGATCCCCATGCTACCCACACTTTGGAAATGCCGCCGGATTCCACAACCAACGCCAGCCCGGGCCTTTGCAGGTTGAAGAGCGGACTAAAGGCCGGCACATTTTTGGCGGCAAAGGCTGCGTCCAAAACCACCGGGCTGCCCGGAATCTCCTGCAAAGTGTCGGCATAAAGGCCGTGCAGCTTATGGCGATAGGTCTTGTTCCCGGAGCTGTCCACATCTTCGTGCTTGGTTTCGACGTAGAGAACTGGCGGAGTCACGGATACATCGATCACCGGAGTGCTGGTAATTCCCACCTCCGGCACGATGTTGTTGCAGGCCTGGGGCAGATCGGTGTAGGGCACAGCGATCTCGGTGTATCCCGCGCCAAGATCGCTGGCGTTATTCAAGCTCACCTGCACCAGCACCGTGCCCGTGCTACTGGTTGAGTCCGAGTCCAGCGAGTAAACGCTGTTATTCTCCGTGGCCACGAGGACCACATTCTTGGCGATGCCATTCACCACCAGTTGGTGAACGTAAAGCGGTTGCGCGTAAATCTCGCCGTCCACGGTAGCCAGCCACTGCGGCAGCGGGTGGTTGCTGGAGCTGAGCGTAGAAGCCTTCAGCACAGTTTCATTCGGATTCACCCCATCACGATTGCCGTCATTGTGATAGGTCAGCACGCAAGGCGTAGAGGCTCCGCAGTAGGTCTGCTCAGGCTTAAGACGGCTTTTGGAAGCTTGCTGGCCAGACGAAAGCGAAGCGAGAATGAATGGTAAGAGAACGAACGCGTACATACTTTTCAACTTGGTCATTTGAGTATCATCCTTTCTGAGCGGCAACCCTGACTCAGCGCCAGACTAGCCGGGCGCTGAACCCGGTCGCCGCAGCGATTAGATTGCAAAACTCATTGAACGGCGGTCCGGCAGAAGCAGGCTGACAGCGTCGACTGCCGAACCGCTTGTACTGAGCACATGCCTTGGCGCCAGCCCAGCCTATTCGAGGAGGCCGTACACCAGCACCTTGCCGTTGGCCGGCACGTACACCCGCCCATTGGCAACCGTGGGAGTCACTCTTGCCACCTGCCCGCTGCCGACACTATCACGCTTCGCATTCTGGGTTGTGTCGTAGTACTCCTGTGTCAGATCATTCGGATTGAAAGCCCACAGCACCGGCGTTTCAAACTGCAACATCCAGACAATCCCGTCATTGGCTCCGTTCGCCGAAATAATGGGAGTCGGCGACTTCATCACCACGGTTCCGGTTGAAGTGGCGGTGGTGGGCAGCAAACCGTTGCTCAACGTGAACATCTTCGGATAATCGAAGTTCCCAAAAATGTAGACATTGCCCTGGAAGTAGCTGGGGGCATTCCAGATGCCGTAGAAGGGCGCATGGTTTGGAATGGATGGCTTAATGGCGCCGACAATGTACTGCACGATGTTATTGCCGTTGGGATTGTAGCCACCCAGATCGTCGCGGTCGATGACATAGATTGTTCCCTCCTTGCCGCCACCCACCATGAGGTGCGGATAATTTCCCGGCTGGTCGGGCAGCAGCAAAAGCCCGGCCGAGGAAACGTCCCAGTCTTGGGCATTGAGAAGGGTGAAATTGTCCGGGGTATAGGAATCGGTAAGCACCAGGCTGCCATTGTTGGGCGTCAGCTTCAGCACGGACAGCCCAAAATCATTCACATTGTCAAACGTGCCGTTTCCCGTCTGCACAAAAATGTTGCCATCCGCGTCCGTTGACATCCCGGAGCCCATCTGCCAGACCCCACCCATTCCGCCGTCCGGGGTGGTACAGAAAACGTACGTCATTGCCAGGGTCTGAGAATCCAAACCCAGAACCCAGCCATGATACGGTATGGTGTCCTCAATGGATGCCGCCCCCATATACACTATGGGGTTCTGGTCCTGTGCGGATTGGGACTCTAGCAACCCAGGGCGAGAGTTCTCCCAATGTGGATCGAAGGGCACCATGCCGCCCACACTTTCTTCCCCTGTTCCCGGAACCGAAGCCTGGATTACAACCGGCCCACCAAATTTTTCCTGGCCGGTGGTGATGTCTAAGGCGTGCATCCGGTGGACATAAGTCCCGGTGCACTGGCTCGTGGCATTCTCTAAGGTTCGAGCTTCCACATACATGGTGTTTGTGTTGGGGTCAATGACGGGGGTCGGCGTAATCCCCCACACCCCGGTGGTGTACAAACACGCCCCGGGAACCGGTGTCACGGTGGGGGGATCAATAAAACTGTCCTGCCACAGCGGGCCTGACACTTTTCCGTCGGCGTCGTAGGCATAGACGCTGTCATTCTCCGTGCCGATATACACCACATTGTGGTAGCCGGCCGCGCCGTTTAGCGGATTGGGAATATACACGTTCGCCACATAAAGGGGTTGCGCCACAACCTTATTATCGATCGGAAAAGAAAACAGCTTCCCAAACGTGTTCACGTTCACGTTTTGCGGGGTCAACACTGTTTCCTGCAAGTTTTGCCCGTCGCGGAAGTTGTCGTACTTGTTGGTGTAGATCCCCGCATAAGCCACCAGATAGACCGTGGCCGTGCCATTGTCGTTGGGGTCTTGTTGGCTGACTGCCTCAACGGTGTGGGTGCCAACCGCAAAGTTCGACGGCGGCGTGTACAAGCCGGTGGTATCGATGGTGCCTACGTCATCGTTACCGCCTTGGATTCCGTCCACATACCAAGTCACCGCCGTGTTCTTTGTGCCGGTGACCTTCGCCGTGAATTGCTGGGTGACCATCGACGTAACGGGCGCGTTGAGGGGATGTACCGTCACGGTAATAACGCTACTCTTCACTTTCGACTGCCTCGGGCTGCCGTCGGGATGGGCCGCCGTGCCCGTGGCCGAGGCCGGCTGGAGTGTTACGTTCTTTCCGGAGGCGCTTTGCAGCGGCTGCGAGATTGCCATCATTGCCAAGGCGAGGCCGACGATGGCGAATAGGAGCCACGAAATCGGGGTTGCGGGTTTCATACAGTCCTCCAAATCCGTTCAGGGAAAATTTGACGTGCTACGTGAAACTGCAAAAAACTACCACAATTGTGCTGGCAAAGGGGGAGAGCGACGCCACTTAACGCGCGTAGTATCTCCGATTCGGCCACAAAAGTCAACCATTTCTTACGCGGCATTTTCGTGCGAACCGGAATTGGGGGCGCGCGGTTTTGGGAGCCATGCGCGGACCTACCCACTGAGAATGGGCCCCCTAAAGCGGCGGAAGGTCCTGGGATTGGGGACAAGCCAACTTCCTAACTGCGGGAGCCGGATGCTAAGAAAAATCGCGGGGAGCGGTCTTCTGCTCCCCGTTTTCTCAGAGAAGGGTTGCTTTCACTTGGTGCCTTCTGAGGCTGCTTCCTGCCCGATTTCGATGGCGAACTTCTTGCCCGCCAGCCGAAGCCCCGCCAGAGATCGGCTTCCGTCCGGGTTCGTCGTAATGACGGCTGCGTCGTTGTTGGAGGGCTGTTCCAGATCGACCAGGCGCGCTGGGGTAGTCGCTACAACCGTACTGCCCTTCATGATGCTCAGCTCTACGTTAGGTCCGCTGCCATCCCATTTGAAGGAATAGTCGCCTGCTTTCAGGGGTTGGCTGCCGACCGCCACGCTGTCGTACAGGGAGACCGATCCCTTGTTCGAGGCAAATGCGCTGGCTGCCATCAGCAGAGCGAGGCCCATCAGTACGCCTCTTAGAGTCTTGGTAATCTTCATGCCATTCCTTTTCTTTCCCGAAAAACGTCGGGAATCGGCTGGGGGCGGCAAGTCGCCTTCGCGGAAAAAACTTGCATTTTGCCGCGAAAGCGTTACAATGCTGGCGCGGGGTTAAGACGACAAGCGCAGGCCCGCAAGGACCCTTGTGCGTTGCCAACGACTGCGCTCACCTGGGCCGCCAAACCGAAAGTGAGCCAGTCGCTTAACCCCTTTACCTTTTCTCCAAAAACCGGGCCTTCGTGGGAACGCCCCGGCCCACATGCAACGATTGGTACGCTGCGCCTGCGGGGAAAGTTCCCTGTTTCGATTTTCCGCAAGCTTAATTATTAGACGTATCGGCGCGCTTGAAGGTTAGCGGGCTTGCGCCAAACTCACCTTAATGATTTGTAAAGTCTTGCCAAAGCCGTGCCTTTCCCCTGCCCGACCCTTTGTTAAAAGATGTGAGTCACGCGTCGGCATATGGCGCAGCTTCGCCGTGGGCAGGATCGCCTCAGGTTCCGCTGTGCTAAACTACTGCTTACGCCATCATCAGCAGACATCTGACCTGCACATGCTCCTGTCAAAAGAATATGTGGGTTATCTGGCCCGCCAAGTTACAAAAAAGTTGATCGCGGGAAACTTCATCGAGACCAAAGCCGTTCCTGCGCTCACCGAAAGAGTTCATGCCGCCATGCTGGAGGAATTTGCGCTCGAAGACCGCATCAACGACGAGGTGCGGGTCATTCTTGAGGCCTACTCGGAAGAAATGCGCAAGACCAACGCGAATTATCAGGAAATGTTCCGCAAGGTGAAGAACGAACTGGTGAGGAAGTACAAGGCGGTACTGTGAGAGTCAGCCGGGACAAGGCCAACAAAGTGGCGCACGTGGTGACGGATGCGCTGGCCGACATGGAGGAAGTGGAATTCCTCGAAGATCGCAACACGATACGGCTGGAAGTGAAGCGGCTGCTGGAAGAGTTGCTAAACCAGGAAGCTAGGATCGACCAGGCCGCGCGCACTAAAATCGAGAGCCAGAAGCGCACTATCCTCGAAGGTAGCCAGGAGTGGGACATTCTGTACCGCAAGTACTACAACGAGGAAGTCAAAAAGCTGGGCGTGTAGCGGCTGGCGCTGTTC
>Ga0187784_10000824_pt1 | contig 23745 bp, 21 predicted proteins | sample 1015_SJ02_MP15_2_FD_132964 | JGI IMG/M metagenome (GOLD analysis project Ga0187784, IMG submission 132964) | Tropical peat soil microbial communities from peatlands in Department of Meta, Colombia - 1015_SJ02_MP15_20_MG | ecosystem: Environmental > Terrestrial > Soil > Wetlands > Peat | place... | reverse complement strand
GTATTGGCGATCAGGTTTCCATGGCTGACCATGACGAAACGAGGAACACCCGTGGAGCCGGAGGTGGCCATCAGTACTGCCAGATCCGAGGCTACGCAAGCAGCAGGCGGCATCATTTTGGGGAGATCCTTGATTAAGTCACCCTGTAGGCAAAGGATGGATCCCTTGTGAGGCTCTCCCCCACGAAGACCTGTTTCAGTCCACACGGCTTTGGCGCCCGTTGCTTCCAACAGCATTGCTGCTGAGGTTCTCACCTCGCGATCTTCCACTGGCACTGCCACGAGGCCCGCGTACATGGCTCCCAAATAAACCAAGGTGCTGGAGGGCGAAAGAGAACAACCGATTAGCACGCGATCGCCCGCCTTCAAACCCGCAGATATTAAGGAGGCGCCATAAACTGCAATCAGCCGCGGCATATCCTCCGGGCAAATCGTGCTGCTGGTGGCCGCATCGATTAAGCAGGAAAAGGGTCCTAGGCGCTCTACCAATCGCGCGGCGAAATTCCATTCGGCAGTCGCTGTCACTTTATACTTTCTTGGGAAGTTTCTTCGAAATGATGCGTACAATCTCGCGAACATTCTCCATTTCCATCAACTCATCCACATCCAGGGTGATCCCGAAAACCTGCTCCAAATTACTGGCGAGAGACAAATGGCCCACAGAATCCCAGCCAGGGATGTCACCTGCATTGGTCTCCAATGACACCAATTGCGGGTCAATTTCAAAGGCAGCTTTGAAGGCCTCCCGGACTTTGCTTAAGATGAAATCTGTATCGTTCATTTGCCCCTTTCGTGCCTCCGCTTGACGTTACTGTTCTGAGTGCTTGCTCTTGGGTGATAACACAGTGGCAGGTGGTTCTTAAAATGCACTGCTGCTAGAGAGTTCATAGAACAACCTGCTTAAAACAGCCCCGCCCTTGACCCAGCATGTCACATAAAAGCAAAGTTCTGCGGCCATAAACTTAGGCCATGATCCCGGAACCACCATCAATAACAAGGGTATGGCCAATGATTCCTGCAGCCGCATCGGAACAGAGGAATTGGGCCCCGTAAGCGACCTCCTCGGCTGTGACCAAGCGCCCTGCCGGGGTGCGATGGATGGTTTCGGCGATGCGCGCTTGGCTATTTGGCACCGCTTGCCAGGCATCGGTGAGCACTGCTCCAGCCGTTAGAATGTTGACGCGGATGCCCCGCGGCGCGAGTTCAACGGCGAGATGGCGCGCCAGCGCCTCCAGCGCGCCCTTGGACGAGCCGACCAACGAATAGCACGGGAGGACACGTAAGGCTCCCCAGGAACTGACTGCCACAATGCTTGATCCTTTGGAAAGGCGCCCCATAAGAAGCTTGATCAACTTGAAAAAGGCGCGGACATTCAGGTTAAACGTCCAGTCGAAATGGCGCTCGGTGAGTTCTTCGATTGGGCGGTGGATCCCAGTGGCAGCACAATGAACCAACCCAGAAAGATGCGGAGCCCGTTCCTGTAGGGATCGGTCAAGTTGTTCTAGACCTCTTTCGTTGGTCAGATCCGCACGACACAACGAAATGGCCAAACTTTCCTCCGTAGCGATCGCCTTCAAGTCTTCGGCAGCTTTTTCGTTGCGGAGGTAGTTTGCGATTACCGTTGCCCCTGCCCGTGCGAAGCGAAGTGAAATGGCTTGGCCGATGCCGCGCGTGCCCCCGGTAATCAAAAACGTTTTGTTCGACAAAGAAAACAAATCATACCTGCTGGCGCTCATCCGGATTCAGTTCCTTTTTCAGGAGACATTGCTCCTGGGACGCCATTGAATGTCAAGTAGCACGGTTGCGTTGCAATCCCTCGAAGCACCTCGCAGCCGGAGGAGAATAGCTGTGCAACAAAAACGTGTCGGCCATGATTCCAAGGACTACTTGCGTTGTCAAGTGCGGAGCAACACTTGGAAGAGCGCATCAACAAGACCAAGTATCGATGACGGCTCCGGATTGGACCTATTCGACGAAGGGCGCCGGTCCTGCAAAACTGAGATCCTTCAACAATTATCTGACCGACAACCGAAGCGTGCGAAACCGCACGTCTACGGCCGGGAGACTTCGCGCGCAATCGAAGAAATGAAGCCTGCAGAAGCTTTCCTCGATGATTCGGATCGGGTCTGATCACTTTCGTCCACGGGTGGTTGGGGAAGGGCTCAAACGGAAGCGGGACAGTGCTTCGCCCAGGTTCTGGATGAAGGCTTCCGAGTTATAGACGTCCGTGACGATTCTTGAGCCACCTATTGGCGCGACGGGTTCGACTTCGTCAAGCTGGAACTCCTGCGCGACTTCTTCTACAACCTCGGATTGGATGGGGCGTTGTTGATCGACAAAAGCATTCACCAGCGAGTGCTCGCAGAGCAGATTGATCACGCGTGGAATTCCCATAGAATAGACATGGATTGCGTCTACCGCGGGAGCACTGAAAATAGGCACGCCGGAGGCGCCGGCAATCTTCAAGCGCTCCGCGATATATTCCTTTGTCTGTTCGTGGGACAGCGGCGCGGTTCGGCAGCGAAGCATGATGCGCTGCCGGAGCTGGCGAAGCTGGGGAAGCTTGAGCTTTTCCTCAAGTTCGGGCTGGCCAGACAGAACAATCTGCAAAAGTTTTTCCGTAGAAGTCTCCAGATTGGTCAGGAGACGGATCTCCTCGAGTACCGGATAGGTAAGGTTCTGGGCTTCGTCAATGATTAGAGCGACGGTTTCCCCCATGCGGTAGCGATCGAGAAGCCAGTGATTGAGTTTCATCAATTGCTGGCTCTTGGATTTGGAATCACAGGCGATATCAAATTCAGCGAGGATGAAATCAAAGAGCTGATTGGAATTCATCCGGGAGTTAAAGAGAAAGGCCGTGCGTGCCCGGTGGTGGTGCAGCCAGTCCAGAAGCCGGTTGATCAGCGTGGTTTTGCCGGTTCCGACCTCGCCGGTGAGCGTGATGAAACCTTTACGGGTCTGAATGCCGTACATCAAACCGGTCAAAGCTTCCTCGATCTGCTGCGTAAGAAAGAGGAAACGCGGATCGGGGTTAACGTTAAAGGGGTTCTCCTTGAGTCCGTAAAAGCTCTTGTACATGATCTGGGTTCTCTCGTCCTGAGTTCCAACTACTATTCTATCGGCGAATCGAGTTCGATACGCTGTGGGGCGTGGCTACGTTTCCTCCTGGAACCCGGTGAAAAACTAGGGCATAACAAAGGGACGTGGGTGCCACTGGAAATTGACAGTTACGATGTTATAGGTGCTGGAAGTGTTGCAACTCGCGCCCGTGCAGCTGGATCCCGAATAGTTGCCAATGGTCGCGGTGTAAGCGACAGCAAAGTTGAAATTCCGGCCAATGGGGCGACTCACATTGCCACCTAGAAACCAGGTGTTATAGACTGGGCTGCCCGTTGGCGCGGTACCCCCGACAGGGCTGTTGCGGGCAAAGCCAAAATTGATGCTTCCTGTCCAAACGCGCGTCAAATTGCGGGAGGCACTGGCCGTGGCTTGATCCATGACGGAACCGATCAACACACCGCTGCCGCCAGATAAGCCGTGGAGGTAGCTGAGACTGAATACTCCCCTTTGGAAACCGTAAGTTAAGTTAGCACTGGTGGAAAAGCCCGATGTTCGTGATGTGGTACCGATGGGAATGCGGTAATGGGTAAACTCCGGCCCGATAAAGAGTCGGAGGGCAAGGTGGCCTGTAACTTTGCGGCCGTACGCAGCACTCATACCGTTATCACCGTAGGCCTGGGGGTTGCCGGGAAATTGGTAGGAGCTGAAACGATAGACCAAACCGACAGTGTCGTTACGACTCAGTGCGTAATTGTAGCCGATGCTCCCTGCTGCGGTGTAAGAATCGTAGTTACCTGCCTCGACAAAGCTCAAAATGCCATAGGAACCTGAAAGGGTCATGGAACTGCGACGAGAGAAGGCATAGGTAGCCTGCAAAGCCGTGGTGTTGTTGTAAGAGGCTCCGACGCCATAAACACTTTGATTAGGGACGTAGTTGCCACCAAGACCCGGCATAGTAGTACCGAGCGAGCCACCGACGCCGGGAATGCCAAGGTTCGTGCCACCTCCATAGCCGAAAGAACTCTGCGGGATGTAGGAGAATTGATCGAGGATCTGTATGAGCCAACGCTTCCTCTGAAAATTCTGAGCCAAGGCCAGTTGCTGATAAAATCCATTTCCCTGCTGGGAATTCGTGGAAATAAATCCGCCGCCCGAATAGTTAACAGCCAATGTGGCGCGACTCCATGCTTCGAGCAGACTGAGATTCCCGATGAAGTAATTATTTGCATACCAATTGGAGCCACCGGATTGGCCGGACGAATTGGGTGACACAGTGGAGCTAAACTGAAGTCCGGGAACCCAATAACTATGGCGAATTTCGGGCAAGCCCAGAGTCGCGTTTTGCATGCCCGTGAGAGGAGAAAAATCGGGTTGCAGTTCACCCTGCTGCTGGCCAATACCAAGCCCGGGAAATGAATAGCCCGCTGGCTTCGGGGGAGCTTCGGGCATAGGCTCTTGCGGTGCATCGGGCACAGGCTGCGGCTCCTCCTGAGCACGAGAAGACAGCACCCCAAGAAGGAGGGCAAAAGCAAGAAGCCAAGATCCGAAAATGACTGTGCGGCAATTCATGGGTCAACCCCTACGGCACTACAATTACGTCCCCCGGTTGCAGGAGAAAGTCTTCCTTTTTGCCCTTGACAACATCCTTGTAGTTAAACGGTAGCTTCACCTGTTTTCCGTTTTCGTTACGGAGAATGTAAATATCTTTTTCTCTCGCAAATTGCGTGAAACCGCCGGAACTCGATAAAGCTTGCAAAACCGTCATACCGGGAAGAAGGGGGAGAGCACCAGACCTGGCGGCCTCGCCGGTGACGAAGACTCTTCGACTGTTGATCTGGGTGACTGTGACGGTGACCTGCGGATTATTGAGATACTTGGTGAGGGCATCGCGGATGTTGCCGGCAAGTTGCATGGCAGTGAGACCCGCAGCCTGCACATCATTCAAAAGAGGCAGGGAAATCTTGCCGTCGGGACGGACAGGGATGGTGCGTGTGATTTCGGGTTCTTTCCAAACGTCAATCTTCAACACATCCTCGGGTCCGATGCGGTACTCCTGATCGGTGGTTACAGGTGTCACAGCCGCAGCAGATGGTTTACCGCCGGCTTCACCCTTCTGGCTGGAGGTGGAGTCAGTGGACTGGGCGGCCGCATTCCAACTGAAACCAAATGGCATTAGCAGCAAACCTAGCACTATTTGAATTCTCAAATTCATAGTAATCTTGTCCTTTCAATTCTCGCGATCCCCGTCAAATGCCCCCATTTGTTTGATCTTGTAGAGCAGTGACTTGTAGCTGATCTGTAATTCGCGGGCGGCCCGCTTACGGTTCCAGCGGGTGTGCTCCAGCGCCTTCATGATCAATTCACGTTCTGCCTGTTTAGAGGCGGCGCGGGCCGCCACCTTGAGCGAAGAGCCCTGTGCAACCACGGCTGGCCTGCCCGTCACGATACTGTGAGTTTGCAAATCATTCAGGGCCATTTGGACATCCCCGAAAACCACCATATTGCGGGCAAGGTTCTCCAGCTCACGAATGTTGCCCGGCCAAGAATAAGCCGTCAAGGTCTGAATCGCTTTGTTGCTGAGAAGCGGAGCTTTCTTTTTCAGCGCCGTCGAGTGCTTATTCAGAAAGTACTCCGCCAATACTGGAATGTCTTCCGTGCGCTCCCGGAGTGGCGGCAAGCGCAGGCAGGCACCATTGAGCCGGAAATACAGCTCGCGGCGGAAGCGGCCCGCTTCGACTTCCGATTCTAGGTTTCTGGTGGTAGAAGAAATGAGACGAAGGCAGAACTCGTCTTTTGAATCGGCGCTCTCACCGTCGGGGAGAATGGAAAGCAAGGCGCGCTGACAGGCCATATCTAATTCTTGGACATTATCCAAGTAAAACGTCCCCGAGGGGTCCGCTGTGGTAAAACATGGATTCGATTGACGCATCTGGCTAAGTAGCTGAGCGGGATCGAACGAGGCACACTTGATTTTCTGTAGTGGCGTTTCGTTCTTGAGCGACAGCCGGTGAATTAGCTTTGCGTAGGCATCTTTGCCCGTACCGCTTTCTCCCACGACCAGAACGGGGATGTCCGTCCGGGCAATCTCGGCAACCATGTCATTCAAGGTTTGCATGGTTGGGCCAAGTCCGTAAACAAAGCCCGCGATGGCGGGTTCGTCCATGATGGAGGTTCGGTGGTGACCCATATGGTTCCCGGCGGCTCGTTAAACTTTAAAGGCACATCTGTACACAGACATTAGAAACCAAATTAATGAAGGTGCAACTCCCCTTCCAGTTGCGCGAGCGGGTCAAGCCCATACCTATAGCACTTAACTCATTTGTTATAAATGACTTATGGTGGACCCCCCTCTTCTTCAGAATGCTGACGGTCTAGCGCAAGTCCTGCCCGAGTTCCACATAGTGGCAATTTGTTACCGCTAGCTCGGTCTTCCAGCTGCATCTTGGATTCTGAAACAGTGTATATTACAGAAAATACATGAGTTACCTTCATGAGAAAAGAAAAACTGCCAATTCCTGCGTTGCCCGCCGCGGGTCTACGTATGTGCGCACGGCCGCTACATCGGAAGCGAACGCGCTTGTACTGTCCACGGCAGCCCGCGCGATGCCGCGATGATTCGCCGGAGTGCTGTCGACTCCGAATCATTCACCAGCACGGATGCAACTTTCGCAGCCCGGCCAGGAAGCCAGAGCGAGAGACGCGCATCGCCCGGCCCCAGATCGGCGGGAAGATTCGGCGTGGGACGTTGCAGGTACTCCGCCAGCATCGCGCGCACGTCCAATGAGCCTAGCGATTGCCAAGCTGAAGAAACGCGGAGCGTGATCGTTTCCGTGGTCTTCATGAAACGTCTCATTCCTCTCAACTCCAAAACTCGGCAGCAACTCGACGGCAAAAACCCCTGTTGTCGCCCCTATGCCCATCTTGTAAGCCGTAGAAAAGCCAAGTGGGCCACGACTTAAAAATGGGTTAAATCACTTTCGCCACGAGGAGGTCGGGGGTTCGAATCCCCTCTCGTCCACCGTTCTTTCCCGGGTCCAGCCCGGAGACATGGGTACCCTATTTGTCGGGTCGCTCATTTAAAAACGCATGTCTTAGGGGGGCAAGCGACCATAGGGCGCTCCGCAATTTAAGGCTAGTTTAAGTTGAATCTCTTGTCCCGCTATACTAAATAAAGGAAGATGCGCTGCTTAGGGTACCGGGCTATGCGCATGGTCAACGACATTGTTAATTTGTTAATTTGTCCAAACTAGAGCTAACTCTTGATCTCTTGGTGAGAGGACTCGCATGCCACTGATTGCACAGGATGTATTTGTTCCAGGAGCTTACCCACATCTTCGGAGTCAATTAGTCTGGCATAAATTGGTTTCTTAGCTCTTGAGATCATCAGCCAAGGTTTACTTATTAGAATAAAGTAATGGTAAATACTTTGAGGCAAGATAAAACGCTTTGGTTACTCGTCGGTATTGTAATTATAGCAAGCCTCTTCAGGCTTTACCACATTACTTCCACGCCGCCGGGACTTTACCGGGATGAGGCAGCTGACGGCAATAACGCGCTCGAGAACATCCACACTGGCACGATGAAAGTGTTTTATCCTGAGGACCACGGACGCCATCATTGCGCCCTTTTGCTTTGTCTGGGCGCTTTATTTTCTTCTTAAAGCCCTGCGGCGGATCGCTCCAAAATATATCTATTTCGCCATCGTTGCGGGAATCGCATAGGGACTCGGATTTTATAGCAATCTCGCCTTCCGCGTGACTCCGCTTCTTTTCCTTCTTTTTATCCCCTTTTTCAAGCACAGTAGAAATTTCTGGCGGGCAATGGCGACTTTTGTTGGCGCTACCTTCATTGTGGCACTTCCTCTTGGTCTCTACTTCCTTCAACATCCTGCCGACTTTACAGGCCGAATGTCGCAGCTCTCGGTTTTTAGTACCGCATCGCCGTTTGCCAGGCTGTTCCTGAACACTTTAAAAACGCTCGCGATGTTTAATTTCCGTGGCGACGAGAACTGGCGGCACAACAGTGGCGGGAATCCGGAACTCTTTCGGCCGGTAGGCATTATGTTTCTCATCGGTATCGCCACCACCATTATAAAAATATGGAGCGACTTCAAAACGCATAAGCCTATCTTGAGATCAGAACACCAGGAAGGCGCGTATCAGAACTTTTCACTGCTTCTTGTTATTTCGGTATTTATCCTCGGTATTCTTCCCGTCGTTTTTTCAACGGAATCCATACCACATGCGCTGCGTTCAATACTTATGATCCCGCCCGCGGTTCTCTTCGCCGCACTTGGAGGAATAGGAACATACAATTGGCTGAAAAAATATGTTCGACCATCGCGGCTCAACGCGGTTATGGTGGTTTTTTGTGCTTTTTTGGGCCGCTCAGCCATACAAGAGGTATTTCATCGTCTGGGCACGAAATCCGAACGTGCCAGTTGCCTTTGATGCCGATTATGTGCGCGTCGGAAGGGCGATCAATATGCTGCCTCACGACATACCTAAATATGTTGGGGTAGTTACGCGCGGCATCGATGTGCGCGGAATTCCCTTGCCCGCGCAACCCACGATGTTCATTACGGACACATTCCTCCCCTTGGATCAAAAAATAAAAAATGCCCATTACGTGCTGCCGCAGGACGAAAGGACAATTCCTCCGAACGCAATAACATTCTATTTAAAACCTGCTCCAGGCTACCAGTGAGCGTGGGCTGACTAATTTACCTTAGATTTCGCCGTCGACATAGCTCCTGCTCGCATTACCGGACATCTTGTTCCAAGTACTCCGCTTCTCCGGTTACCCGCCAACAGGCCACCGCTTCTCGATCCTCTCCAGTACAAACGCAACCTCATTGATCGCCTTATCAACAAAATACTGCTTCGCCAGATTCGGCTTGTCGGACTCGATCGAATCGATCAACTTCCATGCACACAGCCCTGACCTCAGAGAGGTCTAGTTTGACCGTCGTATTGGAGCCAATCAGCGGCCTCTGCTACTGAGCGAGTTCGCGAAGTCGCTGGGCGATGGTTTTTCCTCTGAGCGCAACATGCGGACATTGCTCGTTGTGCAATCGTTGGATAAAACACCCATAAAATCAAAACGCGTGAAGCTTGCTATGCCTGGCACCCATGGTGCGGGCAGGCGGTCATTGTGCCGGAAATTCGCAAATGAAGAAGTGGTGCGATTGCACTTATGTGCAAGATTGCTGACGAAGGTGAGTTCCCTACGCTAAGAGTTTCAGAATGGGGTGTCTGATTGGAGTGTCTGCGGCTGCATCAGCAAGGTTGCAGCGTCAAGAATCGATTGCAGGCAGCTCCACGCGTCGAAGAGTCTGCTGGGAACGACTGCCCGAGCCGAGGCCTAGTTTGTGTTGAAAGCTCGACAAATTCCCGTGCTTTCTGGAGGTGCTGATGCGCACGGGACCGCAAAACGCCCAGATCGAGCTATTCAAGCCTGCACTCCAGGTTCAGGAATCCTAACCCAAGGAAAGTCCGCCTACTGGAGCATCTGCTGCGGCAGAACGGCGGAAGCTGCAACAAATGCGACGAAGGCAGCATACCTTCTCGCGTTCCCAGTAAAGACGCCTTGCACGGCCACAGGCACTTTTCTTCCCATTCTGATGACAAGACTTTGGTGCCACGCTTCGACCAAGCTGTTCGACTTAAGAATTTTTGTCCTGCACAAGGTATAATCCCGGTGCGTATGTCAAGAATGTGGAATCGGCAATAGCATGTACATCCTTGGGATTTCGGCGATGCGGCATAACCCTTCTGCCGCTCTGATTGACCGGCAGGGCGTCGTTGTGGCCGCCATCGAGGAAGCAAAACTCGGTCGCTCTCACCTGCTTGGGGGTATTCCTCGTGCTGCGATCCGCTTTTGCCTAGAGCGCGCGGGAATCGGTTGGAGCGACATCGAGCAGGTGGCAATCGCGAGTCAGCCCGGTCACACCTGGGTGCGGAAGGCGCTTTTTCGTACACGGCTCGCGCCACTCTATCCGATCTCAAGTGCGTATTACCTCAATAAGGCTTTCGGAGAATTGGGCCGCGAGCTAAACAATTTTCGGATCCTGCGTGAAATGGTCGGAGCACCGTCAGACCGCGTCAGCAGGTTCGACCACCATCTTTGCCACGCCGCGAGCACCTATTTTGCGGCACCCTTTGACCGGGCTCTGGTTGCATCGCTGGACAGGCGAGGCGATGGCCGGGCCGGGTTTGTGGGGCTCGGAGAAGGCACGCGCATCCGCGAGATCTCATGGATTTGCTTCCCCCATTCCCTCGCCTGGGTGTTTACCCAGGTCACGCGGCTCCTTGGCTTCTCTGCCCGCGCGGAGGAGCACAAAACTCAGTGGCTGAGCCTTGCGGGCGAACCCGTGTTCGCCGATCTGTTTGTCGAAATGCTCCGGCGCGGCCCACAGGGCCCACCTCACCTGAACGCGAAGTATTTCAAGCGCGACTTTGCCGGGAAACTTTCTTTCAGCGATGAGTTCTATCTCCGGCTCGGTATTCCGCACCAGTCGCGGCCACAGTCTTCCCCTCCGGAGTTAACCAATCCATTGCGCATGAACATTGCGAGCAGCTTCCAAAAGGCGTGCGAGCTCGTGGTGACGGAATGGCTTGTATCGCTCCGCGGCCAAACCGGAACGAAATCCCTGTGCCTCGCCGGTGGATTGTTTCTGAATCCCCTGCTAGTGGCAGCGATTGAGAGACAGACAGGCTTCGATAGGATATTCGTCCAACCTGCGGCGGGAAACGAAGGCACATCGCTCGGAGCCGCTTGGCTCGCGTGGCACCATACACTAAACCGTCCGCGAATTGCACCGATGATGAGTCTCTATTGGGGACCCACGTATTCCAACGGAGAGATTAAGCAGGTGCTCGAAAACTGCAAGGCCCGCTATCGCTGGTTCGATTCCGAGGATCGGGAAATTGAAGAGGCCGCACAACTTCTCAAAGCCGGAAAAATCGTCGCATGGTTTCAAGGATCCGCCGAATTTGGACCACGTGCACTCGGCCATCGCAGCCTGTTCGCTTCTCCGTGGGCCGAGTATGTACAGGAAAACCTGAATGACTACGTGAAGCACCGCGAATCGTTTCGGCCGTTCGCACTCGCGGTCACGGATGAGGACTGCGCCGAGTACTTCGACTGTTCGGCGAATGCGCGTTTCATGACCACCATGGCGAAGGCAAAAGAGAATGTGCGCAAACTCCTCGCCTCGTCAGCATCAGGATTCGTGTCAAAGGAAGGGCTCACGCGGCTTCACGTCGTGACATCCGAGAACAATCCGCTGGTCTGGAAATTGCTGAAGCGCATGGGCGAAACAGGACCTGCTCCCATCCTTGTCAACACATCGTTTAACCTGTTCGGCGAGCCACTCGTCATCACACCGCGTGACGCCGTGCGAAGCTTCTACTGCTCGGGGGTGGATGCTCTCGTTGCCGGAAGCTTTCTTCTGACCAAATAGCAAGGAGAAATGACGAACGGCAAGAAGAAAAACGAGTGGGCACACGCCGCTGAATCTGCTTACTGGTTCGGCTGGTGCTGTTGGTTGAAATGCAGCAGCCATCGAAGGAAACAACCGGGCATGAACTCTGCCCCAAACACTGGCTACGAAGTGCTCTCTTTTAGCCTCAAAGTTGTTGAAGGGGAGAATTGCGGGTGTAGCACAACGGGACAAACGTCAAGACTGCTCCTCCCTTAAGACCTTACTGCCCGGAATGGCTAGATTTGCACCCTGATTGTCGACGAGGCACTGGATTGTGGTTCCGGCTCTTGACCTCACGTGAGAGGGCGTAACATTCCGCAATTCTTCCTACCTTCCCCCAAACTACGATTTTGTGGTAGAACCTCGCGCGTGGCTCGAGGGAAACCATCCATCGTATTGTCCACAGGGCAAGGCTACGAACCAGATATAGTGGAATTCCTGCGACATACCACTTTGTGCCGGGCCGAACTCCGAATGCACGAATGCTCGCGCGTCCCTCGTCGAACCACCAATCGAGAAAGTACTTTTTGCTGATCCGGTTCGGTGGGACTGGATGATACACAACAGCCGACGGTTCATAACGAAGACGCTCCCCCGCGTCCATCAGCCTGCGACCGAATTCAGTGTCATCATTCGAGCATGGCACTTCACGGCTTGGACTTGGACCAAGATCCGTCCGAAAGCAACCGTGCTTCTCGAATACTTCCTTTCGAAAGGCCATGTTCGTACCAAATGGAGGCGTGGTGAGCTCTTTGGCTTCCTGCCCCTCGTCAAAATGGGGGAAGGGAGTTCGCGCGTTTGGTCCCCTGGTCGATAACCAAGGAGGAATAGGGGACGGCCACTCTAGAACAATGCGTCCTCCTGCGCCGGCCCATTCACCGTTGTGCAAACCGGCGGTAAGGTGCTGCAACCAGGTTGGTTCAACTGTCACGTCGTCATCAAGGAACGCCAGAATATCAGCCCGCGCCTGGCAAATGCCGGAGTTGAGGGCGTAGGATTTCCCCGGCCGTGGTTCAAAAAGATAACGGAAGCGCCCAGGGTACTTCTGGCAGTAGCTCCTGACCACATCAGGCGTTAGGTCGCTTGAATTGTTGTCCACCACCAACACGTCCCAATCAACCGCATCGGGAAGCGTGGAGCGCGCCACGCTGTCGAGTGCCTTCGCCAGGATTTGGCACTGATTAAACGTGCACAAAATGACTGTGATCTTCATCTCACCTTCAGTGAATCGTCGGCATTGAGTTGAGCTTGTTTTGAACCGTCCCACGCTTCCAGGGGCGGAGTGCCCCCTCAGAATCGCTACAGGGTTGGCCTTCATCCACCGTTATGCTTGGAGGACTTGCTGCACAAGTGGGAGCGATTGGGCCTTTCCACATCGTCTCCAAGCCACTTTGGTGATACCACCAAAAGAGGGCCTCTAGGAAAGGCGGGCATCATGCGCCAGAAGGCCAAAATACAATATGAGCGGTTTCCGCTGCGGCGCATGGGCGGATAGCTGCGCGCGAGCAGTCCTTCTTTGCGCCCTGGTTTGCACGATTCGGAGGCAAAGGAGCAGAGAAGATGGCTGGACCCACACCGAATAGCGCGTAGCCGGCGACATTGGCCACGTTGAGAGCGACACTAAAATCGAAACGCACAGCGTCTGCGTTGTCACGGACGCGCGCGCACGGATTCTTCGATGGCAAGAGCCGCAACTACGGGATCTTCTACCAGAATGGTTCCACCAGGAACGCTTGCGCAGAGTTCTAGTTGACTACGATCGATCTTTGGTCCGTGCGGGGCGTATTTGATTTCTTTCATCCGAGAACCAATGAACATCAACTGCACAAAACCAGCGAAGATGAAATTCGCTACTAAACAGCGAGCCTCCGGTTTTTAAACAAGCGTGTTCAAGGAATTTGAATTGCCACCGCACTGTCGATGAAGGTGATCTATGTTTGTTTCTTTTCACCGTCCACGTAGAGTGTTCCGTCCCGCCGAACTTCGAGATCTAGCGCCGGGTCCCACGGGCGCTCGTGAACATTTGAGAATCCACAATCTCTTACCACCCCAATCAGCGTCTCTGCATCATAGGCATACTTGTGTTCGCCATCCTGACGGAAGAAGTAGTTTACGCTATGCATGGGTGTGCTACACCATTTTGGGTGGTAACGGTCGCGAACTTTCAACCACTCGCCGCGATCACCCCTGACATAATCCTGCAAGCACAGTTGAGCGTTGGGAACCCCGACGCTTAGTCGGCCGCCGGGAAGAAGCACACGCAGGCACTCCCGAAGGAAATGAATACCTTCTTCCCGGCTGAGGTGTTCGAAGAAATGTTCACAATAAACCATGCTCACAGAGTTGTCAGGAAATGGGAGCGCCTCCCGAAGATCCAAGCGAATATCAGCATCTGCACTTAGATCGATGTTTACCCATCCCGGTTTTCTGTTTGGCCCACACCCAATATGAAGGGCGCAGGGCAGCTTCACAGACGAAGCCTTACGTACTCCGCACCGGTGCGCTTTCATGATGCGCCACTCTCGTACAAATACGTGAAGCGCGGCTCGAAAGGAACGGGTGGTTGAGCGTTTTATGAAATGATCGAACATGAGGTTGGCCTGGATCCAGGATTTCCATTTTGGCATCCCAGGTTTCGAGTTGTATACATCTAACGCTTCCGCGGATGCCCTCTTTGCGTGAACCGGAATTACTATTTTGGCCGGAATTTCCGACATCGAACCGCCTCCTAGCCGGAAGCTACCCGGTCGGGAAGTGCAGAGGGCGTCACGCTTTCGTCAGTAGTCTGAACCGATTGAACGTGCATAAAATGACTGTGATCTTCATCTTGCCTGTGCGACATTCAGCGCATAAATTTCCGTATCTTTTTGTATCACAAAGCTCTGATCCTTATCCAAGCGCCATCGATCATTGTAGGATGTAAACCGGGCGGTGGCCACACCCCAAAATTCAACTTCACCCTTGGGCATCGAGAGATATTTCAGTATCAGCTCTTTTGGCCAAGCATCAGGTAAGATTACATATGTGGTTGCGTAAGACTCGCAGCGGAAAATAAATTATATTTAAGGGATTCGGCGGGTGTTCGGGCGAGGAGCCTATTCCACAGGAAATTCCAACCACCATCGATTGGGGAGGCAATGCGCTAGGCTCTCAAAAGCATGTGGCTCGCACATCACAATTTCGTCCTATATGACAATCTGGCGGGAGCCACACGGCATACTGAAATGCACCCAAACAGAAGGCTGGCACGTGTTTGTCGTTAGCCAAAATGTGAAAGTTACTAACTGATTGGCGCGGTAACCAACGCGTGGGCACGGGGTCCTGCATGCGCAGTGCCGTGCTATATTCCGGTAGCCTGCAGCGATCGCTGTCTCTCAGTGAGGTCATCCTTGTGAACACATCGGAACCACTCCACCAACGCAACTTGGATGTTTCTGCCACAGCCGCCACCCGAGAATTCCTACGAGAATATTGGTTGCGGTTCGTGGCCATCTGCGCGGTTGTGGTGATCCCTTGCGTTTGGCACCATCATCTTGAAGCTGGCGATGTCCCCAGCCACCTCTACAATGCTTGGCTCGCACAGTTGATCGTCAAGGGCCAGTTGCCCGGCCTCTTCCTAGTGCATCAATGGAACAACGTGCTCTTCGATTTTACCCTCAGCGGGCTAGGGAATCTGGTAGGCCTCGGTGCCGCCGAGAAAATCGTCGTCTCCTCGGCCGTCCTGATCTTTTTCTGGGGCGCGTTCGCTTTGGTATGCAGCGTTTCGCACACGGGGAATCTAAAAAGGATCCCATGGTTTCTCACGCCCTGCCTAGCCGTTTTCGCCTATGGGTACACCTTCCAAATGGGTTTCATGAATTACTATGTCTCGATCGGTCTTGCATTTTTTGGCCTCGCACTCCTCGCGCGGAGCGACGTTCGATCCATTCGTTCGGTCCTCCGGGAAGGTCGCTTTGCTATTTTCCTCATTCCCCTTATTTGGCTGGCTTATCCCCTGGGACTAGTCGTGTTCGTGAGCGTTGGCGTGTACATCTTGCTCGTCAAACGGCTGTCCCCGGCGCGCCAAGTCTACTTGTTTTTTACGTCAGTTCTCATTCTTCTCGCCCTACACTTCTATATCGAATTCCGTCATTGGGACCTTTCCTGGAAGGAAGGTATCGGGCAGATGGAGAACGGCGCCGACCAGTTGCTACTCTATGCGGCGCACGATTTACTTCCGTTCTATTTGCTCCAAGTTCTTTTCCTGGCTTACCTGCTGGTGGATGCTAAGCGGGGATGGCGTACGCCACAGTGGTGGCAATCCTACCTACTGCCAGTGCAGCTTTACAGTCTCGCCTTAGTCGCCATCGGTTTGCTCCCCTCCTTTATGGTAGTGTCCCACCGCTTCGGGAAGATGGGAGCAATCGGATTTCTCAGTGAAAGACTAACCTCGGTTGCAGCTATTTTAGCCTGTTGTCTCTTGGCTCAAATTAAACCCGAAAGATGGCATTTTGCCGGCTTCGTTGCCTTGGCGGCAATCTTCTTCTGGTATTTGTACTGGGACACTTTGACGATCAGCAGCATTGAGGATCAGATGGACCGACTTGTGGCGTCACTGCCCCCGGGACAGCGCGTGATTACGAAAAAGTTTTACCTGCCAGGCTTGCGCGTATCCGTTAACCACACCATCGATCGAGCTTGCATCGGCCGATGCTTCAGTTACGACAACTATGAACCTCCCTCAGGTCAGTTTCACGTTCGAGTCCAAGCCGAGAATCCTTTCGTCCTGCCAAGGATGGAGGACGACCTTGCGGTGCGGAAAGGCAACTATATCGTGCAGCAACGAGATCTTCCCCTTTACGAGATATACGAATGCAATCCGGGCACGACCACATTGTGCATCTCTAAACTCAAAGCTGGACAAGAAAATGGCCACATCGACACATCCCTCGCGTCTCAATAAGAAGCTCGGTCCTTCTCCGTCTTTCCAATCCCGGAGATTTCAACAGGGTTGAGCTCTGCTCTGAACTGTGAACGTTGGACTTGTCCCTAACGTTGCAGGGAAAGAAAAGAGGGCCGCATCTCGAAACTCGCGACCGGGGCCCGATGTTGTGGCTTGTGTGGGTCTGCAGGGGGACTGGGAGGCTAACTGGAGAGTTGCCTTTCCAGCACCGCCAACTCCGGTAACGGTATTAACCAGCAGCGAGGCTTAGCGACCACGGCTCTAGTTGACTCGCAACTGGTTCGCAGTGGTTATTGGCAGTTTGCGGTCACACATGATTTTGCCCTTCGCTTCCAAGAGAGCGCCTGCGAAACACGGTTGGACTCACGTATAAAGATGGGTCATTTCAAAATCTTGTCAACAACCAGAGTGTCATTTGCGAACTTCCCCGCGCACCTCGGAGGCAATGGCCTTGGGGATTTTGATGATCGTCGTGCATTTCCTCAAATCTGATTCCGTGCCGTTCGGCGTCTGCGCTGCAACAGCAACCCTATGCCTTCCAGGGTCATAGAGAAACGGCTCGGTCGTGCGAAGCCAGTATGGAGCCGAAACGCAGTCATTGCGTCCTCACCATTCTGTTCGATGCCACATAGTCGGGACCATTGACCAACGAAGAAAGTAAAACTCGCGACTGCGCTCAAACCGATGAAACAGTCAACTGAATGAACAACGAGTACCTCGCCGGACTGCGTTGGAGAGAATACTCTCAAGGCGAACGCCAGTAGACAAGGAAATAACGGAGATCAGTATGGATGCACCAGTGCGCGGAGATCTCCCTTCAACAGTTGATCAGCCATATGCAGGTAGGAAATGCCATTCGGGTTCATTGAAAATCGGTTTGCCCAAGATAGCAGCGCGATCGCGAGACCACAAAACAGGCACAGCTCGGCGATCCACCATCGCGGTGAGCTGACGATCGGGACGTTGGTGGACTTGCTAGTTTTTGAACTCACTCGGACTTCCCCTTTTCCTCGTGATAGTCCATTTCCGTATTGACCTCCCAGAGGTCGTTCTTGTCTGTCTTGCCAGAGATGATGTCGTCCACCGCCATCATGGCTGTCAGCATAGAGTGGTCTTGGTTGTTGTAGCGATGCATGCCATTGCGGCCGATCAGGAACAGGTTCTCGTATTGGTCTACATGCGCTCGAATCTCGGCGAACCGGTCGTAAGTGCCGAAATACGCCGGGTAGGTCTTTTCCATCCGCAGGACGGTCGAGTCCAGCACGTCGGCGGCTTCGATGATACCGATCTTGGTAAGTTCCTCCGCTGCGAGCGCGACCATGCGCTCGTCGGAGAGTTTCCAGATTTCGTCTGACTCGTTACAGAAATACTCAAGACCCAACCAAACATTCGCTGGATCTGCCACCATGAACGGGCTCCAATTGTTAAAGATCTGGAGCCTCCCGAGCAGCACGTCGGGTTCCTGAATGTAGATCCAGTTGTCACGGATCAACTGTTTCCCCTGCGACGTTTCGTCGTTGATCCTAAGCGAGCGCAGCAGGAGGCCGACAGTGATGAAGTTCCTGTAAACCAGCCCATCCGACACTTCCAAAACGTTTGTCGGGGGAGCAATGTCGAACGACCGCATGATCTCCTGCACCGGGGCTGTGGAGAAGAAATAGTCGCCCTGGAAGGTATGCCGATCCCCAGTAGAGTTGGTGGTCTCCAGCGCCTTGACCTGCCATTCATCCGTGATCAGCCGCTCGGCCCGGCAGTTGGTGTGGATCTCTCCACCCATTTTGACGATGCGGCGAGCGACTTCTTCCCACATTTGCCCAGGACCGAACTTGGGGTACAGAAACTGTTCGATCAGCGAGGTCTCGGTGCCCTTCTGGCCAACGTCGCCGCCGCCACTCTTGAACACCTTCCGCACCGCGTGCATCAGAGTCGACCAGACAGAAAGGCCCTTAATGCGCTGGGCGCCCCACCCGGCGCTGATCTGATTGCATGGCACGCCCCAGACCTTCTCCGTGTAGGACTTGAAAAACGTGCTGTAGAGTTCCCGGCCGAAACGGTTAATAAAGAACTGCTCCAGGGTTTCCTCCGGTTTGAGAGGAAACAAGGCACTCTGAACATAGCTCACCCCGATCTTGAAGGTGCGCCATAGGCCAAGCTTGAACAGGGTGTCCTTGCTGAGTGAGATCGGGTAATCGAAGAAACGGCGCAGATAGTAAATGCGGGACTTGCGGGCCCGCAGTAGCATCACACTGTCCGCGGAGGCCGGGTCAGTACCGGATGCGGAGGGCGTAATCTCCCGCTCCATGCGGTGGTATTTGATGGCGACCAGACCATCTTCTGACGCTTGGAGCGGTAGCATCCGCAACCACCACTCCATGACGCGGTCGGATTTCGAAAAAAAACGATGACCACCGATGTCGATCCGGTTGCCTTTGTAGTTCACCGTGCGGGAAATTCCACCCATGCAGGTGCTCTTTTCAATGACAATCGGCTTGATCCGGGTCCGGGTGAGCAATTCGTAGGCGGCAGTCAATCCGGCCGGGCCTGCGCCAATAATGATAGCCTTTGTTTGATTCATGGCGGTATTTGACTGGAAGCTGTTGCACAACCCGGTACAAGCCACTGAAATCAGCCGAGACCATCGTGCTGCGAGAGTCCGCAAGCCCGGCTGTCGGAACTCGAAAAGGCATATCGCGCGAGCCAAGTCGAACTCGTTCGAGCCGATTTGGAAGTCTCGCGGCGCCGCGCCATCCGCAATCTTAGTGCCCGTGTAGCGCCCGCTTTCGCAGCAGCCTCCAGTGCGGCGACTCGGCTTCCGTGAGATACCGGCTCTCGAGAGCGTCGCGATAGTTCGAAAGCACGAGCAGTGCCATCTCGTCTCGATCGGCGCCCAGAAACTTGGGAATCAGAATCAGGTCCACATCGCCCAAGATAATCTCGAGAGGCGGCATGGACTTCTCGCTGACAGTCCCAGCGTTGATATCGACTGCGCCGCCCGGCGGCGGCGGCCGCAACAGCGTATACGAGAACGGATTCGTGTTCGTCATGCTGCGGACCGACTCGTTTGCCCCGCTGTGAGCCTTTACCAGGTCCATCCCTTCTTCTGTGTAACGAACGAAGAGCTCGCCATTATCGTAGCGACCCCAATAGCCCTCGAGGTACTCGACGAATTCGAGCGCCTGCAGGTGCGGCGCCTGAAAATGATAGCTTGCGTACCTGTGCATCACCTTGTCTGCCAGAGCATATCCGAACCCCGCCGCATTCATAGAGAGCGGAATGCCGGCGGCCAGTAATCCGAAGCTAAGGAAAGTCAGCGACGCGAGCAGAGCTGGTCCGCCCCTATCCGCCTTTGGACGCATCCAGGCATAAGTGACCTCATTGACCAGAAGTAGCGCTACCGCGGCCATCAGCGGCACGTCGCTGTCCTGCGTATTCGTGATGAGCAGCAGCGTGCCGCCTACCGCCGCCATCACACCAGCGGCGGCCAGCGTAATCCGTCGGCCGGCCCCTTGCGCGACGAATAACGCTACCAGAAGCGTCAGAAGCAATACTGGCATGAATTCGAAGCGGTCTCGGAACATGTGGCGTAGGATCGAGTGGATGGTGACGGCGCTTCCGCGGGCCGCCGCGAGGAAGCGGTATTCCCTCACAATGGCGGCAACGTCAAACCGCAGATAGGCGAGCATCGGCAGGACAAAAATCGCGAACCCCGTGACTAGCCCCAGCCACCGGACCCTCTCCCGCGGCCGAAGCACGACCGACGCCCCCGCCAACACCAGTCCCACCATGCCGTAGCTGATCTTCACGAATAGCATGACGGCACAGGCGAGCCCGGAGGAAAAACCGCCACCGAATTGTTTCCGGAAGTCAACCTCTTTGCTCGAGGGGAGAAAACACTCCAATAACACCAGGCTCGTAATTGCAAACCCGTAACGGTTGAACGTCATGGCGAGAGACGTCAAGGTGGGGAAGCAACCCAGCGGAAATGGGGACACGGCGAGCAGCACAAGAGAGATACAGGTCACGAAGCAAGGTGCGGGCTCCATCCGTCGCCGCAGTACAAAAAACGCCCAGGCGCTCGTGAGCACGGCCACAATCGTGCTGCCGTAGCATAAAGCTATGGCGTCATTCCTGGCCAGCGCCAGTGCCGCCGCATAAAGCATGAGCCAGGCCGGACCTTTTGCCGCGTAGAAATCGAGCACCGGGCGTTGCCCGTTGAGAATGCGCCAGGCACCGTCCAGGCAGATGAAGACATCATGGCTATAGTAACGGAGGCGGGGAACCCCGAGCGCGAAGGTCGCGGCACAGATTGCCAGAAGGCTGATGAGCAGTAGACGCTGGCGGCCACTTCGAGAGTGGTCCGGTTCTGCACCAACCCACCACCGAATCAGCCTCTCCATTTTTCCCTCTCTCGAGCAGAGCATTTAAACTCCACAACCGCTAACCCAATACCCATTATTGAACAGCTGCACCACTTTGCGCGTGACCACGATCACCAGATTGAGCGTCGTCATCGCTGGCGCTCTCCGGTGGAGTCACTACCTCGGCTGGTCAGTTGGTTCTCTCCTCGTGACGCCGCATGGGCGAGAGAAGATCCACTGGGAATTGACTACGGACTTGCCGGTGCGCTCTCGCGAAGATGTCGTTAAAAACTTAAATGGTATGGGATGCGATGGAGAATTGAGACCTTTCACAAAATCTTGAAATCTGGGTGCAAAGCGGAGGAATCCAGATTGAGGACAGCACAGCGGCTAACCGATTTGATCGCAGCCTTTTGTATTCTCAGCTGAAGGACTTTCTGGTTGACCATGATGAACCGCGCAGCACCGGATACTTCTCCCGCACTGGCATTCACAACACTGGAAATCCCTCTGCTCGATCGGTTGGCGGAAGACAAAAGGAACGCAGTGTTCGCCAAGGAAATCGATTTCCGCCTACCTGACCATGATCGCCAGACTTGGCGGCTATCTTGCCCGTGCGAGCGATTCTCCTCCTGGCAATATGGTCGTCTGGAGAGGGCTGTCCCGATTCACCAATATTGAGATGGGTCTCCTCATCGGAGCGACACTTGTGGGAAATTGAAAGGTTCACCGGACCCTTACTTCTGGTCCAGGTTATACAAATATATTGATTTTCCGATTCTCTCCAGCGGCGTCTTTCCTCTCAGCCAGGCGAACGAGCCATTTTTCGCGTACTCCAAGGTAAGGTACCGCACGCTGACGGCCGCATAGCCATGAGTGGTGGGGACGTCAGCCGAGAGTATGGAATATGGAGGCAGACCAGCCTTTTCAAGGGGAGCAGTGCCGAAGTATCTTATTGACACATGGTCAACTCCAAGTTCTCTCAGCCGTCGGCTAAGGCGATACAGGTCCTGTCCCCAATCCAGATCTGATTCAGCTAAGATCCTTTCCGGGTGCGTGCCCGCAAACTGATTAAAGTATGCCAAATAGTCCGGACGAGCCATCCACGACTCCGCCACAACCCAGGCGACAAGCATCATCGGCATAACCAGAATCGCACGGGATGTCCGTCTCGCCAAAATGAAGAACTCGGACATCGCATAACCACCCATCACCGCCAGGAGCGGGTAAATTGCCAGAATATGACGCACGCCGAGATCGATTTTAGAACTCATGCACACAGCCATGATGGCGACAGGAAAAATCACGGTGAGGTGCTGTTGCCACGGACTTGACCTGAAGCCTCGCAGGATCGCGAAGATGCCACAACCAGCAAGAATCAGAAAACCAATCGGAGTCTTGACTCCGACAACGACTGGAAAGAAGTACCACCAACCGGTGTGACGATACTCGCCGAACAAGTAAGAGTCGTGGCCAAAGGTATTGTGAGATTCCACTACGCGGATGCCCCCCCTGATCTGAGAGAGCGGAACCGGAGTTTCCAGTGCCTTGTACGCGAGGCTCCGAAGAAATGGTCTTTTCGCAAACACATGGTCCGTTGTCGGGTGGACACCGATTTGGTCCGACATCGGTGCGAGGGAGAAGCGGTACCCCGCCCACAACACCACGAGCGCCACGCCACACACGATCAAAACTCGCACGAACACACGGCGCCATTGGAATGCCCTAAGTGGCACCCCCCGCTTTACCAGAGCAACGTAAACGATGGCACAAGGAATGCACAACCCGAGAAACGGGATACTCGAGAACTTGCACAGGAAAGCGAGTGCCAGCGACGCCCCCAGAAAGAGGAGGTTCCACCACGCAGGATCTTCCAGGCACCGTATGAATGCGTATAGAGCCATTACCACAGTTGCGGCGCATGCCACATCAATCGTTGCGAGGCCCGCATGCCCGAGAATTGGAGGAAGGCTCACGAACAACAGAACGGCCCAAATAGCCGCTGCCCTACTGAACCAGCGACAAGCCCAGAGGAAGACAAAAAGACACGCCAGCACAAGAAATGGCAGGTTGCCGATCCGCGCAGATACGAGATTGCTTCTGTAACTCCCAGCCGAATACAAGATCGCATTCCCCTCGGCGTACGGGCCTGGCCGAGAACATGCGCGTAGCCCCATAAGATAGGGCCCAATTGCGAGAGCTACACGCGCAAGCGGAGGGTGCTGCAACTCGTAGGTGTACGTGCCTTTGTCAAGCCACTCCATGCCGCACGCAATGTGGATAGGCTCGTCGACGGTGGCAGACAGGACGGTCCAAGTGCCTGCAACCTCGACAACAGCCATGCCAATCAGAATGAGCAGTCCTAGCATCCAGACCCAACTAGACTGAGCCCAGCGAAAAATCCTGGAGCTGCCCTGAGCCTCAGGAACAAGCGCTCTATCCGTACCGTTCACCAGGGCTCCTTCGTCTTCCAGAGTCCCCATTAAACCAGAACCACTGTCTTAAGGTCTCAATGCAAACTTGCGAAATGATGGGGTTCGCAGCACGTCTTGGCGCGAGACTCTCGGCACACGCATCCAGAAAGCGTCAACACGTTCTTATTCGTGATGGTGACTGGCTGCTTTTCGGTACATTCGGTTACCTGGGCCCTACTCCTGGCCAGGCGATTCAAAATGACTCGCCGCATAGCAACTGATTAGGTGCGCAAGCAGTTCGTCTCACGGCCCGTGCACGGCTTTGGATGGTCTTCACGAGCCATTCCAGCAGGCCAAATCGGACCCTTATTCCTGGTCCAGGTTATACAAATATATTGATTTTCCGATTCTCTCCAGCGGCGTCTTTCCTCTCAGCCAGGCGAACGAGCCATTTTTCGCGTACTCCAAGGTAAGGTACCGCACGCTG
>Ga0187784_10000823_pt1 | contig 23765 bp, 21 predicted proteins | sample 1015_SJ02_MP15_2_FD_132964 | JGI IMG/M metagenome (GOLD analysis project Ga0187784, IMG submission 132964) | Tropical peat soil microbial communities from peatlands in Department of Meta, Colombia - 1015_SJ02_MP15_20_MG | ecosystem: Environmental > Terrestrial > Soil > Wetlands > Peat | place... | reverse complement strand
TTGCGCAAGTTTCCCGTGTAGAGCCCATAACTTCTCGCTATGTCGAAGTCCTGCTCGCCCCGCCGGCAAGGCGCGCAGAGCGTATCGCGAAACTCAGCCGCCTGCTCGGAGGCAAGGGGAAGACCACACCGATCACAGTGAGGGCCGAGCCACGGTTGAAGGCTTTCCCAGCAGTGCGGGCAAACGGAAGCGCCGCCGGGTTGCTGAAGTTCCTGACCGCACAGCAGGCAATCGGTGGGAAACACTACAGCAAACACAGTGCCGAACAGTTCCGATAGGAGGGAAGCGCTTGGCGCTTTGTAATGGCCGGCGAGAGAGAAGGCTAACCTCGCTTTCGATCACCTGTCCTGAACCCCTCCCCACTGAGAAGGGGGCCAGGGGTGGTGCGTCACAGCAAACCCTGGTCCTGCTTTTCCTGGCATTCGATACAATGCCGCGCCCAGGGAACCGCTTCCAGGCGTTTTACCTGAACCTCTCCTTGACAGGACACGCACAAGCCGTAAGTGCCGTTCTTGAGGCGTTCTAAGGCCTCCTCGACTAATTGCAGGACGCGCCGGTTCTCGTCGCTCTGGTGGAAGAGGAACTCCTTCGTGTAGGAGTTAGCGGCTTTGTCGGCGACATCTTGAGTCGCTTCTTCGTCCGCTTCACGACCGTCGCGCTCAGATTTCGTCACCAACCGCAATAACTCCTCTTGCGTGGCGACCAGGCACTTCCTGTAATATTCGGCTTTCTTCTTGTCCATGTGTAACCTTGTCGGGCTCGCACGGCTTCAAATAGAAAATTCTATGAGGGGTCGGGAAAACTGTCAAGCTGCTGCGATCAGCAGGGTCCTGAAAGCAGCGCCGACCTTCAGGTCGGCTGGTGCCCAGACAGACCGGGGCGCTACGAATCGAACCAGGACGGTAGAGTCTGCGTGAAAACGTCATTCAGGCTGTCATTCCGAGCGAAGCGCGGTCCGATTTCAGATCCGATTGGGCTCGGACCATAGGACCTCGCTTCGCTCGGAATGACAGACTAATCGAGTTTTCACACAGACTCGGTAGGCGGCAAGCTGCGCCTCGAAACGCAATCGCGCCACAATTCCGCTCTGCCTTGGACGCGATTTGAGGTTAGAATTATTGGCATCGCAGGCAAATTCACATTGGAGGAAAATAATGCCGGGCATTTACAAGATCACCGAACTGGTTGGAACCTCACCGCACAGTTTTGCCGAAGCTACCAAGGTCGCCGTCGCGGAAGCAGCCAAAACCGTGCGGAATATGGTTTGGTTCGAGGTTGTGGAGGAGCGGGGACAGATCGTGGATGGATCGGTGGTGGAATTTCAAGTCAAGCTGAAAATCGGATTCAAACTCGAAAGATGACAGAGCCCGCAAGCCCTTCGAGCGATGGCCGCCTCGCGAAGAAGAAAAGGTGAGTTGCGCACCGGCAGTCCGACGAGCCGAATCCAGGCAGGGGAATGGAAGCTCCGCTGAGAGCGCGAATGATGCGGGCCCACTGATGCTCACGGCGGACGCGGCAGATGGAATACCAGATGTGATCGAGGCGTGTGTGGGGCCGCAGATAATCAATATGCCAATGCGGCCGCTGCGACACCTTCTGGTGGCGCGCGGTGCGAGCCCGCACGCCTCCCGGTCCCAGGGCGCTGCCGACATAAACGTAGAAGCCTCGGCGCAGTCGGAATGCACCGAGTTTCCCGATCCGGACGCGCATGGGCCTGGAACAATAAAGCACTAGAGCGTAAGTGCCGCCTCCTGGTTTCATGAGCCTTACTCTCGTCGGGGCCGCCCCGACATCGGCGCGCCTCGGACTCAGAACCGGGGGCTGCGCTACCGAAGAGGAACATGAAAGCTGCATTCTACGTCGGAAATGCGCACATGAGAACCGGCCCGCAGCCGGCCATGGAGCCTGGCACCGGACAAGCGCAAATCAAGGTGGCCTATTGCGGAATCTGCGGCACTGATTTGCATATCTTCCACGGGAAGATGGACCACCGCGTTCACCTCCCCCAGGTTATCGGGCATGAGATGTGCGGTACGATCTCCGCCTTGGGTCCAGGCGTAAAGGGCTTTGGGGTGGGCGATGCGGTGACCGTGATGCCTCTCGACCCCTGCAACCATTGCCCGGCCTGCCGCGCGGGACACAATCACATCTGCCAAAACCTGAAATTCATGGGTATCGACACTCCTGGGGCGATGCAAACTTATTGGACAGTCCCCGCCCACACCTTGCATCATCTTCCCGCAAGCTTGCCATTCCCTCTCGCCGCACTGGTCGAGCCAGTGTCCGTGGCCTGCCATGCGACGCGCCTGGGCGCGGTTCGGGAAGGCGAATATATTGTGGTGCTTGGGGGTGGACCCATCGGCACGCTGGTCGCATTGGTGGCGAAGAGCAAAGGCGCCCGAGTCCTGGTTTCGGAGATCAACTCTTACCGGTTGCAGCTTCTGAGGCAGTTGGGGCTCGTGGCCTTGGATCCCCGGCAGGAAGACTTTCCAAAATATGTAACAAACCAAACCGAGGGAGCCGGTGCGGACGTGGTTTTTGAAGTGACAGGCTCGGCGGCGAGCGCGGAGTTGATGACCAAACTCCCGCGCACGCGGGGACGAATCGTGGTCGTGGCCATCTTCGCCGAACCTCCCAAGGTCGACTTGTTTCGCTTTTTCTGGCGAGAATTGCGGTTGTGCGGCACGCGCGTCTACGAGTATCAGGACTTCGAGGCGGGGATTCAATTGGCTGCGTCAGGAGCGCTTCCGCTGCGTCAACTCATCACCCAGACTTATCCTTTGGAGCACGTGCAAGCGGGCCTCGAGCAAATGGAACGAGGCGGCGCGGTCATGAAAGTTTTGGTCGAAGTACAGTGACAAGTGACGAGCAAAGACTTACCACAGAGGGTATAGAGTTCTCGGAGAAAAGCCAAACGGTGTTCTCTGTGATCTCAGCTCTGAGGTTGCACGAGCCGCCCTGGAGTGCGGTAGCGCCGGCTACCGCTGTTTTGCCGGGATTCCACGGCGGCAGCTTCGCTGCCGCACTCCATAGCGCTGCGCGTGTTTTCACGGTTTCTGGGCGCCCGCCAGCGGACGGGCATGAGCGACGGTGGTGAATAAGGGAGCAATGCGATATGCAGGTTCTCGATCGATTCAAAGTCGAAGGCAATATCGCGCTGGTGACGGGTTGCCGGCGCGGAATCGGAAAGGCCATGGCATTGGCGCTGGCGGAGGCCGGAGCGGACATCATCGGAGTCAGCGCCTCACTGGAGAAAATGGGCAGCCAAGTGGCACGGGATGTCCAGGCGCTAGGCCGCAGCTTCCGAGGTTATGCCTGCGATTTCAGCAATCGTAAGGCGCTCTATGCTTTCCTCGAACAGGTGCTCAGCGATTTTCCGACTATTGATATTCTGGTGAACAATGCCGGGATCATTCTTCGCAAGCCTGCCCTCGAGCACCCGGACGAGTATTGGGACAAGGTCCTTGAGGTCAACCTCAACGCGCAGTTCATTCTGAGCCGGGAAATTGGGAAACGAATGGTGGAGCGAGGCCGCGGTAAAATCATCTTCACTGCGTCCCTGCTGGCGTTCCAGGGCGGAATTCTCGTGCCAAGCTATGCGGCCAGCAAGGGCGGAGTGGCTCAACTGACCAAGGCCCTGGCCAACGAGTGGGCGGGGCAAGGCGTCAACGTCAACGCCATCGCCCCCGGCTATATCAGCACCGACAATACCCAGGCACTGCGCAACGATCCGCAGCGCGCCTCGGCCATCCTGGCTCGAATTCCCGCCGGACGCTGGGGTGAACCGGCGGACCTCAAGGGCGCCGTGGTGTTTCTCGCTTCCGCTGCTTCGGATTATGTGCACGGCTCCATACTCACAGTCGACGGCGGATGGATGGCGCGATAAGCGGGCAAGCCTGTCATTGCGAGCGGTCACGGGCCTGCGGCCCACCCAAAGGAATGAAAGTCACCTGCGTCGTCGTCCCCGCGAAAGCGGGGACCCAGTTCCAGTGGATTCCCGCTTACGCGGGAATGACGTGATTTTCGAGAGGGCGCAGCAAGGAATCGCGCTCTGCCCTAAAGCGCGGAGGAAGAAGCCGAGCGAGATTCCTCGCGGTGCTCGGAATGACATCGCGAGGTCAGCTTGGCGTGGCAACCCACGTCACGCGCGGGCGGCCGCTCCAGGGGTTACTGTCAAAAGAGCCGTTAGCGAGGTCCGGTCGGTCATCGCGGCTGCACCCCGCACTCCACTCTAGGCTATCGTATTAAGCTTAGTTTGTCGAGCTCTTTTTTCGAAGCGCGCCGGGAGAGGCTCGAACGGCGCGATTTTGTTTGTCAAATGCCCGCCCGGTGTGAACAATAAGGGACAACATGCGTTCTCTAGCTGCGGCTCTTGGCATCCTGGTCGTCACCCTCACCGGCGCGCTTCGCTCACCGCCCGCCAGGGAGAACGGGCCTCGCCGGCCTGTTGGCTGGTGCTACGTCCAAAAAGGGCCGCTGGTGGCGGTGCGAAGAGTGGCAGGTCGGAAAACAATTTCGCTGAGTTTAGGCGCGGGAGCGCTGGTCCCGGTGCTGAGGACCGAATCGAGGAATGGCAGAGTGCGGGTATTGCTTCGCATCACCGAGCTTGCGACCTTGGCTTCGGTGGAGGGGTGGGCAGATTCCAGCCAGGCGGAAGTACTTCCCATCAGTCGCTTCCCCAGTGACGAAGAGATCTTGCGCCAACTCAACCTCGAACCTCCCAGCGGTTTCGCAGCCCCGAGCGCCGCCGTGGTGCGCTGGCTGGTCAAGCAAGGGGATTCGGGGGCGGCGCTGGTGTGCTTCTTGGCGTCTTCCGGCTGGCCGGAGTCGCGGCTGGTGGCCTTCCTGCCCTCGGGCGGAAAGTACGTGCGCGGCCCGGAGCGGGAATTCACCTTTTCGGATATGAGTCCCGGTATCCTGTCCGGAGAGGTGCGCGACCTGCTGGGTGACGGAGTTGAGTGCCTGATCACGCGCGAGCCGTTCCGCAAGGGGCCCGAGATTCTGGGAGTGAACATGGTGATCTGGCGGCTCGAGCACGGGGAATACTCGACGCTCTGGACGGCACCGCTCGAGTCGCGCAACCTCGGTTCTTTCCCCCGGGAGATTCAAAGGCTCCAGCCGCTGGAGAAGAACGCCGGCGCGCCTGGCACGGTGACCCATGCCGAAGTGGAGTTCCGAGCGAGCGGGAAGATCAGCATTCCAGTTTGGAAAGCGACGGTGGACTTCTTTGCGGTGGGAGAAGACAAACCCAGGGACTCCGTAACCGTCAGCAAAGCCTGTGCCTGGAATGGCTCGAAATTCGAGCCGGTCCGATAGGGGAGACGGAGTGACGCATGCGAATTCCTTCTCTGATCTCCCCCCGGAAGCCTGTCTGAGAAGGCCTCAACGGTGTCATTCCGAGCGAAGCGAGGAATCTCGCTCTGAATGTTCTCAAACCGGCCGCGCATGCCCGTTGGCTGGAGGGCACCTGAGAACCTTGGAAATGCGCGATTCCTCGTCGCCTGCGCCTCTCCCGAAAATCACGTCATTCCCCCGAAAGCGGGAATCCATTGTGTTTGACACTAACGATGGAGCCCCGCTCCCGCCTCCGCGGAGGATAAGTTTCGCGGGGATGACGAGGCGCGTGATCTTCATACCTTTGAGTGGGTCGCAGATTGAGTTCTTGCACAGACTCCTGGGGACCGGGTTACTTAATCGCTTGCGCTATCGAGTCAGGGCAGGTACTTGGCCACGGTCACCTTCGCCGGCGCAGCGAGCACTTCCAGGCTGTCGATATCAAAGTCCTTATAAAGGTCGAGGCAGAAGAGTTCCGGAGCCTGCTCGAAGGGAACGGGCAGATCGAGCGCATAGCTCAGACTGCGCATTCCGTCGCGGACCTTTAGGGAGGAAAAGAGTGCCGGATCGAGCGCCGCGGCCACCAGACTTATGACTTGAGTCCGACTGCCGCCCGCCTCGAGTCGCACGCTTGACGCTCCCGCGCGCTCCTTGGCCCAGCGGGCCACCGTCAGGAGTTGCGAAGCTTCCATGCCCAGCGGGCGATCGCCGAGTCCATCGAGAAGTTGGGCAAATTCGTAGGGCTCGGTTTCTTTCCAGGAACTACCCGTAAACATCAGGTCCAAGGCGAGGACCTGCTCACCGCGATTCACAGCGCTGGAGACCGCCTCGGCGGCGGCTTCCCTGCCCCGATCATCGAGCACGATAGTGACAGGCGCCATATCGGAACTCTGGAGAATCGATCTTAACCACACGCCGCTGGCGCTCAAGCCGTTAGTCATCTGGAACGAGTAGGAGGTGGTTTGCACGTCTTTGCTCTTGGTGGTAGCCACAGACCAGAGGTGTGCCAGTTGGACCGGCTTGAAGCGAACCACATCCTTCAGCGTTGCCCGCTCAGAGTCGCTCCAAGTTGCCTTGGCGGAAGGTTCGGAGGGGATCGGCGCCCGGGCGATCTGGCGGCCGAGCTTTTGAGCGAGCCCCAGGATGGTTAGATTGTCTTCCGGCAAACCGACCCGCAATTCCTCGTAAGTCCTGATTTCGGAAGCGACGTGCTCCTCGTTGTCCATCGGGGGAAGACCGAATTGCCGGCTAAAGAAGCGATAATCCGCCAGACGGTTATCAAGCTGGTAGTTGTGGCTGGCGGGATCGCGGTTTTCATGCCACTCGAGAGCCCCTTCTTTTCCATAGAGTCGGAAGAAAGGCTGAATGGCATCGTAGACCAACGGTTTCACGAGGCCGGCCCGGAAGCATCAGTCGTCCTCGGCGTTGTAGGTGAGGAGAATTGGACGCGGGGCCATCAACGCCACCAAATGCGAGAAGTCCGAACCCTCCAGAAAATCAGTCGCCGCCTGCTCGACGTCGCCTAAATCTCCGTAGCGTTTGGCCTCGACGCGTGCGCGAAGCGAGGAGAAGCCCGCCACAGGATTGCTCGCCTTCACCCGCTCATCCAGCGCGCTCAAGGTTATGGTCTGCCATCCACCACCGGACAAGCCGGTCATGCCGATGCGCTCATGGTCGACATTGGGATGGTTGTAGAGGTAATCGAGCCCTTTGCGCATTTCGAGAATGAAGAGTCCCAGCTCATTGGCGCCTACCATGTCCAAGTGCGCGCCAAACCAATGCTCGTTGCCCTTCTTTTCCAGTTCTCCAAAGAAGAACCACTCCAGGTTCAAAGCCAGGATGCCGTGCCGGGCATAGTTAATGCACCGCTTCTGCTTGTATTCGACGGTCTTTCCCGGCGGACCGACGTGCCCATTCACGTTCAAGATCGCCGGAATCTTGCCGGTCAGGTGCTCAGGCTCGTAGAGCAGTGCGACGGAGTCGAAACCCGGGACAACCTCGTAGCGCAGTTTGCGAATGCGGTAGCCCGCCCCGGTTTCAATAACACCCACTTCGTCGAACTTCGGCCCTGCCTCCACCCATGCTTTCGGCCAGCCGTGAAAGGCCACGTCGTCAAGCAAGTGCTGCCGGAGGCGTGCGGCCTCCGCAGTCCAGTCCTGCCCGCGTGAAGGTACGTGAGGGGGCAGTGCGATTCGGTCGACTATATATTGTCGGACCTGGAATTCGGCCACCGTCTGGGGAACAATTTCATCCTTCAGAATCGGGGTCAGCTCTTCCGGTTCGCTCTGGCCATGCGCCAGGGATGCTGCCAATGGGATGAGAAGAAGCGCGAGAGGAACCACCTTGTGGCTGGAAGCATTGCAAGCCTGCACGTCGGAACTCCTTTCCATGGTTCGATGTGGAACAACTAGGCGAGCGATTATATAACAGTCTCAGCTTCACCGTTGAGTTGGCATTGGCATAGGCATATAATGGTTTTGGGGCTAAGGGGAAAATGCAAAAACCAAAAACACTAGGCGAACTGAAGAGTTCTCTCTATAAGACTGTCAGCGTCAGGGACGAGATGCGGGCCAACCTGCTGTGCAAGCTCTCGGCAGGCCAGCCGCTCTTCCCGGGCATTATCGGCTTCGACGATTCGGTGATCCCCCAGATTGCCAATGCTATTCTTTCCCGGCACAACTTCATTCTGCTGGGTCTGCGCGGTCAAGCCAAAAGCCGTATTCTGCGCTCCCTTGTCACTCTTCTCGATGATTTCATCCCTTATATCGCCGGCTGTGAGATCAACGACGACCCTCTAAACCCCCTTTGCCGGGCCTGCCACGAGCGCCTGGCGGAAATGGGAGATGACACGCCGATCGATTACCTGATTGCTGAGGATCGATACGTTGAGAAGTTGGCCACCCCGGACGTGACGATGGCCGACATCATTGGAGATCTTGATCCCATCAAGGCCGCCCGGGGCGGGCACGCCTTGTCCAGCGAACTGACCATCCATTACGGCCTGCTGCCGCGCGCCAACCGCGGCATCTTTGCCATCAATGAACTGCCCGACCTGGCCGGCAAGATTCAAGTCGGGCTGTTCAACATCATGCAAGAGGGCGACGTGCAGATTAAGGGCTACCCGGTTCGCCTTCCGCTCGACGTGGCGATGGTTTTCACCGCCAATCCGGAAGACTACACCGCGCGCGGCAAAATTATTACTCCCTTGAAGGATCGCATCGGTTCCGAAATCCGCACCCATTATCCTGATTCTCTCGAGCATGCCATGGCCATCACCGCCCAGGAGGCCTGGACGGATCGAGATGGCCGCACCAAGCTGGTGATCCCCGAGTTCTTAAGGGAGGTGGTGGAAAGCGTCGCCTTCGTGGCGCGGCAGGAGAAGAGAGTTGACAAACGGAGCGGCGTGAGCCAGCGCGTGCCCATCACCTGCCTGGAAAACGTAATCAGCAGTGCCGAGTATCGCGCTGTGAAGAACCACGAAGACAAAACGGTCCCGCGCCCCTCGGATGTCTACGCGGCCATGCCCTCGCTGACCGGCAAGGTGGAACTGGAATATGAAGGAGAAATGCGGGGCGCGGACAGCGTGGTGCGCGACATTATCCGGCAGGCTACGGCTCGAGTCTTCAAGAAGTACTACGATGGAGTTCCGCTTCATTCCATCGTTCAATGGTTCGAATTGGGCGGAACATTGAAGTATTCCCCGAATGCCTCCGCTGAAGAACTCTACGGCCAATTCAAGAAGATCCAGGGTTTGCTCGAACAGACCCAGCGTCTGGGAATTAAAACAAAAGACGACGCTGCTCTCCTGGCTTCAGGCGCGGAGTTCATCCTCGAGGGGCTCGCGGCCCTCAAGCGAATCAGTCGAAACGAGGAACTGGGCTTCTTCGCAGAAAAACAACATGTCGAGACACCAGGCGAGGAGCCTACTCCCACCGGACATCGGCGGCGGTCGCTCAACTGAAGTGCCGTCCGTTGTCCGTGGTTCGTGGCCCGTCCGCCTTTGACAGAACACGCGATGCCTGATGCAGGAGAGTAAGAAATCAGAGAAGAGTAAGTCGAAAAACTCGTTTGCGTCCGATGATCCTGCGACGGACGACGGACCACGGACTACCGACAACGGACCAGAGGTACGGAACTGGACAATTGCAATGAGATTCGTCAAGTACGGCAAATACGTTCCCAATCCCTTCGACGATCTGAGCGCCGAAGACCTGCTGCAACTGCTTCAGGACTTCCTCCTCGACAGCGGCTTCTACAGTCAATATTCCAACTTCTATGAAATGGACCCCGAGCGCACCATGGAACAATTGCACCAGGCGCTGCTCGAAGCTCTTCAGCAGCAGGGAAAGATCTCCGATGAGCTGCTGAAGCAGATGTTCGAGAATTGGGAGAACTATCAAAAATCCGAATTGGCCGAGCGCATCAACCAACTCCTGCAGCAACTCGCGGACGAAGGATATATCAGAATCCAGCAGCCCAATGCCGAAAAAAGCGAGTCAAAGGAGACCCGGCAGGGCCAAATCATGGAAGGCGAGGGGAAGGCCAAGTTCGAAGTCACGGACAAAGCCCTGGATTTTCTCGGCTTCAAAACCCTGAAAGACCTGTTGGGCTCGCTGGGCAAGTCGAGCTTTGGACGGCACGACACCCGCGAACTCGCCACGGGGGTGGAAACAGATGGTTCCAGCCGACCCTACGAGTTCGGGGACTCGTTAAATCTGGATGTCAATGCCACGCTTCTTTCCGCGATTCAGCGCAATGGCCTCAAGATTCCCCTCGAGCTCAGTTATCAGGATCTTCAGGTCAGGCAATGCGAGTACCAGAGTTCCTGCGCCACCGTTCTGATGCTGGATTGCAGCCACAGCATGATCCTCTACGGCGAAGACCGCTTCACGCCGGCTAAGAAAGTTGCGCTTGCGCTTACCCACTTGATTCGAACCCAGTACCCGGGTGATACCTTGCACCTGGTGTTATTTCACGACTCGGCAGAAGAAGTACCGCTCAATGACTTGGCCCGCATCCGCGTAGGCCCTTATTACACAAATACCCGCGAAGGCTTGCGGATGGCGCAGAAGATCCTCTCGCGCCAGAGGAAAGACATGCGCCAGATCGTCATGATCACGGACGGCAAGCCATCGGCGCTGACCCTGGAAGATGGGCGGATTTATAAGAATTCCATGGGCCTGGATCCATTGGTGGTTTCGGAAACTTTGCTCGAGGTCGCCCGCTGCCGCCGCAATGGGATTCTGATCAATACTTTCATGCTGGCTTCCGACTATAGCCTGATCAACTTCGTCCAGAAAGTCACGGAAATCTGCCGTGGCAAAGCTTACTTCACCACCCCCTATACCCTCGGCCAATACCTTTTGATGGATTACCTGCAAAAGAAGGTCAAGCACATTCATTGAAAGGTAGTGGGGCAGTTTGAAGTAGAGGCGGCTTTACGCCGTTATTTGGCGGCGTAAACTCGCCGCTACAACTTCAAACAGACCCACTGCACGTTGAAAGGCGCGGCAAGTGATGAGTGAAAAACCGGCCTGGATTGGTATGCGCGGCGAGGCACACCGCCGCCTTTGCCTGCCAACTGAGGTCTATTGGTTGCTGATGCCCGAACTCGCCCCGAACTAATGCTTGCTGAGCTTAGCGGCCATGCTCAGGAGTAGCTTACGATTGGCGCTGGACATAGCTTCGAACATCTTCACCAACCGCTTCACGGGTTTTCCCGAGCCAACTTGCTCAGGAACCTTGGGTGCACTGGGTTTGCCTTCATCATGGAACAAAAGCTGATACGGCTCGATCTCCAGTGCTTTCGCAAACTTCTCCAGAGTTGAAAGGGAAGGGGCGGTATATCCCCCTTCTACACGTGATATGTAGGAACGCAAGAGACCGGACCGCCGTTCTATGTCACCTTGCGATAAGCCCTTTGCCTCGCGCAGCGCTCTTAGTCTTTTTCCAAGTTCCATACCGTAATTAAATCAGAATTGAGCACAAGAGTCAATCACATCCAGTTAATATTCCCGAGCCGTCACCGGAACTCTCACGCCGCCGGTTGGAGGTGCTTCGTGCTGGATGCGGCCATCAACTCCAGGAGTGCTAACGCCAGCAACGAGCCTCCCACCTCGCTCAGGGAGTGGAGTAAGACCGCCATTTCGGAACGATTCACCAGCTCGCGGTCGTTTGCGTCGGTAATCGAAAACAGCTTTCCGCCTTTGACTTTGATCTGGGCGGCAGCCTCATGGACCAGCCTCTTGGTTCTAAGGTGCGACCCGGAGACGAAAAGGGCAACCTCGCCGCGGCGGAGATGGGGCAGCGGGCCCGAAAGGAAGTCGGACGCCTCAATTCCCTCCCCGAGAATCTCTCCCGACGCGCCAAAACGCCACCCCATCCGCACCACCACGGGATGATATAGACCGCCACCCACCAGCCAGAATCGTCCCAGCGCGCGGAGTTCGCCCGCCAACGAACGAAGCGCATCCCATAGCTGAGTGAAAGACCACTCCATTTGTTCCGGCGATCGCTTCAGTTCGTCTTCCATCGAGTCGAGGCTGGCGCTGGAACGTTTGAGCAGGCGCGCCGCAGTCAGGGCGATGCTGCAAAGCGCGGCCAGTTGGCAAACCGCAGCCGCCGCAGAATCTTCCGCGCCTTCCTCCCGCGTGAGGAAAACGCCCTCACAGGCCTTGGCCAGGGGGCTCTCCGCTCGGCGTGTCAACGCCAGGGGCACAGCGCCCCGCGAGCGAGCCATGCGGATGGCTTCCAGCGACTCAGGGTCTTCGCCGGATGCTGAAACCACCAGCAAGACCGATCGGGCGCGCAGTGCCAAAACCGAATAGGCTTCGAAGACTTGCGGGGAGCGCGCCAGCGCCGGGCAGCCCGCCAACCATTCAAACAAATAAGCCCCGGCCGAGCTCAACGGCCATGACGCGCCGCAGCCGCAGATGTAGATAGGAGATTCTCCCCATCGCACGCGGCGAATGAGCGTTTCGTATTCGTGACCGCCTTTTTCCAATGTGTCCCGAAGCAGCCGCGGGATTTCCAGGATCTTCGCTCGAGTTTCCATGTTTGGCCGCCTTGGCGGGGAAAGGGTCATTCCCGCGTAAGCGGGAATTCATGTTCCACTCTCCCATGATGCGCCATCGACGGGCTGGATTCCCGCTTTCGCGGGAATGACCCCTGTGGCGACGGTGATGTAGTAGTGATTTTACGTCTCCATATCCTCGATTATTCCGATAGCCGATTGCGACGCACGCTCGCCCTTGAAGGGAACGACAAAACAGTGCGCAGAAAGATGGGCGCCGAAGAGCAGCATCATTGCCGCCCCATAAGACCAGAACAATAGAGTGGCGGACGTCTCATAGGGCCCGTAGACCTCCCGGAAGCGAAAGAGCGGCAGCGTCAGCATGTAAGTGAGCTTCCCTACCTCCGTCAAAACACCACCGATCATGGCCGCCGGAAGAACCTGGGTGACCGGAACCTGGGTGTTGGGTAAGAAGTAGTAAATTACAAAGCAGGTGGCGACGGCGAGCGGCACGGAGAGCGTCTCCATGAGGACGCGCGATATTGCCCCCACCAGCCCAGGGGCCAGAACCCATCCGAGCGTGTGGGTGAGCACCCATTGCGCCGCCGTGGAGAGAAGAACCGAAAGTAAGGCCACGAGACCGGTCGTCACCGCCAGGAAAAACGATATTACCTGATTCTTCAGGAAACTGCGGTTCTTCGGCACACTCCAAACTTTATTCAAAGCCACTTCGAGCGGCAAGAAAACGCCTGAGCTGGTAAAGAAGAGCACGAACACCGAAATGAGTTGCAGCCTGGGGCGTCCCGCGGCGAGTTGGGAAAGATTCCGAATGATGGAATCCGCCCCTTTCGGCAAGTGAATCTGCAAAAGCTCCAGGATCACCCGGGAAGCCTTCTCCCAGCCCAGCCAGCGGCGGCAAGCGGTAAGCAGAAGGAGTGTAAACGGAAAGAAGGAGAGGTAGGCATTGGCGGCAATCGAGAAGGCGTAAGCGTGTACCTCCGTCGAAGAAATGTAGCGCAAACTCGGGAGCACCCGCTTGCCGATTCCCCTCCACAGCCCCTTTCGGCTTGGAGCCAATTCAGACGAGCCAGTCACTCTATCCCCCTTCGGCGGAAGCGGAAACATCATAACAGGTTGCCGGACGATTCTTGCTGGCATTTCGCAGCGTCATGGAGTGCGGCAGCAAAGCTGCCGCCCTGGAATTCGAGCGAACGGCGGTAGCTGGCGCTATCGCACTCCTAGGTGCCTTCGGCACTGGCATTTTCAGAGCCGTCATGCTGTGCGCAGCGAAGCATCTCTGCAGTTCGTGGACATACCGTTTCGCCAAAGGAACTGCGGAGATCCTTCGCTGCGCTCAGGGTGAGATGAGGTTGACTTCGGTGTTAGGGCACTACCCAACCAGCAGAAGTGACATTCCGCGCCTACGAAAAAGTGCTATAATGCGAATTTGTTCATTAGTTGAGACGGTCGGGCTTCGTCAAAACTCTATCTTGCAAGCGGGACGATTCATTCCTACCTATATGGTTGAGTTCAGGAATCGAAGGAGCAAACCATGAGACGGAAAAAGCAGAAGCCGGAAGAAGTCGCGGCGCGGAAAGACAACTTCAGCCGGCGCGACTTTCTGAAGGGGGCCAGCGTTGCCGTATCGGGCGGGTTACTGGTTACAGAAGCACAAGCGGTGCCCAAGGCGCCGGGGGCGGAGGCGGTCGCAGGGCCGGGGCGCGTGGCTATTACCTTGAAGATCAACGGCAAGCCTCACAAGGTTAATCTGGAGCCCCGTGTCACGCTGCTCGATGCTCTACGGGATTACTTGGACATCACCGGGGCCAAGAAGGTGTGCGATCGCGGGGTCTGCGGCGCCTGCACGGTGATTATGGATGGCAAACCGGTCTATGCCTGTAACCTGCTGGCCATTCAGGCGGAGGGACACGACATCGTGACCGTCGAAGGCCTCTCGCACGACGGCCAACTGCATCCTGTGATGGCGGCCTTTATCGAGCACGACGCGCAGCAATGCGGCTTTTGCACACCCGGCTTTGTGGTGGCGTGTAAAGCCTTCCTGGACAAGCATCCGAATCCCACCTTGGACGAGATCGAAGAGGGTCTGGGGGGCAACCTCTGCCGCTGTGGAACCTACGCGGGAATTCGGCCGGCAGTGCTGGAAGCCGCCAAAGCGATGAAGGGAGGAAAAGCCAATGCCTAAGTGCAAATACGATTGGCCGGAGGCCGGGGAGAGGAAACTGATCGGCCAACGGATCAGCCGTGTGGACGGCCCTGCCAAAACGAGCGGCAAGGCGAAGTATACCTACGATATGAACCTGCCGGGTATGCTTTACGCCAAGGTTCTCGGCTCTCCATACGCTCATGCCAAGATCACCGCCTTGGACACCTCCGCCGCCGAGAGCCTGCCGGGCGTGAAGGCGGTCCGCAAGATTCAGGACGTGGGTGCGGAGATTCAATGGGCCGGCGATGAAATTGTGGCAGTGGCGGCGGAAAGCGAGGACATTGCCCGCGACGCCCTGGACAAAATCAAAATCGAATTCGAACCGCTCCCCTTCCTGGTCAACGAAGAGGACTTGAGCCGGGCTGGCGACCGCGCCAAAGCGGCCGGGACTGAGAAGAGCGGCGACCCCGACAAAGCGTTCAGCGACTCCGACGTGGTCATTTCCGAGGGTTACTACGGCATTCAAACCATCACGCACTGCTGCCTGGAAGCGCATGGGAGCGTGGCGGAGTGGACCGCCCCGGACACTTTGAAAACCTATTTCTCCACTCAAAACGTATCTGGAATACCGGGCGAACTCGGCGAAGCTTTACGGCAGGCGAACATCGACGTAAAAAACAACAACGTTGAAACCATCTGCCAGTACATCGGCGGAGGATTCGGCAGCAAGTTCGGCGCCGACCGATGGGGAGTTGAGAACGCCCGCTTGGCGAAATTGGCCAACAAACCCGTCAAGCTGCTGCTCGAGCGTGACACCGATCTGATCGTAGCGGGGGCACGACCTTCCAGCTTCGCTAAAGTCAAGGTGGCGGCGAACAAAGACGGGAGCATCGTGGCGTGGCAATCGGACTCCTGGGGAACCGGAGGGCCGGCGGGCACCACCATGCCTCCACTTCCTTACGTCCTCACCGGTATTCCGAACAAGGTTACTCGCCACACCTCGGTGGGAACGAATACGGGTCCTGCGCGCGCCTGGCGCGCTCCCAATCATCCCCAGGCGGCGGTGCTCACCATGTGCGCTCTCGAGGACCTTGCGGCCAAGCTGAACATGGATCCGCTGGAATTCTTCATGAAGAACGCCGACCTGGCGGGCGATCGTGGAAAAGTGTATCGGGAAGAGCTTCAGAAGGCGGCGGAGTTGATTGATTGGCAAAAGAACTGGCACCCGCGCGGCCACCAGACTCCCGGCACCATTAAGCGCGGCCTGGGAATCAGCATGCACACCTGGGGCGGCCGGGGGCACAACAGTAACTGTAATGTGAATATTCATCCCGACGGCTCCGTTGAGATCGACTTGGCGAGCCAGGATCTGGGCACCGGGACCCGCACGGTGATCAAAATCGTGGCGGCTGAAACTTTGGGTCTTCCCCTCGAGGCCATCGAGCTCAACATCGGAGATACCAAGTACCCGGCCAGCGGCGCCTCCGGCGGCAGCACCACCGTCGGGGGCGTGAGCGCTTCCACCCGCCGAGGATGCGTGGACGCCCGCGATCAACTTTTCGCGGCCGTGGCTCCCAGTTTAGGCGTTCCTGCTGATCAACTCATCGCCACGGACGGGAAAATCCAGGTGCAGGGCGATTCTTCCAAGAGCCTCACTTGGAAACAAGCCTGCGCCAAGCTGGGCGTAAAGACGATTCAGGTGACGGGAAAGAATCCCGGCCCCTGCTCGCTCGGCTCGAGCGGCGTGGGCGGCGTGGAAATCGCGGATGTTAACGTCGATACCGAGACGGGAATCGTGAAGATCAACAAGATGGTGTGCGCGCAGGACTGCGGGCTCATCATCGATCTGAAAACGGCGGAAAGCCAGTGTTACGGCGCGCTGATCATGGGCATCACTTACGCGCTCTTCGAGCAAAAGATCATGGACGAGGTCACGGGCCGAATGCTGAACCCCGACATGGAGTTTTACAAATTGGCGGGCATCGGCGACATTGGCGAATTGGTGGTCCACATGATGACCGGGCCGGGCTACGACGAACGCGGCACCATCGGACTGGGTGAGCCGCCGGTCATTTCGCCGGGCGCCGCCATCTCCAACGCCGTCGCCAACGCCATCGGGGTGCGAGTGTCCACTTTGCCCATCACTCCGGAAAAGGTCCTCGCGGCACTGGAGAAAGGAGAGATATCCTGATGCAAAACTTCGAATATGCAAGCCCTGCGAATTTGCAGGCAGCGATCCGTTTGTTGGCTGAAGCCAGGGGCGATGCGGCAGTCCTGGCGGGGGGAACCGATCTGCTCAGCCTGATGAAAGAAGGCGTTGCCAAGCCGGTGCGGGTTGTCGACCTGCAAAAACTCAAGGAACTGAAACGCATCGAGTACAGCGCCGGACCGGGCCTGCGCCTGGGAGCCTTGGTGACCTTCGACGAACTGATGGAGAATGCGGATGTGCAGAAGCATTATCCCGCACTGGTTCAGGCTGCCCGAGGCGTCACCAGCCCCCAGGTCCGCAGCATGGGAACTGTGGGCGGCGACCTTTGCCAGCGGCCGCGCTGCTGGTACTACCGTTTGGGATACGGTCTCCTGGCAACTTACAATGGCAAACCCATGGTGCCCGAGGGCGACAACCGCTACCACGCCATCCTAGGCAATTCCGGTCCCGCGTATTTCGTCAGCCCTTCGAGTTTAGCGCCGGCGCTCTTTGCCCTGGGAGCGAAGGTGCGGCTGCACGGTCCCGAGGGAGCGCGAGAGCTTGAAATCGAGAAGTTCTTCGTTACCCCGGCAGGCGAGGGTGAAAGCGAACACGCCCTCAAACCGCATGAAATTGTCACGGAGATCGTTGTACCGCCTACCGAGGGAATCAAGATGGCGGTGTACGAAGTTCGCCAGAGGGAAGCGCTGGATTGGCCTCTGGCTGCCGCCGCGGTAGCCCTGGTAATGCCGGGCGATACGATCCGTAAGGCGTGCGTGGTTCTCGGTCATGTCGCTCCGGTGCCCTGGCCGTCTGCGGAAGCGGAACAAGTTTTAGTCGGAAAGACTTTTGTTGAGGATTTAGCCGACGAGGCCGGAAAGGCCGCGGTAAGCAAAGCCACGCCGCTGTCGAAGAATACTTACAAAATCCAACTGGCCCGAGTGGCGGTAAAGCGCGCCTTGTTGCGCGCTGTGAAAGGAGAGGTCTGATCATGCCTGAACCCACTCCCCAGCCTGAGAATTCCCCTGAGCGCTGCCGATTGTTGCGCTCCAAGTGGATGTTCATCGAATCGGAGCCTGACCCGACAGTCCCCCGATCCGACAGCGGCATCTGTTGGTGCGTCCACACCCAGAATTGCCTGGGACCGGATGGGGGCATAGTCAATATGGAAAGCTGCCGACCGGGCCGTGCTTGCTTCCGCTCACTGTAGGCGCGCGGCTCTTCATCATTCTGTCAACCTCTTCCACCGCAGAGGCGTGGAAGACCAAGCAGGCTGCGGAAAAGCTTGGCGCCCTAGCATTCTGAACGAAGCGAAAAATCCCAGCCGTTGTAGTTTCAACAAACTGTGGTGATCCTTCGTCGCCTTCGGCTCCCCCGAAAATCACCCTCGCCGGCCGGTGTAGGGGCACGCCATGGCGCCCCTACGTGAGGACGACGAGGGGATTACCGTTTGCTCGGCTGGACCGCAGGCCTGTGATAACTCCCCTGAAAATAAGCCAACCGGCCATTGTAGGGGCACGCCAGGGCGCAAGACTGTCCCAATTAGCGGAAGTTCCTTGGGGGCTTCGCCCCTTGCTTTGCGGAAAGGCTCTGCCTTTCCGGCCGAAATCGCCGAAACCTTATTGTTTTCCGCCGCATGCAGGCTGCGCCTTCACGCGGCGGAAAATAGGTTGTATAAAAAGTGGCGCCACCGGCAAGGCGTAGCCTTTCCGCAGAGCCAGCGGCGAAGCCGCAGGTTGTATTTCATCGCGGGAATGGTAATTTGGACAACCTTGCGCCATGGCGTGCCCCGACGTGAGGATGACAACTGGACTTTCATCCCCTCGGGTAAGCCGAAGATCCAAGGAAACCCTCTCGAAAATCACGTCATTCCCGCGAAAACGGGAATCCATGGGACTGGCGGTGAGCCCGCGTTCGCGACGGCAACGCCGACGGTGATTTTCATTGGCCGGGGTGGGCTGCACGCCCATGGATACCCCTCAGGGTGACAATCGAAGGGTTCTTTCCACACCCTGCAAAAACAGAACGCCTTTTCTCGACGTCTCGGCGAATCTGCGGTAGGTACACTTCCGCCGCCGTGCCATCATGCCAGCCAGGTAACTTCCGACTCCCTTAGACATCAAAATAAATGGGGGCTTAAGGAGCATCTTGTTAAAGGAGGACGCATGAGAGGGAGAGTATTTGTTTCCGCAATGGCAGGGTTAGGCTTGGCTCTATTGCTGGCCGTGCCCGGCAGGGCCGCAATTAAGGGAGACTACATCGAGGCTCGGAGCGCGGACGTGTACACAGGACCATGCTTTGCTAATGGCGAAGTCGGGTTAGTGGGCGACGAAGCCATCCTGGCATGGAAGATCGACCAGGGCGACTGGAAGGGCACCAGTTTGAGCGGCCTGGGGATTGTGGCGGTGGTGAAAGCGCACGCCACTCTGGGCGATCCTTACCATAGTCCTTATCCGGCCGAATCGGTACTGATTGTCGACCAGCGAGCTACCGCCCGGCAGCGTTTGGCGCTTCAAGAATTCGCTGCCACGATGGCCGGCAAGCTCCTGAGCAACGTGGTGCGCGTGGAAGCGGCGCCCATTCAGTTGACTTTGGCCAAGGGAGAACACCACGGCGCAGCCGAATTGGTAGCGGGAAACCTGGCGAGCATCAAGACGCGCAGCCTGTGCCAAGGCGACGACAAGTGCGGGAACGAAATTGTGTATTACCCGCCGCTGGTTCACCTGGCTCACGCCATGCCGGCGTTCACGCTCGAGGATTCCTTCCAGGGCAAGGGTTTGGATGTGGTGTGGAATCATATTGGCAAACGCAGCGCATTTGTGGGAAGCTTCTCACTAGCTAGCGTTTCTTAAACCAAATTACGGGTTGGCTGCCCTGGCGTGCTCTTGTTCTCACCAAGCATCCAACCGATGAGGGCCAATTATGAGAGTGCATCGTGTACCTGTGATCTTACTTGCCGCACAATTTCTTCTGGCGGGCCTGGCGTTTGCGCAGACCTACAAAGTCGAAAATGCCGCAGCGCCCGCCGCCGGTCAAATTCCTCAACCCCTTCAGAATGCACTCGATTCGCAGGGAGCGAAAGTGGAAAGCGACCAGGGTGGCACGCTACTGGAAGTCTGGTTCGCAACAACCGTAGCGACGAATTCCAGCGCCAGTCCATCCTCGGACTATCTATATCCGGCTCTGACCGACGGGGAATTCCTCGGAGTGCTGCACTTTCCCAGTCCCGGCGCGGATTTTCGCGGTCAAGCGATCAAAGCGGGGTTTTACACCTTGCGCTACGGGCTCATCCCCCAGGACGGCAACCATATGGGGGTGAATCCCACCCGTGACGTATTAGTTCTCTGCCCTGCCGCTGCGGACACCGATCTAAGCGCCAACCTGAAATTCGACGACCTTATAAAGTTGAGTCGGCAAGCGGCCGGGACTCCGCACCCGGCTTTCCTTGTGGGAGCACCCGTGAACGGAAGCACTTTTCCGGCTGTGGCCAAGGATGATCAAGACCACTGGAATCTGCAAGTGAAGCTCCACGGTTCAAATGGCGACCTGCCGTTTGCGTTTACAGTGGTCGGCAAGTGGCAGGGGTAAGATTGATTGAGCCATTGAGTCATTGGGTCATTGAATCATTGGTTCAGTGAGTCATTGGCCTGAAGTTCCGGTCCTGGTTGCATCGACGCATGGGCCATACCCCCTGATGTATTGGCTTGCTAGCCGGGACGACGGTTGCTTAAGCCGTTGGCCGGGCGGCCATTTTGTTGGTGCCCTTGGGGTCGCCCGGAGGCTTGAGTTAATTAAGGGCGCAATTTGGAATCTCGAATTTGGAATTTTGAATCGTTTTCTCTTTCAGGCGGGCTCGATGCATCTCCCAGAAAGCAAATCACGCGCAACCGCAGGGCGATATTCACTGCGAGGCATCGCAGCCGGGCTGTTCGTGTGCGTGGCTCTGGCCATCTCGCCGTTGAGCTTCACCCAAGCTGAGTCTCCGCACTTTGCTATTCTGGAAGGAAAGCTCCTTTCCACTTCGGCGGATTGTCCTGTTGTGAGAACGCACGGCAAGGATCAGCCCCTCTCCGCCTACACCACCTCTCTGCACCACACCTTGCAGGACCAACGCTTGGCCAACCGGGAAGTGCGGCTCGAGGGGACGATGAAAGGCGATGGAATATTTGAAGTCGAGCGCCTCTACACAGTCAAGGACGGAAAGCTTTACCGAGTGCGTTATTTCTGCAGAGTCTGCAATATCGAAGCTCTCGAGCCCGGGAATTGCGTCTGCTGCCAGCAACCCACGGAGCTTCAGGAAATTCCCGTAACCGCAGACGCCAAGTAGCCGGTAGTGTCTCAGTTTCATTTCGTAGTGGCGAGTTTACCTCGCCAAGTGGCGGCGTAAAGCCGGCTCTACTTCGACCTGGGATGCTACCAAGTAGCCCCGCCGCTTGACTTGATCCCCTCGGCCAATTATCGTAACCGGGTTGAGTGCCGCGAAGATCTTTGCGCCTCTGCCGCGCCCGCAGGCGGATGATCATGTTCAGACGCGCATTCCTCGGCTCCCTAGCTTCGGCGGTGAGTATCGCTTCTGCCCGCTCCTTCGATCCGGTCGCAACCAATGACACGGGCGGCGGCTGGCGCAAATATGCGCACAACCCCGTTCTGGGTGGCAGCCTCGGCGTCTGCTTTGACGTATCCCTGCTGCGCGAAGATGGCAGGTACCGGATGTGGTTTTCCTGGAGAAACAAAAAGAGCATCGCGTTAGTAGAAAGCATAGATGGCATTCACTGGGGCCCTCCGGTGATTGTGCTCGGCCCGAATCCCACCACGCAATGGGAAGAGGACATTAACCGCCCCGTGATCATCCGCAGAGGCAAGGCTTACTACATGTGGTACACAGGCCAGGCTCGCGAACATTCCTGCATCGGCTTGGCGGCCAGCAGCGATGGTACGCACTGGCAGCGTGCGGGGCCGGACCCGGTGTTGTCCGCTGACCAGCCATGGGAGAAAGTCGCCGTCATGTGTCCTTGCGTGCTCTGGGATGAAGCCGCTGGGATCTGTCGCATGTGGTATTCAGGCGGCGAGCAGTATGAACCGGACGCCATCGGTTACGCTGCCAGCCCTGACGGGCGCCATTGGAAGAAGCTGACGGCAAACCCAATCTTCAAGGCCGATCCTGAAGTCGATTGGGAGCGCTACAAGGTCACGGGCTGCCAAGTGCTGCGCCGAGGGAAGTGGCATTACATGTTCTATATTGGCTTCCGGGATATCGACCACGCTCAGATCGGCCTGGCACGCTCATCGGATGGCATCACAGGTTGGCAGCGACTTACCGCCAACCCTATCATCCGACCCGGCATCAACAAGTGGGATCACGACGCTTGCTATAAGCCTTACGCGATCTTTGACGGCCGGCGCTGGCTCCTCTGGTATAACGGCCGGCGGGGAAGCGTCGAACAGATCGGATTAGCATTCCACGACGCCGAAGACCTGGGTTTCTGATCGCATTGACACCATTCCCCGCCCGATGCTACAAAGGTGTTAAGGCCACGGCCTAGCGTGCCTCGCAGTTGCGGTGGGTGTAGCTCAGCTGGTAGAGCGCCAGACTGTGGATCTGGACGTCGCGGGTTCGAATCCCGTCACCCACCCCATGATTATGAAGGACTTACATTAATTCAACTGAAACCTAAAAAATCTCATCTGCTACCCGTCTGCTACCTCTAGAGAATGACAAAATGTCATCTCTTCGATAGCAGTGAACTCCAATTGACCTTCGCCACAGGCAGGAGTTTATAGGCAGGGGGGGGCGAAGTCGCGTGACTACCACCGCGTTTTTTCGAGATACGCGGCCCGAGTAATGCGAGGAAACTCTGGCTTCCCCTTCGGCCACCACTGAGTCCGGCAAGCGTTACAATGAAGCTGCCCGTCCCCAACTGGAATCACGCACTTCCTCTGGCATGCCGGGCAGACCGGGGCCTCATCTGTAATCACCGGCTTCGCGAGCGTCGTCGCATTCGGCCCTTTCTGCAATTGCTCAAGCTCTCTTGCGGCAGCCCCGCTCTGAAAGTATTCCAGAAGACCATAGGTCGGCTGCTCATCGACTGCCGATTCAGCCAGGCAAAACGCCCACCAATGGTCTGCATGGCCGTAACGTTCGTCGTGCGCGGCGTCGAATCGTGCCTGTCCTGTAGCGGTGACCATCTTCTTGACCGAGCGGAATGAATTACGAATCATGTCCGTGTCAGGGAGCCTGAGCTTTTTCTCCTCCATGCGCCGCTTTCCACGAACAGCCAACGCTTCCTTGATCGCCCGAGTGAACAAAACACCTTCAACTTTTCCGGGGAACTCCCTGTCCAATTGCTCGAAGATAGCTAACCCCATTCCACTCCTGTCAATCGCCATCCGGCGGATCATCGGCATCAATGCCCGAGCCTCATTCATCTGGACTGGGGTGGGTACACCCGTTAGCTCGATCACGCCACGGGTCCAGCTTACGTCCCCCACAAGCTCGGTGAGCCAGATCACCGACATGTCCTTCGACCTCGCCACGTCCCAGCCGGCGTAGAGTCCCTGAAGTCCACGCGCTGGATGCCCGGCCGTCGCCTCCGCCGAGACGTTCGCCTCGAACAGTTCCGGCGGAATCCATTGAGTCGCGATGGAAATGAACTGGCAGCAATATTCCTGTGCCCACATCTCGTCATCCAGGCAGCCAGCGCGCACGGTTTCGACTTTCAATGGTCTGCCGTAACGGTCGCGGCATCCCTGCGCGATGGCCTGGAAGATGTCGGTTCTGTGCGCTGACCATTCGCAGTTTGCCTCCGGCACGTTATCGACCAACCCGGCAGCCTTGGCCAGCCTGTAATATTCTCCTTGTTGTCCATTTGGCGTCGAGATGATCTCAATCGAGTAGCCACGAGTGATAGATGGCTCGATGGCCTCGTAGACCTTCCGGGCGTCGAGGTGAAACGCGAACTCGTCCAAAAAGACGTTCCCGCCAAAGCCGCGCGCGGCGTCCGGGTGCGACGTCATTGCCGTGATCTGGGAGCCGTTGGGCAGATCGATCGAGAACTTGCGTATTTCGA
>Ga0187784_10000821_pt1 | contig 23770 bp, 25 predicted proteins | sample 1015_SJ02_MP15_2_FD_132964 | JGI IMG/M metagenome (GOLD analysis project Ga0187784, IMG submission 132964) | Tropical peat soil microbial communities from peatlands in Department of Meta, Colombia - 1015_SJ02_MP15_20_MG | ecosystem: Environmental > Terrestrial > Soil > Wetlands > Peat | place... | reverse complement strand
GCGCCGCAGCGATTGGCTCTGTACCAGCCGCTTGCATCTGTCGCCCATGAAAAAGCTTGACAGTCTGGAGGCACTCACTATAAGAAGCAGGGAGGCAAAACCGTCTCGAGTTTGCTCCGGTTTTTTCGGGAGCGAATACGAGTGGTTGCCGAGGGAGGGTAGTGTCCTAATTTGAAAGTAGCGCCGACCTTCAGGTAGGCAAATGCCCCAAGGTGTCGGGGCCCTACGAGTCAAATTAGGACACTATGCGAAGGACGTAACCCTTTTCCTTTTGGAGTTCCATGAACGTGATACCGCAGGGGCTTAAAGCCAAGTGGTTTTGGTACTCTCTGCTTTGCGTGCTTTGTTGGGGAGCGTGGGTGCTCTGTTCGAAACTGGGGACAAACGAGATTCCCGCCAGTACGATGCAGTTCATCTTTGCGTTTGGCTTCATTCCGGTGGCGATTCTGGTGCTTGTCATGAAGCCCGTCAAATTCGAAAAGAGCGCGAAGGGCATCGCGTACAGCCTGGGCAATGGAATCCTTGCGGGTGTCGGTGGGCTGACCCTTTTTGCAGCCTACCGGAGCGGGGGAAACACATCGGTCATCACCGCCGCCACGGCTCTTTATCCTCTTATTACGGTAGTGCTTGCGGTGCTGGTTCTACGTGAACGGCTCAATTGGCTTCAGATCATTGGCTTGGGATTTGCGGTGGCGGCTATCATCATCTTCTCTCTGTGAGAATCCAGTCCTATGCATTTGCCTCCTTGGTTTTGGTTTGGTCTAATTACCCTGATCTCGTGGGGCATTGTTGGTTTGCTCCAGAAGCTTTCCACCAACCATCTCTCGGCCGAGTGGGCTTTAGTGTGGCTGGCCGTGGGTTTTTTCTTTCTCGAGCCCTGGCTTTATCCGGGAAGGGTACTCTTCACCTATTCGACCCGCGGTCTGGCATGGGCTTTGTCGAGCGGCTTCTTTAACGCCATAGGGGCATGGGCACTGCTGGCGGCGCTGAAGAGCGGGGGTAAAGCTTCGATCGTGGCGCCCTTCACGGCACTTTATCCCATTGTGGTGGTTTTCTTGGCTCCTTTCATCCTTCATGAATCCATCAGTGCCCTGCAGGCCGTGGGAATAGTCTGTGCATTGATTGCGGTCGTGCTGCTGTCAACCGAGAGTTCGACGGGTTAGCGTCTGTTGTGTTTAATCGTGGGAGAAAAGGAACGGTTCACGCAAAGCGCCTGTGCCGGCTGACGTCGGCCTCCATTGGACATGTGAACTGCCCGAATGCGTCGACGTACAATCAACGGCTTACGGGGAGTTCACAGAGAGGCGCAGAGTACGCAAAGGCCGCAAAGTAAAAAGCAACCTCTTACCTGGCGCTCCTTGGCGCCTTGGCGTCTTTGCGTGAGCTTTTTGGTTTCTTCACCTATACTTACGCCGTGAGATAACGCAAGACGCGGCTGAGCGTCTCTCGCCGCGCGAATTGCAAATTGGAGGTTTGATCCATGAGTTCTTCGGATAATCCAACCCGCCGAAGCTTCCTGAAGCAGGCTGCGATTGGAGGCGCGGCCTTGGCTGCCGCCCCGGCGTGGGAGCGCGCGCTGGGCGCGAACGACCGCATCAACGTTGCGTTGATTGGCCTGGGAGCCCGCGGCTCAGACCATTTGAGCTTGGTGCTTCAGCACCGCGCCGCCAAACCGGACATTGAGATCGTCGCTCTCTGCGATGTGTATCAAAAGCGGCTGAGCATGGCGTCGGCAAAGGTGCCGGGGGCAAAGACCTACGTTGACCACCAGGAGGTGCTCCAGCGCTCTGACATCGACGCGGTGTTCATTGCCACGCCCGACCATTGGCACGCTCCCATCACCATTGCGGCCATGGAAAGCGGCAAAGACGTGTATGTCGAGAAGCCTATGACCCACACGGCCGAGGAAAGCAAAACGGTGGCCCAGAAGGTAAAGGAACTCAAGCGGGTGTTGCAAGTGGGCGTGCAGGGGCTTTCCTGGAGTCGCTGGCATAAGATCCACGAGATCGTTCAATCCGGAATGATCGGCCAGGTGGTTGCCGTGCAGGGCACGTACAGCCGCAATGCTCCCGAGGGCGACTGGAACGACGGCGACTTCTGGACGATCGATCCTGCCGCCGGCCCCGGTGCCACGGGCGACAACCACATTGACTGGAAACAATGGCTCGGCCCCGCTCCTCAGATTCCCTATAACGCAGACCGGTTTTTCCGCTTCCGCAAGTACTGGGACTATTCAGGCGGTATTGCCACCGACCTGCACTATCACATCGTGGCGCCCTTTCACGTCGGAGTGGCCAACGACTTTCCAATCCGCGTCGCGGGCATGGGCGGGCTGTGGGTCTACAACGACGGGCGCGAGGTCCCTGATACCTTCCTGACCGTTGCCGACTACCCGAGCAAGTACTCGATGACCGTGCAGTCTTCACAGGTCAACGAGAACGGTCCGATGACGATGATCCGGGGGACCAAAGCTACTATCCATCTGAGCGACGAATGGGAAGGCCCGCCGTCGCGTCAGTACGATTACGCGGACATATTCCCGGAATCCCCCTTCGTCGAGGAATTCAATAAGAAGTATGGTAACGACCAGGTGCGTGTGGATGGGGTCGGTAACGAGGGTGACCTTAAACACGTCGACAACTTCTTCGATTGCGTGCGGTCGCGGCAACAGCCGAATTGCCACGTGGATATCGGTTATAAGGTTTCAGTGGCTTGCGACCTCTCCGTGCGCTCTTACCGGACTGGCAAGGTGTATTACTTTGATGCGGAGCGGGAGCAAGTGGTGGAGAAATGACACCTGCCGAAGGCCCTGCGGACTGCGGTAGCGTCAGCTACCGCCGTTTGGTTTGGATTCCAAGGCGGCAGCTTCGCTGCCGCACTCCAAGGCTCACCACGAGAGGTTGGAGGGAGCCACCGGATGCCTGAACTCACTTCCCGTGAGCGCATGCTGCGCGCGCTGCGCAATGAGATGCCGGATTATGTTCCTTGCTGCTTTATGAGCTTCACGGCATTGCGGCGCCGTTGCCAGGAAAACCTCTACGAATTAGTCAAAGCCGAGCGCGCCATGGGTCTGGACTCGTTTCTCTTTATTCCCACTTTGCCGCGTCCCCAGCGCCTGGACCATCCGGACCTGCGCGGGCTGCCGGTGCGTTTCCATCCCTCGGTGGAGCCGCGCGAGTGGCGGGAAGATAATTCAGGCCAATATGCCATTTTGCATAAGGAGTACTCGACGCCGGCCGGTAGGCTGCAAACCAGCGTGCGTCTTTCGGACGACTGGCCGCACGGAAGCCACATTCCTTTTGTGGATGATTACCAGGTGCCCCGGGCAACCAAGCCATTGCTGCGCGGTGAAGTATGGGAGTTGGACGCCCTGCGGTATTTGTTGACGCCTCCTCACCCTGACGACGTCAAACAATTCCAAGCCGAAGCCGAGCGCGCCCACGCTTTTGTGCGCGAGCAGGGAGTGCTGCTGGCGGGCGGTTGGGGCGTGGGCGTTGATATGGCGAACTGGCTTTGTGGGTTTGAGAACTTGATGGTGCTCGAGCACGACCAGCCCGGTTTTTTCGCTGATCTTCTGGAAATGATCCACACCTGGAACCAGCAACGCATGGCCGTGGTGCTTTCAGGGAGAGTGGATCTCTACATCTACCGTGCGTGGTATGAGGGCTGCGATTTCCTTTCACCCAAGCTCTTTCGGGAGGTCATCCTTCCGCACCTGAAGAGCGATGCCGGACTGGCGCATGAACACGGCGCCAAGTTTGGTTATATTTGCTCCAGCGGAATATTGCCGCGGCTCGACGATTACGTGGAAGCGGGAGTAGATGTCCTCATTGGCGTCGATCCGGTCCAGGGCACCCACACCGACCTTGGCCAGATCAAGAAGAAAGCTGCCGGGCGTCTTTGCTTGTGGGGCGGCGTCTCAGGAGCGGTCACGGTGGAAATGGGTGAAGGGGAGGAGATTCGCGCGGCCGTGCGGCTGGCTCTTGCCGAACTCGGGCCGGAGGGGTTCATCCTTTCGCCTGTTGACAACATCACCGTCGACGCTCCTAAAACCTGGAGAAACCTTCAGGTGTTCATCGACGAATGGCAACGGAGCCGTCGTTGTTTTTCCTAGCCCACTGGTCTGTCATTCTGAGCGAAGCGAAGAATCTCCGCAGTCTGCACAGACTGAAATCTGCGAGGGACCTCTGCAATGCGCGAACAGCGACCGCGGAGATTTTTCGCTTCGCTCAGAATGACAGCCGGTTCCTTAGAAACGGAGGTTAGAGGTTATGAGATTTCTAACACGTCGTCGTCTACTGGGGCAGGCTGCCTGCACGGCGGGAGCATTGGCCGCGGGTGCGCCCCTGGCAAGGGCTGCGGCTGTAGCGCCAAGCCAAATGCGGGTGGTGGTTGCGGGGGCGCACCCTGATGACCCTGAATCCGGCTGCGGCGGCACCATCGCTCGCCTCTCGGATGCCGGTCACGAGGCTGTCATCCTCTATCTGACGCGCGGCGAGCGCGGCATTCAAGGCAAGAGTTACGACGAAGCTGGCCGAATCCGCACCGCCGAAGCCCAGAAAGCGTGCGAGATTCTCAAAGCGCGTCCCGTATTCGCAGGCCAGGTGAACGGCAAAGTTGAAGTGAACTACGTGCGCTACGACGAGTACCTGAAAATCCTGCAAGGCGAGAGGCCGGACGTGGTGTTCACCCACTGGCCGATCGACACGCACGAAGACCACCGAGCCACTTCACTGCTGGTTTACGAGGCGTGGCTGCGCATGGAGAGGAAATTCGGGCTCTATTACTTCGAAGTGATGACGGGCATGCAGACATCACAATTCTGGCCCACCCATTACGTGGACATCACCGCCACCGAGGCGCGCAAGCGTGCATCCTGCTTCGTTCATGCCAGCCAGAAGCCGGAGGAATTCTACGCGGTCCACGACCAGATGAACCGGTGCCGTGGCATGGAGTTGGGGGTGAAGTACGCGGAGGCGTTCATCCATCACGCGCAAAGCCCGGAGGTAACCCTGCCGGTTTAGTACTTTGCATCGGTGACGCGTCCGGTGGTTTCGCCGCGCAACCAAACGTAAAGCGGGGCGCGCGGAGAAGTTGGCGGCCACGGTAGTTCGATTTGTGAGGTCTGGTTCTCGGGGTCACCTGCCGCGGGGATGGGTATTCCCAGCACCGGGTATCCTTCCTGGCTATCCCATCCCGTCTTCTCGATGACTTGCAACTCATGGCCGGTGAGGCTCCCTAAGAAAAGGTCGCCGCCCTTCTTCTGTTCGGTGAGCACGAACTTCTGAAGGTGTGGAAGGCGAATGACACGTCCCAGAGAGTAGGGTTCGGAGGGGCCGGTCTCCTCCACGCTTACCGTGGCCTGCAACTGGCAACCGGAGCCTTTCGCCCGGCGGATGAGGTTTACCCGTTTCGGTAAGAGGAGAAATCGTACAGTTTGCTACGCAAGCAGGAGAACGCTACCGCATCGAGCCCGCGTGAACGCTCGCGATTAAGTGCGCGGGAGCTTGCCGGCAGGTTGGGCGACAATGGCCCCCGCTTGCGCGGGGTGACGTTTGTGGCCGTCGCTCGGACGTTGCCCGAGAACCCCTCTGGCAAAGTCACGTCATTCCAGCGCAAGCGGGAATCCATTGTTTCCCTCGCCAGCCAAATGCTGCTTACGCCCACGGCTCGTCGGCGGACGGTCCGTAGATGGCGGGCACGGGAACGCCGTTCAAACGCAGGTAGACTCCGAGCTGGGCGCGATGGTGGACAAGGTGGTTGAGGAACATCTCCCGATAGGCCAGGAACCGAGGTCCCTCAAAAATGGGCTTGCCCTGGAAAGCGAGTACCCAGTTTTCTTTCCAAGCTTCATCGGGTGTGTCGATGAGCGCCTGGCGGACCTTGGCTGCACCGTCGTCAAATACTCTGACGAGCTGGGCTGCAGATTCGAAAGACAACGGCTTATAGCTGCCGATAGAAAAGTCCAGCTTGGGGGTGGTAAGCACTGTGAGGCCGAAGCCGCCGAGCTCAGCCACGTGGGGCGCCAACTTGCCGAGCGGCATCGACTTGGGATGCGGAGCGAAATCCGGTTTGTCCGGGACACGCTCCAAGGTTCTGCGCGTGCTGGTAATCTCCTGGTCCAACTCAGGCAGGAGCGCTTCACTGATGGCCATAAGATCCTCCGTTTGAGGGATGGTGTGCTTGCATAGCGGATCATAGGCGAATCAAAAGCGAAAGTCAAGAGAATTATAACTACGCCTTCTCCCTGAGAAGCCGCGAAGAAATTCCGAATATGTCATCCGGAGCTCAGCACAGGATCCCTGCCGTTGTTACTCGGTCGTAATACCACAGGAAACTGCGGAGATCCTTCGCTTCGCTCAGGATGACAGGCGGTTGATTTTCTAACACTTACCGAGCAAGAGGGCAGTGATTCCCGCTTCCTGTCCACTGCCTACTGCCTTCTACGGCCTCCCGAGCCCAGCGTGGTAATCCCACACGGCGTGGTAGTAGCTCATAAAACGCAGTGGCTCGCAGCTCGGCTCACCAACTTCGGCGAACGTGTAACGGTCGAAGTCGATGGATCGCAACAAGGCAAAAAGCTCGTGCCAGGGATAAGCCTTATCGTCGAGATTATTGATGTGGCAACTGCGAATCCAAGGTTTCAGCAGGTCGAAGCTCTTCCGAACCGAGCCGTTCTCCACGTCGGTCGGATTGGAGTTCCAGCAGGCGCCCACCAGAGGATGATTGGCGACGGAGAGAATCTGATAAGCGTTGGCGGGGATCTGCGTGCCCTCGCCGTGAACTTCCATCCAGACTTCCACTCCGTGATCGCGCGCTATGTCGCCGCACTTGGCCAGCGCATGACCGATCTGGTCGAGAGTCTGCACGTGCGGAACATCGCGCGGGAACCCGTTGGGGCGCACTTTCACGCCCAGGCAGCCCAGATCCTGCGCCAGCTCGCACCAGCGGCGTGTTTCTTCGATGTTCTTCTCGACCGTGGCGGCGTCCGCAGACTCGTATTCGCAGGTCGTTCCCAAGCTCACGAGGCGCACTTTCGAATCGGCGAAGCGCTTCTTCACCTCCTCGCGTTGTTGCTTACTGAGGGAAGGCTCCACGCCGTGCTTGTGCGTGGTGCGCAGTTCTACCCCCTTAAAGCCCGTTTTCTCGCAATTGTTGATGATGGTTTCGATATCCCAATTGAACGCCAGATTGTAGGTAACCAGGCCGAGATGGAATGGCGGCGGTGTTCCGGCCACCTCGGCCGCAGCAGCCGCCGCCGGGGCGGCGAGGGCCCTTGCACGCGCGGACAATCCGGTGATCCCGGCTGCTGAAACGATACCCGACTTCAGGAATTCCCGCCGCTTGGTTCTCAGCATAGTTGCCTCCACCAATCCAAAAACTGAGATCAAAATTCCAAGTTCCAACTATAATCAATTCGAAGGGGCTTGGGGAATGATTCTCATCATTGACAACTACGACTCTTTCACCTACAACCTGGTCCAATATCTCGGTGAATTGGGCGCGGAAATGCGTGTGGTCAGAAACGATCAGACCACGGTAGAGGAAATCGAAAAAGACTTGCCCAGTGCTATCGTCATCTCGCCCGGACCCAAGACCCCCAACGAGGCAGGAATCTGCCTGGAGGTGATCGCCAAGCTGGCAGGTCGTGTTCCTATTCTGGGAGTTTGCCTCGGCCATCAAGCCATCGGGCAAGCGTTCGGCGGCAAGGTCATCCGGGCGCCGGAACTGATGCATGGCAAGATCAGCCAGGTCCAACACGATGGCAGGACCATCTTCGCAGGCCTACCTAATCCTTTCGAAGCGACTCGTTACCATTCGTTGATCGTAGAACGCGAGAGCCTTCCTCCCAGCCTTGAAATCTCCGCCACTTCGCCGGACGGCCTGATCATGGGACTACGGCACCGCCAATTGAAGTTGGAAGGGGTTCAATTTCATCCCGAATCAATCCTTACCCAGCCGGGAAAACAGCTCTTGGCGAATTTCCTGAAGATGTAGGGTTGCTCCGGAGCTGTCCGTTGTCAGTGGTCCGTCGTTCGTCGCCGGGACGACGGCCGCTGTCATCCTGAGCACAGCGAAGGATCTCGGCAGTTCGTCGCAGGTTGCAGAACGCAAAAGCAACTGCGGAGATCCTTCGCTGCGCTCAGGATGACACAGGAAGCGGGATCGAGCTGAAGAAGGGGCTCAATGAATCAATGAACCGATGATTCAATGCCTCAATGGCTTTTGTTCCGTTGCGTAAAGTCCACGAGTTTTTGGAGCGTCTGAAGCGCGCCGCCGGAGTCAATGATTTCTTCTGCTTCGGCAACTCCCTCTGTAAAGCCTGGTGCCTTTCCTGCCACCACGAAAGCCGCGGCAGCATTGGCGAGCACTACATTGCGATGTGGTCCTGGCCGGCCCTCGAGAACGCTCTTTAACAAGCGTGCGTTGATCTCCGCATCCCCACCCCGCAACTCGTGAAGCGAGGCGCGCGGCAGGCCAAACTCTTCCGGCGTCAGGTCGCGCGTGCATACCTCGCCGCGCTCGTTCGAGGAGAGCCGAGTGGGACCGGATAGAGTGACTTCGTCGATGCCGTCCGAGCCCGTCACCACGAAGGCTCGCTGGGTCCCGACCTCTCCCAGGGCGCGTGCCATCATCTCGGTTCGTGAAGCGTCGTAAACTCCAACCAATTGGACGGAAGCACGCAGGGGATTCGTGAGCGGGCCCAGCAGGTTAAAAACAGATTTTGTTTTGAGACTGCGCCGGGCATTCATCACATGCTTCATGGCCAGGTGCAGGCTGGGGGCAAAAAGAAACACCATCCCGACTTTTTCCAGGCATGTGGGAATGCGTGCGTGGGGCAGATCGAGGGCCACGCCCAGGGCCTCCAGGACGTCGGCGCTGCCGCAGCGGCTGGAGATTGAGCGGTTGCCATGCTTGGCCACCCGGGTTCCGCCAGCCGCAGCCACCAGCGCAACCGCCGTCGAAACATTAAAGGTGCCGTGGCCGTCGCCCCCGGTCCCGCAGGTGTCCAGTAGGGGCGCCCCATTGGTCAGACCTTCCAGATCAACTCCGGCCTGCCGCAACCCTTCGGCCGCGTGGGCGCGCATCACCTCCGCGAACCCGACCAGTTCCTCCGGCTGCTCGCCCTTGTCCCGCAAAGCCGCCAGGAAGGCGACGATCTCGGCATCCGGCACGGAGCCAGATAATAACAGCTCCATCACCGTCCGCGCCTGTGCAGTGCTTAAATGCTGGCGGAATTCGATTTTTTGAATGGCCTCAAGAATACGCATGCTTCAAGGGTCCGTTGTCTGTCGTCCGTTGTCCGTTGCTTCCCGTAGTCGGGCCTTCCCATTGAGAACCGCCACGACTTCCAGCATGATGTGAAATAGCTGTGGTATCCCAGTTTCAGCGTGGCGCCCTGATAGGTCGGGGCATTTGCCGACCTAAAGGTCGGCGCTACGTTTAAATTAGGACACTGCCGAAATCGTGTGCGCATTGCAATTAGGCCCCCTATTTCATATACTGCCAGATTACAGGCTAATTGCAATCCTCTACCATTGCGGACGGTGGTCTGGACAACTGAACACCAACCATCGGCCACGGACCACGGACAACTGACAGCGGACCAAAATGAAAATTCACGAATACCAAGCCAAGCAAACACTGGCGAAGTTCGGCGTGACCACTCCTCGTGGTGATGTTGCTTACAGTCCTGAGGAAGCTCGGGCCGTGGCGGAACGATTGGGCGGCACCGTGGTGGTCAAGGCGCAGATTCATGCCGGCGGACGAGGAAAAGCCGGCGGTGTAAAGCTGGCCTACAACCCGGATGAGGCTCAGCGCATCGCGACCGAATTACTCGGGAAGAAGCTGGTCACGATTCAAACCGGTCCTGAGGGACGCGTGGTGAAGCGCCTCTTGATCGAGGAGGGCCTGGAAGTTGCCAGGGAACTCTATCTGGGCTTGGTTATTGACCGCACAACCGCCCGGCCTGTTTTTATGGCCTCGAGGGAAGGTGGCGTGGAAATTGAGGTTGTGGCCGCCGAGCATCCGGAGAGGATTTCGAAGGAATTCGTTGATCCCGCTCTTGGTTTGCAGCCTTTTCAGGCGCGTAAGCTGGCCTTCGGGCTTGGCCTAGAACCCAAGCTGGTGAATGAAGCCGTGCGCTTCTTTTCCAGCCTCTATCAAGCTATGATCGCTACGGACGCTTCGCTGGTAGAGATCAATCCCTTCGTGCTTACGCGCGACGGCCGCCTTCTGGCGCTTGACGCCAAGATGAACTTCGACGACAACGCGCTTTACCGGCACCAGGACATCCGCGAACTGCGTGACCTGGATGAGGAGGATGCGCTCGAGGTGAAAGCTTCCGGTTACAACTTGAACTATATCCGCCTGGATGGCAACGTGGGCTGCATGGTGAACGGCGCTGGCCTCGCCATGGCAACTATGGATATCATCCAATACGCCGGCGGGCGCCCCGCAAACTTCCTGGATGTGGGCGGCGGCGCCAATGAAGAACAGGTTCGTCATGGTTTCGAAATAATTCTGAGCGATGCCCATGTGCGCGCCGTGCTCATCAACATCTTCGGCGGCATCATGCGCTGCGACATCGTGGCGAATGGGGTAATCGCGGCGGTCAGGTCCCTCGGAACCAAGGTTCCGGTCGTAGTTCGGCTGAAAGGGACGAACGTTGAACTGGGTCAGCAGCTTCTCCGCGAGTCCGGCCTGAATTTCGCCGTCGCGGACGACATGGAAGACGCGGCGGAGAAGGTGGTCGCGCTCGCGAGGAATTGATCCATTGACTCATTGATCCATTGAATCGCTGGAAGGCAGAACAGTGCAGATTGAGAAAACGTACCAAGCGGAGGAGCTGAAAAAAAGGACGAAGCAGTTTGCGATCCGTATTGTGCGGCTTTACCGGCCGTTGCCGAATCCAGATGAAGCGCGTGTAATTGGAAGGCAAATACTCCGGTCAGGAACGTCTATCCCAGCAAATTACCGCGCTGTCTACCGCGCAAGGTTTAGGGCAGAGTCTGTTGCCAAGATAGGTGTGGCTGTGGAAGAGATCGATGAAACCGTCTTCTGGCTGGAGCTTTTGGTCGAAACAGGCATCGTCGCGCAGGCTCGAATGGGAAGTCTACAGAAGGAAGCTACTGAGCTGCTTGCCATATTTGCCGCCTCCCGGCATACGGCAAGAAGCCGCTGATCCGTGCAATGAATGAATGAACCAATGAATCAATCTTATGGCGATACTTGTTGACGAAAACACCCGGCTTCTCGTTCAGGGAATCACAGGGCGCGAGGGAACCTTCCATACACAACAGGCCGTGGCATATGGCACCAAGGTGGTGGCCGGGGTAACGCCGGGCAAAGGCGGGAGCGCCGTTGAGGGCATCCCGGTGTTCAATACCGTCCAGACAGCGAAGGAAGCAACCGGCGCAAACGCTTCGGTGATCTTCGTGCCGCCGCCGTTTGCCGCAGATGCAATTCTCGAGGCGGCTGATGCGGGGCTGCCCCTGGTGGTTTGCATCACGGAAGGCATTCCGACGCTCGACATGGTGCGGGTAATGCGCTATCTGTCGGGAATCGAGACGAGGCTGATCGGCCCCAACTGCCCGGGTATTATTTCTCCAGGAACGTGCAAGATTGGCATTATGCCAGGGCATATTCACCTCGAAGGGAACGTGGGTGTGGTTTCGCGAAGCGGCACCCTTACCTATGAAGCGGTTGGCCAGCTTTCTGCTTTGGGCATCGGCCAGTCTACCTGCATCGGTATCGGCGGTGACCCGATTATCGGAACTACATTCGTCGACGTTCTGAAGCTTTTCAACGAAGACGAGGGAACGCATGGGATCGTTATGATTGGGGAGATTGGCGGCACGGCGGAAGAGGAAGCGGCTGCTTTCATTAAGGCCAACGTGAAAAAGCCCGTGGTGGGATTCATCGCCGGCCGCACCGCGCCGCCGGGTCGTCGCATGGGCCATGCCGGGGCCATCATTTCGGGCGGGAAAGGCACTGCCGCGGAGAAAATTGCAGCGCTCCAGTCGGCAGGAATTGAAGTCGCGGAAAGCCCAGCGCTGATCGGCGAAAGCATGGCTAGAGCTTTAAGCAGGGCTTTCAAATCGAGATAACCAATGAGCGGGGTCGAGGCCGATAATCTCGTGAGCAAGGAACTGAAGCTCTTGCACGACGCGGATCAAAGTGAGCGAAGAGGCGCGGCCAAATTCACACCGATGGAACTCAAGGCGCTTGAAGCTCGCGACACTAAGCGTCGAGACCGGGTTGCCGAAATAGTGAGCCATGGATTGCTGTGCTCAGCGGACGATTATTACCACGCGGCGTTGGTTCTGCAGCACAGTGGCAAGCCGCATGACCACCTGCTGGCCCACGTGCTTGCCACTGTCGCAGTGTTCAAGGGTAGGGCGGGTGATAAATGGCTGGTGGCTTCCTCTCTGGATCGGTTTCTGCAACTGCTAGGTCGGCCCCAGATTTTCGGAACGCAGTACAAGCATACGACGGACGACCCAAACGTGGCACAAGAGCCTTACGACAGGTCTCTCAACGATCAATTACGGAAGGAGTACGGCATTCCGGCCCTCGCCGACCAGGAACGAGTCCTCATGGAAACGAATAAAGGCAAGTCTGAAGGCTGAAGGTTAAAGGATAAACGTTGGTCGTGCCCGTTATCCTTTAGCCTTTAACCTTTAGCCTTTAGGGAGCATATGGCAACAGAACGTACATTGACAATCATAAAGCCCGACGCCGTCGCGGCGGGGCACGTTGGTGACATCATTAAGGTCTTGGAAGCGAACGAATTCAAAATCGTGGCAGCGCGCCTGGTGAATCTCACGAAGAAAGAGGCAGAAGGGTTTTACGCTGTACACCGCGGCAAGCCGTTTTTCGAGAGCCTAACGACGTTCATGAGCTCGGGCCGCGCCTTGGTGATGGTGCTGGAAGGCGAAAACGCCATCTCGCGCCTGCGCGAGGTCATGGGCGCCACCAACCCTGCCCATGCCGCTCGCGGAAGCATCCGCAAGCTCTATGCCACGAACATCGAGCGCAATGCCGTGCACGGCTCTGACGCTCCTGAGACCGCTGCTTATGAGATCGGCTATTTCTTCCGGGGCGTGGACCTGTCGGTCTGACGCCCCGAATGAATCCCCCCTAGGGCACACGACGGACACCGTCTTTATGAGCCAAGGCCTCTTCAATTTCGGCCCCACAAAGAAGATCTTCAGCATCTCCGAGCTGAGCCGGGAAATCAAAGACCTGCTGGAACGCCAATACACGGACGTATGGGTGACAGGTGAAGTTTCAAACTTTCGCCCCGCCGCCTCCGGCCACCTTTATTTCACGCTTAAGGATGCAACCGCCCAACTCCGCGCAGTGTGCTTTCGCAATCAAGCTCGCTTTCTGAAATTCAAACCTCAGGACGGCATTTCGGTAATCGCGCGCGGCCATCTGAGCGTTTACGAAGCGCGAGGTGAATACCAGCTTTACGTAGAGTACCTGGAGCCTGCCGGCCTAGGGGCGCTTCAACTGGCCTTCGAACAACTCAAGCAGAAACTCACCGCGGAAGGCCTGTTCGAGACTGCCCGCAAAAAGCCTCTCCCTTTGCTTCCGCAGGTTATCGGCGTGGTGACCTCGCCCACCGGCGCGGTGATTCGCGACATCCTGCGCGTCCTTCGGCGCCGCTTCCGAAACATCAACGTGCTGATCTACCCCGTTAAAGTTCAGGGCGACGGCGCGGCGGAAGAGATCGTGGAGGGCATCGAGCACTTTAACCGGGAACAGAATGTTGACGTGATGATCGTGGGTCGGGGCGGGGGATCGCTCGAGGACCTGTGGGCATTTAACGAAGAAGTTGTGGCGCGGGCCATCGCTGCTTCTGGAATTCCGGTAATCTCCGCAGTAGGTCACGAAACGGACTTCACCATCGCAGATTTCGTTGCCGACCTGCGCGCGCCCACGCCCTCCGCGGCCGCGGAGCTGGTGGTTCACCGCAAGCAGGACTTCGTTACCGAGCTCGAAAACCGCGCCCGCCATATGGCACAAATTATCCGGCTGCAACTTTCCGAGGTCCGGCAACGGTTGACGGAGCTGCGCATGCACCACGCTTTTCAGACGCTCCCAACCAGGATTGCAGAAAGGGCCCAGCAGGTGGACGACGCCGTCGCTTCCCTCGAACGTTCGATGCGCTCCCGATTGAATGAGGCCAGACAGGAATGGCTGCGAGCTTCGGCGGGGATAATCCGATACGACTTCCGCAGGCTGCTGAGTTTGAAGCTCGCCGCGTGGGATGACCGCTGGGGGCGATTCGACTCTGCGCTTCGCCGATTCCTGACGGAACGAAAGAACCGTTTGACGCAGGTGGTAACTCTATTGAAGGAGCGCAGCCCTCTGACGATCCTTCAGCGCGGATACTCGCTCACCCGCGACGCCGCGGGCAAGATCGTTCGCGACGCGGAGACGGTGGCTCTCGGCAGTGATGTTTCGGTGCGGCTGGCGCGAGGAGAACTTGAGGCCACGATTAAGAATAGAAAGTTCTAGCCGACGCTCGTCCCGGCCAGGGCGCAAGAGGGACAGCGTGACGACCGCGATGAAAACGCAGTCCGACGCGTGGTTAGACCCTGGCGCGAGGCAAAAGACTTACCATAGAGCGCACGGAGGTCCCAGCGGAAATGCGTTGCTCTGCGAGCTCTGTGGTAAAACTGCTTTCCCCTGCTCATACCGCAGGGCCACGATGGGGTCGAGCCGGGCAGCCTTCATAGCTTGCCAAAGCCCGAAAAACAGCCCTAGGCTCGTCGCGACGGCAAAGTCCGCGACGGACCAAAGGGGCACTCTGGACGGCGAACCGGGCACAAAGACCCGGATCATAAAACTCAGCAGCCAACCTACGGCAATTCCCAAAAGTCCTTAAGCAGGGATCAAAAGCTCACTTCTTCGCGGGTTCGTCGTCTTTCGAGCCCAAGGTCCAGAGGCGGCTTAAAACCGTCGTTACAGCTTGTACCCGATCTTGCGCAAGAAATCTTTGCGGACATTGATATCGATATCGGTCTCGATGCCCTTCGACTTGACGCCGTCGATAACACCGAGGATGCCTCGGCCCTGTTCGGTCTCGGCGACGACAACCTCGACGGGATTGGCTGTGGCGCAAAAAATCCGGCATACCTCCGGGACCATCTTGATCGTGTTCAGGATGTTCACCGGAAAACCGCCATCCATGAATATGATGAAGCAATGGCCGCAAGACAGCGCCAAGGCATTTTTCTGTGCCAGTTCGATCAGGCGCTGGTCGTTGCCGGAGTGGCGCACCAGAGCGGGGCCGGACGATTCGCAGAATCCGATGCCGAACTTCATTCCGGGCACGGTCTGGACTATAGCCTCGTGCAGATCTTCGACGGTTTTGATGAAATGCGATTGGCCCAGGATGAAATTCATGTCAGCGGGCTTTTCGATCGTAACAGTTTTGAGTTCCATATGCGATCCCACCGGGGTTTATCCATTGTTTCTAAAGATTCTAACGTTGACAAGGGCTTCTAGCCGATGCCCTGCAAGCGGTGAGGCCCGACGGCCAGAATTACATAGTGCGTTTCGTGGCGTTCAAAATGAATTCGATACTTCGGGTCGACCCTTCCGCGATAAAACTCGCTTCCTTGTGCCTTGACATACTCAACCTGCAAAGATGGATGATTGATGTCCCGACTGAGGAAACGGAAGGCGCGAATGAACTTACTCTTCAGGTTTTTGTCCAGGGAATCAAGCTCGTCCCAAACCTTTGGCCCGATGAGGAGCGGTCGGCTAAGCATGGCTGCGTCTGTGGTTTGAGTTTCGGAGTTCCGCCCGACTTCGCCGCATCATGTCCAGCATCGCTTTCGGGATCTCCCTTTTCTTCAGGATCCTTACCGGGATGTAGCCCCGCGGACGGCGGATCTTTCGGCTGATTGGATGGAGTTCCCCATCAGGCATTACCGCGGCCAAGCCGATGCTCTTGAGGAATCTCACTTCGTCTTCCAGTTTCATGACCCCATCTTAGCCGACAAGGCAGGCGAGTGCAACCTAATCGCTTTCGGAGACCTTCAGTACAGCCAGAAAAGCTTCTTGCGGAATATCGACGCGGCCCACGCGTTTCATGCGTTTCTTGCCTTCCTTCTGCTTTTCGAGCAGCTTGCGCTTGCGCGTGATGTCGCCCCCGTAGCACTTGGCCAAAACGTTCTTGCGCATGGGCGGGACATTTTCGCGCGCGATGACTCGCGATCCGATCGAGGCCTGAAGGGCGACTTCGAAGAGTTGGCGCGGGATGAGCTTACGCATCTTCCCGCAAAGCACGCGGCCGCGCGCGAACGCCTGATCGCGGTGGCTGATGAACGAAAGGGCATCGACCGGCTCGCCGGCCACCAGGAAATCCACTTTCACCAGGTCGGAGACCCAGTACCCGGCAAAATGATAGTCGAGCGAGGCATAGCCCCGCGACACGGACTTCAGCCGGTCGTAAAAATCCAGCACGATCTCGTTTAGCGGCAGCTCGTAGGTGAGCAGGACACGCTTGGGCGAGACGTATTCGAATGCTTTTTGCACGCCGCGCTTTTCTTCCAGCAGTTTGAGGATACCGCCCAGGTATTCGTCCTGGGTAAGAATCTGCGCCCGGATAACGGGTTCTTCAACCTTCTGGAGGTCGCCGGCAGGTGGGAATTTGGTGGGCGTGTGCACGTCCAGGATTTCACCTGCCTTGGTTGTGATGCGATAGCGGACGCTCGGAGCGGTGGTGATGAGGTCGAGGTTGAACTCGCGCTCAAGGCGCTCCTGGACAATTTCCATGTGCAGCAGGCCCAGAAAGCCGCAGCGAAAGCCGAAGCCCAAGGCCTCGGAGTTCTCCGGCTCGTAGAAAAGCGAGGAGTCATTCAAGCGCAGCTTTTCCAGCGCATCGCGCAGAGCCTCGTAGCCGCTCGCGACCACAGGATAGAGCCCCGCGAAAACCATGGGCTTGATTTCTTCGAAGCCGGACAGCGGCGCGGCGGCGGGTCGTACGTCGTCAGTAATAGTATCGCCGATGCGCGTATCGGAAATACGTTTGATGTTGGCGACGACGAATCCAACTTCGCCGGCCTCGAGCCGCTCCACCCGGACCGGCTTCGGGGTCAGCACACCTAACTCTTCAACGGTGTAGACTTGGTTGTTGGACCAGAGACGGATCGGCGTGCCGACTGTCAAGGTGCCCTCGACAATGCGGCTGAGCACCACCACGCCGCGGTAGGCATCGAACCAGGAATCGAAAATGAGCGCCTGGAGAGGCTCTTCCGCCGAGCCGCGCGGCGCCGGCACGCGGGCCACAATTGCCTCCAGCACTTCATTCACCCCGGTACCCTGCTTGGCGCTGATCATCAGGGCCTCATGGGGATCGAGCGCCAACGCGTGTTCGATTTGCTGCTTGGTGGCCTCGACGTCGGCGCCCGGAAGGTCGATTTTGTTGATGACCGGGATGATCGCCAGGTTATTGTTGAGAGCCAACTGCGCGTTGGCCAGTGTTTGCGCCTCGACTCCCTGAGAGGCATCGATCACCAGCACCGCGCCCTCGCATGCTGAAAGGCTGCGCGATACCTCGTAGGAGAAATCGACATGGCCCGGGGTATCGATCAGATTCAACTGGTACAGGTTGCCATCGCGAGCGCGATAATGAAGACGGACGGCGTGTGCCTTGATGGTGATGCCCCGCTCACGCTCCAGGTCCATCGAGTCGAGCACCTGGGCAGCCATTTCGCGTTGCGAAAGCGCGCCGGTGATCTCCAGCACACGGTCGGCCAGGGTTGACTTGCCGTGGTCAATGTGAGCGACGATCGAAAAGTTGCGAACGTAACGTGCGTCCGTAATGTGTAACCCTTTTTATATAACCCTTTGAAAATCTAACAAAAGGGCGATAACCTGTCAAACTTGGAGTTGATTCAGTGGTGCAGTCGTCATTCCCGCTCTCGCGGGAAGGATTGTACCAAGCCGCGCTCGAGCATTCTCCTGGGGGATTGAATATGGCTTTCGAGAACTTACTCTACGCAAGGCGAAATGGCATCGGCTATGTGACTGTGAACCGTCCCGAGAAGATGAACTCACTGAACCAGAAAACCATGGACGAATTGCAGGAGTGTTTTCAGGAGATCGAACGGGACGAGGAGGTGCGAACCGTCATCCTTACCGGGGCTGGTGAGAAAGCGTTTGTGGGAGGGGCGGACATCAATGAATTGGCAATTCAGACCCCCGTGGAAGGCAAGGAGATGTCCGTGCGCGGACAGAAGATCCTGGACCTAATCGAGCATCTGGGCAAACCTGTGATCGCCGCTGTGAATGGTTATGCGCTGGGGGGAGGATGCGAACTCGCGCTGGCATGCACCCTAAGGATCGCTTCTGAAAATGCGCGCCTGGGCCAGCCGGAGGTCAAGCTCGGACTGGTTCCGGGCTACGCCGGCACGCAACGTCTGCCGCGGCTCGTCGGACGAGGACGCGCCCTGGAAATTTTGCTTACCGGGGACCCCATCAGCGCCGCAGAGGCCTATCGCATCGGGTTGGTAAACCAAGTTGTGACCGCCCAGGACCTCATTCCCACCGCTGAGAGGCTCGCGCAAAAAATCATGGCCAATGCGCCTCTGGCGGTGAAGTTCGCGCTCGAAGCTGTCAACCATGGTTTGGAGATGACCGAAGCCGAGGGCCAGTTCTTAGAGGCCAACCTTTTCGGTTTATGCTGTACGACGGCGGACATGAAAGAAGGCACGCGAGCGTTCCTGGAGAAGCGGCCGGCGCGCTTCATGGGGAAGTGACTGAAAAGCGAAATTCGAAAATCGAAAATTGCGACACGCATAGCACTTGCTGTCATTCCGAGCGAAGCGAGGAATCTCGCTCTGAGATTCTTCTACCGCCCCGCGCGAGATTCCTCGCTTCGCTCGGAATGACAAACTAACCCGATGGGTTCACGCAGAAAATCCCGCGAATACGCCATGCAGATGCTCTATCAATGGGAGATTTGCGGCTATACTCCCGCACAGGTGGAGGCGACCTTCTTCGCCAACCAGAGGGCTGATGCAGAAGAGGAAGGTTTTGCCCGCCACTTGTTTGAAGGGGCAATTGCAAATATCGATCAGCTCGACGGCGTGGTTCGCGCCCACAGTGACAACTGGAGATTGGAGCGGATGGCAGCCGTGGACCGCAACATCTTACGCGTGGCACTTTTCGAACTCCTGCACCACCCGGATACTCCCCCCGCTGCTGTGATCAACGAGGCGCTGGAGATCGCCCGGCGTTTTTCGACAGGAGATTCTGTGGAATTCGTTAACGGTGTCTTGGACGGCATCCGCAAGAGACTTCCCCCGCGTGAGCCTCAGCCCGAATGAATGGGTAGCCCCGGCGCCTGTCATTCCGAGCGAAGCGAGGAATCTTGCTCTGCTCGGAAGCAGAACAGTGGACCTGTTTGCGGGTGGAAAAGTCAGAGTGAGATTTCTCGCTTCGCTCTCTCGAAAATCACGTCATTCTGGCGAAAGCGGGAATCCATTGGAACGGGGTCCCCGCTCTCGCGGGGACGGCGATGCACTTGATTTTCATTCCTTTGGGTGGGCCGCAGGCCCATGACCACTCGGAATGACATGCTTGGGGGCCGGATAACACCGCGCTACATCTGCCTGCGCGAAAACGCCTCTATTTCTCCGAGCAAAGCTTTCACCTGCTCAGGGGAGGGCGCCTCGGCGTAGAGGCGCAGGACGTTCTCGGTGCCCGAGGCACGCACCAGAAGCCACCCGGAGTTGCCAAATCGCATCTTGACCCCGTCCAGATCGTCTACGGAAGTCACCTTCAGCCCGGCGATCCGTTTGATCTCCCGTTGCCCTACTAGGCGAACGATTCGCTGGGCAACGTCTTTATCGATTTCCAGGTCCACACGTCCGTAGCAGTGCGGCCCGAATTCTTCAGTCAGCTCCTGGACCAACTCGCCGAGGGTTCGGCCTCGATCCGCCATCACCTCCGCCAGAAGCAGGGAGTTCAAGAGTCCGTCGCGCTCCGGTAAGTGTCCTCGAATGCCGATTCCCCCGCTCTCCTCGCCGCCAATGAGCACGTTCCGGGTGAGCATCAACTCGCCGATGTATTTGAATCCGATGGGTGTAACGTGCAACGGAAAGCCATACTTGCGAGCCAGCTTTGTTACCATCTCCGTGCTTGAAAAGGACTTCACCACTTCGCCGCGCAACCCCAGGTCTTCTGCCAAGTGTTTGAGAAGGATGGAAAAGATCTTGTGGGAATCAATGAAAGCGCCACTGCGGTCCACGGCTCCTACACGATCGGCGTCTCCGTCCGTGGCGAGACCGGCATCGTAATTGCCCTTCACGACGGCTTGGCGAAGCTCCTCGACGTGTGGCTCGATGGGCTCCGGATTCAGGCCTGGGAAGAGCGGGTTGTGCTCGCCGTGGATCTCGCGATAAGGAATCCCAGCCTCGTCAAAAAGGCGAGCCAGGCACCCGCGCCCGGCGCCATACATCGGATCGATAACAAACCGCCGGCCCGAGGATCGGATGCGTTCGAGATGAACTAGGCTTTTGAGCCGGTCCAGGTACGGAACCGCCAGGTCCACGGTTCGGAGGGAAGCCCGTTGCCGCTTTCGCGCACGGGCCGTTGAACGGTCAAGCCGCTGAAGGTGGAGTTCAATCCTATGCAGGATGGAAGGCGGCGCGGAACCTCCAAAGGGCGCCTTGAACTTGACTCCGTTCCAGCGATAGGGATTGTGGCTGGCCGTAATCATGATGGCCCCCACGGTCTGCCTTGCGACCACCGCATAACTGACGGCTGGCGTGGGCGTGGCCCTCTCAGCCAGCAGCACGGGAATGCCCCAGGACGCCACGGTTTCGCTCGCGAGCCTGGCAAACTCAGCGGAAAGGAAGCGAGTGTCGTAACCCACCACGAGGCCCTTTGCAGGGTCGTTCTCCTCGCAGACGTAACGCGCGATGGCTTCGGTGACCCGGCGCACGTTGGTGAAGGTGAAATCCTCCGCTATTACACCGCGCCAGCCATCCGTGCCGAATTTGATCTTATCCAACATGGCCTCTCAATCGACAGTGTTATTCCGAGCGAAGACCTCGTGATCCTTGGGCTCACCACTTGTCATGAAAATGATTCCCCTCCTTGGTAAAGAGGAGTTAGGGATGGTTGCCGTTCCCTGACGACACTACCCACCACCCCTGCCCCTCCCTCGCTGAGGAGGGAAGTCATTTTCATGGCAACGAGGAATCTCGCTCTGACTGCCGGGCTCCAATTCATGTCCTCCGAGCCAGATTCCTCGCTACGCTCGGAATGGCGCCTTGCACAATCTCCCATGACCATTGCGCCAGCCCTACAGCAAATCATCACGGCCCAAGACTTCGATCTCCTGGACGGCCTTTCCGACGTCCTGCGACCTCTCTCGCGCGCAAACCAGCAGCGCATCATCGGTCTCGACAACGACGAGATCGTGAACTCCGACCGTCACCACAAATTTCTTCGGCGAAACCACCATGTTACGCTGCGAATCGAGGCTGAGCCCGGGGCCAGATCGGACATTCCTCTCTGAGTCTTGATGGCTTAGCTCGTACACGACCGCCCAGCTTCCCACGTCGTTCCAGCCAATATCGGCAGGCACTGCATAGATATCTGAGATCTTCTCCATGAGCGCAAAGTCAATGGAGATTTTCTGAAACTTGGGGTAGAGCCGGCGAAAGGCGCGCGAGCAAATCCCTCCAGCTTCGGCAATCCGCCTTGCCAGATCTGCCATCTCAGGCTGGAAGCGCTGCAAGTTCTCGAACAGCGTTGCAGCCTTCCAAATGAAAATGCCACCGTTCCAGAGATACCGTCCAGAGGCAACGTAGCGCCGCGCCTCAGCCAGCGCGGGTTTCTCAGTGAATCGGACGACGTGGAACACTTCGTGTCCAGCCACGCGGCCCAGTCGCCGTCCCAAACGAATGTATCCAAAGCCCGTTTCAGGCCGCGTCGGTTTCAGTCCTAGGACCACGGACCGTCCCGGCTGAGACGCCACATGGCACGCCGTAGCGAGCAGGCGGCGAAAAAGCGCCGGTTTGTTGATGATCTGATCGGAGGGCAAAACAACCATCAGGCCTTCGGGGTCGCGCCGCACGATTTCCTGCGCGGCGACGGCGGCTGTGGGAGCGGTATTGCGGGAAGCCGGCTCGCCAAGAATCTGACTGGAAGGAATGCCCGGCAAGAGCCGGCGAATGTTCTGCAATATTGGCTCACCGGTGAAAATGTAGACGTGCTCCAACGGAATGGCGGGGCGGATACGCGCTACAGTCTGCTCCAAGAGCGTACGCCGGCCGAACAAGGTCAACAGCTGTTTCGGATGTCGCCGACGGCTCAAGGGCCAGAAACGCGTTCCGCTGCCCCCTGCCATAACTACGCCGTAGACATGTTTAAACGCTGAATCTGTCGCCATATTCACACGTCGAAGACAACTTTCCCGATGTCTTCCGGGGGGATGTTGTGGGCCGCGAGCGGCCGCCTGAAGTCCAGTTCGAGGTCGGGAACATAATACTTCAGGAGGCGCGTTGAGTGGAGAGGGGCGAATCGATACGCTCCCGCCGCCGGAGGGATGACCCATGTCTCCCCCGGCCGATAGCCCAGCCAGCCCGCGGTGTTCTCGATGCGTCCTTCGCCCTGCAACACGGAATAAACCTCCACTCGTTGTGGCGAACTCTTGAACGTGGCCTTCTTGCGTAGGAATAATTCTTCGAGGGCGAAGTAACGGCAGGCCGCAACATACCGCCGAGTTCCAAAGCGCTCCTGGAATTCCCAACGTGGGAGGTGGCACAGGGGCGGCAGATCCTCCCGGATAACGTCCATGCCTTTCGATAAATGGAGAGGCCGAGGTATTCCGTCCAACCCCAGTCTGCCAAAGTCGTCAAGGCGGTAGGTAAGGTCTGAATTCTGCTCCACCTCGAACAGAACCAACCCGGGGCCAAGAGCATGTACAGTGCCGGGCGGTACGAAGATGGCCTCCTCGGGCTTGGGGTAATGGCGAATGAGGAGTTCCTTCGACTTTCCCTTTTCGAAGGCTGATTTTAGCACTTCTCGAGTGACTCCCGGCTTCACTCCCAGGAGGATTTCCGCGTTTGGGTCGGCTTGCACGATATACCACATTTCGCACTTGCCGACATTCCCCGGGTCGTGCACGCGCGCACAGTCGTCATCGGGATGAACTTGCACCGATAGCCAGTCGCTGGTGAAGATGTATTTGGCGAGCAAGGGGAAGCGCGCCCCCTCCCAAGCTCGCCCGTGCAGCGCCCGCCCGTACTTCTCGGAAGCCTCTGCCAGCGTAAGACCGGCGACTGGGCCGTTCAAGAAACGGGAGGTGTCGTCGTTAGCCCAGACTTCACCGATTAATTCGCCGGGCTTCCATGGTCCCCTCGAGATCCCCGCTTTGCAGGAAACTGGAAGGTCAGTTTCTCCCTGCGCCGGGTAGATGGGCGCGAGATCCTCCCGGCCCCAAATCTTCGGTTTAAAAACTGTGGAAAGCTGAAGAGGAGTGTTCAGCGTGGACATGTTTCATTCACAAGTTGGAGAAGAACGTGGCCATACGTCGTAGTCCCTCGTTAATGCTTTCCAGGGAAGTTGCGTAGGAGATGCGGATGTGCTCCTGCGTTCCAAAGGCAGTGCCTGGGACTATCGCAACGTGTGCTTCCTCCAACAGGCGCGCTGCCAGCAGGGATACGTCTCCCAACCCGTCTCTCTGAAGATAATACCCGACATTTGGGTAGGCGTAAAAGGCGCCTGCGGGGAG
>Ga0187784_10000820_pt1 | contig 23808 bp, 24 predicted proteins | sample 1015_SJ02_MP15_2_FD_132964 | JGI IMG/M metagenome (GOLD analysis project Ga0187784, IMG submission 132964) | Tropical peat soil microbial communities from peatlands in Department of Meta, Colombia - 1015_SJ02_MP15_20_MG | ecosystem: Environmental > Terrestrial > Soil > Wetlands > Peat | place... | reverse complement strand
TTCGATATATTGTCAATAGTTTTTATTTATTTCGAATATAGGCGATTCTTCGTTTCGTATTCTTTCGTATTGACAGAAAAAGAAGTTGGACGCTGGGCGACGCACACGCGGCGCATCTTCACTACCAAGTCAATGATTGCCTCGAATCAGGAACGCCCCGATGACAAGCTGTGCGACGGTGCCGACGACGATCTCCGATAGGGCGGTGGAGACTTTAGGCCAGATGGGGAAAAAAGTGGCGCCAGCCCGACTCAAAGTGATGCCAATACCCGCACGTTTCTCCGGGCAAACTCCACTTACCTGTGTTTGTGTGAGTGGCGTCACGCGGCCGGCGAGTTGGAAGTTGCTCCACTGGCAATTTCGAGTATCTCCGACTTCTGGAAATGTGTTTTCTCAATTTACTTCCGTCCCACTGCGTCACTGTCGACGTCACGCGCCAACCTTTGGTAAGCTGTCGCTTCCGCGACTTACGCTCTGGGCAGGGCGATTGCCGAAAGGCGATTTCTCCCGGCCCCGGCCGGTAATGTTCCAATGGCGTCGCACCCCATCAGCGCGCAAGCATCGGCACCAGCCGTCGCTGTCTCGCAGCCCGTTTCCGCTCCGCTCACGAGCGCCGCAATTTTTCTCGTTGTCACGATCAATCCCGGCGACGAAAATCGCGCCTCGGTTCTTTCGCTGTGCGCCGATCTCTCCGGGCTTTTGCGCGCCGTCGGCTTTCGCGTCCTCGAAGGCGGTCTCTCCTGCATCATGGGCTTCGGTTCCGATGCCTGGGACCGCCTCTTCGGTTCGCCACGTCCCGCCGAACTTCATCCCTTCCGTGAAATTCACTCCGGCCCACGCCACGCTGTCTCCACATCCGGCGACTTGATCTTTCACATCCGCGCCAAGCATATGGATCTCTGTTTCGAGCTTGCCATGCAAATCATGGCTCGCCTCGAAGGGGCTGTGACCACAGCGGACGAAGTTCAGGGCTTCCGCTACTTCGACGATCGCGATCTCCTCGGCTTCGTGGACGGCACCGAGAATCCCACAGGCAGCCTGACCGCCAATGCTGTCTTCATTGGCGACGAAGATCCTGCTTTCACCGGCGGAAGCTACGTCATCGTGCAAAAGTATCTTCACAATCTCGATGCGTGGAATAAGCTCCCCACCGAAGCGCAGGAAAAGATCATCGGTCGGACAAAAGTCTCCGACATCGAACTCGATGACTCCGTCAAGCCCACCTCGGCTCACAACGCTCTCACCACCATCGAAGATAACGGCAGGGAAATCAAAATCCTCCGCGACAACATGCCCTTCGGCCGGCCTGGCCACGGCGAGTTCGGCACCTATTTCATCGGCTACAGCCGCTCGCCCCGGACCATCGAACAAATGCTGGAGAACATGTTCATTGGCCGCCCGCCCGGCAATTACGATCGTATTCTCGACTTCAGCACTGCGGTCACGGGAAATCTGTTCTGTATCCCGACCGCGACTTTCCTCGACAGTGTCTCCACTGACCAGCCCGCGCCCGCAGTATCCTCTGGCGCACAAAAGCTCGCGACGGCCTCGCCGCCGGTTGAAACTTCCGTCTCCACTGCGCCATCCAAGAATGGTTCCCTCGGCATAGGTTCCCTGAAAGGAGAAAATTCCCATGAATAACCTGCATCGCGAGCTGGCTCCGATTTCTGATGCTGCGTGGGCTCAAATCGAGGAAGAAACTTCGCGCACGATCAAGCGCTATCTGGCGGGTCGCCGCGTGGTGGATGTTCACGGCCCGGCGGGTTCTGCTCTCTCGGCCGTGGGCACAGGCCACTTGGGCGCGATCGCCTCGCCCGGAGACGGCATTACGGCCCATCAGCGTGAAGCGAAAACGCTCGTCGAGCTACGCGTTCCCTTCGACCTCGACCGCCAGATGATTGACGACGTGGAACGCGGCGCGAACGATTCCGATTGGCAGCCGGCAAAAGACGCCGCGCGCAAGCTCGCCTTTGCCGAAGACCGCGCGATTTTCGAAGGTTACTCCGCCGCCGGAATCGTCGGCGTCCGCCAGGGCACCAGCAATCCCAAAAAATCTCTCCCCGCCGACGTGCGCAAGTACCCGGAAGCCTTTGCACACGCCTTAAGCCAGTTGCGTCTGGTCGGAGTCAACGGGCCTTATGCCATTTTGCTCGGCGCGGACGCCTTTACGGAGCTCGCCGAAACCAGCGATTACGGCTATCCAGTCCTGGAACATGTCAAACGCCTGGTCGAAGGAAAGATTATCTGGGCGCCCGCTATTGATGGGGCCTTCGTCATCACTACCCGTGGCGGCGACCTCGATTTTCACATCGGCCAGGATGCCTCCATCGGCTACTTGAGTCACACAGACACGCACGTTCGCCTTTATTTGCAGGAAACCTTCACCTTCCTCTACCTCACCTCCGAATCCGCCGTCGCCCTCGCCCCAACCTCCAAACCTTCTTGACGCGCCGTCTCTCAACAGCGAGATATTCGCATCTCGCCATGGCACGTATGCTGGCTTCGTTGGAAGACTGTTAAAGCCTATCGCAAGGTTTCAATCTGGTATAGCATCCACTGCGAGGTTTACCATGACAACGAATGCGATCCCACTACGAAGTGAGGTGGCCTACCAACCGCAAGCGGCAAAGGGTCTGGTATTGGTCCGGCTGACGATCGGCGCGATGTTCGTGTGGGTCTTTTTCGAAAATAAGGGCAAAGGCCTCTATACTCCTGCTGGCTATGCTGGCCTCATAAACTATTACATCACACATAGTCACTCGCCGGCTTTTTGGAAAGCGGTGATGGGTTCGGCGGCAAGTCATGCCGCGATGGCAGCTCCCTTGCAGGCGATTACCGAGATCTCACTGGGGATTCTGCTGGTGATCGGTCTTCTGACGCCCCCGGTCGCTTTTGTGGCGTTCCTGTATCTTGCAAGCCTCTGGGTTTCGGAGTGGGGCACGGCCTGGATCTGGGAACTGCTGGTTCCGGTGCTCGCATCGCTTGCGCTGGCAGTGGGACAAGCGGGCCGGACTTGGGGCGTCGACGCACGGCTGGCGCAGCGGTGGCCCTCCTCCCGGTGGTGGTGATTCAACAAGTCCAGTGCGAGTGTCCGTCATCATTCCTACCCACAACGAAGCGCAGGCCATTGGCCGCGTGCTCACCGAGATCCCGTCCGATGTCGTCACTGAGGTCATTGTTGTTGACAGCAATTCCGCTGACAGCACATCCGAAATTGCCGCAAAGATGGGGGCCCGTGTCATCCAGGAACCGCAGCGCGGATACGGGCGCGCCTGTTTGACCGGTCTTGCCAGCGTCGACTCCCCTGACGTGGTCGTATTCCTCGACGGCGACTACAGTGATCGCCCGTCTGAGCTGCCGATTCTCCTGGCTCCGATCATCGACGGCCGCGCGGACATCACGCTGGGCTCGCGCCTTGGGGCAAAGACCATTCCCGGGGCACTACCCTGGCATCAGGCACTTGGCAACCGCGTAGCGGCCGGCCTGATCAGGGTGTGTTATGGCTTGAGAATCAGTGACCTCGGCCCGTTTCGCGCCGCACGTGCGGATGTCCTCCGTGAACTCACGCTGGAAGAGACCACGTATGGCTGGGCAGTTGAAATGATCTTAAAAGGCGCCCTGCAAGGATTCCGGATCGTCGAGGTGCCGGTCAGCTACTATCCACGCATCGGGAAATCGAAGATCGGCGGCACCGTGAGGGGCGCTCTTGGAGCAGCGTGGTTCATTCTCAGCCTCATAGTGCGTTATTATTTTCGGCGTCGAAGGGCTGGCATGCCGCGGCCGATGTGAGGCTTCGTACGGCGATATCCTATGGAATCCTCCCGCCAGACGGTGGTGCGTATTCCTAGCCAAAACCGCACCCTCGTCATCATGGCGAAAGCCCCCAAGCCGGGAATGGTAAAGACCCGGCTCACTCAGAGCCTTTTCTCGCCCGCGGTCACCGCGTTGTATTGCTGCCTCTTGGAAGACACAGTGGCGATGGCTAAATCCCTGATCGGTGTAACGGTGGCTGTTATGTGCCCTGAGTCGGACAGGGACGAACTGGCACAGTTAGTAGGTAGCGGGGTACAGGTTGTGCCTCAGAAGGGCGAAGGTCTTGCCGCAGGACTCACTTCTGTGTTTCGACAGTTCACTGCCGCCGGCCAGCAACCCGTCATCGCGTTCAACAGCGACAGCCCACACCTGCCGCCATCGGTGTTGGAGAGAGCGTTCGAGGCGCTCGCCACGCGGGATGTGGTTGTCGGACCGACACACGACGGAGGCTACTATCTCATCGGCGCGAAGACCGCATACGCGACGCTTTTCGAAAATGATGGGATGGGAACTAGAAACGCGCTTGAGACATTGCTGGAGCATGCTCAAGCCCTGAAGCTTTCGATCGGATTCACCGAACCTTTCTACGACATCGACGTCGCTGATGACCTGATTCGACTCGGTCAGGAGCTACGATTGGCCCCAAGTAGGGCACCGCGAACAGCAGCCTGGTTTGCCGAATGGGAACATGCGGTCGGGCAATTGCATCCCTGTAGGGGAAAACTGTGAACTTTACGTCCTCAAGCAGGCTGTACGGACTGGGCGCCGTCTTGCTTGTGGCGCTCACGGTCTGCTCACGCAACTTTAGCCGCACCGGTGAACCGTCATTCATCGTTCCGCTGGCCATTGCAGCCATTGCGTACCTCCTGGCCATCCGCGAGTTTTTATCCACGCCAAAATTTCCAAGGCACGTCGTGATCTTCGGTCTCGCGCTGGCTGCTCTGTGGCACTTTCTGTTCCTACGGATGCCGCCAGGTTCAGATGACGATATTCATCGATATGTTTGGGACGGCCGTGTGCAGCGGCTCGGCTATAACCCTTATATCGTTATTCCTAGTGACTCGGCTCTCAGCAGGTTACACACACCTGAAACCCGCACTCTGAATCACCCGAATCTGCCCAGTCCTTATCCGGCGGGGGCTGAGCTTTTTTTCCGCGCGGTAACCGGGATTCACGAGTCTATCTTTGCGCTAAAGGTAGCGTTTCTAATTTGCGATTTCGCAATTGTTTTAGTGTTGTTCGATGTATTGCGTCGGAGTCGGCTGGGAGAGCACTGGGTTCTGGCCTATGCCTGGAATCCACTGCTGGCGACGGAAGTGGCGGGAAGCGGTCACATCGATATTGTCGGCGCGCTGCTATTGCTGGTGTCCTTTGCCGCGTTACAGCGCCGCTGGCGTGCAACGGCGGCCCTAGCCTTTGGGCTCTCGGTCGCAGTGAAAGTGCTCCCGATTGTGTTATTGCCGCTTTACTGGAAGCGCGTTCGTGTTCGCGATGCCGTGGTAGCCGCAGTCGTGGTCGGACTTTTATACATTCCATTTCTCTATCATGGTAGGATTCCGACCGGTTCGCTCGGCACCTATGTTCATAGCTTCTGGTTCAATGATCCGGTATTTGCGGCGCTCGAGCGTGTGGCCGCTCCCGAGTTTGTAGTTGGGCTGGCAGTGCTCGTCGGTTTTCTTACCGCAATTTGGCTGAGAAAGAAGTCTGTCACGTCTGCGGACGCATTCGCTTGGCCGATGGCTGCATCACTTTTATGCGCGCCGGTCGTTTATCCATGGTACCTGCTTTGGCTGCTGCCGTTTCTAAGGTCGGCCTCGACGCTGCCGATTATCATCTGGACAGTCAGTATCATCCCGACTTACGTGGCGTGGCATCTGCGGGCACTGGGGCGACCGTTTATCGTCCCTGGCTGGGTATTGCTGGTCGAATATGGATGGGTGGCAATCACCGCGGCAAGCATCTGGTTGCGCAGTATCAGGAAACCTGAGCACGTCGGCGCTTTACAAAGTGAAACGCACCGCCCCTGACACGATTCTGTATCCAGAAGCTAGTCGGCGTCATCCCACACACCATCCGTCCAATCAAGTAGAAAAGAGGGACTTTCCATGACAAAATCGATCCGTTTGATGCACGGTATTCTGGGTTTTGCAGTGTTGGTCCTGGCCACGACGTCCTGGGCGCAGAATCGCCCGCCAATTCTCGAAAACATCGCCAAGACCTATGGCATCGATTCGTGGGACCAAATTCAGGCGATCCGCTACACCTGGAACGGAGAAATCACCGGACTATTCAAAGCTTCCCGCGCCTGGGAGTGGGAACCCAAGACCGGCAAAGTCTCCTACGCGGGGAAAGACAAAGATGGGAAGCCGGTCAAAGTTACTTATATGCGCTCCGAGATCAATGACGACGTGAAGAAGCAAACCGACGCGGGTTTCACCAATGACAATTATTGGCTCCTGTTCCCCCTCCATGCTTACTGGGACACCAGCGCCACCGTAAACGATCAAGGCATGAAAAAACTGCCGACAGGCGCTGGTTCGGCCACATTGGTCTCAGTGAAATATCCAGCGGAACTCGGCGGCTACACGCCCGGTGACACCTGGGACCTGTACGTCGGCAAGGACAACCGAGTCGAGCTGCTTGTCTTCCGCCACGGCGGGGACAAGAAGCCGAGTCTCGTCACCGCAACGTGGACAGGCTACAAGAAGGCCGGTCCTCTTCTGATCTCAACGGAGCACCGTGGCACCGCCGATGGCAAGCCGCTGCACATCTTTATTTCGGATGTGGCAGTTAAGCTGACGGGCTCGGATACCTGGGTGAACGCGCAATAAAGAATAAGGCTCCGTGCCGTCGCGCGGTCACGGATCCCTTTCTCTTGCAACCACAACGGTAGTGCAAGAACTACTCAGCTTGGGCAGATCGCGATTGGCGACTATGCGGATGCGCAGACGCGGGCGTTCTCCGCGAATGATCGGACAATAGAAGTCAGGCTGCGAGAGTGCCCCTTGGATGCGTCGACGTCCCGCACATCCGCCGTGGCATGTATTTCGAAACTCGCAAGGCTCGCAGGTTTGAGGAAGCGTGCGTACCTGCTTAAAAGCCGTAGAGTTTAGAATTTCGGGTCCTGCCGAAATCAAATCTGCCAGTTGCTCTCCAGCACCCGGCCAATAAACGCAGGGTTGTGTCGTGGCCCGTGGTGTCACTCGTACGGTGCTGACGCCGCAACCTGCCCGGAGCGGTGGAAGTCCGGCGATTGCGCGAACCAGCGGCTCGCCAATCGCGATCACATCAGTCTCCGCAAAGAGACGGCAAAATCCCTCCCAGTATTCTTCATAGCTGAGCGCATAGAGGTCCGATCGCACAGCTTGGTACACATTCACACGCAAAGGAGCGTCAAACTGTTTGGCTACTCGCGCCACCTCGGACAGACGCAAGTAGTTCGACTTCATCATCACGGCGACGATGGTTACCGGCACGCCCAGGTTCACACAACGCTTTGCCTGTTGATGGATGAGTTCCCAATTGCCAGGTCCGCGCTGCGCATCCTGTTCCGCTTGTGTGGGGTAGTCAAGAGAAAACTCGATGTCGTGAAATGCGCGTAGGTCGTCGTCTTCAAGGACGGCAACACTATGACCGTTGGAAGTGATGGTGAGCTGGACCGCGTTTGTTTGCAGATAGGCCAGTATCGCCTTGAAGTCCGGATGCATGCCGTTCTCACCTGTGCCCAGGTTTACCGAGCGCACCCGCAGTCGTTCCATGACTGCCTTCACTTGGTCCAGGGACAGACGATCTGCGCGAGTTGGATCGCGGTAACAGAAAGCGCAAGCGAGATTACATTCGTTGGTAAGCCCGATCCCGAGCGAGATGCCGGTGTCGTTCACCACCCCGCTGCATCTGCTCGATAAAGACGAAATTGGGGCCTCATTCACGCACGTTCCTCCATTACCGGAGACATACGTCGTGCCAGATAGTGCGTGTAGCGGGCGACGGCGGCAAACTCCGGTCGCACGCCCAACTTGCGCTCCAGTTCAAGAATTCGTTCATACTCAGAGCTGCGAGAAATCTGAAATGGTAAGTAATCCGAAATGACGCGTATTCCTCGCATGGCGATCGCTGTGAGTGAAGCCGCCCTCAGGGTGGCTTGCATGCCCTCCGTTGTGAAAAGCCGCACCCTTCCTCCATAGAGAGACTCTTCTCCCCACTCCGCCCCTAGGCTATTTTCCGCTGCCCTCAAATCGCCCGCTTGAATAGCGGCCTTTAATACCTCGCCGGAGCGGTTACGCACGAGGAGGGACAGTATCGCCGACGAATCTCTCATCGCGCGAGCAGCGCCGCACAACAGAGCACCCGGGTCTTCGACATATTCCAATATGTCGTGGCACACAATGAGGTCGAACGATCCAGGCCGGAAAAAATTCGCCAGGTCGACGGCGTCGCCGTGTTTCAGTGCAACTCTCTCCGTTACTCCTGCTTCCTGCGTGGCACGCCTGGCGAAGTCCAGCATCGGTAGGGACGAATCCAGCAATGTGACGTGAAGACCCAGTCGCGCCAGGCGCACCGCGATGGCGCCGGTGCCGCACCCGAGATCCAGAGCGCGCAAAGACCCTGTGGCCTGTGGCAGGAACTCCTGCAAGTAGGCAAAGGCAAGATCGAGGCGCAACCGACCCTCTGGAGTTTCGAGGTAGGCGGCGTACTTGTCAGCGCCGCTCCGGAAGCGTTCGCGGTCGGCATTGGCGGTCATCTTCTTCATGCGACACTCACGCGATTCCAGCCACAAGTGTCCCAGAGCGTATATCGAAACGATTAGGAACCGCAAGAGTACGACTGCGAACGGGACATCAAGCCACAGTCGGTTCCAAGCCGAGGTGATCGTCAACGGCGGCAAACACTCTGTTAAGAACCGGGCTGAGCGGTGCTGACCTTGTTCTGGAGTAAACCCAAAATTTCTCTTTCAACAACCGAAATGTCAGTTGCCCCAATATGCTTGGTATAAATGCGGCCATCACGCGCTATAAGAAACGCGATGGGCAGGCCGAGAACTCCTCCGTAACGTTCGGCGATTTGTGGGTTGCCTAAGACCACGGGATAATTCATCTTGAAGCGGTGATAGAAATCGCGCACAGGATCTGGGCTGTCGTCCATCGAAATCCCGATAATTTGCAAACCCTGCTGTCCGTATTTGTTCTGAAGGTTTGCAAAAAGCGGAACTTCTTCGCGACACGGGTCACACCAGGTTGCCCAGAAGTCCAGAAGAACCACCTTTTCCCGATAAGTCGAGAGCTGGAGGAGTTCACCACTCAACTCGGGCAACGAGAAATCCGGAGCAAGGTCTCCGGGTGCGGCGGAGTGCTGGGTACTGGAACGGCCGGAACGTTGATGCAAGAAATACACTCCCAGCAGGGCCAGGATTGCCAGAGCACCAGGAAGTCTTTTGTTAGACACGGAGAATCGCGATTTAATCGCCCTTCGTCACCGGGTAGCCTTTATCCACCCAGTCAGTGCCAAAGTTGTTGGCGATATACAAGACCTTCACGTTTGTAAAACCCATGGCCTGCAGGGTGGCGTCCGCTGGTTTGACGTTAGGACTATGGTTCCAGGGGCAACACCCACAATAAATGACAATGAACTTCTTGCGAGCTAATGATTCTACGCGCTGCCGCAGTTGCTGCAGGCCACTCGCAGTGGAGGCAGCTCCGATGTATTCAGAACCAGGAATATGCGCCTGCGAATAAAGCACATGGAACCCGACCTGAATCAAAAGCGGCTTCTCACTTATCGAAGACTGAAGAACTTTGACTAAATCCTCAGGCTTGATCAGCTGCGAATTCGATATCGAGCCGGCCTGCTGGGCAGGGAGACCGGGAGCCAGTATAGTCAAGACCAACCCGAGGATAGGAATAATCGGGAAAGCTTTGAAGGTAACGTTCATTAGTGTCCTGCACATTATCGGTTCTTGGATAGGCCGCTGGCAAGGAAAGCTGCCAGTATTAGTACTCAGAAGTCGGCTGGCTACCGGAATTTCCCAGGTCATGGGATTTGATCCGACACCTGCCCGCTTAGTGGTACTGATCTGGCAGCCCACTTACGCTGCTAGCCGGATTGAAGCCTGTGGAAAAACTGGTGAACCGGTTTTGCCTGCACTGAAATCTACAAGTTGTCCCAAGTTTGACCCGACAGTTGCGTCACGGGAATTATCGCGGTGCCCGGCATCACCAGGCTTTAACCAAGACCGAGGGGTCACCTTGATCAACACCTGGATCGTCCGCATCGGCATCGTAAATGCGTGAATGAGAGCGGGGCACAAGAACAGGCTCGCGACTTCTTAAACCATCCATCGCTGTGGTCGATAAAAAGATGTCCGGCCTCGTTCACCTCAATCGTTAATAGAGTGAAAGTAACAAACATCCTAAGTTAGGAGAACCACGATGAGCGACTTTACATTCTTGTATCGCGGCCGAGACACCCATGCATCACCCGAACAAATGCAAAAGACGATGGAGAAATGGCGTGCCTGGTTTAAGGAACTCGGGGAGAAGGGTCACCTAAAGGACATCGGACACCCCTTGGAGAACACCGGCAGAGTGGTCAGGGGCAAACAGAAGTCTGTAACCGACGGACCGTTTGCAGAAGCTAAGGACGTGGTCGGAGGCTTCACATTGATCCAAGCTCCGGATTTGGAGCATGCCGTAGAACTCTCCAAAGACTGCCCGATTCTCGAAGTTGGTGGAAGTTCGTCCAATCCAAGTCTTGAACATGTAAATGGAACTCACCGACCATCTCTTTCGGCATGCGGCCGGCCGCATGGTCGCGGTGTTAACGCGCCTCTTTGGAGTCCACAACCTGGCGCTCGCAGAAGATGTCGTTCAAGATGCCTTCTGTCGAGCGCTTGAGGTGTGGTCATTCCGAGGCGTGCCGGAGAACCCTGCCGCTTGGTTGATGGCAGCTGCCAAGAATGGCGCACTCGATGTACTACGCCGCGAACGAACCGCGCGAACCTTCGAGCCGGAGCTAAGTAGATTTCTCCAGAGCGAGTGGACACTCGCACCCGTTGTAGAGGAAATGTTTGCCAACAACGCAATCAAAGACGACCAACTCCGCATGATGTTCTCCTGCTGCCATCCTCGCTTGCCCGAAGAAGCGCAGGTCATGCTCATCCTTCATATCTTGTGCGGTTTTGGCATTGACGAGGTCGCGAGTGCCTTCGTGACCACGTACACGGCAGTGGAGAAGCGGATCCCGAGGGCTAAGAAAGTTTTGGCCGGGTCCAATCGGCTCTTCGACACACAGGCTCCATCTGACTTCTCGACGCGCCTTCCTGCGGTTCAAAGGGCCCTCTATTTACTCTTTAATGAGGGCTATCACGGCGCATCGGCCGAGTTCGCAGTTCGCGCCGAACTTTGCCACGAGGCTATGCGACTTGCGGCTATGCTCTTGGACCATCCGCTTGGAGCAACTCCTGTTACATATGCTCTTTCCGTCCTTATTTGCCTCAACAAGGCGAGATTACCGGCACGTCTGAACGCTTCAGGAAACCTGAACTCTCTTTTCGATCAGGACCGATCCTTGTGGGATCAGAAGCTGGTAAGCGAGGGGGTGCGGGGCCAAGACAGAACGCCTGATCCCGCACGTCCGCAGGCATGGCCCCCTCGCCACCCTCTTGACGAGGGACAATCTGCAGATTCTGGATTGAGCCATCGACCGAACCGGACATGTGCTCGGTACGTATCTTCACGGTTTCTTCGACAATGATTCGTTCCGGCACAGTTTTCTGGACTGGGCCCGTACTTTCCGGAACTGGGCGCCCATCAAAGAAGAAGAAAAGGCGTTTGCCACCGCCGAAAGGAAGGCGCGCCTCAATCGCTGGGCCGACCACCTGCCAGGTTCCTTGCAACTTGACTTGATGCGGAGTTGGATCGTTCCGAGACCTGAAACGGCTATTCGCTAGGAACACGCTCGGCGCACTCCGCTTATCTCGCATCCTGGTCGGCTAGGTAGGGCTGATCGAAGTAATCAGCGCGTACCAGAGGCGCGAGCTGAGCTCGTTGTTCCCAGCCGTCGCGTTCCAGATCGGGCACATCGGAAAACTCTCTCACATAACCGAGGCAAAGATAAGCGACCAATTGCGCTTCCCTCGGAACTCTCAACAGTTCTTTGATGGCCAGCGGATCGAGAATGCTGACCCAGCCCACGCCGATGCCCTCGGTCCGGGCGGCCAGCCACAGGTTCTGGATGGCGCACACAACCGAATAGACCGATGTTTCTGGCATGGAATGACGGCCGAGGTAGTGACCGCGCTCGCTCTCATCGTCACACAGCACGCAAAGATGCTGGGGCGCTTCGAGAAGTCCTTCCAGCTTGAGCCGGGAGTACAACTCCTGGCGGTCCCCTTGATAGCGGGCACGAGCATCGGCATTCGCGCACTGAAAGATTCCGTGCACCGCCCTCCGAAGTCCCTCGTTGCGCACGACGATAAATCGCCAGGGCTGCATGAAACCAACCGATGGAGCCTCGTGGGCAGCCGCGAGCAGTCGGTATAGCGTGGCATCGTCGATGGGTTGCGGCAGATATCCGGCTCGCACGTCGCGCCTTTCGCGAAGCGCACGATAGACGGCGGTTCTCTCTGCTGCTGAAAAGTCATTCTGCGCTGGTGTCACCATGCTTTGGACCATCGCGCCCCCTTGTGTTGTTCATCTCGAAGACGGGAATCGACTTCGGACTCAAGTTCGAGCAAGCGGCCAAACAGCCAAAGTAAATCAGACAAGCGATTGATATAGGGTAACGCGTGCGAGTCGACGGTCGTGCCATCTTCGATGAGTCGGACAATCGATCGCTCGGCGCGCCGACAGACGGTTCGCGCAATTTCGAAGGCCGCAGCTTCGGTGTGGGCCCCAGGCAGCGACCAATCCGAGAGAATCCCCTCCTTCGCTTCGATCGTGTGAACGAGGTCCGTCAGATGGTCCACATCTTCTTGAGTAACGGTTGCTCGAGGCTCCGTCCCTTTCGTTGGGCCCGCCAGGGCCGATCCAACGCGAAACAGTGACTTCTGGATGTTCGTGGTCCACGAAGAGATCTCGGCATTGCTGCAGATGCTTCTGGCAAAGCCCAAAGTCGCATTGAGTTCATCGATGGTCCCGTATGCTTCCACCCGCAGGTCGGCTTTCGACACGCGAACGCCGCCGGGCAACGACGTCTGGCCTTTGTCCCCTCGCTTGGTTGCGATACTCACCTGGCCCCCTGTTCCGAGCATTCGAAACTTAAGCTCTGATACCCATGGAATCGATCTCGCGCAGATCCTGTGGAGTTACGACCACAATGGCTCCGTAGTTCTCCGTCTCTTTCCTCGCCTCATCCCGAGTGAACCCGAAAAACCGGGTCAGCGCGCACTGCATAACCCCACTGTGGGTGACGACCGCCAACGGGGTATTCTTGTGTTGGGCGATCACGCGCCTGAATTCAGCCTCGACTCTGGCCGTAAAGTCTCGATAAGCTTCGCCTTCGGGAGCGGACCGCGCCGGGAAGTCGCGGACCCACAACTCGGCTTCCGTGGGATAACTCCGCTGCACTTGGTCCCAGGTCAAACCTTCCCACCGCCCAAAATGGATCTCGCGAAATCCGGATCTGAATTCAACCGGGGCGCCGATCCGCTCACTGATTGTAGTCGCGGTGCGTGAGGCTCGACGCAGGTCGCTCGAATAGATACGCGTAATGCCGAGAGGCGCGACCTCCTCCATGATGGACCGCAGACGGTGCAGTCCGGCTGCATTCAGGTCGGGATCCGAGTGACCGCAGAACTTGCCAGCGAGATCCGTTTCCGCGTGCCGGATGAGGACGATCTCTGTCATGGATGCCAGACTCCGCACAGATACACAGCAATCTCTGCCAACTGATTCGTGGCGCCAAAGCAGTCGCCCGTAACTCCGCCAATGCGGCGCCAATAATATAGACCGCTCAACAACGTCACAGCCAGAGTCGCCGCAAGGGCACTCCACATGGCTCGGCGGAGCGCGTAGGCAACAAGGATCAACGCGAACAAGCTTGCGATGGCAAGCGACGCAGCTGAGATTTGACGGGCGATGCGGGATCCCTGGCTATGCAGGGAAGACTCACGTGCAGCGGGCAGCACATAACCGAGAGGAAGAGCAGTCCAGCGGCACAGCACGTGGCCCGAAATTACATACGCAGCGAAGCGGTTGAGCGGAAGATTGGCCAGCAACAGTACGCGCAATCCTACCGAGACCACGAGTGCCACCGTCCCAAAGGTCCCGATGCTGCTGTCTTTGAGAATGGCAAGAATCTGTTCCCGGCTCCATCCCCCTCCAAACGCGTCGGCCACATCCGCGAGTCCGTCTTCATGCAAGCCGCCGGTGGCGAGGACCAACAGGGCTAGCGTCAGCAGGGCTGCCACCGCGGAAGGCAGATGACGAATGAACCATAGATATGCAACCGAGCCGAAAATTCCGATGAGCAAGCCGACCAAAGGGAAGAACTTCGCTGACCGCGACAGCGCGTTCTCGTCATAGGGAAGCCGGCCGAGCGGCAATCTCGTCAGGAACTGAAACGCGGTTGCCATGTCCTGAAGTATCCGGATCATCGTTCCGACTCCCTGGGACTTGCTCCGCTTACTCCCGCAGAAGAAAACGTCGCCATCTCGGAATACAGACGTAATGCGGATTCAATCACCGGCATGGCCAGAACCGCGCCCGTTCCTTCGCCTAGTCGCATCCCGAGGTTCAGGATTGGCTTGATGCCAATGTGGCGCAGCAAGTGACGGTGCCCGGGTTCCTCGGAACAATGACCGGCGAACATGTAATCAGCAATCTGGGGAGCAACGGCATGGGCGATGGCTGCAGCCGCTGTGGAGATGAATCCATCGCAGACCATTGCCATACGCCCGGCGGCCGCCCCGAAGATGAATCCCGCCATGGCAGCGATTTCGAGACCACCGACGCAGCGCAAGATTTCGAGTGGCTCGGGATTTGACAGCGAAGCGCCGAAGTGCCGCTTGATCGATCTTTTGACGACATGCAACTTGCGGTTTCGTCCGGTATCGTCGAGCCCGGCCCCGCGACCGGTGACTGTGCCAATCGATTCGCCGGTGAGCGCAGCCGTGATGGCACTGGCGGCGGTCGTATTCCCGATTCCCATCTCTCCGATCGCGACGATGTGGTGTCCTTTCTCCCTGGCTTCTTGCGCCAGACGAGCGCCTGTCTCAAGCGCTTGCCCCAGTTCTTCATGCGACATCGCAGCTTCCCGGTGCATGTTGCGACTCCCGCGGCGGACCTTCATGCGGCGAAGACCGGGGGCCTCGTCGAATTCGAAATCGACGCCCACGTCGACTACCGTCAGGTCTGTGTCGTGCAAGCGTGCTAGCACATTGATGGCCGCGCCCCCGTGGAGAAAGTTGAGCACCATCTGCGCCGTCACCTCGCGCGGATAGGCGCTGACACCTTCATCGGTCACTCCGTGGTCTGCGGCAAATACGTACACGGCTTTGCGCAGAGGTTGAGGCATCTGCCCGGAAAAGATCGAGTACGCCTGGGCGGCAATGGCTTCCAGACGGCCCAGACTGCCAATCGGCTTGGTCAGGCTGTCGAGTTGCCGCTGCGCCTCGGCGTTGTACGCTGCCTCGCAGGGCGCAATGGCAGAGATCACATCGGCAATAGAGAACGTCTGGGCTGAGATCATAGAACTCGCTCCCTTCTTCCTCGAATCCGTTCTTCGAGAACGGAACGATGCTGCGGCGGACACCGGAAGGCACGCTCCAGAAGCTCGGGTTGCAATATCTCCTCTGGAGCCCCTTGTCTCAGGTCATCCTCGGGACTCAGCAACCAGACCGAGGAGAACGTTCCCTCGATCAGGGTCAGGTCATGCATGGAGGCGAGGATCGCGATCCCTCTGGCGCTCAGCGAGCGGATCAGATCGGCCATCTCGAGTTGCCGCCCGATGTCGAGGTGCTGCGTGGGTTCGTCGAGGAGAAGAAGTTGAGGACGTTGGGCAAGACCGAGCGCGATCTTGACGCGTTGACGCTCCCCTCCGCTCAACTGGTTGAAGATGCGCCCCCGGAGCGATCGCGTATCGGTAAGATCCATCGCCTCCTCGATGGCCGCGCGGTCGGCAGCCTGCAATCCTCCGAACATTCTGAGGAAGGGAGTCCGGCCCTGTTCGATGATCTGCTCGACCGTGAACGCGAACGGCACATCAACGTTTTGGGGCACGAGGGCGATGGATCGGGCAATCGCACTCTGCTTGAGGCGATCGAGTGGTTGACCGAGGAGCCGGACTTCTCCTGAACCCGGCGAGAGCGTGCCTGCGGCCAGACGCAACAACGTGGTTTTGCCGATGCCATTCGGGCCGATGAGCGCGACGCACGCGCCGTTTGGCACTACGCCAGTGATTTCGTCAAGGATCAGACGATCTCCGTAGCAGAAACTCGTCTGGTCGAACTCGAGTAGAGGAGTCACAGGAGTGTCTCCTGCTTCGTCTTTCTCAGAAGATAAAGAAAGAACGGACCGCCAATGAAGGCCGTGAGAACCCCGACCGACAATTCCGCGGGCGCGATGATGGTACGCGCGACCGTATCTGCCAGAAGAAGAAAAACGGCTCCCGCGAGGGCGGTCGCTGGCAGCAGGCGAGTATGATCTGCTCCCAGAATCATGCGCATCATGTGGGGAACCACCAGGCCCACAAAACTGATCAGTCCTCCCAGAGCCACGGCCGCGGCCGTAAGCATGGATCCAATCACAATGATGGCAATGCGCGTCTGCTGGACATGAATCCCCAGATGAGTTGCGTACTCCTCGCCCAGAGAAAGCGTATTAAGCCGGCGCGCCAGAGGGACTGATGCGGCTAATCCCAACGCGAACATCATGGTCACGATGGTTAGCTGACCCCAGGTCGGCTGCCCGATGGTTCCGTGCAGCCACGATGCGAGCACCCGCAAGCCCGTACCGAAATCGCGGTCGAGCACTTCAAGGAAGTAGGACGAGTAACTGAGCATAGTGCTTACCGCGAATCCCGCCAGTAGCAGGGTCACTACCGGCGTGCGGCCATGGACTCGGGCCAGCGCATAGACCAGCAGGATGGAGCACACGGCGCCCACGAACCCGAGCAACGCAGTCGCGCCGAAGCCAGCGACGGTTACCGAGGAAAGCAGAAACACTCCCACGGAGGCTCCGAGGACAGCGCCTCCCGATGAGCCGATTACGTAAGGATCTGCCAGTGGATTCCGGAAAAGCCCTTGGAAAAGCAACCCTGAAACGGACAGCGCACTGCCCACGAGAGCAGCCGCCAGGATGCGAGGCAGACGAAGGCTGAGAACAATAATGCGTTGATCTGCCGTCAGAGATTCTCTGCCGAGAAGCGCCAGAGCCAGCTTCCGTGCAGGCACGCCGACGGCACCGACTCCCAGAGAGACTACGATCGCCAGCGAGAGCGCTATCGTCAACATTCCCACCCACAAGCCTTGGCGCGGAAACCGGCGTTCTTCCGCGCATGAGGCAAGAGCGACAGCATCCTGTGTCACTTGCCGGGCCACGACTCACCTCCTAGAGAGAACTTCAAGCCGAGCCGAAACATAAACGGAAGCGAGGGATAACCGAAGGCCTCACTGTAGTGCTCGCATAGCAGATTTGAAAAGTTGGCTTCGGCAGCAACGTAGCGGTTCATCTGATAACTCGCCGTGAGATCGATGCGTTGGTAAGCTCCATCGAGATTGCGATTGGGCAACAGCATGGTGGTTCCGCCATTGGCGTCGAATTCCAGAAAATCGCTGTCGTCTCTGCTTCCCACCAGCGTGCCACGAAGGTCCGTGAAGAGACGCTTACGACGATAAGACAGCTCGAAATAACCGGTGTGAGGAGCGCGCCGGAATGGACGAGCGCCGATCAGCGGAGAAAAAATACCGATCGGAATCGTGGGAAAATCTGGGTTAAAGCTCGGCCCAATGGCATCGCTGGTAAAGGAACGCTGGATCCGAGCGTCCAGATAGGTGTATCCCCCGCGGGCGAATATGTTGTTCGTGATCTGATACTCGACTTCGGTTTCAACTCCCTGAGCGAGATAAGCCTGCGAATTGACGGTTGCGCCGAACACAGCAGCCGCCGCAACGGCGCTGGGAATGCCGAGATCGATGAGACCCTGCTGCGGGATGTATTCGATTCCGTCGGTGAATTCGTTGTGGAAGAGGGTAAGACTTACGCGTCCGTGGCCGTTGAGGAGCATCTGGTCAATGCCGCCGTCGTAGCTGCGCGACCGCACTGGTCCGATGGTACCGACGTGGTACTGCGAGATGAGGCTGTTGCCGCCAGGAAGGCTTTCGAGCAGCGCGTAAAGTGACGTGGTTTGATCGCTGACGCTTGGTTCCTTGATGCCTTGCCCGAAGCTGGCGCGAAGTTTGGTGCCATAGAAGAAACTGTCCGAGTTTCCGCGGGCTGCCTGCCACGCGAGCGAAACGCGCGGCGTACTGGCGAAACCAAACAGGCCGTTATCCTCGAGGCCCCCGCCAAGCGTGTAGAAGAAGCGGTTGCGAACATCGCCTTGAAGTTCGAGCGTGTAGCTATAATTGCCGCGCTCGATCGAGCTGGTTGGGCCTCCCGCGTAGCCGCGTTCGTCTTCGTAACGAAATGCCAACAAACCGAGAAGATGCTGATTGAAGCGGTAATCCGACTGCGCGTAGACGAAGTCTTTATCGGTGGAGGTTGGAAAGGAGTTCGGATAGGTTTCGGGATATTGATATACGGCCTGGCCGTTCACGGTGTATCCGTTGGCGCCATGAAGCGTGACTGGCGCGCCGAGATAGTCGACCAGGGCTCCGTCGAGATATTGCGGAATGCCGGAAGCAGCAAACTGCGTGTAGTTCGATCGCAGCCTGATTCCGCCGTAGCGAACAAGGTTGTGCCAGTTCGACGTTGACTGATCTTCCCATGTTGCACCGAAATAGCTGTCTTCGTTGGCCTGTTTTGCCAGAGTCGGTATGACGTATAAGTCAATCGCATTGGGTTGGCCGGAAGCGACCTGATCGTGGTGCACGGTTGCGCGCAGGCTCGAGTTTCGGGAAAGCTTTAAGCCGTAGCTGCCAACGAATGTGCCGTTGTGGAAGGTGTTCTCGGGAACGGAATTGCCAGTATCGAAGCGGGAGAAATCGGAGAAATAGTCGAGCCGCTTCCAAAATCCGCTGAATGTGCCTTCTTGGTGATAGGTGCCGAAGTTTCCGCCATCAATCATGTATGTGAACAGGGGCAGCGGGGTGGTTCCGCGGGGAGTGGTGAGGCTGACTACGCCTGCCAAGGCATTCGAGCCGTAGAGGACGCTGTTGGGGCCGCGGAGAACTTCTACTTCCCCGATGGCGGCGCTCGAGAGACTAGCGAACTCGACGTTGCCTCCAATGTCATTGGCAGGAATGCCGTCGATCAGAAGCTTGTTGGCGTCGCTGTCACCACCGCGTATGAAGAGTGAAGTTGTCCCGCCCGCCTGACCCGTCTGAACAGCTTGCACCCCCGGAACAAAGCGCAAACCTTCGTAAATGTCGCGCGTACCTTCATAGTCGGGCGGCGATAGCGTGGTAACAGTTGCTCCTAACTGCGCCTGCGGCGTGGGGGTTCCGGTTGAGGTAACGGTAATCTGCTCCGAAAAAGAAGGGATTGGCAGGGTGACGTCCAGGAATACATCGTGACGGTCGCCTTCGATTGAGATTGCTTTCTCAACTGTCCGAAAGCCGGGCGATGAGACGCGCAGGCGCGATCCTTCAGCGGATGGTCGTTGAAAAACGTATTGGCCGTTGGCGTCGGTCATGACGGTTGCGACCGGGATTTCTTTGTCGTTTTCAAGTAACTCAACCTTTGCATTGGCAACAGCCGCGCCCGATGGGTCCGAAATCGTGCCGTGGATGGAAGTGTCGGGCAATGTGAATGCGATGCCAGCGAAGGTAAGGATGCAAATGCAAGCGAATCCAATTTTGCGCGAAAGTCTGAACATGGTTTTTCCCCTCGGAAGTTTTCGAGCGGGCCGGTCTCCTGGCTTCGCGCGTCAACGGCATCGGCCGCCTTCCCGGAGATTTCTCTCTCCAGTGGCCTGTGGCCGCGCCTCTTCGCTTACAGTTACGGGGTAGTGGCGGATTTGCACCGCTCTTCCCGATTATCCCGTTCGTTTCGCAGTTATTGTTGGAGATGGAGCGTCCATCTCATATTGATTTCATGGGTGAAATTGCTTTGCCAAATCCTCCAGCGCGTCGAAGACGACCGGACTGGGAGACTCGATCCGGTCATCGACGTAGTAAATTCGGTTGTTTTTGACCGCCGCCATCGTGAGCCATCCAGGCCGGGTGCGAATGGTTTCGATAGACATCTTTGAACCGCGGACGAGCAGCAATGCCTCTGGAGCACGCGCGAGAATGGCCTCGAGACTGATTTCGGGCCATTCTTCGGGGACATCGCTAGTGACGGAATGACCACCGGCGATTTCGATGAAGTCCGTGATGTAAGCATCCTTGCCGATGGTGACGATCGGGTCATACCAGATCGGCATGAGAACCCTGATCGCCGACTTGCCGGCGACTCGCTGACGCACCGCAGCCTCGCGTGCGCGTAGGGCTCGGACAAGCCCTGCGGCTTCCGACTCTCGGTTTAGTGCGAGCCCGACGTTAGCAATCGATTTGTAGATGCCTTCGATTCCCCGAGCCGTAACCATGAATACTGGAATTCCAAGTTTCTGTAACTCGTTCACCGTCTCGGCGCGATTCAGATCACCACTCGCGAGAACGAGATCGGGGTGCAACGAGACGATGGTCTCGAGCGAAGGGCTCAGGGGTAATCCGACGGTTAGCTTGGATTTGGCCTCCGGTGGATATTTGGTGTAATCGGTGACGGCAATAACGTCCGAACCGGCACCCAAAGCGTATACGTCGTCAACCAGACTCGGCATCAAGCAGACGAGGCGGTGGGGATGGTCGGGAACCGTTACGCTTCGGCCAAGATCGTCGGTCAGCGTTCGCACAGCGAACGCGGGAAGCGAGATACACAAGAAAGCCAGAGCTATAAGCCAGGTCATACGCGTACCTCGGCGCCCTGGTATCTGCGTGCAGCTTCGACAAAAGACACGGCGACTTCGGGATTTCCGCGGAAGAGCAGGTGAATATAGCTGGCCAGAACGTTCTTATGGACGAAACCCTCGGGTTCTGAATGCCGGCTAAGAGAATAGCGAACCTGATAAACCGTTGGCAGATTGCTCGGGGACGACCGCAAACGGGAACAATGAAAGCTGTGTCCGCGGAGAGTGGTGCCTTTTTCTCCGAGCAAGCAGTCGGCGACGAACTCGATATCGACGTAGCCAAATTGGACAAGGTGCGCAGTCATTTCGAATTCGAGAGGCAATACGCCACACATCGGAGACACTTTGCCATCGAGTAAGGCGAGCGAGCGGCCAAGATAGACAAGACCGCCACACTCGGCATAAACGGGTTTGCCCGATCGAGCAAATGAACGAATGTCCGCAAACATTCGTTGGTTGCTGCTTAGGGTATCCGCATAGAGTTCGGGATAGCCGCCGCCGAGATACAAGGCATCGAGGTTCGAAGGAAGATGGAAATCGGCAAGGGTACTAAAGAAGACACATTGAGCGCCACATTCACCGAGCAGATCGAAGTTGTCTTCGTAATAGAACGAGAACGCCTTGTCGCGTGCGACGCCGATCCGGACACAAGGCTTGCCGGAAAGGGGAGGCTTGACGCGAGTTTGGTTTTTTGCTGACGAGTTCTCCAAGCCGGATGATGAAGTTGCAAGCAGAGGGTTGAGATCAAGGTGCTGGCGCGCAATCTCCGCGAGTCGTGCCGCGTGCTGACCGTTTGGCAATTGTTCTTCGATGGTGTGAAGTCCGAGGTGACGTTCTGGAATGGTGAGGGAAGGATCTCTGGGAATGCGGCCAAGGATAGGCGTTGTCGTTACTTCGCGAATCGCGGCCTCCAGCATGCGACAGTGATCGCTGCTGGAGACCCCGTTCAAAACGATTCCGGCAAAAAGCAATCCTGCATCGAACGTTTCGAATCCTTTGACGACCGCGGCGACGCTGCGGGCGCTATTTGCTGCATCGAGAACCAGCACAACGGGGAGGTTCAGCAGCTTTGCAATCTCGGCCGTGCTGCCTTCCTCGGTTCCGCCGCTCACGCCGTCATAGAGACCCATCATGCCTTCAACGATGACAACGTCGGCATCGCGGGAACTCTCGAAAATAGTGCGGTTTGCTTGGCCATCAAGCATCCAGGTGTCGAGATTACGAGCGCGCCGTCCGCACAATGCACTGTGGTGGCCTGGATCAAGAAAATCCGGACCGCATTTGAACGGCTGGACGACATAGCCGCGCTCGCGGAATGCCGCCATCAGGGCAAGAGCGACGGTCGTCTTGCCCACACCACTCGCGGTACCGGCGACGACAAACGCGATCATGATTCGACCTGCACACGATCTTCCGACCGGCTCGCTACGATCACGCGTGGCGCAATTCGTCCTTTCAGCACCAAAGGAAGTCCAGCGATCATCAGGACCACATTGTCGGAAACAGCGGCCACTCTTTGGTTGAGGTCACCCAAGAGATCGCGAAACTGACGTCCCGAAGGATATTCGGGTACAACGCCGCTGCCGACTTCATTCGAAACCAACACGACCGAAGTTTCTGCGGCCGGCAAAGCTTCGACGAATGCACCGATCCTCCGATTCGCTGCCTCCGTGCCATCCTCAAGAGCATTCGCCACAAAAATCGTGAGGCAGTCCACAAGCAGCAGATCAAACTGGGGCACATGCTCGGAAAGAATGCGCGCAAGATCGAGCGGCTCTTCCAGTGTGTGCCAGTGCTTCGGACGCTCTTGCTGATGACGACGAATTTTGTCTTCCATTTCTGCGTCGACTGCTTTCGCGGTTGCGACAAAGGCAACCGAGGGCGCTTCTTTAGCGAGTTTTTGCGCAAAGCGGCTCTTTCCACTGCGCGCGCCGCCGAGTACGAGCGTGATCGATCGCGATTCTCTCTGTTGCATGCAGCACCTCTGACCGAGGCATCTGGTGCCCCGGACAGCGGGATCATCTGACTGGCAGTTTCTCGTTGCCGGTGCTCATGCACCAGCATGGGGAACGCCATCCAGCCCTCCCATCGAAGCTGGATCAGCCTAGATTGGCATCTGGCCGGTCTCCTGACTCACGCGTCAGCGAATCTGAACAGCCTTCCCAAGAAATCCTCAGTGGCCGGAGACATGCTCCTCGTTCAGTTCTCTGCGATTACAGTTACGGGGTAGTAGCGGATTTGCACCGCGATTCCCGAACGCCAGATGAGAAGGTTATAGTCCCAGGGGCTACGAATAGCAAGCGGCCAGTCGGAGAAGCCGTGACAGCGCCGCGTGCTCTCGTAGGCATTTCACGTAGCGCAGAAGCTGCTTGCGGTCGGCGATCGCCTCATCGAGATCGTCACCGACGTGTTCCCACGGAGGGCCAGTACCTTCAGACCCTGCCATGCGGTTTTGAACGATATCTTATGACGTTCATTTTCCGGATATAGCCTATTCATCATGGCCGCCGGTTTTGAAGATTACCTGAAGTGTTCTGATCAGTTATGAAAAATTTTGTAGTCTAGATGATTCTTCCAACACTACCAGCGCTTTTTAGGAACAGCCGATCACGGAAACCCGCTAGCTCTAAGGTGGAAAAAGCTAGCGGGACCAGGAGGCTTTAACCAGTAATACTTCTGTCCAGAGGGAAGGCCACCACTGCTAACTTGAACGTGCGATAGCCAAGACTTGACCTTGCACACAATGATGTCGGATGGATTGGCCGCTGTCAGGCAGCACCGTGTTTTCCATTGCTGCCGAGGCGAACAAACGGCGCACGCTTGTGCAATCGCCTGGTTACGTAAACTATCGGCAAAGCGCAAGCGACGAGCAGGGCTTTCTACTGTTATTGCAGCTTCGCGTACTCCGCCTTGGCCTGCTTCAGGATGAGGATGTCGGGATCGGCGTCTTTC
>Ga0187784_10000819_pt1 | contig 23814 bp, 29 predicted proteins | sample 1015_SJ02_MP15_2_FD_132964 | JGI IMG/M metagenome (GOLD analysis project Ga0187784, IMG submission 132964) | Tropical peat soil microbial communities from peatlands in Department of Meta, Colombia - 1015_SJ02_MP15_20_MG | ecosystem: Environmental > Terrestrial > Soil > Wetlands > Peat | place... | reverse complement strand
TCGGCCGGCGAATAGGCGGCGCGCACCCCGTGCTCAGCGCCCAGCTTCTTGCGGGTGCGCTCGATCTCGGTGCGGTCGCCGAAGCCGTTGAGCAGGATGTCGCAGCCCTCGGCCGCGAGCGCCGTGGCGATGCCGAGGCCGATCCCGCTGGTGGAACCGGTGACGATCGCGATTTTGCTTTTGAGCATGAATGCGCCTCTTTGCTGCGGCGCAGCAGACTTACTCCTTGGCCGGGATGCGGCGCAATGCGACCGGTTCGGCAAAGCCCTTGACGCGCGCCGTCTCGGCCCGGGCGCCGAGCGTCGCGAGCCGCTCGGAAACGCCGTGCTCGCCCGCCATCGTCTCAGACAGCACGATGTCGCCGCCGGCACTCTCGCCCTGAAGCCGCGCTGCGAGATTGACCGTGCTGCCGAAATAATCGAGTCGGTCGTTGAGGGTGACGGCGATGCACGCGCCGCTGTGCAAGCCGACCTTGACGAGGATGGCTACGCCCTCGGCACCGGTCTCTTCCGCGAGATGCCGGTTGAACCGGGCGATGTCGTCGCGGATCGCCAGCGCCGCGTCGAGCGCGTTCACCGGGTCGGTAAACGCCGCCATCACCGCGTCGCCGATCGTCTTCACCACCGCGCCGTCATGCTCGCGCACCGCTCGGGTCAACACCGCGTAGTGCTCGCGCACAAAGCCGTAGGCGCGCGCGTCGCCCACCCGGTTGTAAAGGTCGGTCGAGCCCTTGATGTCGGTGAACAGAAACGCGATGCGGCCGATCGCGACCTGATCGCCCGGGCGCAGGACCGCGTTGGCGAAGAGGTCGCGGAACGCCTGCATCGTCGTCGCCTCGTGCGCGGTCAGCGCGTCCTGCGCCCACCGCCGGTCCTCGATGACGAGGATGCGCGGACGCGCATCCTCGTTACGCGCAATTATTACCCCCGGCTCGCCCGGCGTGCCGAGAACAGGGATGTCGCCGGTCAGTACGATTTCCGGCATGCGGCCGTCGACGATATCAAAATCGCTGCCGCCGCCCGGCTCGACGGTTCGCGCGCGATAGGCGCCATCGGGCAACCCGGTCTCGATGACCGCAGGCTCGCCCGGCGCGAGAAGCTGCTGCACCTTGATGTGTTCGCTGAGCAGTGGACTCGCCAAGCAGTAACTGCCGGCACCCAATTCGCGCACCGAAGCGGCAGGCTCGAAGGTGACCTCGACGTTCTGCGTAAAGTCGCGCTCGTAATCGATGTTGCAAGACGAGCAGTGCGCGCCCTGCGGCAGCTGGTCAAGGCTGGTCGCGGTAAGCTTCGCGCCGCGGCATTGCGGGCAGACGAGGTCCCAGCGCAAGGTCAAGAGACCCTCGCGCACGGCCGCGAGGCAGGTCTCGATCGCCAGCCGGGGCGCGACATGCCAGCGGCGCGCCAGCGCGCGCGGGCGCATGCGTTCGAGCTCGGAATCCGGCGCACTAAGGAGATGCTCGGCGAGTTTGTCAGCCGCCGCATGGCCGCGCTCGGCAAGCGCCTTGCCTTGCGCCGCGACCCGGCTTTTCACCGCTTGCGGCACGGCCGCCGGTGCGGCATGGGTAAGATCGGCCGGCTCGTTGATCTCGGCAAAGCGCGCCGCTTGGCGGAAATGCCGGTCGAGCTTCTTGCCGGTGCTGCTGAGGCCGCCGCAGCGCATCGCCAACGCTAGCGGCCAACAGACCTCGAAAGTCGAGCGGTAGCGCATTAGCGCCCCGCCCGGCTCGGGTTCGAGCAGGATGCGGCTCGCCAACCGGCGGAAGATGTAGTTGTGAAAGCGCCGTTCGTGGCGGTAGCTCCGTCCGGCGACCCATTCGGGTACGCCCTCTTCCCAGGTGACGGTCATGCCCAAAACCCGCGCGCTGCCGGTGCGCTCGACCGTGCCGTCGGGCCGCGGCGTGTCGGTAACGGTGTAGCGCGGAAAGCCGGCAACTTCGCCAATCGCCGCGGTGTCGGCGACAAGTGGCCACAGCGCCTCGGGCGAGGCGGCGAAATGCCACTCCCATTCGCGCTCGATGACCGGCATCTCGGTATCTCGCTTCTCTCCCCGGCGCGACGATGACCTTGCGCCGTTCCAATACGCCGGGCTAATGAAATCAGATGCCGACCAAACGCAATCCCCTGAATTTGAACCCCCTGCAGCTCAAGACGCTGACCTTGCTGCAGGCTTTGGCCGCGCTCCCCGACGCCAAGCCGGGCGAAGCCGAGGGCAGCATGCTGCTAACCAGCCTACCCGACCCGCATGGCGACCATTTCCATCTCGGCGACGCGGTTGTCGCGGCCAGGGATGCGACCGGCTTGCGCAATCCGGCGGTGTGGGCGGCGCTCGAACGCAAGGGCCTCGTCAAAACGCAGTTCCCGGAATCGGCGACGCTGCTCGCCAGCGGCCGTGACTACGACACTGGCCTCAAGGATGCGATCCTTCACCGCGCTACGCACTGACTACCAGCTGAAGCGTGGGCCCACCATCGTCGGCCGCACGCCGGCAGCGGAAGCGGCGGCGGCGATACGCGCCAGGTCCAGCGCGCCGCCGGGTGCGAAGTCGTCGACATGGATGCCCTGCCCGGCGATCAGCAGGCTGTCGAGCCCTACACCATTGGCGCCGGCGATATCGGTGCGCAGGCTGTCGCCGACCGCGAGAACGCGCTTCTTGTCGGCGATGCCGAGCAAGCTCAAGGTCGATGCATAAACCGACGGGTACGGCTTACCGTGCCAGCGCACCGCGCCCCCGATCGCCTCGTAATGCACCGCCAGCGCACCGGCGCAAAGCGCCAGCTTGGCCCCGTGATTGACCATCAGATCGGGGTTGGCACAGACCATCTTCAGCCCGCGCTCGCGCGCCGCTGCGAGGATCGGGGCATAATCCTCGATCGTGTCGTCCCACCCGGCCGGGCCGGTGTTGAGGATGAACTCGGCCGCCTCGGCGCTCTCAACGTAATCGAGATCGAGCCCGTGGCGAATTTCGAGATCGCGGTCGGAGCAGATATGCAGACATTTGCGGCCGAGCCCGACATAGAACGGGTCGGTGCGATTATTGAGGTATTGCCATGCCTCTTCGCCCGACGACATGACCTCGTTGTAGTGGTTGCGCGGCACGCCGATCGCGGCGATGCGGTTGACGACGTCATAGGCGCGGCGCGGCGCATTCGACAACAGCGCGACGCGCTTGCCCGCGTCGAGCAGCGATTTGAGGCAATCGAGCACGCCGGGGTACGGCTTCACCCCGTCATGCACCACGCCCCACAAATCGAGCACGAACCCGTCGTAATCGGCGGCGATCTCGCGCAGCCTGGTGATCTCTCGCAAATTCATCAGTGGTTCACGCGGTTGAACGTTTGGCCGAAGCTAGCACATGGTCGGCGCCGACGGCCTCAGCGATCGACACGAACCCGTCGCGCCGCAGCAATTCGGCGAGGCCACGTTTTATGCGGCCGATGAGTGCCGGACCCTCGAACACCAGCGCCGTGTAAAGCTGCACGAGCGACGCGCCGGCGCGGATTTTAGCGTAGGCGTCCTCGGCGCTCGCTATGCCGCCGACCCCGACAAGCGGGATCTTCCCTTCCGTCAACCGGTAGATCTCACCGAGCAGCGCGGTCGACAGCGCGAACAGCGGCCGGCCGCTGAGACCGCCCTGTTCGCTTGCCGCCGTACTATGCAGGCTCGCCGGGCGCGCTATCGTCGTGTTGGCGATAACGATGCCGTCGATGCCGCTCGGCTCCGCCAGCGCGGCGATGTCGGTGCGTTCCCCGGGAGCAAGGTCGGGCGCGATCTTGACGAGGAGAGGCGTCCCCGGCGCGGCCTCGTCGCGCGCGGCGACCAGCCGGCGCAGCAGATCGTCAAGGATTTCGCGCCGCTGCAAGTCGCGCAGCCCCGGCGTATTGGGCGAGGACACGTTGATCACGAAATAGTCGGCGAGCGGGCCGACCCGCCGTACACCCTCGAGGTAATCAGCGGCCGCATCTTCGCTGTCGCGGTTCTTGCCGAGATTGACCCCGACAACGCCCTTTCGCGGCCGCGCGCGCAAGCGCGCCAAGGTCGGCTCCAAGCCGCGGCTGTTGAAACCCATGCGGTTGATGACCGCGCCGTCGTCATAGAGCCGGAAAATGCGCGGCTTGGGATTGCCGGGCTGCGGGCGCGGCGTCACCGTGCCGGTCTCGGCAAAGCCGCAACCGAGCCGCAGCAGCGCGTCCGGCACCTCGGCGTCCTTGTCAAAGCCGGCGGCAACGCCAATCGGGTTCGGAAAATCTCTGCCCCATAAGGTCTGGCGCAGGCTCTGCGGATCGGGCTCGCCGCCTCCGCCGGCGACAAAACTGGCAAGCCCGCCGGCCAGTGCGCGGATTGTCAGGCGATGCGCGGCCTCGGCCGGCAACGCCCGCAGCAGCGGACGGATCAGCGGGTAGAGATCGGCCACGCCTCAGACGGCGATGAACTCGGCGCGGCCGAGACCCACCACCTCGACCACCGCATGGTCGCCGGGCCGGGGAAACTGGATCGGCACGGTGCTGCCGGTCATCACCACCATGCCGCGCTTCAAGGGCCTGCCGTCGGCGGCGAGCTTGTCGGCGAGCCAACTGAGCGCGTTGAGCGGGTTGCCCATCACGTCCGCGCCCTTACCGGCGCCGATTTCGCGGCCGTTGATCGTGAGGCGGTAGGCGACCGTAGCGAGGTCGAGCCCGCGCCAATCCGTGACCGGCGCCGCCAGCACGCAGCCAGCGTTCCACACATTGCCGGCGACCATCGAGCGCGCGGAGAGGCGCTTGTAGTCGTGCCGCAAATCTTCCAGGACCTCGATCGCCGCCATGCAGCTTTCGACCGCCGCCTCGACCCGCGCGCGGCCGCCGCCGTCGGGCAGATCCTCGCCCAAGCGCATCGCAACCTCGGTCTCGATCCCGACGCGGCAGTAATCGGCGACCCGCACCTCGGCCGGCGAGCGGCGAATTTCGCTCTGGAACATCGCGCCGTAGCACGGCTCGTCGACCCCGCAGAGTTGCTGCATGATCGGCGTCGTGAGTCCGATCTTGTAGCCGATCACCTGCCCGCGCCGCGGCGTCTCGATGGCCTCGTAAGCCTCGCGCACCCGATAGGCGTCGTCGAGCGTGGCGGGGTTCAGCTCGTCGGGCAAGATGTCGATCGGTTGGCGAGCGCGGAATATGCCGACAATGCGTTCGGCCATGTGCCGAGGGTCAAGGGTAGGCATCAGGCGTCTCCTTTTTTCCCCTCATACTTTCGCCGGGACGATAAGCAAAGTATACGCCCCTGCGTGGACTCGATCGTTCAGCCGACGCTCGCCTTTATCGCCGCCCATGGGCATTGGGCGGCGGCGATCATGTTCGTCACCGCGTTTGGCGAAAGCTTCGCGTTTCTCAGCTTGTTGTTTCCCGGCACCACTCTGCTCATCGCCGCTGGCACGCTGATGGCGGACGGGACGCTGCCTTATGCGCCGGTGCTGGCGGGTGCCGTATTGGGCGCGACGCTCGGCGATTCGGTGTCGTACTGGATCGGCCGCCGGTTTGGCGGCGGCATCGCTCGCGTGTGGCCGTTTTCGCGCAACCCGGACCTGCTCCCCGCCGGTATCCGCTTTTTCGCCAAACATGGCGGCAAGAGCGTCGCGATTGGTCGCTTCTTCGGCCCGGTGCGCGCGGTCATTCCCCTTGCCGCCGGGCTGATGCAGATGCCGCGCGGCTGGTTCTGGTTCGCCAACATCGTCTCGGCGCTGGTTTGGGCGCCGATGCTGCTCTTTGCCGGCGACGCGGTCGGTGAAGTGGGCGATCGGCTAATCGGCGCCGACAACACCTTTGTCCTGGTATTCGGTGGGCTGACCTTGATCGGCATCGCCGGAATCGTATGGGCGATGCTGCACACCACCCGGTCGAAGGACTAGCTCCGGCCGCGCCCTTGCGACACCGGCTCCGGCCGGCCCGGATGCAAATGGTCGGCGATATAGGCCTCGACTTGGGTGCTCAGGATGTCGAGCTGGTCGGCGAAGAAATGGTCGGCACCCTGCACCTTGCGGAAATCGATCTTGATGTCGCGCTGATGGGCGAGCTTGTGCACCAGTTTCTGCACACTCTCGATCGGCACCAGAGTGTCCTGGTCGCCCTGCAGCACCAGACCCGATGACGGGCAGGGCGCGAGAAAAGTGAAATCGTACTGGCTCGCCGGCGGCGAGACCGCGATGAAGGCCTCGATCTCGGGCCGGCGCATCAACAGCTGCATACCGATCCACGCACCGAACGAATAGCCCGCCACCCAGCACGAGCCGGCATTGGGATTATAGGTCTGCAGCCAATCGAGCGCCGCCGCGGCGTCGGCCAACTCGCCTTCGCCGCGATCAAAGCTGCCCTGGCTGCGCCCGACGCCGCGAAAATTGATCCTGAGCGTCGAAAAGCCGCGTTTCACGAAACTCTGATAGAGCGTGTAAACGACCTTGTTGTTCATGTTCCCGCCGTGCAGCGGGTGCGGGTGCAACACCAGCGCCATCGGCGCCGGGCCGGCGCGCACATGGTGGTAGCGCCCCTCGATGCGCCCCTCCGGGCCATTGATGATGACATCAGGCATCGCAATTCCGACAAGTAGGGTCGGGTTTCGCTGGCGTTGTCGTGCGACGCCGCCATGGCAAGTTCAGCGGTGATACTTGATCGTTATAGTCGGGCAATTATATCTCGATTCTTGCACCGCGTCGGGCCGGGTGTCGGTTAGGGCTCTTCCTCGCGGCAGCCACGATAGCACAGTGAACGCAATGCCATTCAAGAACCTGCGCGACGAAATCGATGCCACGCGGGCGCGCGACCCGGCCGCTCGCTCCTCGCTAGAGGTGGTGTTCTGCTACCCCGGATTCCAGGTGCTGCTGTTCCACCGCATGGGGCACTGGCTGTGGACGCATCGCTGTTACTTCCTCGGCCGGCTTGTGTCGCATGTCGGCCGCGTGCTGACAGCGATCGACATCCATCCCGGCGCCAAGATCGGCAAGCGCCTCTTCATCGACCACGGCGCCGGCGTGGTCATCGGCGAGACCACTGAGATCGGCGACGACTGCACGATCTATCAGGGCGTGACCCTGGGCGGTACGCGGCCCTCGAAGGACCAGACGGGGCACAAGCGCCATCCGACGATCGGCAACAACGTCATCATCAGCTCGAACGCGCAGGTGCTGGGGCCGATCAAGGTTGGCGACGGCGCGACGCTCGGTGCCGCGACCATCGTCCTGCGCGAGGTGCCGCCCGGCGCCGTCATGGTCGGTAATCCCGCGCGGCAACTCACCCGGCGCGCGCCCGGTGAGACAAAGCCGGCCTTCAACCCATACGGCATCAGCGGCGAGGACATACCCGACCCGATCGCCCGCGCGCTCTCCGGGCTGCTCGACGAGGTCGCTAGCCTGCGCGCCCGTGTCAACGAACTGGAGCGCGAAAAGGAAGCGGGGCCGTCCGGCCCCCCTGCGATCGCCGATGAAGCCGAAAGCGAGCGCTTGTCATGAAGCCAAAAGGCACGGGGATCGCCCGATGAGGCTTAGCACCAGGGGCCGCTATGCGGTGATGGCGATGGTCGACCTCGCGCAGCACAGCGGGGACGCCCCCGTGTGCCTGTCGGAGATCGCCCAGCGTCAGGAGATATCGCTCTCCTATCTCGAGCAGCTCTTCGCCAAATCGCGGCGCGGTGGCTTGGTTAAGAGCGTGCGCGGACCGGGCGGCGGTTATCTGCTGACATATGGGCGTGACGCGACCCGCATCGCCGACATCATCCTCGCGGTCGACGAGCCGATACGGGCGACTCGATGCAAGCCCGGCGCGACGCTCGGCTGCCGCGGCGACCGCAGCCGATGTCTGACCCACGATCTGTGGGAGGAATTGAGCAACCAGATCCATCTTTATCTAAGCTCGGTAACCCTTGGCGATGTCTGCGAGAAGAGGGTACTCGGCACCAGCGGCATCGCCTATCGGGCGCATGCCGCACAATAAGCGTTTTGTCAGACCGTGAGCCCTCGCAACACCTATCTCGACTGGAATGCGACCGCGCCGTTGCGCCCTGAGGCGGCGGCGGCGATAAACGATGCCTTGGCGCTTTGCGGTAACCCGTCCTCGGTGCATCGCGCCGGCCGCGGCGCGCGGCAGCTGATCGAACAGAGCCGCGAAGCGATCGCCACGCTAGTGGACGCGCCGGCCGGCAGCGTCGTGTTTACCAGCGGCGGCACCGAGACCAATCATCTGGCGCTGCTCGGCAGCGGCCGGGCGCGAGTGCTGGTGTCGGCCATCGAGCATTCCTCTGTGCTGCACGCCATCCCAGAAACCGATCGCATTTCGGTCGACAGCGACGGACTTGTCGATCTCGCCGCGCTTGCCAAGCTGCTCGACACGGACAGGCGCCCGACGCTGGTGTCCGTGATGCTCGCCAACAATGAGACAGGCGTGATCCAGCCGGTCGGCGCGCTGGCCGAAATCGCGCACGTCAAAGGCGCTTTGTTTCATTGCGACGCCGTGCAGGCCGCCGGGAAAATTCCCCTGTCGCTCGCCGAGATTGGCGCCGATTTGCTCACCCTATCGGGGCACAAGATCGGTGGCCCAGCGGGGATCGGCGCGCTGGTCATGGCACCGGGCGTCGAGGTGACGTCGCTTATCCGTGGTGGCGGCCAGGAACGCAACCGCCGCGCCGGCACCGAGAACCTGACCGGCATTGCCGGCTTTGCGGCCGCCGCCAAGGCCTGCGACCCAGCGGAGTACGACCGAGTGCGCGGCCTCCGCGACCGGCTCGAAGCGGCGCTGCCGCCTGACGCTGTTGTCATTGCCGGCGGCGTTCCGCGCCTGCCGAACACCTCGGCCATCGCCATGCCCGGCGTCCCGGCCGAGACGCAAATCATCGCGCTTGATCTGGACGGCGTCATGGTCAGTGCCGGCGCCGCCTGCTCGTCGGGCAAGGTGGGGCCCAGCCATGTGCTGGCCGCGATGGGCATCGCGACCGAGATCGCGAACGCGACGATCCGCGTCAGCCTCGGATGGTCGACAAGCGATGATGACATCGCCCATTTTCTCGATGCCTGGACGGCGCTTTTTCGCCGCACGCGAGGGCGGAAAGCCGCATGAACGACCTGACCCCGAACACGTTGCCAGTCTATCTCGACAACCAGGCCTCGACGCCGGTCGACCCGCGCGTGCTCGCGGCGATGATGCCGTATTTCACGATCGATTACGGCAACCCGAGCAGCGAAAGCCATGTCTACGGCCACCGCGCGATGGCGGCGATCGACGCTGCCCGCGAGCAGATCGCTGGCCTCATCCACGCCGAGCCGCGCGAGATCGTCTTCACCTCGGGCGCGACCGAAGCCAACAATCTGGCGCTCAAGGGCGCGGCGCATTTCGCCCACGAGCACCCCACGGCCGGAGCACCGAAAGACCACATCGTCACGCTGACGACCGAGCATAAATGCGTGCTCGAAAGCTGCGCGGCCCTGGAGCGCGAAGGGTTCTGCGTCACCTACCTGCCGGTCGCGGAAAATGGACTCGTCGACCTCGCGGCGCTCGAAGCGGCGCTGACCGAGCGCACGCTGATCGTCTCGGTCATGGCGGCGCATAACGAGATCGGCGTCATCCAACCTTTGGCCGAAATCGGCACGTTATGCCGGTCGCGCGGCATCCTCTTCCACACCGACGCGGCCCAGGCGCTCGGCAAGATCCCACTCGATGTCGAGGCGATGAAAATCGACCTGATGTCGATGTCAGGCCACAAACTTTACGGGCCGAAAGGCATCGGCGCGCTTTACGTGCGGCGGCGGCCGCGCGTGCGCCTCACCCCGCTGATTGACGGCGGCGGGCAGGAGCGCGGCATGCGCTCGGGCACCTTGCCGACCCCGCTTTGCGTCGGCTTTGGCAAGGCCTGTGCCATTGCCGCCGCCGAGATGGGTGATGAGGCAAGGCGCCTCAAGAGCCTGCGCGAGCGACTGCGCGCGAACCTCGCGGAACGCCTGCCGGGGCTTGTCGTCAACGGTGATATAGACCACCGCCTGCCCGGCAGCCTCAACATCTCGGTGCCGGGCACGATGGCACCCGACCTCATCGAGGCCTGCGCGTCGATCGCTATTTCCACCGGCTCGGCCTGCACGTCGGCCTCAGTCGAGCCGAGTTACGTGCTGCGCGCGCTGGGCCTTTCGGACGAGCGCGCCAACGCTTCGGTTCGCCTCGGGCTTGGCCGCTTCACGACCGAGTCCGACATCGACTTCGCGGCCGATGCGATCGCCGCCGCCGCCGCGCGGCTCAGGGTGAAATCCGGCGAGACTGCGACTACATAATGTGTACCTTACGATTGACGGCGACGATGGCGGCGGCAATATGAAGCCGGCTCAAGGAGCGAGACGATAGATGGTTTTGGCGCGACCCCCGGCTTTGGTGGTGACCGACGCGGCCGCGGCGCGCATTCAAGCGCTGCTCGCAAAGCGCGGCAAGCCGTCGGTCGGCGTGCGCGTCGGCGTGCGTTCGCGCGGCTGCTCTGGCCTTAGCTACACGCTCGAATACGCCGATGAGAAGGGCAGATTCGACGAGATCGTCGAGGACAAGGGCGTCACCGTGCTGGTCGACCCCAAGGCGATCATGTTCATCCTCGGCACCGAGATGGACTACGTCGAGGAGAAGCTCGAATCGGGTTTCGTGTTCCGCAATCCGAACGAAAAGGGACGCTGCGGCTGCGGTGAGTCGTTCCACGTCTGACGTGGCTGGTTTGACTTGAAGCTCTTTCAGATCGAAGAACCCGACGGCTCGCCCGCCGATCCCGATGCGCCGGGTACGGCGATCGGCATCGACGCGAGCGGCGAGTTGGCCACGGTCGCGGTGTCGGTCGGCGGCAATGCCGTTATCGTCGCCGACCGCGAGGGCTTCGAACAGAACCTAGCCGTCCCAGGGCCTGATGCGCCGCTATCCGCCTGGCAGACATTGTTCGAAGGCGCGCGGCTACGCGCCGAACGCGCCCTCGCCCGCCCGGTAACCCATGCAGTGCTCGTCTTCGCCGCACTGGACCCGGCGCTCGCCGCCGAGTTGCTGCGCGCAAGCGAGGCCGCCGGGATCGAGCTGATGCGCGTCCTCAGCCCCGCGGATCTGCCGGCCGGCGAGGCGCCGGCGGAAGCGGCTTCGGTCATCGCCGAAGAGACGGCGCCGCGCCCTCCCGGAAGCTGATCCGAGTCCCTATGCCGAAAATGACATTTATCGAGCGCGACGGCACGCACCGCGAGGTCGACGCGCCGCTCGGCCTGTCGGTGCTCGAGATCGCGCACCGCAACAAGATCGACATCGAGGGCGCCTGCGAGGGTTCGCTCGCCTGCTCGACCTGCCACGTGATTGTCGACCCTGACTGGTACGACCTGCTCAAAGAGGCCAGCGAGGACGAGGAAGACATGCTCGACCTCGCTTTCGGCCTGACGCAAACCTCGCGGCTCGGCTGCCAGATCATCATGACCGAGGAATTGGACGGGCTCACCGTGCGGCTGCCATCCGGAACGCGCAACATGATGAACAGCTAGTGGCAGGGCTTTTCGACCGCCTCGTCACTGCGTCAGGCCGCACCTGGCATTCCTACACGCGCCACGATTTCGTGCTGCGGCTCGCGGACGGCACGCTCCCCGAGGCGGCGTTTCGCCATTACCTGATCCAGGACTATCTGTTCCTATTGCATTTCAGCCGTGCCTGGGGGTTGGCGATCTACAAATCCGACACGCTCGCCGAGATGCGCCGCGCGCAAGCCTTGGTCGCCGCGACGCTCGATGTCGAGATTGGACTCCATGTCGAATATTGCCGCGACTGGGGCATCGATCGGGCGGCGATGGAAGCGGCGACCGAAGCGCTGGAGACGATCGCCTATACTCGTTTCGTGCTCGATCGCGGCTTGGCCGGCGACCGGCTCGACCTCGAAGTGGCGCTCGCGCCGTGCATCGTCGGCTATGCCGAGATCGCCGCCGAGCGCATGGCCGATCCGGCGACCAAACTCGCCGGCAATCCCTACAAGAGCTGGCTCGACATGTATGCCGGCGCCGAATACCAGGCGCTCGCCAGTGACACGAAGGCGGCGCTCGACGAGCAATTCGCCCGCCGTGGCGGCGCGGGCCGCTTCCCCCGGCTCGCGGCGAGTTTTACCGCCGCGACGCGCCTCGAAGCCGACTTCTGGCAAATGGGATTGGCGGCACCCATATAGGGCTCATGCAACTCTTTGTAGATCTCGACGGTGTGCTGGCCGATTTCAATCGACACCACCGGACGGTTTTTGGCCGCGTCGCCGATATCGCCGCCGATAATGTCGATTGGGACGCGGTGCGAGCAGTGTCCGGCTTTTACCGCGACATTCCGCCGATGTCCGACATGGACCTTTTATGGTCGCGCATCGAACGGCTTCGGCCGATCATCCTGACCGGCGTGCCGCGATCAGTCCCGGACGCGTCGGAAGATAAGCAGGCCTGGGTTCGCAATCATCTCGGCAACGGAGTCGAGGTACGCTGCGTCAAGTCCCGCGAGAAGTGCCGTCACGCCGCGGCCGGCGACATTCTGATCGACGATTGGGAGAAGTACCGGCATTTGTGGCTCGCTGCCGGAGGGATTTGGATTACCCACCGCAGCGCCGCCGAGACGATCGCCGCGGTCGACGGGCTGGGCTTATAGCCGGCGGTTTCTGACTCGCGTCGCTATGCTCGTTTGATAGCACGGATGACCGCGATCAAAATGACCGCGCCGACAAACGCCGCGATGATCGCACCGAGCAGCCCGCCGACGGCGATGCCCAGCACGCCGAACAGCCAGCCACCGATGATTGATCCGATTACGCCGACGATGACATCACCGATGAGCCCGAAGCCTCCACCGCTCATGACTTGACCGGCAAGCCACCCCGCAACCGCGCCGATCACCAAAAAAATCAAAAGACTCTCGATCGTCATGGCTCATGCCTCATGGCTTAATTCAATCGGCGCAAAGTTTAACACATTGCGCGGCAGGTGGCCGGTTCTGACGCGATAGTGCAAATCCACGTCGCGACCCTATATTCCGCGCCATGCCGTTGCTCGCCGATATCAACCTGCCCGGAAACCCGGCCGATCACCGCGTCGTCGTGGCGATGTCGGGCGGGGTCGATTCGTCGCTGACCGCGGCGCTGGTCGCGCGCGCCGGCTACGATGTCGTCGGGGTCACGCTCCAGCTTTACGACTATGGCGCGGCGACCGGGAAGAAGGGCGCGTGCTGCGCCGGCCAGGATGTGCGCGACGCCGCGAATGTCGCGCGGCAGCTCGGCGTTCCGCATTACGTCCTCGATTACGAGGCGCGGTTTCGCGCGGCGGTGATCGAGGATTTTGCCGACAGCTACGGCCGCGGCGAGACGCCGATCCCGTGCATCCGCTGCAACGAGCGGGTCAAGTTCCGCGACCTCTTGCAGACCGCGCGCGACCTTGGCGCGAGCGCGCTGGCGACCGGGCATTACGCGCGCCGCGTACTGGGGGCTGCTGGCCCGGAACTGCACCGCGCCGCCGATCTGGCGCGCGACCAGAGCTATTTCCTCTATCGGACGACAAGCGACGAGCTCGATTTTCTGCGCTTCCCACTCGGCGGCATGGCCAAGGACGAGACCCGCGAACTCGCCCGCGAGCTCGAACTGCCCGTCGCCGACAAGCCCGACAGCCAGGATATTTGCTTTGTGCCGCAGGGTTCTTATGCCGACATTGTGACGCGTCTGCGCCCGGAGGCCGGCGAACCCGGCGACATCGTCGACACGGCGGGCAATGTGCTCGGCCGGCATCGCGGCATCGCGCATTTCACCGTCGGCCAGCGCAAGGGGCTCGGCATCGCCGCGCCCGAGCCGCTTTATGTGCTGCGGCTGGAGCCGGCGATGCGGCGGGTCGTGGTCGGCCCGTACAGCGCGCTCGCCGAGACGCGGGTTCGATTGGCCGAGTTCAACTGGCTCGGCGCGCCACTCGCCTCCGGTGAGACACGCCCGGTCACCGCCAAGCTGCGCTCGGCGCAGCCGCCGGTGTCGGCGACGCTTCTTGCCGGCGACGACCGCGACACGGCCGAGCTGACGCTGACCGCGTCCGCCGGCGCGATCGCGCCCGGCCAGGCTGCGGTGATCTATGATGGCGGCCGCGTGCTCGGCGGCGGCTGGATCCGGCGATAGCAGTTTCGCGGCCTGCTTCTTGACCCTAAGGGGCCGATCTCCTATATGCGCGGTCTCTTGGGGCGGGGTAGCTCAGTTGGTCAGAGCAGCGGACTCATAAGCCGAAGGTCGGCGGTTCAAATCCGCCCCCCGCTACCAGATTTCATCAATGGTTATGACGCGAGCGCGAAGCCCTAAACGCCCATTGAAGCGAAACGTCTAACGAAAATTCGAGAGCCCGCGCGGACGCGGGCCTGGGCATTTGTCTCAGTCCCGTTGCCGGCCGCCGCCGGTTTTGACCCCTTGGTTCCGCGGGTCTGGCCGTTCATCATCCTCAACGGATTCGCCCGTTACCTGTTCCACCGCCTTGTTGATCAGCGCCTTGATGTACGCCTGGATCGCGCGCGTCGCTTCGGCTTCTATCTCTGCGAGATTGACGTCGGCCATGTCGGAGACCCTTTCAACGAGGGGGAACTCAAAACCGAGGCCTGGGATGCCCCCGTTTTGTCCCCACATTACCCGCTGTCGCCATCTCGGTTGCGGATATCGCCTAAAATGTGCGCGAAAGGCGAGTCATCGCGCCCATTCCATTACCACATCCGGTCAATCGCTCAGTGTAAGATAGTGGCGGCGTGCCGAGCCGCCGCTCGATCAGTTCGCACAAATCGCATATCGAACAGGTCGCGCAGGCGCGACCATCATCGTCCCGGCCGGCTTCGCGGCACACAGTGCGAAGCGTGCGGGTCGGGCGGAGGAGAAACGCGCTGACGTCTTGTGACGTATTTTCGTTTTTCGTCATGCAATCAATATGTAGAGAAAAAAGTTAAAATTTTATCTACGAGGCAACCCGACCGACGCGCGCCGCTTGCCCTTCGGCCGACGGACGGTTCAATCTAGTCGCGACCCGCCACCGCTCGCACGGGGGGCCGCCCATGGCCTTGAAGGATAAAATCGCATTCGGCATGTCCTTGCCGCACCGCTCGCCCGATCCGATCGACATGGCGGCGGTAAAGGCGGTCGCTCAGCGCGCCGAGGCGCTCGGCTTTCGCGACCTCTGGGTGACCGAGAACACGCTCAACGAAGAATCGATGTGCTTTGATCCTGTCGTGGTGTTGACCTACGCCGCGGCGGTGACGACGAAAATCCGGGTCGGCGCTTCGGTCGTCGTGCTGGCGGTGCACCACCCGGCGATGGTCGCGCATCAATGGGCGACGCTCGATTACGTCAGCGGCGGCCGGGCGATCCTCGGCGTCGGGCTTGGCCGCGACCATCATTATCGCCAGTTCGAGGTGCCGCACGAGGGCAAGGTCGCGCGTTTTCGCGAGGAGATCGCGCTGATCCGCGCGCTGTGGACCGAGGACCGCGCGACCTTCAAGGGACGCTATTACCAGATCGAGAACGAAGTGATGTCGCCGCGTCCGGTGCAGAAGCCGCTGCCGCTATGGATGGGGGTCGGCCACCCCAATGCGATCAAGCGCAGCGCCGAGCTGGCCGACGGCTGGATGGGGTCGGGCGGGTCGAGCATCAAGCAATTCGGCGAGTCGGTGCCGATCCTCAAGGATGCGCTTGCGGCGCGCGGGCGTAATCCTGAGAAATTTCCGATCTCGAAACGCATCTTCATGATGGTCGACGAAAACCCGGCGACCGCGCGGCGCCTGCTCGCGCGCTGGTTCGACGACGTTTACCACAACCCGCCGGGCACCGATTTCTGCGGCATTCACGGCACGCCGGAACAGGTGCGCGAGCGGCTCGAAGAGGTCGCGGCGATGGGCGCCAACCACCTGCTCCTCAATCCCGTCTCGAACTATGTCGAGCAGGTCGATGCGCTGGCGGAGGTCGTCGGCCTGAAATAGGAGGTGGGGATGCCTTCGGTGGATATCGTCAAACAGAACGTCGCCGCGCATTGGGGCCGCCGCGCCGCGCATTTCGACCAGGATTTCGGACACAGCATCGTCACCCCGGCGGAGCGCGCCGCCTGGGATCGCGTGTTTGCGCTGGCGCTGGGTGGGCGCGCCAAGCTCGACGCGCTCGATGTCGGCTGCGGCACTGGGTTTCTCAGCCTCGAGTTGGCATTACGTGGGCACAGGGTGACCGGCATCGACTTCGCGCCCGAGATGCTGGCGCTGGCAAAGGGCAAGGCAGCGAGCGCCAAGGTGCAGATCCGCTTCGAGCACGCCGACGCCGAGAACCTGCCGTTTGCGCCGGCGAGCTTCGACCTGGTGATCACCCGTCACGTACTGTGGACGCTGCCGCATCCGGACGCGGCGATCAGCGAATGGATCCGCGTGCTGCGGCCCGGCGGAAGGCTCACGGTGATCGACGGGCAGTCGCTGGTCGCGCCGGGCGAGGAGCAAGCGGCAAGCGCCCGGCGCAGCACCGAATACGCGCCGATCGGCGACCAGCTGCCCTTCCTCATGGGCAAGGCGCGCGAGGACATCGAGGCGCTGTTCCGCTCGAAGGGGCTCGTTTCGGTCGGCAGCGACCCGCTCGCCGACGTCATCATGGCGCAGAACGAACGCGCGGTCGCCGAGGGCGAGGAACTCCGCCCGCGCCGCCGCTACGCAGTATGGGGCGACGTGCCGGCGTAATGCCGTCGGTCACCGAACTCGAGGCCCTCGTCGCCGCGCGCCGGCAAACGCTCGGCGAGGCACATGCCGACACGCTGATCGCGATGCTCGATCTCGCCGAGGCGCTGTGGAACGAGGGCAGGCTCCACGCGGCACGACAATTGGAGGAGGCGGTTGTCGCCGGTCGCCGCGCGCTCTACGGCGCGGCGCATCCGGACACGCTGAAGGCGCTCGGCAAACTCGCCGTCTCGATCGGCCAGCAGGGCGATCTCGCCGAGGCCCGCCGGCTGCAGGAGGAGGTCGCCGCCGGTCTGCGCGCGCTTTACGGCACCCAGGGGCGCGATACGCTGCGCGCGGTCAACAATCTGGCCGGCACGGTCGCGGCGCTCGGCGATGCTGAGACCGCGCACGCTCTGCTCGCGGAGACCATCGACACGCAGGCCCGCGTGTTCGGCGAGGATGATCCCGACACGCTAACCTCGCTCGGCAATCTCGCTGCGCTCTTATGGCAGACCGGCGAACGCGAAGAAGCCTTCACGCTTCAGGAGCAGGTCGCGGCCGCGCTGCTTCGCATCCGCGGCGGCGACGACATTGCGGCGCGGAACGCCGAGGCCGTGCTCGATTCGATGCTGCGCGAGCTAGGGTTCTAGGCCGCTACTGTATCGGCACCGTCAGGTGGTCGACATTGCACGGATGGACGACGCTACCGCAGGCCGGGCCCAAGGCCGCGTAGACCGGGCGTGCGACGAATCTATGCACCCAGTGATGATGGACGGCGAGGTGTTTCACGGGCGGCGGACAAGTAGGCACTGGTCCATCTGCGAGCGCCGGGGCGGTGGCTCCCAATAGCGCGGCAAATCCGAATGCAAGAGCAAGATGACGGTTCATTGGCGGCTCCGCGACACGATCCTGCGCACAGCCTATGCCATCTCGAGTTAAAAAAGCGATGACTCCGAGCCTCTCTGGCGATCATGGCACCTTCCGCCACAGCGCGACAAAATCGTTGAGCTGTCCGCGCTCGACATCGGACACCGCCCAGAAGTTCATACCATCCGCGGTCCAGTGCGCGACGTTGTAGCCCTGGATCGAGGCGTCGCCCGCGAAGCGGGCCGGCGCGTCGCTCGCCGGCCAGACATAAAGGTCGATGATGTGCTTGTCGCGCTGATAGACCAGCGCCGCGACCGGCCGGTTGTCGAGATAGTCGAGGCGCCCGCCCCTGAGCGGAAAGCCATCGGCCGCGAAATCCCTGACCGGCGGCGCAAAATCGATCCGCCCGTCGAACCAGGGCTTCACCGTGTGCTGATCGGACGAGACGACGTCTTCGAGATGGCCCGGCTGCAGGGCGCGGATATGGTCGGCGACGACGGCGTTGGTCAGATCGCTGCGCTGGGGCAGCACGATGAGCAGCGAGATCGCCGCGGCGCAAGCAGCGCCGAGGCCGAAGCCGAGGCCCGGGCCGCGCAGCCAATCCCAGCGCGGCCGCGAAGGCTGCGGCGCGGATACAGCTTGCGGCAGCCCGACCTGCCGCAGCCGCGCCATCACCCGAGCACGCACGTCGTCCGGCGTCGTCTCGTAGGGCTCGGTGCGCAGCAGCGCCCGGGCGCGGAGCAATTCTTCCTGCGCCGCCTGACAGATTAGGCATCGGGCACGGTGTGCCTCGAGCGCGGCGGCCTGAGCGGCGTCGAGCTCGCCGTCGAGTTCGGCCTGCACCAGCAGCACTTTGTCGCAGGCCGGGACATGCTCACTCATGGCAGACCCTCCGCGGCCGCCGCCTGCGCCAGCAATTGCCGGGCGCGCCACAGCCGCGACATCACCGTGCCGATCGGAGTTTGCGTCGCCTCGGCGATCTCCTTGTACGAGAATTCCTCGAATTCGCGCAGCACCAGCGTCTCGCGCAGCTCGACCGGCAGCGCCGCGATCAGCGCGCGGACCTGGCGGCTTTCACGCAAGCGCAACAGCGCGACCTCGGGGTCGTCGTCGCCCGACACCAACTCAGCGGCCACCGGGGCGTCGCTCTCTCCGCTAATCGGCACGGTCTGCACTCCGCGGTTCAGCGCCATCGAGCCATAGGCCGTGTTGCGCACGATCTGCAAAAGCCAGGCCCGCGGGTTGACACCCCTGAAGCTCGAAAAATAGGTGAGCGCGCGCACCATTGCCTCCTGCAGCACATCCTCCGCCGCCTCGGGATCGCGCATCAGCCAGCGCGCGAGGTTGTAGGCGGCGTCGAGATGCGGCAGCACCACCCGCTCGAACGTGTCGTCACGCGATGAAGGGGGCATTCTCCTCACGAGCTCGAACCGCGAGCCGGCAAATGCTGCCAATGCCCGGTGACCGGGTCGCGACTGGTTTTATTCTCACGCCCGCAACAATTCGCGCCAAAAATTTTTCCGCTCGCTCGAATAAATCGCGGGACACGCCGGTCTCCCTCGCCGACAGCCAATTCACCTTGGCAACCCACGGGAGCGGCGACATGGACTCACGACGCGATTTTATGAAGTGCCTCGCCTGGGCCGGCAGCGGCATCGCCTGGAGCGTTGTCGGTGGCGTTCCGAAGGCGCTGCCGTTCGGCACGGGTCTCGGCGGCCCGGCGCTGGCGGCGGAAGCCAGCTTCACCTTCGTCCAGATCAGCGACAGCCATATCGGGTTCAAGGCCGACGCCAACCCCGACCCCAATTCCACGCTGCAGGCGGCGCTCGATAAGGCGGTGGCGCTGAAGCCAGCGATGATGGTCCACACGGGCGACGTCACCCATCTGTCGAAACCCGAGCAGTTCGACACCGCCGACCAGATCATCAAGGGCGCCAAGCTCGACGTGCACTTCGTGCCGGGCGAGCACGACGTGATCGGCGATGACGGCAAGATGTATTTCGACCGTTTTGGCGGGAAAGGCGCAGCACAAGGCGGCTGGTATAGCTTTGACCAGAACGGTGTGCATTTCGTCGCGCTGATGAACGTCATCGGCTTCGGTCCCGCGACCGGCGGCACGCTCGGCAAGGACCAGCTGGAGTGGCTCGAAAAGGACCTGAAGGGCAAGAGCGCGTCGACCCCTATCGTCGTCATGGCGCATATCCCACTGTGGTCGATCTACCCGCAATGGGGCTGGACGACCGCTGACGGCGACCAGGCGCTCGCCTATCTGAAGCCCTTCGGCTCGGTGACCGTGCTCAACGGCCACATCCACCAGGTTGTGCAGAAGGTCGAGGGCAAGGTCACCTTCCAGACCGCGATGTCGACCGCCTTCCCGCAGCCGGCGGCGGGCGCCGCGCCCAATCCTGGGCCGATGAAGGTTGAAGGCGATAAGCTCAAGACCGTCCTAGGCATCCGCGAGATCGCCTTCGCCCCCGCGACGGCGCCCAAGCTGACCGACCAGACGCTCGCCTAACCGGAGGCCCCACCATGATTTCATTCACTCGGCGGGCGCTTCCGCTCGCCGTGGCGGCGCTGCTCGTCTTGAGCGTCCCCGCTTTTGCCGCCGATGCCGACGCGCCGCAGCAGGTCGCGGCGGCGGAGGCGCCGGTCGTCACCATCGACAATTTTGCCTTTGCCCCGGCGCTGATGGTCGTCGCGCCGGGCACCAAGGTGACCTGGACCAACAAGGACGAGGAACCGCACACGGTCACCAGCGCCGATGGCGGCAAAACGTTCAAGTCCGAGGCACTCGACACCAACGACAAGTTCTCATTCACCTTCGACAAGCCGGGCACCTACAAATATTTCTGCTCGATCCACCCGCACATGGTGGGGACGATCGTCGTCAAGTAGCCGCCTCGAACAATCGGCCGCCCGGCATCGGCTGCGGGACACCGGTCGTCGTCGGCAGGCTCAAGGGCAGGCCTTTGAGCGAGCGGATCGCCAGATAGGCGAAGGCCTGCGCCTCGAGCGCGTCGCCATCCCAGCCAACTGCCTCGACGGGACGCATCGGCACGCCGAGCAACCGCGTCAACGCCGCCATCATCGCCGGGTTGTGCCGGCCGCCGCCGGTCACCAAAAACTCACGGGCCGGACGCGGGAAATGCGCGCACGCCGCGGCGACCGCGGCGGCAGCCATCTCGGTCAAAGTCGCGGCGCCGTCCGCCGCGCCGAGCCCCTCCGGCATAAAGCTGGCGAAGTCGTCGCGGTCGAGCGATTTGGGCGGCTTCTTCGCGAAATACGGCGCGGCGAGAAAAGCCGCGACATGCGACGCCGAAACCGTGCCGCCGCGCGCCAGAGCGCCGTCGAGATCGGCCGGCTGCCCGGTATGCCGGCGCACCCAATCGTCGAGCATCGCGTTGCCCGGTCCGGTATCGAAGGCGATAATGTCATCCCCCTCGCCAATCCATGTAACATTCCCGACGCCGCCGAGGTTCAGTACCGCAAGCGGCTTTGCAAGCTTGGCGGCAAGCGCGGCGTGGTAGAGCGGCGCGAGCGGCGCGCCCTCGCCGCCCGCCGCGACATCGGCGCCGCGGAAATCGCCAACCACATCGCAGCCTGTGAGGCGCGCCAGAAAATTGCCGTCGCCGATCTGCCAGCTGCGGCGGTTTCCCGGCTGATGCAGGATCGTGTGGCCGTGAAATCCGATCAGCGCAAACCGCGTCTGCCGGTGGCGACCGCGGAACCGCGCGATCGCGGCGGCATGGAGCCGGGTCAGCTCGCGCTCGACCCGATCGACCTCGCCGACCCCGCCCAATACCGCGCGCAGCCGCTCGCGGAACTCAGCCGGGTAGGCCATTGTCAACGCCGGGCCGGTCGCGACGCACGCCTCGCCGTCGCTCTCGATCGCCGCGACGTCAATGCCATCGAGCGAGGTTCCGCTCATCAGCCCCAGCGCCGAGATCACATTTCCAGAGATCACATCGCTTGGCCGATTTGTGCTAGATGAACCCGACATGCCCGCCAAATCGCCCTTTCTCATCGCCGCTCACGAGCGCGGCTTTATCCACCAGTGCACCGACGAGGCCGCCCTCGACGCGCTATTGCTCGCAGGGCCGGTAACGTCCTATCTCGGCTATGATTGTACCGCCGATAGCCTCCATATTGGCCATCTTGTCGGGATTATGTTGCTCCGGCTCTACCAGAAGTCGGGGCACAAGCCGATCGCGCTGATGGGCGGGGGTACGACGCGCATCGGCGACCCGTCGTTTCGCGACGAGGCACGCCCGCTGCTCAGCGACGAGCAGATCGCCCGCAACATGGCGGGTATCCGTCAGACCTTCGCGAAATTCCTCACCTTCGGTGATGGCCAGACCGACGCGATCATGGTCAACAACGCCGATTGGCTCGACGAGCTCAAATACATTCCGCTGCTGCGCGATATCGGCCGTCATTTTTCGGTCAATCGCATGCTGACCCAGGATAGCGTCAAGCTGCGGCTCGACCGCGACCAGCCGCTGACCTTTCTCGAATTCAACTACCCGATCCTCCAGGCTTATGATTTTGTCGAGCTGAACCGGCGCTTCGGCTGCGTGCTGCAATTGGGCGGCTCGGATCAATGGGGCAACATCGTCGCCGGGGTCGATCTCGGGCGGCGGGTTGTCAACAAGACGTTGTTCGGATTGACGACGCCGCTGATGACCACCGCGTCGGGCGCCAAGATGGGCAAAAGCCTCGGCGGCGCGGTGTGGCTCAACGCCGACCGCCTGAATCCTTACGAATACTGGCAATACTGGCGCAACACCGAGGATGACGATGTCGGCCGGTTCTTGAAGCTCTTCACCGAATTGCCGCTCGGCGAGATCGCCCGGCTCGAAAAGCTGCGGGATAGCGAGATCAACGAGGCGAAGAAGATCCTCGCAACCGAGGCGACTGCTCTATGTCACGGCCGCGACGCTGCCGAAGCCGCGGCGAAGACTGCCGACGCGGTGTTTGGCGAAGGCGGCGCGGGCGATGCGCTGCCGCAAATCGCCGTCGAACGCGATGCGCTGTCGCGCGGGCTACCGGCCTTCGAGCTGTTCGTGCGCGCCGGACTCGCAACCTCCAACAGCGAGGCCCGCCGCCTCATCAAAAGTGGCGGCGCACGGCTCAATGATGCGGTCATCGCCAGCGAGACCCAGCCGGTCTCGCTCGGCGATCTCGACGCGGCCGGTCAGGCAAAGCTCAGTGCCGGCCGTAAGCGTCACGTGATGGTACGCGCGCTCTGACCATCAATGCGTCGTGTCCGAGGGCGGGGACGGCGAGGTGGTGGCCGTCACCGCTTGGGGCGGCGCCGCACCCGGTTGCCCGGGATTGCTGAACGGGTCGAACAAATGCCGCAACAGCCCCGGCGTCAGCGCCGAAAGCGGGTTGACCGTCACTGTCGGATTGTCGTTCGAGCCGCCAAGATGAAAGCGGGCGGCAAAAAGCCCCTGGCCTTCGCCACCCGTCAAGATCGACCCGAGCACCGGGAAATTGCCAAGCACCGAGTTGAGCGCATAAGCCGGAGCCAAGGTGCCGTCGATATCGATCTGGTCTTCGCCAGGATTGAGCCAGCCTTTGGCGCTGATGCCCAGCGCGCCGCCATAGGCGATCACCCGCTTCAGCGAGATCACGCCGCGCGAGAACCCGACCTCGCCGTGCAGATCGGTAAAGGGTATCCCAGAGCCCGACATCATCGCGGCAATGCCCTCGAGCGAGGTCAGCGACAAAAGCTGCGCCAGCGCCGGCGCGCGCGCCAGCCGGTAATCGGAACCATCGAGACGGGCCCGGAGCACCTGATGCCCGTCGACTTCGCCGACCGTGCCGTCAACCGTGAGTTTGCCGCCAACGACATTGTCGGCGATCCCGAACAAGGCGACCGTCGCGCCGAGATCGTCGGACTCGAGATGCAGCTTGCCCGCGCCCGCCGCGCCGCCGAGGCTGAGCGCGACCCGGTGGCCATTGGCGTAGTGGCCATCGATGTCAATCGTCTGCCAGCTGCCGTGGTCGCGCAACAGCGTCGCGGTCACATTGCGTGCTTCGCGATGCGGCCCCAGCACCAGCTCGGCGACGCGCGCGCTGATCGCCAGCGGCGTTTCGCTGGTGGGGGCGCTGCCTTCGAGCGCGCGTTTCGCCGCGCGGTGAATGTCTAGCCGTGCACCGTGAATATCCGCCTGCCAGCCACCGCTCGGCCGCCGGCTCACCGTGCCGCTGAAGTCGTTATCTGCGAGCACGAGACGGTGGATATCGACCCGATCGAGGCTGTGGTC
>Ga0187784_10000818_pt1 | contig 23818 bp, 12 predicted proteins | sample 1015_SJ02_MP15_2_FD_132964 | JGI IMG/M metagenome (GOLD analysis project Ga0187784, IMG submission 132964) | Tropical peat soil microbial communities from peatlands in Department of Meta, Colombia - 1015_SJ02_MP15_20_MG | ecosystem: Environmental > Terrestrial > Soil > Wetlands > Peat | place... | reverse complement strand
CTGAACGGCAAGTTCAGTTTTGAGGGTGTTCCCACCGCTGGGGATGACATCCGAGAACTCCTGGAGCGCACGGCTGGCCTCTATTCCGAGGGAGATTTTGAAATCGTCGCTCGCATCGATCGTATCGAGGTCAGCCTGCGTGACGTCAATGCGAGCGTTTTGCCCCTAGTCTACGCGGCGCGGGTTCTCGCTAGAGAGGGTTCGCTGGAAGGAGAGATTGATGTTAGTTCGTTTCGGGCCGGGGACCTCGATGGCTACTGCCGCTTTGCCATGCGCAGCGGCGAGACTTGGCTGGTTACGCCATCCTTGTGGGGTTATGCGGTCGAGACCCCGCCCCAGCCGCCACAACCTCTGGAACGCGTCGCGTGAAGGGCAAAAACGCGAAACTCGAAAATCGAAACTCGAAAATGGAAACTCGAAACTCGGAAACCGAAACTGGAAACTGGGAACCAGGTGAGTTGGTTTCTAGTCTCTGATTCGTGGTTTCCTGGTTCCTGGGTGTGGTTTTCCCAGTTTCGAATTTCGAGTTTCGACTCTCCAGCTTGGGGGTATTCTCCCTATGGACTACGGATTCACCGAGTATCAAAGGGCCATCCGAGATCTCGCGCGCGAGATTGCGGAAAAGGAAATCCAACCCGTGGCGGCGGAATATGACCGCGACGCCAAGTTTCCCTGGCCGATTGTGGAGGTGCTGGCGCAAACCGACCTCTTCCGCGTCTTTGTGGAGGAGAAATACGGAGGTATCACCGAGGGAACACCGATCATGAACATGGTGATCGTCACCGAAGAGCTGTCGAAGGCGTGTGCCGGCATCGCACTCAGTTTTGCCGGCACGGCGCTCGGCGCCCTGCCGATCATTCTCGCCGGCAGCGAGGAACAGAAGCAGCGCTGGCTGCCGGACATTGCCGCCGGCAAGCGTCTGGTCGCCTTCGCCCTCACTGAACCTCAGGCCGGTTCGGACGCCGGCGCCGTGCGCACTACCGCCATCCGCGACGGCAACCACTACGTGCTGAACGGCGGCAAGATTTGGATTACCAACGGTGGCGAAGCGGAAATTTACTCGGTGATCGCACTGACGAATCCCGCCAAGGGCCCGCGCGGCGCCTCCTGCATTGTGGTCGAGAAGGGCGCTCCGGGATTCAGCTTCGGCAAGAAGGAGGACAAGCTGGGGATTCGCGCTTCCGCCACGCGCGAACTGGTCTTCCAGGACTGCCGCGTGCCGGTGGAGAATTGCCTGGGGCGCGAAGGCACGGGCTTCATCACGGCCATGCGCACCTTCGACGCTTCCCGCCCCGGCGTAGGCGCGCAGGCGGTGGGCATTGCGCAAGGGGCTTTCGATTTGGCGCTCGAGTACGCCTGCACCCGCAAGCAGTTTGACGCGCCCATCGGCTCCTTTCAGGGACTGCGCTTCCTGCTGGCCGATATGGCGATGAAGATTGAAGCCGCGCGCGCGCTCGTCTACGCTACAGCGCGCTACATCGATACACGACCCAAGGAGCGGCCTACACTCTACTCCGCCATGTCCAAGTGCTACGCCTCGGACGTCGCCATGGAAGTCACCGTGGACGCGGTGCAGGTCTTTGGCGGCTACGGCTACATGCACGACTATCCGGTGGAGAAGTACATGCGCGACGCCAAAATCACCCAGATCTATGAAGGCACTAACCAGATCCAGCGCGACGAGATCTCGAAGGTGCTGGTCAGCGGCTACCACGCGAGGCGGCCGGCTGCTCCCTAGGGGAGTAGGCGGAAAGCAGAAACTAGAAATCAGAAATTAGAAACTGGAAAATCGAAACTCGAAACTCGGAATTCGAAAAGCGAAACTGGAAACTTGTGAGTTAGTGTCCTGTCTCGCGTAATTCTTCTCGACGGGCAACTTGGTAGGAACCCCCTCACCCGCCTGCGGGCCGTAGCGGGCTGGACGCCCTGAGCATCCATAACCCTTCCGCGGGCGAAGGCCCGGCCCGCCCCGGCTGAAGAAAACGCCGGGGCGGGCCACCCTGGGGGAGAGGGAAAGGGAGGTCAGGGAGGACGGTCAAGAATTAGGCGGGACAGGACACCAGCTCTGCGAATTTCGATTTTCGAATTTCCAGTTTCCAGTTTCGATTTTGGAATCTCGTTTTTCGAGTTTCTAGTTTCTAATTTCTGATTTCTGCTTTGGCTACCATGGCTTTGCAATCGCACAGCACGCAAGCGCTTCCCGCGACCGCCGTCGCCTTCCGGCCCGAGTATCTCGATTTTCGCCGCGGCATTCATGTGGGGAATCTCGAGGACAACGAGCGAATCACGCGCATTCTGAAGCTGGCGCTTGAATCCCGCTACGCCCAACCCTTCGTGACCGAGCGCTGGGGGCGCGGCGTTTACTGGCAATGGATTGGCTACCTGCCTCGCGCCAATCGCGAAGCCATGCCGATTTCCTCGCGGGTCAGTTTCGGCTGCTCGAAGTTTTTTCTTAGCGTGGATACGGACGAGAAGCTCTTCAAGTGCGGGCTACAGGTGGAGCGCGGCTACGTGGAAGCGCCGCGCGACTACCCCGAGTGCCAGTTGCAAACCGACTGGGACTGGCACCGCCTGCTTCGTTCACTCAAGCCGCGCAGCGCCATGGAGCGCGAACTCAGGCGTCTGGTATGCCGCGAAGGCTTCATGCTTCACGCCGGCAGTTGGGAAACCGAGTCGGCCTACTTCTCCCGCCACAGCTTCCCGTCCATGCAGAAGCTCCGACGCCTTCTGGCGGCTGCTCCCGCCGCCCACTGGGCTGGATTCCAGCTCTACTATCCCATGACCGAAGACGAGGTGCGCGGCTCGACCGGGCTCGACCTGGTCGAGTCTATGCTCGCAGTCTTCCGCGAAGTCACGCCCGCCATGAACCTCTGCATGTGGGTACAACTCACGGAGCGCTGAATGGTTAAAGGCTGAAGGTAAAAAGGATTTACCCTTTAGCCTTTAATCTTTAGACTTGTGAGACCACTCAAGGCCGATCTGCGGTGGCGATTGCAAGCCCTCACTTCTTCTTGCGCAACGTGTACACAATGCCGATAGAGTATTCGATGTCATGCGCCGGTCCGCCGACCGGAAAGAAGGCGGTGGTGGTCGTGGCAGCCGTTTGAGGCAAACCATAGGTGGGAGAACTGAAGAAGTGATCGCGCACGTCGAACCGCAGGTCAATCTTGGAAGCCAGTGCGCAATCAATCCCCGCACCGACGTTGACTCCCCCCTTTCCTTGGGAGGCCAATTTGGCGGTGGCGGCGAAGGCGAACCCCTGAGTCTCGGCCAAGCGTTGAGCGCGACTGGTGGGCGAGAAGAGGTCATATTCCACACCCACCACGCCGTAAGCGCGAACGCCCCTCCAGGCGCCTGGAACGTGCCCAACAATGTCCCCGCTGAACCTGCTAGTCCGCACACCGTATCCTTGAACCTCGGTTGGATTGTAATTGAAGTTGGTTATTTCAAGGTTATTTTGGCCATAGCCGTACGAACCTTCTACTCCGAAGATTTTGTAAACCGGTACTTCGATTCCCGCGATCCCCTTGCCTCCGACCGCGTATCCCGAGCCGAAGGGAATGGCGTTGTTGGGACCTTCGCCGAACGTCCTCGTGTCGGTGAGCGGTGAATCCGCTGCCATGATGGACAACCTATACCCTTGAGCACGCACCGAAATCGCATTTAGGCACAGAGCCGCCGTCACGATCAGACCTTCCACGACCTTCGTAGCCGTCATATTCGAATCTACCTCGCCGGTGTGATGAATTAGGCTTTAACTCTGCCCTGCCGTCGTTTTGCCAGCCCTGGAAAGATGCACGCTCCCGTTCTCGAGCAGCACCGAGTGTTTCAAGTACTCTTGGCAAGCCCTCACTACTTGCCGAACCTGTACACAAGGCCTATAGAGTATTCGAGGTTATGCCCCGACCCACTGATCGGAAAGTAGGCGGAAGAGAACGAGGTAGGCGACTGGGGCAAACCGAAGGTGGGGGAGCCGAACATGTGATCGCGCACGTCGAGCCGTAGGTCGACCTTCGAGCCCAGTTTGTAATCGATCCCGCCGCCGGCGTTGTACCCTGGCTTGCTATCAGACGACAAGGTGGCGCTGGGGGCGAAGGCGAACCCTTCTGTCTTGGCGTTGGTCTGGGCGGCACCAGTGGGAGCGAAGAGATCGTACTCCAAACCCACCACGCCGTAAAAGCGCATGCCCCTCCAGGTGCCCGGAATGTGCCCGACAACGTCGCCGCTGAACCTGTTACCCCTCACGGGGTAGGAAATGGTTGTAGTGGGATTAGTGCTCAGGTTGGTTACTTCAAGGTTGTTAGAGCCGATGCCGTAAGAGACTTCCAATCCAAAAATCTTATAAAACGGCATTTCGACCCCAAAGATCCCCTTGCCGCCGCCCGCGTAGGACGAGTCGTAGTTTTTGTAACGCTCACTGAACGAATTGTTGTCGGCGAGCGATGAAACCCCTCCCATGATGAAGATCCTATAGCCTTGGGCGCGCCCCGTGGTCGCGGTGAATAAGAACGCCAGGGCCACGATCATACCTTGCACAACCTTCTTAGCCGTCATAATCGAGTCTACCTCCCAGGTGTCGTGAAACATGGTTTAATTCCGCGGCGGCGGCCGGTTGCCAACTCAGGATAGCTGCTCGCCCCCTCTTCGAGGCGCACCCATCCTCTGGTGCGCGGCCTTAAATAGTGGCACACCCCCACGCTCTTGCCAAGTCAGGTTCTTTAATCTGAGCGACAGACTGGACTCCAGTCCCGCGCGGCCCGGCCACTTTCGCAGCTCAACGCCTGTGCAGTTGGGTGAAGTGCGCCTCATTCGCCCCGTGCGTTGCCCGGCAGCGTACGGCTTCTTGCCAACACTCCTTCGATGCACGACGCCTTTGCGGGAGTTGGTTCGGGGGCGCAAATGTACCCGAAGGAGTTGTAAAGAAGTTGTTAAGTGTCTGGCCCGACGCGAGGAGCTTGTAGCGCGTGCGCGAACCCTGCGCTACCTCCTCACCACCGGCAACCGGAAGCCATGAAAAAAGCTGTCATTCCGAGCGAAGAGAGGAATCTCGCACTGCCTCAGGCCGCACGGCAGAACAAAGAAGCAGGGCGAGATTCCTCTCTTCGCTCGGAATGACAGGGAATCTTCAAGAGCAGGGATGGACGTGATGGATCAAGAACGTCTCCCAGTCTCAACCTCGACGGCTACCCAGGGGTCGCGACACGGGGCCAGAGAGTGCTTGTCTAGTGGGCTGCCGTCGTGTAGCATTTCCCTCTGTAGCGCTAGTTCGCGGGACCTTCTTGTGCCGCGAAGGTTCCCTTCTCCGTGTTCTCTGTGTTGGGGCTTTGGAGCCACAGAGGGCACGGAGAGGTTCGTTTTGGTTGCGGTCATGGGCCCTGTTGTGTTGCAAGGGGGCGCGTGCGGGCGGCTAAGGCTGGGCGCCCGTTAGCTTATCGTCCTGGGGGTTTAAATGGCTGATACGATTGTTGCAAACCTTTCCTCCATTGCGCCGCTGACGGCGCTCACTGAAGAAGAACGGATGTTCCAGGCGGCGGCGCGCGAATTCGCCGAGAAGGAAATCCGCCCCCACGTCGAGCACATGGACCGCGAGGGCGTATTCGAGCACGAACTCATTGACAAGTTTTTTGAGCAAGGGTTCATGGGTCTGGAAGTTGCGGAAACGTATGGGGGCAGCGGCGGAACCTTTTTCATGGCTATCCTCGCCATCGAAGAGTTCTCGCGGGTTGATGCTTCGGCCGGCGTGGTGATCGACGTCCAGAATACCCTGGTGAACAACGCCCTCCAGCGCTGGGGGAATGAAGCGCAGAAGCAGAAGTTCCTCCCTCGCCTGGTGAGAGACACCCTGGGAGCTTATGCCCTCTCCGAACCGGGCGCCGGCAGCGACGCCTTTTCTCTCGCCGCGCGCGCCCGCCCGGACGGCGACCACTTCGTCCTGAACGGTCGCAAGCTCTGGATCACGAACGCCAAGGAAGCCGGCTTGTTCATCGTGTTTGCCACTGTCGATCCCGAACTCGGCTACAAGGGAATCACCGCTTTCCTGATCGAGCGCGACGCTCCGGGCTTCAGCGTGGGCAAGAAGGAGGACAAGCTGGGGATTCGCGCCTCCTCGACCTGCGAGCTCATTCTGGAAGATTGCCGCGTTCCGAGGGCGAATGTGCTGGGCGAGGTGGGCAAGGGTTACAAGGTTGCCATGGAAACCTTGAACGAGGGACGCATCGGCATCGGCGCGCAAATGCTCGGCCTTTCGCGTGGCGCGCTCGAACATGCCATCACTTATGCGAAAGAACGCAAGCAGTTCGGCAAGCCTATTGCCGAGTTTCAAGGTATCCAGTTCGAGCTTGCCCGGCTGGCCACCGAGGTCGAGGCCGCGCGCCTGATGACTTACAACGCCGCCCGCCTGAAAGACGCCCGCCAGCCCTTCCTGAAAGAAGCTGCCATGACCAAGTACTTCTGCTCGCAGGTGGCCGAGCGCGTGGCCTCGGAATGCCTCGAGGTGTATGGCGGCTACGGCTTCACCAAGGACTATCCCGCCGAGAAATATCTCCGCGACTCGAAAATCGGGAAAATCTACGAAGGGACGTCCTTCATGCAGCTCCTGACCATCGCCAAGCTGATCCTGGCGTGACCCACTTGTGTGGGGCATCGCCAGGATGGGCTAGCCGACCAGTGGGAAGTAATCCGCGATTGGACATCCAAATAGCCCCTTATCACCCCACGCGTTTCCGTGACCCCCTGCGCCGCATAAGTTTTTCGCTTTAGCTCCGTATTGACTTGCCCCTGGCCGGGGCCTAAAATGAACACTAAGGGCGAGTTCCCACATCATGATTGGCCAGACGATTTCGCACTATCGTGTCCTTGAGAAGTTAGGCGGCGGCGGGATGGGTGTCGTTTATAGAGCTGAAGACACAAAGCTTCGCCGCCTCGTCGCGCTCAAGTTCCTGCCAGAAGAAGTCTCGAAGGATCCTCAGGCCCTGCAACGCTTCCAGCGCGAGGCACAGACGGCCTCTGCGCTCAATCATCCCAACATCTGCACCATCTACGACATTGACGAGGATGAGGGCCGGCCGTTTATAGCCATGGAATTGCTGGAAGGGCAGACGCTCAAGCACCGTATCGGAGGCGGGCCGCTGAAGCTCGATACAGCGTTGAACTTGGCCATTCAAATCTGCGATGCCCTGGACGCCGCGCACTCGAAGGGCATCGTTCATCGCGACATCAAGCCGGCAAATATTTTCCTTGTTGCGAGAGGCGGGACAGCCCAGGCAAAGATTTTGGATTTTGGGTTGGCGAAATTGGTGCGTTCCCCCCACCCCTTGCTCCCCTCCCCAGCCGAGGAGGGGACTCAGGGGTGGGGTGGTGGGGCCACCGCCATGCCGACGGCCACCATCGAGCCTGCACACCTCACCAGCCCCGGCACAGCGATGGGCACTGTAGCGTACATGTCGCCCGAGCAGGCGCGCGGCGAGCAACTCGATCATCGTACAGACCTGTTTAGCCTGGGGGCAGTGATCTATGAGATGGCGACTGGACAGCAAGCGTTCGGCGGGACCAGCACGGCCACCACTTTCACGGCGATTCTGCGTGATGACCCGCCTCGCCCGTCGCAAGTGAATCCGGGAGTGCCGCGAGAGCTGGAGCGGGTCATTACCAAGGCGTTGTGCAAAGACCGCAACCTTCGCTACCAGACCGCAAGCGAGTTGCGCCAAGACCTGGCGGCGGTCATGGCGCGGTCGGCCTTGCCCGGAGCCGCGCCAGCAGGGTTTCCCGGCCGCCTATGGCTCCCGGCCCTGGCAGGGCTGGCCCTGCTGGTCGTGCTCGGGGTCGTGGGCGCTCGCTTCCTCCTGCGCCGGAACTCCTCTCAACGAGTCTCTACGGGGGGGAACGCTTCCCAGGGAGACATAGGCCAGGGGGCCATTCGGTCGATTGCCGTGCTTCCCCTCGACAATTACTCAGGAGATCCCAAAGAGGATTATTTCGCGGAAGGCATGACCGATGAATTGACGGCCGACCTCGCGAACGTCAGCCAGCTTCGAGTGATCTCGCGCGGTTCCGCAATGCAGTTCAAAGGAGCGCATCGCCCCCCGACTCCTGAAATCGCCAAGGCGCTTGATGTGGACGCGGTCGTTGAGGGTTCGGTGCTTCGATCCGGCGACAAGGTGCGTATTACAGCCCAACTGATCGACGCGCGGGCGGACAGGCATCTGTGGGCCAAGAGCTTCGAGAGCAGTTCGCGCGATGTGCTGGCGCTTCAGGATGAACTGGCGTCGGCGATCGCGCGTGAGATCCACGTTCAACTCACTCCGGCCGAACAGTCGCGGCTTGCCAGCGCGCCCACGGTGAGTCCGGAGGCGCACGATGCCTACCTGAAAGGCCGGTACTTCTTCAATCGTCCGAGCGATGAAAACCTGACCAAGGCGATTGACCAGTTCGAAGAGGCGGTCCGGCTGAATCCGGATTTTGCCCTTGCGTACTCGGGACTGTCAGACGCCTACCTCTGGGCCGGATTCAATGAAGGAGTTATGACCGCAACGGAAGCGAAGCCAAAGGCTAAATCCACGGCCGAAAAAGCAATCCAACTGGACGATAATTCAGCGGAAGCCCACACTTCCCTCGCGACCTTCAAGCTCTTCTATGATTATGATTGGGAAGGCTCGGAGCGGGAATATCGGCGCGCCTTCGCGCTCAATCCCAATTACGCCTTTGCTCACGATCAGTTCGCCGTAGGGCTGGCGTTCCAGGGGCGTCTCGAAGAATCGATTGCCGAGAGCAAGCGTGCCGCGATGCTCGACCCGCTGTCGCCGCAAATCCCCCTTGATTCTATTTTTGCGTACGCCTTTCAGGGCAATTACCAAGTGGCGAGGGAGCAGGTGAAGAGGGCGGCGGATCTCGATCCCTCATTCTTCCTTTCTGCCTGGGCATACGGGTGGATCGATCTTGAATCCGGGAAAATCACCGCCGCCATCCCTGAGTTCCAGAAGGCCGACGCGCAGGGGGCGCCTTCGTTCGGTCCCGCATGGCTCGGATACGCCTATGGGGCTTCAGGCGACGGAGCCCGCGCCAGGGAGCAAATTGAGATCCTGAAGAAAAGGGCGCTTCATGGCTATGTTGCGCCGTTTAACCTCGCGATGGTGTACCTCGGACTGGGCGACCGTGCGCGAGCCCTGGATGACCTGGAAAAAGCTTACGCCTCCGATTCGGAATGGCTGGGCTGGCTGAAGGAAGACAAAGTCTTCGACCCCCTCCGCTCGCAGCCGCGCTTCATTGCGCTCATGAAGAAGTTGGGATTCGAAAAGTTAATTTCGAGATAAGGGATCTTCAGTTTCTTGACGGCTGAATGGGGCGGAAGCGCCAGATGCGGGACCGCATGGGTTCGCCAAAGGCCATGATGCGGCCATCCTTCGTCCACCCGGAAAGCAATATGTCGCCCGTGTAATTCAGCGGTACTCTGGTGAGCTTAGCGCTGGCGGGGTCAGCCACGGCCAAGCTAAAGAACCAGGAATCTTTGGTCTGCACCCCGACCAGGACGTTACCGTCCTGGCGGATGGCGGTCCCACTCATAACGAGGTGGTTCAACGGAAGGTCGTTAGGAATACGAATTTCATCTCCTGAACCCCCTGAAAGCGGGACCCGAAAAAGGTGCTTTCCCCCCGAACCCCACCGCTCAACACAAAGGTCTTTTCCGTTCGGATCGACCGCGACACCATCCCCAGCGCAGATCTTGCGAGGCGGCCCGTCGGCCGCAGGAACGGCCCAAACATTCCCTGCCATCGTGTAGTAAAGTGTGTTTCCGTCGGGTGAAGCTGCCAAAGTTTTGACGTCTTCTCCCTTGACCGCTTCGATGCGGCGAATGATCTTGCCATCTCCCGCCGAGGCGATAGCGATAGCTTTGCTCGAACCCGTTGCGGCGATAAACGCCACCTGGTTGTCTGGAAGCAACGCAGCCGGAGGCCCGGACTCTTCTGCGGCATCCACCAAGGGGAAGAAGTTCCCATTGGGTTTGCCGAGTAGAAGGCGGGCGTGACCGGAAAGCAGGGCTGGCAGAAGAATGCTACCGTCAGGGAACGCCACCGGTTGCATGAGGGCCGGCGGGTAGGTCTCCGAGGCCGCAATGACTTCCGGCGCGCCGCCGGAAACGGGGAACTCCAACAGTTGAAGTGGCCTCTCGACCTGGTCAATGTAGATGCTCCCGTCAGGTCCGCAGTCCATCAACCAAGGCGGTGTGCTGAGAGTCAGCAGTACTTGCACGGGTCCCGAGCCGGAGCGGGGAACGGCAACAATCTGGTGCAGGCTGCCTGAGGGAAGATCAATTAGAACTGAGCGGTTGTCGGGGGTGGGCGCCAACGGGAAGGCGACAGTCGTGGGAGGGATCGTCAGATTGGGGGCTAGTCGACGCGTCTTGGCACTGGCAATATCCAGCACATACAAGTTGGGTGACCCGCCAGTCCCCTCCACAGTCCCGAAAAAGACCGCTTCTTTTCCGTCAGGAAAGACGCGGGGCGGATTATAAACCCCGCCCGGAATTTGCCACAACTCGTCATGCATCGGCTGAAGGCGCCCTGAGTCGGGCCAGTAATGGTAGATACGTGGAGTCAGCCGGACGTCGAAGTGCGTCACTAACAGGCTACCATCGGGGAGAATCTCAGGATTGCCCGCGTCTTTCAAGAAGAGACGCTCTTCTCCGCCGAGTGGAGAGACTGTAAAAATATTCGCAAAAGGTACAGCATATCGGTCGAAATAAAGCCTGGAACCGTCACGCGACCATGCGATTGCTCCAACCAGTCCATGCGACCTGTCGTGGGTGAGAACGTTCCAGTTTCCGGAATCGGGGTTCATTACGGCCACCTGCGTTTGGTTGTCTACCATGGCCTGGAAGGCTAGCGTGTGACCGTCGGGAGAAACGCGAGGGAAAAGGGCAACGCTCGACCCACCGAGCAGGTCGCCGGACCAGCGCGGGGGCGTCGTGGCGCGCCGGCTCTCAATCAACATCCCACTGAGACCGGCAAGGCAAATTAGAATCGCTACCGCAACCCATTTTGCCGCACGAGGCCATGGCGCGACCTCAGGGGCGGGTTTGGAAGCCGCGTCGACATCGGGTCCGGGGCTCAAAGTTGCCTCAAGGGCGATGCGAGCCTCGCCGATGGCTTGCAACCTCTGCTTGCGGTCCTTGGTCAGGCAGCGGCGGAGGAGGTTGACGACGCTGGGTGGTGTCGAGGCCGGCAGCGCGCCCCAATCGGGGTCGAACTTCAACACCGAGGCGAGAATGTCCGATGTGGACTCACCCTGGAAAGCCTGCTTGCCCGTCAACATTTCAAACAGCACGACGCCGAAGGACCAGATATCCGCACGCCGATCCACGGCATGGCTGCGCGCTTGTTCGGGCGCCATATAGGCCGCAGTGCCCATGATCACACCCGCCCGGGTTGCCGCCCCAGACAGCGTGGGGGAGTTGGCCGAATCGCCGGAGGCAACCGGTTCTTCGATCGCTTTGGCCAGACCGAAGTCGAGAACCTTGACGGTTCCGTCCGGGGTCACCTTGATGTTTGCCGGCTTCAGATCGCGATGGACGATTCCCTTTTCATGCGCCGCTTCCAGGGCTTCGGCAATCTGCTTGGCGATGCCGAGAAGATCGAGATTCGAAGAAGGAAATTCGAAATTCGTGGGCAGGCCGGAGCCCGACTTTCGAGTTTCGATTTTCGAGTTTCGATTCTCCAGCAACTCGGCCAGAGTAGGCCCTTCGACCAGTTCCATCACCAGCGCGCGCACATCGCTGGATTCTTCCAGGCCGTAGATGGCCGCGATATTGGGATGATTGAGCGAGGCGAGGACTTGTGCTTCGCGCTGGAAGCGCGCCATGCGCTCGACATCGCGAGCCATGGCTGGGGGCAGGACCTTCAGCGCCACCTCGCGATTCAGCTTCGTGTCCCGCGCGCGGTACACCTCGCCCATCCCGCCCGCACCGAGCGGCGATAGGATCTCGTAAGGGCCTAATTTAGCGCCTGAGGTCAGTGCCATCGATCAAGGTTATTATACACGAGGAGCGCTGCACCCACCTACTCATACCGCAACGCGGCGAGGGGGTCTATCCTGGTGGCGCGCCGGGCAGGGATGAAGTTGGCAAGGAGCGTGACGACCAAAAGCAGCAGTGACACGCCGAGATATGTCGAAACCGCGCCGAGGGTCACACCACGAAGAAAGAACGCCAGGACGCGGCCCAGCCCGAGCGCGATGAGGAGCCCGATGGCCACCCCGAGCACGCTCAGGCGTATGCCGTGGCGCATCACAAAGATGAGGACCTGCCCGCGCCGGGCGCCCAGCGCCATGCGTACTCCAATCTCGTGAGTCCGCTGGGCAACGGAGTACGCCGTCACGACGTAGACTCCTACCGTCGCCAGCAGGAGGGCGACGGCGGCCATAGTGCCCAGGACGGCTGCGATAAAGCGAAGTGGATTGATGGCTTCTGCGCGGGACTCCTCCATCGTCTTTACTGAGGACACTCGAGCGTCTTTATCAACATGGCTGATCACCTCGCGGATCGAGTTCATCGCGCTCTTTGGATCGCCCACGGTCCGAACCAGCAGGTCCGCCTTCGTGGACAATTTCGGAAGATAGGCTTGCGGCATATCCACCCCAAGAATCAAGTGGCTTTCGGCCGCTATACCCACCACCTCGTACCATTCCGGAGGATAAGTGGCCGTGAATCGTTTGCCCAGCGCTTCCTGATCCGGCCAGAGCTTGCGGGCCATCGACAGGTTGATGATAGCCACCGAGGGTTTTTCGACGTAGTCAGACGAATTGAACGGCCGCCCTCGAAGAAGTGGAAGTTGCATGGTGCGGAAGAAGTCCGGGGTCACCAAGCTGAGTGGCGCGAAAGGACTCTGTCTGAACGTAGATGGGTTGAGTGGCCTGTCTGCGGGGGCGATGTGCCCTATGGATTCGCCTTCCAGCGCCGAAGATTTGATCCCGGGTAGCGCGTCGACTTGTTCGATCAGCCCGCGACAGAAACCATTGCGGGCCTCATGAGTGGGATACTTCGAATCCGCGACCTTAAGCGAAATCGTCAGCAGATTTCGGGGATTGAATCCCGGCTTTGCCAGGAGGAAGCCAGCCAGAGCTCGGATCATAAGCCCGCAGACGATCAGCAGGGAGAGTGCAAGCGTCACTTCGGTAACGACCAAGAAGTCTCGCGCCCCCACGGACCGCGTCCCGCCCCCTCCCTCATATGCCCCTCCCTTGAGAAACCCTTCCAAGCTCACCCTGGACAGTCGCAGGGCTGGAACGATACCAAACAGGCCCCCCGTCGCAACCGAGACCACGAGCGCGAATCCCAAAGCTTGCCAGTTGATGGTGATGGGATTTGTCTGGGGAATTAGGAAGGCGGGAGTGAGAGAGAGCAGCGCGTTCTTGAACCAGAACGCCAACAGGACGCCTGCTGCCCCACCTGCCAGCGCGAGGAGAGTGCTTTCCGCGAGAAGTTGTAGGGTAACCCGCGCAGGGGTCGCGCCCAGGGCTTGGCGGATGGCGATTTCGCGCTGCCGTCGAGCGCCTTGGGTGAGCAGAATGACGGCGATATTTGCGCAACCGATGAGCAGCAAGAAACCCACTCCGAACAAGAGTACGGTAACCAGGGTCCCAGAGATGCCCTTTATCTGCTCCTGCATCGACACCACATACACGCCAATCCCCGCATTGGATTCAGGGTATTGTTTTGCCAGACGCGAGGCAATCGTCGTCATCTCCGACTGAGCCTCCCGGACCGTGGTCCTGTCTTTGAGCCTCCCTACCACAAAGAAGGAAGGTTCCTGCCGGTCTTTGCTCAGCCGCTCGAAGGGGATTGGGACGTAGACGTCGTATTGAGCTTCGATCCCAGGCATGAACGCAGGGAAGCGAAACGAGTCCGGCACCCTCCCGATCACCTCGTATTCTTCTCCGTCGAGGGTGACCGTTCTTCCGATGCGCGTGAGATCCCTTCCGCCCCCCCGCGCCCCGAACCCCTTGCCGAGAACGACCACATGATCGCGGCCGGGTTGTTCGTCGCTGTCGACGAACAGGCGGCCCGCCGCCGGCTGCACCTTCAGCATCTTGAAGATGTCGGGCGTGACCTGGAATACATCTAGGCGCTCCGTCTCACCCGCGCCCGTGAACGTGGCGTGATAGGGCATTCCAGCCGCCAGCGCGGAGAAGACGTCGCTCTGCCGAGCCCAATCGAGAAAGTCAGGACCAGAAGCCGGCAACTGCGGTACTACGGGGTCAGTCCGCCAGAGCACTACGAGCTGCTCGGGATGTTCATAGGGAAGCGGGCGAATGGCCACCGCCCAGAGAATGCTGAAGATAGCTGTGCTGGCCCCGATGCCCAAGGCCAGCATGATCACAGCTACGGTTGTCAGGCCTGGATTTCTCGTCAGGGCTCGCAGTGGCTGTCGGATCTTAGTCGCTTGTAGAGAGCTCATCTGTCCACCTCCCCGCCGCCGCACCACGCCACTATCTCACGGAACAGGCCTGTCTCGAACCGCAGACACTGAAGACCAATATCAGCGCTGCCCGCCCCACCGAGATGGCCTGCCCGGCGGGCCGACCGGAAAAGCGTTTACACGCTGGACACCGCCACCGAAGTGAACAAGCTTTGAAGCGCGCATCGCAGGGCCGGGCGGGGCGCCCCGTTTTCGTTAGGACGCACTCTCCTTCCGCATTACAGATCGAAGTCTAAGGCCCAGCTGAAACATCCACCACGTGCGTCCACAGTTGTCAGGGTATCGACACTGGGAAAGAAGCACGAGGCCCAATCATTTTTTTCTCGGGCAAGCACTTTCATGGAATTGTCGGCTGAGTTCCACAGTATTATTTCGCCGCTGCCGTTTACGCAAAACAACAGGTTGCCGTACTCAGGGTGAAACGCCAGATCTTTGCCAGCCGACACACCTCTTCCAGGAAGGCTGCCGTTGACGAGAATCTGTCTCCGCGAAATGTCGATCACGACGAGGTGCTGCCCCATCCCGATGCAGGAAAACAGGCGGCCAGATTTGTCCAGCGAATTGGCGTGCGCTACGTAGTGCGCGGTGATCTTCAGGTCAGCAACATCGAGTACCTTCTCCAAGTTGTCCGCATCCCAGAGAGCTTGCGACGCGTACTTCCCCGTGACGAGATGTCCGTGCCCGGAAAACCACATGGTGTCGAAGGAGTAATGGGTATATGCGTTGGGCACTTCCGTTTCAGCCAACATTGTGTTTGCTTTAGGATCAAACAAAAAAAGGCGGTTGGTAGTCGTAATAGCCACTCGCGAGGGGGTTTCCGAGATTGCCACGAGGGCAGGCGCTCCCGGCAAGCGGGCCTCAAGCGGGCTAGGGCTCGCCTTCTCGCTCTCTTGAACCCAAACCTCCCCAGATGCGATCCACGCAGTTGCCCTGCCCGACATGGACGAGACCACAGCATCTGGCTGATAGAATTTTTGCTCTTGGCCCCATGCCAAGCCTGCGCTGGAACCCTCCTTGTACGCCCAAAGCCGATAGATCCGCGATCCGCGATTCAGGGCGATATGACAGCCCCCCTGACCATCCGGAATTGATCTCACTTTAGTGAACGATAGGATCGTTTCTGGGATTCGAATGATGTCTGAAAGTAGGCATTCGCTGATCTTCGTGAGGCGCATCGGAGTCTCCATCACCAATTGCGGGGCGTCGGTCCGAACCGCGCGTCCTCCACTTGGAGCCTCGGTCGCGTGGACCCTCTCCGCAACAGCTTCGCAAAGTTCTCTCAACGTATTCGCTAGCGCTTCAGCGAACTCACGGTCTTCTCCAGCAAACGCATGGCGACATCCTATTCGTATTCAGGTATCGACGTGTGGACGCCACCTCCCATCGCCACTGCCAGCCGGCCGAACGCCGATTACTGACTTACCCCCGCGTGCTCCGCCTTGTGATAATCAGGATAGGGCGGATGGTGAGGGGTGGGGGGCGGCGGATTCTTCTTGAGCAAATCCATCACCACCTCCACGGCCTTCTCGAGTTGCGGGTCGTGTCCCGCGCGCACCGCCTGAGGATCCAATTCCACCTCGAAGTCCGGAGGCACGCCGTGGTTCTCGACGTCCCAGGTGCCGTTGGGATTATAGAAAGCCAAGTCCGGGGTGCCGGTGAAGCCGCCGTCGAGGAGGTCGGCCGGGTTGGTATAGTGCCCCACCAAGCCGCCCCAAGTGCGCTTGCCGACCAGCGGTCCGATGGCGGTCTTGCGAAACATCCAGGGCAAGGCATCGCCGCCGGAGCCTGCCATTTCGTTAGTGATCATCACCTTTGGCCCGAAGATGGCCTCGATGGGAGTGGTGATGTCCGTGCCCTCACGCAATGACCAGTAGCTCAAGAGCGAGCGGCGGAGATAGTCGATGATGTAATCGGCAATGTCACCTCCGCCGTTGTAGCGCTCGTCGATGATGGCCGCTTCCTTGCCCACCTGCGCGAAGTAATAGCGATTGAAATTGGTGTAGCCGCCCGCATAGGTGTCAGGCAGATAGACATATGCGACCCGGCCACCCGTCAACTCGTCCACGCGGCGGCGATTGTCTTCAATCCAGGCGTAATTGCGCAGCGCGTCCTCACTATCGACGGGAATTACGGTGACCTCACGCCCTCCGGTGCCATCGGCGTTCGGACCTACCTTGAGCACCACCTGCTTGCCCGCTGTTTCCTCGAAGAAGCTGTAGACGTTGGCGGGTGCGCGCACGTCGCGGCCGTTTACGGCGAGGAGATACTCGCCGGTTTTCACGTTGACGCCGGGCTGGGTGAGCGGCGCGCGTAATTTGGGATTCCAGTTTTCTCCATTGTAAATGCGCGTGAAGCGGTAGCGCCCATTTTCGATCTGGTAGTCGGCGCCGAGCAGTCCCGTCTTCACCCGCTTCGGCTCGGGCATGTCGCCGCCGCCGACGAACATGTGCCCGATCGTGATTTCGCCTAGCATCTCCGTGAACAAATAGTTGAGGTCGTCGCGGCTGGAGATGCCATCGAGGTAAGGTTCGTATTTCTTCTTGGCGGCCTCCAGGTTCAGGCCATGCAGCCCCGGATCGTAGAGGAAATCGCGCTCGTCGCGCCAGACCTGATAATACATGTGCTTCCATTCAGCGCGCGGGTCGACGTAGACCTCCATTTGGTCGAGCTTGAGGGGGCCGCCTTGGCCGGGTTTTGGTTCGGGTGGCGGCGGGCCTTCAGGGGCTTTCTCCGCCGGCCCGATGATCCACTGATTCTGCCGCGCGTAAAGCATCTTCTCGCCGTTAAAGGAGAGGTTGAAGGAAGTGACACCCGCGAGAATTTGCTCCGTTTTGCGCGTTTTGAGGTCGAATTTGTGCACGCTGACGGCTGGCGGGCCGCCTTCATACTCGATAGGATCGATCTGAGGGCCTTCGACCAGGAAAAGCACGCCCGGCTTGCCTGCGTCGAGTTGTTGGTAATTGCGGGCGGGGATGGGCAGAGCAAGGATGCGCTGGCTGATGTTCTCGAGGTCAATCTCGACCGTGACGGGCTTTTCTGCCTTCTCTTTATCGCCTTTCTCGGCCTGCTTGTCTTTGTCGCTCTTCTCCGCTTCCTTGGGTTTCTCTTCGTCGCTCTCCGGCGCCAGCGGCGAGGGCAGGTCCTTCTTGAGCACCATGACGTAGACGCTCCGAGTGACCGGGTGCTGGAGGCTGGTCATATCGAGCCAACCGCTGCTCAGGGCGGTATTGGTGCTGGCGGTGAAGTAGAGATATTTGCCTTCTTTATCGAAGGCCGCGTAAAGCGCATCGCTCATGCCGTCGGTCAACTGGTAGCTTTTGGCTTGTTCGAGCGAATAGGCAAAGACAGCGTGCAGGTGGTTGCGAAGCTGCTTGGTGTAGGCGAGCCAGCGGCTGTCGGGCGACCAAACCGGATTGAGCGAGTAGAAGGGGCCGGCGAAAGTGTCGGTATCAACGCGTACCGGCGTCTTTTTCTCCAGGTCCACGTACCACACGTTCAGCCGCTTGTCGGTATAAGCGATTTTCTTCGAGTCGGGCGACCAGGTGGGGGAATAGTAGAACGTGGGCGGCTTGCCCAAGTCGATTTTGCGCACCTCGCCCATGCCGTTTTGGTTGCGAATGTGAAGCGCGTACTCGCCCGATTCGTCGGAGAAATAGGCGATGGAGTTTCCGTCCGGCGACCATGCCGGGTCGCGCTCCACCACGTCGGTGGTATTCGTCAGGTTTCGGATGTCGCCCTTTTCGGGAGGGGCGGTCAGAATCTCTCCACGCACTCCGAAGACCGCCCGCGCTCCGGTCGGCGAGATGCCGGCGAAGCGGATGCGCCGCGGTTCGATCTTCTGGAAGTGCGGGCGCACCTCCGCCAGGTCGCCGCTAATGTTGATTTCAACATTGCGAACCTTGTGAGACTTGAGATCAAGGAGGTGCAACGAGCCGAACTGCTCGTAGACGATGGCGTTCGGGCCGGCTGAAGCCGACTTGATATCCAACCCGTCGTTCTTAACCACCTGCGTCACTTGCTTACTGCGCGTGTCGTAGGCGAAGAGCGTCACGGGACCGTTGCGGTCGGACAGGAAATAGACCGTATCGCCCACCCACATGGGGTTGAAGTCGTTCGAGTTGTCGCGAGGGATTTTGGCCTCGATGTGTGAGTCCGCCATGTTGGCGATCCAAATGGGCCTCGTTTGACCCCCGCGATAGCGCTTCCAGGCAGCTTGCCATTGGATGACGGGCACATAGGCCAGGCGCGCCCCATCGGGGGAGTAGGACCCTTCGGAGGCTCTCACCAGTGGCACTGGCGTAGGAAATCCACCCTCGACGGAGATGGTGAAGAGTTGCACCACGCCGTCGGCAAAAGCGTTTCGATCGGAGCGAAACAACACTTGCTTGCCATCCGGCGTCCATCCTATGGCTTCATCCCAAGTGGGGTGATAGGTCAGGCGTCGCGGCACCCCGCCACTCGCCGGCACCACGAAAACATCCACGTTGCCATCGTATTCGCCCGTGAAGGCGATCTCGGTGCCGTCCGGAGAAAAGATAGGATGGCCTTCGTGGCCGCCCGTGGTCAGTCGCCGCGCCTCGCCACCTTCCCGACCGGCAATCCAAAGGTTGCCCGCGTAACTGAAAACAATTTGCGTGCGGCTCACCGAGGGCTGCCGCAACAGCAAGGGCTTTCCCGCTTCCGCCATACAGAGGCTTCCCGCGCACAGCAAACAAGCAATCGTCAGAACCAGTCTTCTCATGACTGTTGTCCTTTCCCGTCAATGTATTGGTGCCGGAAGAGTATACCACTAGCAGCTTAGCTCGGAGCGGTTGATAGCCTGCTTGAAGTGAAGGGCGCAATGGGTGTAGGATAGGTGCCTAAGGATGAGTTGAAATCGCGCGGCGCGATTTGATGAGACACTCACAATGAATGCTCGCTTGCCCATCTCCGTGCTATTTGCAGCGGCGTTCTTGTTGCCGCTATCCGCGGCCGCCCAGCAGACACCGACGACTTCTACCGCCGACCTCAATCTCCTCAACACCTGGACCGTTGCGGGCAAAGTGAAGACGCTCCAGGGTGATCCGGTTGCCGGCGCGAGGGTCGAGATGTCACCTACACTCACTTCGGGTGCATTCCGAATCCTGGCGACAAACCTGCAAGGAGAGTTCCAGACCGAATACAGGCTAACCCTCGAGAATATCAAAGAATTCGGTGTCGACTTGAAGGTGACCAAGAAGGGATACCTCAAGGCCCACTTGATCGTGGATTTTGGAGCATCTACAAGGACTTGGGTCATTCCCGTTACACTGCGTGAGGCGGAGGAAGATCCCCAACTGCTCTCGCAGGCCGACCTGATCTCAGGGTTGGCGCCCAAGCTGAAGAAGCTGAAGGCCTCCGACGGGCTCTCGGCTGCCGGAGAAAAGGATTATGAGCGTGGGGTGGCGGCGTTCCTGGACCGAAACCGTTCAGACCAAGCCGTTCCGTTGTTCAACAAGGTAATCCGCCGGGATTCTTCTTGCATGCCTTGCCGCACGATGTTGGCGCTTGCCGAGCTCGACATGGGCGATTGGGATAGCGCCTACCGCAATCTCGCTGATGTCTACAACAAGATGCTGGCGGACAAGAGCCTGGGATATCCGGAACCCTTCCTGGCATTGGGAGTGATGGAAAGCTGGCGGCATGAGCACCGGAGCGCGGCAGGCTATTTTGAGGAGGCGCTCAAATACGCGCCTCGAGACCCCCTCGCCCTTCAGGAACTGGGCCGCTCGCAGTTGCTGCTTCAGAATTGGGGTGCTGCCGACGAATACCTGGCCAAGGCTTTAGCTGCCGGCGCGAAACCCGAGGTGCGGCTCTTGCGCGCCGAGGCTTTGCTGGGCGAGGATCAAACCCAGGCCGCGAGCACAGAGATGACGCGTTACCTTGATGGGCGCGACGTGAAGAAGATGCCCCTCCAGGTGCGCCAACTCTGGGTGCAGGCTGAGAATCGCAAAAAGATCGAAGCAGCGTACGTCAAGGCGAAAGCGCAGGGCGGTCAAGGGATCGACTATCTCCACCGGCCTCCTCCCGACCTCATCGGGCTGGAGCCCGCCAACGACCAGGGACAATTGGATTTGATCCTCAGCTCGGTGGGCAAGACGGTGGCAGACTATTTCGCTAAATTCCCGAACACGAGTTCGCTGGAGGAGATTCATCAGGAAAGGATGAGCCGTAAGCAGAAGGCGGGCGCCACGCTCGATCAGAAGTTCCGCTATCTGTGCTTCACCCCAGCCGAGGCTTGGGGGCTGGGCTTTAATGAGTACCGTGCTGATTCGTCGGGAGGTCAAGCTTGGCCTCAGGGCCTACAGGATGGGTTCATGCTCACTTCGGGGTTCGCCTCGGCTTCACTCCTTTTCCATCCGAACTACGCCAACCAAGCCAACTTTCGTTACCTGGGACGGCAGAAAGTCAACGGTCGGGGTACCTACGTGGTTGCCTTCGCCCAGCTACCGGAGAAGGCGCGAGTGAACGGGGCCTTTAGATCTGGTCAACGGAGCATGACAACTTTTTCGCAAGGTTTGGCCTGGATCGATTCGCAGAACTACCAAATCACCCGCCTCCGCACTGACTTGCTGACCCCATTGCCGGAAGTCAATTTGGAAAGAGAAACGACCGAAATCGCTTTCACCGAAGTCCATTTTAAAGGCATTGCCGAGGGATTCTGGCTTCCGCAGCGAGTCACCGTCACCGTGGATTGGAACGGCAGACACCTCCGCAACGAGCATCGCTACTCGGAATTCAAGGTCTTCAATGTGGAGACCACCGAGAAGATAGGAAAGCCCAAAGAGGTCGGGCAAACTTCCAAGCCGCCCGATTCCCCCGCAGTTCAGTAATCTTCCGACTCCTGAATCCCGCTCTTTAGTCTGCCCAGCCAGTCAGGATCACCTTGGCGGCTTGGCCGGAGAGCATAGCGTCGAACGCCTCCTGAAATTGCGTGTAAGGGAAACGGTGGGTAATGACCGGCTTGATATCGAGACCGGACTGGAGCATCACCGTCATCTTGTACCACGTCTCGTACATCTCGCGGCCGTAAATCCCCTTCAAGGTGATCATGTTGAAGATGACGGTATTCCAGTCGATGACGATGTCTTCGGCAGGAATGCCCAGCAACGCGATGCGACCCCCATGCGCCATGTTGGCCAGCATGTCTCGAAAGGCCGATCCGTTGCCCGACATCTCCAGGCCCACATCGAATCCTTCCTTCATGCCGAGTTTCTTCTGCACGTCTTTCAGGTCGGTTTGGCGCGGGTTCACCGCCATCGTGACTCCCATTTTGCGCGCCAGCTCCAGCCGCCATGGGTTGACATCCGTCTCCACCACAAAGCGCGCGCCCGCGTGCCGCACCACCGCGGCCGCCATCAGACCGATGGGTCCCGCGCCCGTGATCAGCACATCCTCGCCCAGGACGGGATAGGCCAGAGCGGTATGTACGGCATTGCCGAAAGGATCGAAAATGCAGGCCACGTCGAGGTCCATATCAGGGTGGTGCACCCAGACGTTGCTCATGGGCACCGAGATGTACTCCGCGTAACACCCCGGGCGGTGCACGCCCAGCCCCTTGCTGTGCGCGCACAGGTGGCGCCTGCCCGCCAGACAATTGCGGCAGCGCCCGCAAACCACGTGTCCCTCCGCGCCAACGAGCTGGCCGGGGTAAAAATCGGAGACGTTTGACCCGACCAGCGCTACTTCGCCCACAAACTCGTGCCCCACCACCATCGGGACCGGGATGGTCTTGCTGGCCCACGCGTCCCATTTCAGGATGTGCAGGTCGGTGCCGCAGATGGACGCCCGAAGTACGCGGATCAGCACATCATTGATGCCGATCTCCGGCGTCGCGACTTCTTCCAACCACAGCCCCGGCTCCGGCTTGCTCTTGACCAGGGCTTTCATTTTCTTGGGAATGGCTTTGCTCATTCGTACCCCCCGAAACGATAGCCAGAGACTATAGCAGGTCGCGGCGATGATGCCAATCGTCCCGTAGTTTCGTAGCGGCGATCCCGCCCCTGCGGGATCGCCGTCGGCGGGCTGGGGCGAAGCCCGGTTAGTGTCCTGTCACAGTGAATCGCGATAAAAGTCGAGACCATTTGACGGCGGGTCAGCAGCCCCGGCAGGGGCGGCTTATATTAGCCAAGGGCGCAAGCCCTGGGGAAAATGGCCCCCACCCCCTTTTGTTCCCCCTCCCCCACCTCGCGGGGGAGGGGGCAGGGGGAAGGGGCCGCACTCGCGACCCGCGGCTCAGACGGTGTTAAAGGATTCAGGCCTGTCGTGCGCCGAAGCACCAGCCCCGTGTCATTCCGAGCGAAGCGAGGAATCTCGCTCTGGGTTGGGGGCGTAGAAGTCCAATAAGCAGAGCGAGATTCCTCGCTTCGCTCGGAATGACAGGGCGGGTCGATTTTTTCACACCTTACCACGCCCTGGGCCAAATTCTGCCGCCCCTGACGAAGCTTCAGATTCGCCATCGCGATGCGGTGCTTCATCGCCGAAGCGCCTGCCGGCGCCGGGCGGTTCACGTATTTCTTGGACAGGAGACTAGCGCAGTGATGGGGAAAAAGGCGGTCGGGTCGGGCCATTCACGGCACGAGCATGACCGGCGCCCGCCAAAACGCGCCCTTCTGTTCGGTTGGGTCCAGCACGGTCACTTGGCAGTCATAGCGACCCGGAGGAAGCTGATGGATAGCCAGGTTGAAGCTGAGAGGCAGCGTCTTCAGCCGCTTATTCAACCCACCCGTCACCTCCAGGGCTGGCGTTTCGAACGCTTTCTTTTGCGCCCGGTACAAACTCACGTAGGCGACTAACGGCTGAATGTTGGGTACACCCTGTTCGTAGGCCTGAAGGTAGACGTACATGTCCCGGCTCTTGCTGAACACCCGAGTCACGCTGGGAATCAGTTTCTGTCCATCTTGGACCAAGGGGTTGGCGGTCTCTTCTCTCTCCTTGGTTTTGATCGCATTATAAAGTGCATCATGAAGATCCACGCGCTGGCTGCTCAATATGACCGAGCTGATGGGGATTCGTTTCTCCTCTTTGTTCAAGTTGGGAATGACAAACGTGGTTTGATACGTCCCGATTCTCCCGGTTTCGTCATCGCGCGCCAGAAACTTGATGGTGTATTTTCCGGGAAGAAGGGTGAAGCCGGTATCGTATTCAATCGGCCGCTTGGCTAATTCGATGGCCGTGGCATCGCTCAGTTTGATATTCACCTTGTCGCGCACGTTGGTGATGGTTGTGCCGTAGTTGTCCTTGATCTCACCGATGAAATCGATGAGGGTATGTTCGGCGCCGCCCCGCTTGGCCAGAGCCAGTTCACGCCCGGGAATCTTGACAATGACGGG